>Ga0315268_10001125_pt1 | contig 30961 bp, 28 predicted proteins | sample C1_top_MG_FD_204535 | JGI IMG/M metagenome (GOLD analysis project Ga0315268, IMG submission 204535) | Sediment microbial communities from Yellowstone Lake, YNP, Wyoming, USA - C1_top | ecosystem: Environmental > Aquatic > Freshwater > Lake > Sediment | place: USA: Wyoming | collected 2017-08-01
CGTACTCTTCCTGGAGCTTCTTCCAGTTGTCCAGCGCCCCGAAGAGATGCCCCAGATGCAATCGCCCGGTGGGGCGCATGCCGCTCAACACCCGCTTTCGGCTCATTCCCTCTCCGTTGGTAGGTAAACCCTCGACCCTGCTGTTGGCAACCAGGCACTCTGGCAATCCGGCAATCGGGCTCTTCCTGGTTGCCCAGTTGCCGAGTTGCCCGATTGCCCTCCTACAGCTCGGCTCTCCGCTCTCGACTCTCCGTCAGCCCCACATGCGGAACAGGGCGCGAGCCAGAGTGTGCTCGGCGACGCCGAACACCGGACTCATGATCCCCGTGAAGAACAGCAGAAAGATGATGACGAAGCCGTAGGGCTCCAGCCGGCTATAACTGACGGCGTGGCGGACAGGCAGGAGACCCGAGACAACCCGGCTGCCGTCCAGGGGCGGGATGGGCAGAAGATTGAACACGGCCAGGATAACGTTGGCCTTCACCGAGACGAGAAGCATGATCTGCACCGGGATGATGAGCCACGCCAACTCCCGGCCGGCCGCCGCCCAGGGGATCATTCGGTAGCAGAAGGCACTGGCCGCCCCCAGGATGAGGTTGCTGATGGGCCCGGCCGCCGCGATCAGCATCATGTCCCGCCGAGGCCGCTTGAGGTATCGGTAGTCCACCGGCACCGGCTTGGCCCAGCCGAAACCGATGAGGACGATGGCCAGCGCCCCGATGGGATCCAGGTGGGCCACCGGATTCAAAGTCAGCCGGCCCTGAAGTCGCGCGGTGGGATCCCCCAGCCGGTTGGCCAGCCAACCATGCGCAAACTCGTGGATCGTCAGGGCGAGGAGGAAAACAGGAATGACAACTATGAGTTCCTGGATCTTGCCGAAGAGATCGAACATGAAACCCCTTCTTGCTCCCGAGAGATTACGAAACCCTACCCGATCCCCTCCGGTTTGTCAATTGTCGAGGGCCCGCTTCCGTTTCACCGCTGGGCAGGACCTTGGCGAACCGGCGACGGACGAACCGCAACTCATCGTCCCGGCTCTGGACGTGGCCGTCCAGTCGCGCGTAGAGAAGCGAATTCAGGATGTCGCGGTAGATGGGCCCCGGTCGGATGCCCAGCCCCCGGAGGTCCTCGCCGCGAAGGAACGGCCGCACCTGTCGCCCCGTGGTGAGGAAGTCGCCGATGGCCTTGCGCACCTCGGTCTGTTCCATCCGGGCCATGAGGGCCAGGGTGCTCTCCAGGGAGGCATCGATCAGCCACCGGTAGACGCGGCTGGAGGGAAGCTCGCGAGCCTGCTGGAACTGCCGCGCCAGTGTTCGGAGCCGGGCGAGATCGCGACTGACCGTGGCCGCGATCCGGAGGGGCGGGTTCAGGCGCCGCAGGATGGCGCGGACCTCGGCTCTGGTCCGCTCCCCCAGAAGCGTCAGGAGGTAGACGATCCAGGCGGCGGGTGAGGTCTCTTGGTACAAGAGCCCGTGCCAGGTCAGGACCTCCCCGACGCGCCGGAACCGTTGCTCCATGGCCGGCGGGAGCGTCAGTCGGGGATGGATGGCCGCCAGGGCGCCCAACTGGTTCAACCGCTGCAGGATCGCGAACGGCCGGGCCTCCTGCAGGATCAGTTGCAGCTCGGTGGTGAGTCGGACGCCCGCCAGCTTCTCCAGCAGCCCCATCTGCACGGCGTTTATGGCCAACTGCTCCGCGTGCCGGCCCAGGCGGAAGCCGAAGCGCACCTCGAACCGCGCCGCGCGCAGGATGCGGGTCGGGTCCTCCACGAAGCTCAGGTTGTGGATGATCCGGAGCGTCTTGTCCCGGAGGTCCTGCTGCGCGCCGAAGAAGTCCAACAGCTCCCCGTACCGCTCGGCGTTCAGGCACACGGCCAGCGTGTTGATGGTGAAGTCCCGGCGGTAGAGGTCCATCTTGATAGAGCCGTGCTCCACCGTCGGCAGGGCCGCCGGGTACTCGTAGTACTCGGTGCGTGCCGTGGCCACATCCATCTTGAAGCCGTCCGGCATGGTCACAATGGCCGTACCGAAGGTCCGGTGGCTCGTGACCTTGACCCCGAGGCGGCGGGCCAACGCCTCGGCGAAGGCGATCCCGTCCCCCTCCACGACCAAGTCCACGTCCAGGTTCTCCTGGCGGAGCAGCAGATCCCGGACGAAGCCGCCCACGGCGTATACTCCGGTCCCGACCTCGTCCCCCACCGTCCCGGCCAGGCGCAAGAGCTGCTGGATCCGCGGCGGAAGGCGATTGGCCAACAGCGGGGCTGCATTCCGGACCACCGGCTCGCCCAACTCCCGCTCGCCGGCCGACGGGAAGGTCGGCCGTTTGAGGAGGTCCTGGTACGTGTGGCGGAGCAAATCGGCCCGCGTCACCGCACCGTGGAGCCGCCCCCCCTCCACCACGGGGAGAAAACCCAGGTTCCGCTCGACCATGAGCCGCTGCACCTGCGAAAGCGGGGCGTCGGGCGCGACGCGGGGGAATTCCCCCGACATGTAATCCCGAACCGGGGCATCCCCCAGGCCATGGAAGATGCCCTTGTCCACCACCTCGCGGGTGATCAGGCCGACCATCTCGCCGCGCCTCACGACGGGGAGGTGGGCCAGGTTGAACCGGTTCATGATCTCGGCGGCTCCGCGCAGCGTGAAGCGCTCCGGGACCGCCTTCACGGGCGCCGTCATGATGTCCCGCGCCTGCTGAAGCGGGCGGACCCGCTCTTTCAGGAGGTGGAGCAATCGCTCCTTCACCTGGAAGAGCGTGAGGTCCTTGATCGTGGCGGAAGCGGCAGTCGCATGGCCGCCCCCGCCGAACGCGTCCGCAATCTCCCCTACGTCCACCGCCTCCAGGCGGCTGCGCGCCACCATGTGGACTCGGTTGTCCATCCGCACCAGGGTGAACAGGACGTTGATGTTTTCCATGTCCCGGAGCTTGTGGGTCAGCATGGCCAGATCGCCCACGTACCGATCCAACGAGGCGGTGCTGATGATGACCCGGACCCCGTTGACGGTGTAGGTTTCGGCCGACTTGATCAGCTCGTTGAGCAAGCCCACCTGGTCGGCCGTGAGCTCCCGGCGGATGAAGTCGGAGACCAGGCTGAGGTTCGCCCCCCGGGACAGACAGTAGGCCGCCGCCTGGAGATCCGCCTCGGTCGTATTGGTGAACGTGAGGAGTCCGGTCTCCTCGTAGATGCCCAGGGCGAAAAGCGTGGCCTCCTGGGGGGTGAGGGGCGGTTCCTGCTGCCGGAGAAGGTCCAAGAGGATGGTGGTGGTCGCGCCGACCTCGCGCAGCACCTCCAGACTGCCCGCGATATCTTTGGGGTGGGCCGGGTGGTGATCGTAGATATGGATCTCCAATCCCCGGCGGCCCACGATGTCGCGCAGCGGACCGATCCGGGTGATCCGCTTCACGTCCACCAGGATGAGGCGGTCCACCTGGTCCAGCGGAAACCCCTTGAGGCGCTCGGCGTGGAGGGGGAACCGGGTCTCGCGCAGGAACTCGCGCACGTTGCGCTCCTGGGAGCCCGGGAACAGCAGGCGGGCCTTGGGGTACAGCCGGCTCGCCGCCACCATGGAGGCCAGGGCGTCAAAGTCGGCGTTGATGTGGGTGCTGATCAGCTCCACCACGGGAGAAGGCTAGCATGGGCCGCCCTCACCCGCAACCCCGCGCGGGGCCCGCGGGGCCGGCTGGCGTGGGGGAACGCTCACTGGCTGGGCTTCGCGGGGCGGCCGCCCCGATCCAGGACGTCGGCGAGCAGCCCGCCGAACAACAGGATGATGGCCGTGTAAAAGATCCAGAGGACGAGGCCGATGAATCCGCCCAGAATCCCGTAGAAGAGGCTGTAGCGAGCATAGTGGGAGAGGTACCAGTTGAACACCACCTTGGCCTGGTGCCACAGAATCGCGGCGACGGCCGCGCCGGTCATGGCGGCAGGCCAGCCGATGTCCCGTAGCGGGGCTACCCGGTACACCACGGTCAGGAGGATCCCCATGAGGACCGACGAGAAGTAGCGCCGGAAGCCAGGATCGGTCAGGAACCCTGGAAGCGCGAGGCGCACCCCCAGGAGATCCTCCACATTTGGCCAGGCCGTCAAAACCCATCCCGCCAGGAGGGCGACGAAGAAAAGGAGGCCGACAGTACACATCAAGACCAGAGCGACCAGCTTTCGTCGGAGATACGACCGGGTCTCCTTCCCGCCGGTGAGCGTCGTGAGCGAACTGGCGATCATTTCGAAGACACCCATGGACACCCACAGCAGGAACCCGACCCCCAGGACACCGGTGATGTGGCGGCTCTGAATGAGGCTGCGGAGAAAGAGCTCCACGTCCCGGGCGGTAGCTCCGGGGATCAACCGCCGCGCCGCTCCCATGACCTCATCCACCGCGCGGTCGGAGGACCCCAACAGGTACCCGACCGCCGACGTGCCGAGGAGCAGGAGTGGGATGAGGGCCAGCAGCCAGTAGAAGGCGATGGCCGCCGCCATCATCATCATATCGTGCTGCCGAAGACAGTGGACGATCTCCGTGCAGACGCGCCGCAGCCATGCCCGTCGCGCAGCCATCCTGTCCCTCCGGGCGATTGCCGTGCCCATGTACGATAAACATCTTCTGTCTCTCCGGCAAGAGAAAGTCTCTGGGGGCTAAACCCGGACCGTCCGGGAGCGGTCTCCATTTCCCGTGCAGACCCGGGACGCCCACCGTGCTTGCCAGCGCCTTGAGCCTGTGTTAGCGTACGTGGGGGGAAGCCCTCTCGGAGGAGCGACACATGGGACAGGCGGCACTGATTCTTTCCTTCATCCTGGCGGTCCTGGTGGCGCTGTTTGCCGTCCAGAATGCCGGACCCGTGATGCTTCGATTCGGACTCTGGTCGGTCGAGACGTCCTTGGTGGTCGTGATTCTCGTGGCCGCAGCGGCCGGAGCGGCCATGGCCTCGCTGGCGGGCCTCCCCGGATGGATCAAGAACCGCCGCCGGCTTCGCGCGCAGGCGCGGGAACTCCAGACCCTGCGCGCCGGCCATCCTTCCGTGGCTCCCCCGCCAGATTCCTCGCCCCATCCCCCGGCCTGAGCCCTTCCTGTTCGGACTGGGTGGCGGTCTGCCCTGTCACCCACCCCACCTGGAGGGTGGAAATCCCGCCAATGCCCTTGCCAAGCGTCCGGATATCCTTGACGGGACCACCTACCCCGGGTATCCTTTGCGGCGAAGAGGGGAGTAGATCGCCCCGCGGTCTGGTGAGGCCGTCAGGACGATGGCGCCCGGGAGCGCCATCCGGCCCGCCAGCGTGGCCCGAGAGGCAACGGATCAAGACCTCTTGCGCTGTCCAAGCGCAAGAGGTTTTTTGTTGTGCGCGTTCCCCGGACGAGGTCTGGAGCGGGATGGGAGGGATGGCATGAGTCAGCATAGCAGGATTGCGCGTACGAAGACAGGACAGGCTGCGCGCATATCGGCGGAGCGGGAATCGCTGCGGGTCCGCCTGGCCGCCCTTGATCGCGGGAACGCGTTTCGAGACCGGGGCGAGATCGGCGGCGACAACACCCCGACCTCCGATACGCTGGATACCGCTCAGGAAAGCATGACCAAGGAGGAAGCGCTCGCCGCTCGCGACGCCCTGATCCAGCGCATCAAGGTGTTCGCCAGGGCCGAGGAGAAGATCCGGGAAGGGACGTATGGCCTCTGCGAGGCGTGCGGCCGCCCGATCCCGGCAGCCCGCCTCCGGGCCTTACCCGAGGCGGTCCTGTGCGTTCCGTGCGCCGAGGCAGAAGAGCGCCGCGCTTTGGGGAGCAGGTAGGACAAGAACACGAGGCGAAAGCCGTGTGGCGAAAGGTGAGGGTGGTCACGGGTCTGACGTTGATTGGACTGGGCGTGATCGGCATCTTCTTGCCGATCATCCCTGGCGTCCCATTGTTCATCGCCGGGGTGGCCCTGGTGGGTACCAACCATCCCTGGGTGCGGCCATTCATGGTACGCCTTCGGGCATGGCGGCGGAAGTGGAAGAGATCTCAATGAGCGCCTCTGGTGTGGCACCCCGGGCAACGAGCCCATCGGCTAGGGTGGCACTGGAGGGATGCGACCAGCGCCTCGGGATATGGCGAGACCGGCAGGGATTGAGGGAGAAGGGCCAGACCGAAATCTTCGAGGTATTCGACTAACAATGGAGCGCCTGGACGATGTCCATTGACCTCTTCCCCTTTCAGCACTACTGGTGGTTCTACGCGGCCTTCACCGGCTTCGTGCTGATTCTCCTCGCCCTGGATCTGGGCGTCTTCCACCGGAATGCTCACGAAGTTGGTCTTCGCGAGGCTGCTACCTGGTGCGCCGTGTGGGTGGGCCTGGCGCTCGTCTTCGTGTACGGACTCTATCAGTACACCGGATGGAAGCTGGCTCAGGATCCACGGCTGGTCGGGCTGCCCGGCTTCGACCCGCGAGGCGCAGCGCGGGACATCGCTCTTGAGTTCCTGACCGGCTACATCGTTGAGTATTCCCTCTCGGTGGACAACATCTTCATCTTCGTTCTCGTCCTGAGCTACTTCGCCATTCCCCCCAAGTACCAGCACCGGGTCCTCTTCTACGGGATCCTCGGGGCCCTCGTTTTCCGCGCCCTCTTCATCGCCTTGGGCTCCGTCCTGATGCAGTTCCACTGGATTGTCTGGCTGTTCGGCGCCTTCTTGATCTTCACGGGCCTCAAGATGATGTTTGCGCCCGAGAAGGGCCTGGAGCCGGACAGGAATCCAATGATCCGGCTCTTCCGGCGGTTCGTCCCGGTCACCCAGGAATTCCACGACAGGCGATTCTTCGTCCGGCTGAACGGCGTGCTGCACGCCACGCCGTTGTTCATTACCCTCCTGTTCGTGGAGGTGACCGACATCATCTTCGCCGTAGATTCCGTCCCGGCAATCTATGCCCTGACGGATGAACCGCTCGTCGTGTTCACATCGAACGTCTTCGCCATCCTGGGCCTGCGGGCCATGTACTTCCTGCTGGCCGGCGCCGTGGACAGGTTCCATTTGCTCAAGTACGGCCTGTCGGTGGTCCTGATCTTCGTCGGGCTCAAGATGGTGTGGCTGAACGAGTGGTACGGTGGGAAATTCCCGATCGGCTACTCTCTCGGCATCATCGGCGCCGTGATCGCGGGGTCAGTCCTCCTGTCCTTCCTCTTCCCGAAGCGGCAGACCGGATCCCGCCGTGCTTCCTGCGGCGCCGCCCCCACAGCCCCGGACAGATGATAGGGTGTACCACCGGGAAGACGCCGGCGGCCCGGACGCCGGGCCGATCGATGGTAAACGAACCCAAAATGGTCATTCCGAGGATGTGAGGATCACGGCCCGGAAGCTCCGGCCTATTTTCGGAGGGGGAGGGGTGACGTGGAGAGAGGAATCAGTCCAAAGACGTTGCCGCCAGGGGCTCGGTGATGTGGCGTCCGAACCGGCCCTCGAACTCCTCAACGGATACCATCTCGATGGCGTTCAGGCTGAGCTCCTCACACACCTTGGCGCAGACCTGGCAGCCGATGCATTCCTCCACCTGGATCTGAATCGGCGGGATACTCGCCCCGGCGCATTCAGCGGGCGGGGCATCGTCAATGCAATCCACCGGGCAGAAGTCCACGCAGACCTCACACCCTGTGCAGGACGGATTGACAACGGCGATCAGTACGGGCCGGCGCTTCTTCCCGGCGCTGTTGGGGATATCCTTAACGATTGTGTCGCTCATCGCCTGCTCAGAGTTCGACCTCGACATCCTGGCCATTCACGCGTGTCGGATACGACCGCACAGGGCCCCGGCCGGGCGGGCCGAGCAGTTCGCCCGTACTGATGCTGAACTTGGCCCCGTGCCAGGGACACACCACGGCGTCCCCTTCGACTTGCCCTTCCGACAGTGGCCCGCCCCGGTGATTGCAGGCGTCATCAATCAGGGCTACAGCATGCCGAGCTGAAGCCTGGCCGCCTCGGACATCCGGCTCGGGTCCCAGGGGGGATCCCAGGTGATCTCGACTTTGGCGGCCGCGACCCCGGGGAGGGCTCGCAGCTTGTCTTCCACCTCCACCGGCAGCGATGCCGCGACGGGACACAGGGGGGAGGTCAGGGTCATCCGGATGTCGACCTGGCCGGAGGGATCAACCTTCACGTCGTAGACGAGCCCCAGCTCGTAGATGTTGACCGGGATCTCCGGGTCGTAGCAGGTCTGCAGGACCTCGATCACCTGTGCCTGGATCTCGGCGGCATTCATGTTGGGATGCCTTCCAATGCAAGACTGACAGCCGACCAGCCTAATCTAAAACCGACAACCGGCAACGGAAAACCGACCAACCGTTGTCGCCAGCTTTCAGTTGTCAGTTGTCCGTTTGACATTTTGCATTGCGCAACGAGACGGCTCACTCGGTGGAGACCGGCTCGTTGCGGCCGTCCAGCGCCGCATTCAGCGTGTGCCAGGCCAGGCTGGCGCACTTGACCCGCACCGGGAACTCCGACACGCCGCAAAAGACCTCCAGCTTCCCCAGCCCGATCGGGTCGGATCCGCTCTCGCGATTGCCGGTGACCATCTTGTGGAACTTGTCGAACAAGAGCTTCGCCTCGGCCTTGGTCTTTCCCTTCAGGGCGGCGGTCATCATGGAGGCCGAGGCCTTGGAGATGGCGCACCCCGCCCCCTCGAAGCTGATGTCCGTGATCACGTCCCCGTCCAGGTGGAGGTACACGGTGAGCTCGTCGCCGCACAGCGGATTGTGTCCCTCCGCCCTGCAGTTCGCGTTCGGCAGCTTCTGAAAGTTCCGCGGGCGCTTGTAGTGGTCGAGGATGACCTGCTGGTACAGCTCGTTCAGGTCGGACATCAGGCGAACACCTCGATGGCTTTCTGGATCCCCTTGGCCAGCGCCTCCAGCTCTTCCCGCGTGTTGTAGAACGCCAGCGAGGCCCGGGCGGTGGCCGGGACCCCGAAGCGCTTCATCACCGGCATGGCGCAGTGATGGCCCGCCCGGATCGCGATCCCCTCGTGATCCAGGATGGTGCCGACGTCGTGCGCATGGATGTCCCGGAGCACGAACGACAGGACGCCGGCCTTCTCCTTGGCCGTGCCGATGATGGTGAGGCCGGGGATGGCCGACAAGAGATCGGTACCGTAGGCGAGCAGCTCGTGCTCGTAGGCCGCGATCTGGGTCAGCCCGATCCGCTCCACATACTCGATGGCGGCCGCCAGGCCGACGACCCCGGCGATGTGGGGCGTCCCCGCCTCGAACTTGTGGGGCAGCGAGTTGTAGATGGTCTTCTCGAAGGTAACCGCGCTGATCATCTCCCCGCCGCCCTGGTAGGGGGGCATGGCCTCCAAGAGGTCCGTCTTGCCGTACAGGATGCCGATGCCGGTGGGGCCGAATACCTTGTGACCGGAGAAGGCGTAGAAGTCGCAGTCGAGGTCCTGGACATCCACGGGCAGGTGCGGCGTCGCCTGCGCGCCGTCCACCAGCACCGGGATCCCGCGGCGATGCGCCATGGCGACGACCTGCCTGACCGGGTTGACGGTGCCCAGCGCGTTGGAGACGTACACGATCGCGACCAGCTTCGTCCGGTCGCTGAGAAGCCGCTCGTATTCCTCCAGCAGCAATTCCCCGGCATCATTGATGGGGATGACCCGCAGGGTCGCGCCCTTTTCCTCGCACAGCATCTGCCAGGGGACGATGTTACTGTGGTGCTCCATGGCGGAGATGAGGATTTCGTCGCCCGCCTCGATGCGGCTCCGGCCGTAGCTCGCGGCCACGAGGTTGATGCCCTCGGTGGTCCCGCGGGTGAAGATGATCTCTCGATCGTGGGCCGCATTCAGGAACTGCCGCACCCGGGTGCGCGCGGTCTCGTAGGCCTGGGTGGCCGCGTCGCTCAAGAAGTGGACGCCCCGGTGGACGTTCGAGTTCTCCGACAGGTAGTAGTGGGCGATGGTGTCGATGACCGCCTGCGGCTTCTGGGTGGTGGCGGCGTTGTCGAGATAGACCAGCGGCTTCCCGTGGACCTTCTGCTGCAGGACGGGAAAGTCCTGACGGATCTTCTCGATCCCGAAGCCCACCAGACAGTCCTGGCAGGGCGCCTCACTGATCCGGCGGTGCGTAGCGTTCATCGGACGGCCTCCAACAGCGCCCCTTGGGGCAGCCAGCGCTCCACCAGGCCCTCCAGGTGCTTGCGAATGGGCTCGACCTTCATGCGCTGCAGGCTCTCCTCGGCGAAGGCGAAGAGCAGGATGGCGCGGGCCGCCTCCTTCGCGATGCCCCGGGAGCGCAGGTAGAAGATCGCCTCCTCGTTGACCTGGCCGATGGTCGCCCCGTGGGTGCATTTCACGTCATCCGCATAGATCTCGAGCTGCGGCTTGGTGTCGATCTGGGCATCCTCCGACAGCAGCAGGTTCCGGTTGGTCTGCTTGGCATCCGTCTTCTGCGCGTCCTTGTGGACGACGATCCGGCCATGGAACACGCCCCGCGAGGAGCCATCCAGGATCCCGTGGTAGAACTGCCGGCTGTCGCAGTGCGGGCTGGCATGCTCCACCCGCATGTAATTGTCCATGTGCTGCCGGCCGGTGGCCATGAACAGGCCGTTGATCAGGCATTCCCCGCCCTCGCCGGCCAGGACCGGGTGCACGTTGTTGCGCACCAGGGCGCCGCCCACCAGGACCGAGTGGGAGGCCACGCTGCTGCTGCGGTCCTGCTGGATGCGGAGCGTGGAGACGTTGAAGGCCTGCGGGCTCTCCCGCTCGATCAAATAGTGGCTCAAGACCCCGTTCTGCCCCACCACGACTTCCGTGACCCCGTTGGAGAAATAGACCTCAGCCCCGAGTGAGACGTAGTCCTCCACGATGGTCGCCTGGCTGTCCTCGCCCGCCACGATCAGGTTGCGGGGGTGCGTGATCACCGGGGCAGCCGTCCGCGTGGAGACGTACAGCAGGTGGATCGGCTCCTGGAGCACCGTCCCCCGGCGGATATGGACGAATGCCCCGTCTTCCATGAACGCGGTATTGAGGGCGGTAAAGGCGTCGCCGTGATAATCGGCGTACCGGGCGAGGTGCGCCTCCAAAAGGTCCGGATACATGGTGAGGGCGCCGGCCAGGCCGCTCACCATCACGCCGGCCGGCAGCGGGCGGAGCGACGACAGTGCCGGCGAGTACCGGCCGTTCACGAAGACCAGTTGGCAGCAGTCGAGCCCTGCGAAGGTGAACGGCGCGAGGTCCCGCCGGGCCGGCTCGACGCCGCCATCGGCGGAGAAAGCAAAGGCGGTCTTGGCGATGGGCCCCACATTGGTGAACCGCCAGTCCTCGTCCTGGGTGGTCGGGAAGCCGAGCTCGGCGAACCGCGCGAGCGCGGCGCGGCGGACCGGCTGGAACGGGGCCCAGTCCCGCCCTGCGACGTGTGGCTCGAAGCGGGAGAAGCGCTCCAGGTAGCTGTCCTGTTCCTGCATCACGGCGGTCACCGTCGTCCCCCTCCTCACGCGGTGGCCGCGGTGGCGGCCCGGGCCTCGTCTTCCACCCAGGCGTAACCCTTGGCCTCGAGTTGCAGGGCGAGTTCCTTGCCCCCCGACTTGACGATCCGGCCGTCCACCAGCACGTGCACGTAGTCGGGGATGATGTAGTTCAGCAGCCGCTGGTAATGGGTCACGACCAGGATGGCGCGCTCGGGACTGCGGAGCGCGTTGACGCCGTTGGCGACGATCCGCAGGGCGTCGATGTCCAGGCCGGAGTCCGTCTCGTCCAGGATGGCGAGCCTGGGCTCCAGCACCGCCATCTGGAAGATCTCGTTCCGCTTCTTCTCCCCGCCCGAGAAGCCTTCGTTCACCGAGCGGCTCAGGAGCCGGTCATCCATCTCCAGGAGTTCCATCCTCTCCCGGGCCAGCGCCAGGAAGTCCATGGCGTCCAGTTCCTCGAGGCCGCGGTGCTTGCGGACGGCGTTCAGGGCCGCCTTGAGGAAGTAGGTGTTGCCGACGCCGGGGATCTCCACCGGGTACTGGAAGGCCAGGAAGACGCCCTCGCAGGCCCGCTCCTCCGGCGCCATCTCCAGCAGGTTCTTCCCCTGGTAGATCACCTCGCCGCCGGTCACATCGTAAGCCTCCCGACCGGCCAGGACCTGGGCCAGCGTGCTCTTGCCCGAACCGTTGGGTCCCATGATGGAGTGGACCTCGCCGGCCTTGACCGTGAGGTTCACCCCCTTGAGGATCTCGTGGTTGCCCACCTTGACGTGCAGGTTCTTGATTTCCAGCATGTGTCGTCCTCGTCTCAATGAGTCCTGCGGAATGTTAACCGACGCTCCCCTCGAGGCTGACGCTCAGGAGCTTCTGCGCCTCGACGGCGAACTCCATGGGGAGCTCGCGGAAGACCTGCTTGCAGAAGCCGCTGACGATCAGGCTCACCGCGTCTTCCTTGGAGATCCCCCGCTGGTTGCAGTAGAAGATCTGGTCCTCGCCGATCTTGGACGTGGAGGCCTCGTGCTCCATCTGGGCCGTGGCGTTCCGCACCTCGATGTAGGGGAAGGTGTGGGCCCCGCACTTGTCCCCGATGAGCAGCGAGTCGCACTGGGTGTAGTTGCGCGCCCCCCTGGCGCCCTTCAGGATCTTGACCATCCCGCGGTAGGTGTTCTGCCCGTGCCCCGCCGAGATGCCCTTGGACACGATGGTGCTCTTGGTGTTCTTGCCGATGTGGATCATCTTGGTGCCGGTGTCGGCCTGCTGGTAGTTGTTGGTCAGGGCCACCGAGTAGAACTCCCCCACGGAGTTGTCGCCCTGGAGGATGCAGCCGGGATACTTCCAGGTGATGGCCGAGCCGGTCTCGACCTGCGTCCAGGAGATGTGGGAGTTCTTGCCCAGGCACTTGCCCCGCTTGGTCACGAAGTTGTAGATGCCGCCCTTCCCCTCCTTGTCGCCGGGGTACCAGTTCTGGATGGTCGCGTACTTGATGGTGGCGTCGTCGTGGGCGACCAGCTCGACCACGGCCGCGTGCAGCTGGTTGCTGTCCCGCATGGGGGCCGTGCAGCCCTCCAGGTAGCTCACGTACGCCGCCTCATCGGCGACGATCAGCGTGCGCTCGAACTGGCCGGTGTCGGCGGCGTTGATGCGGAAGTACGTGGACAGCTCCATGGGGCAGCGCACGCCCTTGGGGACGTAACAGAACGATCCGTCGCTGAAGACGGCGGAGTTCAGCGCGGCGAAGAAGTTGTCGGTGTAGGGGACCACCGAGCCCAGGTACTTCTGGACCAGGTCGGGATGGCTCTGCACCGCCTCGGAGAAGGAGCAGAAGATGATCCCCAGCTCCGCCAGCTTCTCCTTGAAGGTCGTGGCCACCGAGACGCTGTCGAAGACCGCATCCACGGCCACCCCCGTCAGGATCTTCTGTTCTTCCAGCGGGATGCCGAGCTTCTCGAAGGTCCGCAGCACCGCCGGGTCCACCTCGTCCAGGCTGTTCAGCTTCTTCTTGGGCTTCGGCGCCGAGTAGTAGACGATGTCCTGGTAGTCGATGGGGGGATACGTGAGGTTCGCCCACGTGGGCTCCGCCTCGGCCGTCTCCAGTTTGGCCCAGTGCCGGTAGGCCCGCAGCCGCCACTCCAGCATGAACTGGGGCTCTTTCTTCTTCGCCGAGATCATCCGGACGACGTCCTCGTTCAACCCGCGAGGAATCGTGTCCGCATCAACCTCGGTCACGAAGCCGTACTTGTATTCTTGGTTGGCGAGGGCCTCAATCACGTTGGTCGACGTGCTCATCGTATCTCCTCAACGGGGGTCGGCTGCTTCCCCGGGACGGATCACCGGATCACCAGCACCGGTTCATTCGCCGGCGCGCCGGCGCCGGCGTTGGCCGCGGCGATTCGGGCGGCCAACTGCCCCGCCACCTCGCGGAATGGCCGGCTGATCGCATGGCTGGATTCCAGGGCGACCGGTCGGCCCGCATCGCTGGTGGCGCGGATCGCGGCCGCCAGGGGGATCTCTCCCAGGAACGGAATGCCGGCCCGGTCGCCGGCCTCCCGGGCGCCCCCGTGGCCGAACACATCATCCCGCTGGCCGCACTGCGAACATGTGTAGTAGCTCATATTCTCGACGATTCCCAGGATCGGAACGTTCAGCTTCCGGAACATCAGGATCGCCTTGGAGGCGACCTCCAGCGCCACGTCCTGGGGGGTCGAGACGATCACCGCCCCGGTGAGGGGAATCGTCTGGCACAGACTGAGCTGGATATCGCCCGTGCCCGGCGGCAGGTCGATCACCAGGTAGTCCAGCTCGCCCCACTCCACCCGGCCCAGGAATTCCTGGATCATCTTGTGCAGCATCGGGCCGCGCCAGATCACCGCCTCGTTCGCTGGCAGGAAGAACCCCATGGACATGATCTTCACGCCGTGCTGGACGGGGGGGACGACCTTGCCGCTCTCCGTGTGCTGCAGCGCGCCGGATGCGCCCATCAACCTGGGGATGCACGGGCCGTAGACGTCCGCGTCCATGAGGCCGACCGCGGCGCCGGCCTGTTGCAGCGCGACCGCCAGGTTCGCGGCCACCGTGGACTTGCCCACGCCGCCCTTCCCGCTGGCCACGGCGATGGTATTCCGCACCCCCGGCAGGTAACTCGATCGCCGGTCGGGGGAACTGGTCACGCGCGATGTCATGCTCACGTTCACCTCGCGGACCCCCGGGAGCGCCCCCACGGCCGCCCGCGCGGCCTCCTCCATCTGCTGTCGCACCGGGCAGGCCGGCGTCGTGAGCTCGATGGTGAAGGCCACCTTCCCGTCGTCAACGTGCAACCCCTTGATGAACCCGAGGGACACGATATCGCGATGGAGGTCCGGGTCCTGGATCCTCGCCAGGGCCGCCAACACCGCCTGCTCTGTCACCATGTTTGTAGCCCCTGTCTGCGTGGGGTTGATCGAGCCATCGGTCTCTATGATGCCTTACCAGCGTCCTTCGGGCAAGCGCGCGAGGCCCGCGTGGCGGTTCCGCTTCCGTCCCCCGCTTCCCCGAGTCGGATCCGGATCGCTTTTCCTTGGAACAATCCTCAGCCCCCTCGTCGGGAACCCCCGTCGGAAGACAAGCCGATTCCACTCATCCCGCCGACCTGGGCCAGCGCGGCCACCAGCCCCTGGGCATCCGCTCCGGACCCTGGCAGGACCCTCGCAAACGATACCCCCTTGTGGGAGAAGACACGAGCGTCCTCCTCGGGCTTCGCGGACACGGCCAGGATCGGGAGACTGGGGGCGAGCTCCCGAATGGCCGAGGTGATCAGCAGACCGTTGAGCCCGGGGGTCTGCGTATCCAAGACGAGCAGGTCGGCGTCCACGACCTCGACCGCCCCCAGGACCTCCAGGCCGGACTCGCAGATCGTCAAACGGGGTCGGCGGGCCTCAAAGGCCACGGTGACAGCGTCAACGATCATTGGGTTACCGGAACAGACCAGAATATGCATGGGTGATTGCACTACCCTCTCGCAAGTGGCGCGGCCGTCAAACCGTCATTCAGATCGCCCCATAATACGTGGGCAAGCTATGTGCCAGCCCGGCCTCGAATATCCAAGGGTGATCCCATCGAGCCAACCCCCCGCCAATGTTGATTCATCGAGAGGCCATGATCTCACGGGAGGAAGAAGGCGCGACTCGCAAGTGCGGGAGTTTTTCCTGGGGGGTGGGAGTTTCTCCGAGGAGATGGAACGATCCGCGGTGCTGGGGTGTGTCGGTCAAGACTCTCGGACGCCAGGGAGCTGCCGGTTTCCCGCGCTACCTCGCGGACGCTCCGGCCCCCTGCGCGGAGGTGGTCTCCGTCTCGGGCGCACGGCGTGGGCGATCAGCAGGCGGCCGATCGCCTCATGACGCCGGAGGCGGCGGCAGCTCGATGCGGTAATCCTTGATCTTCTTGTTCAGGGTCTTGATGTCGATCCCCAGGAGGCGGGCGGCCTGCATTTTTCTGCCGCCGGTTTCCTTGAGGACGCGCACGACGTGAATCCGCTCCATCTCCGCCAGGGAGCTGGGCCCTCCGACGGGGCCGCCGGGAATGCGCAGATTCGTTGGAAGGTCGTCCGGGCCGATGACGTCTCCCGGTGCGAGGATCAGCAACCGCTCGATGGTGTTGGCGAGTTCCCGGACGTTCCCGGGCCAGGCGTAATCCGTGAGGAGCTGGAGGGCCTCCGACGAGAGGGTCTTTCTCGTGTAACTGGTCCCGAGCTGTTTCAGGAAATGCTCGATCAAGAGCGGGATGTCCTCCCTGCGCTCCCGGAGCGGCGGGATCGTAAGGCTCACGACGTTCAGCCGGTAGTAGAGGTCCTCGCGGAAGCGGGCCGCCCGCACTTCCCGGGCGAGGTCCTTGTTGGTCGCCGCGATGATCCGAACATCCACCCGGTGGACCCGGGTGCCGCCGACGCGGCGTAGCTCCCGCGAGTCCAGCACCTGAAGGAGCTTGGCCTGCATGGCCGGGCTCGTCTCCCCCACCTCATCCAGGAGGAGCGTCCCGCCCTCCGCCACCTCGAACAGGCCCGGCTTGGCGGCCGTGGCCCCGGTGAAAGCCCCCTTCTCGTGGCCGAACAGCTCGCTTTCCAGGAGCTGCTCCGGAAACGCGCTGCAGTTGATGACCAGGAAGGGACCGTCCCGCCGCCCGCTCTGCCCGTGGATAATCCTCGCCACGAGCCCCTTGCCCGTCCCGCTCTCCCCCTGGATCAGGACATTCGCATCGCTTCCCACGATCCGCCCCACCATCGCCAGCAAGGCCGCCACGGCCTGGCTCTTCCCGATCAGGACCGGCGCCCGCTCGCGCTGGGCGACCATGCGCCGGAGGGCCGTGTTCTCCCGCTCCAGCCGCTTCCGCTCCGCGGCCCTGCGCAGGATCTCTTCGAGTTCGGACAGCTTGAACGGCTTGGTGAGGTAGTCATACGCGCCGAGCTTCATCGCCGCGATCGCTGTGTCCACATCGGGGTGTCCGGTCAGGATGACCACCTCGCCCAAGGCGCCCGAATCCTTGATCCGGCGGAGGGCCTCCATCCCGCCGATGCCCGGCATCTTCAGATCCAGGAGGATCACGTCGAATTCCGCAGAACGGATCTTTTCCAGGGCCTCCTCACCGCTCTCGGCCGTCGTGACGGTATACCCCGCCCGGGGCAGCTCCTTCTCCATGAGCAGGCGCGTGGGTCGCTCATCATCCACGACCAGGACGTGGCACCCGCCGCGCGCTGCGCCGGCCTGATTCACGTCAGCGGCCCTCCTCGTGGATCCCGGGTTCCCTCGCCGGCGCCCCCATTGCCCCAACCAGGGGCAAGCTCACCGTGACGACGACGCCCTTCCCTGCGCCCTCGCTCTGCACCTCGATGGTGCCGCGGTGCTGGTCGACGATGCTCTGGCAGATGGCGAGGCCCAGGCCCGTCCCCTTCCCGACCTCCTTGGTGGTGAAGAAGGGGTCGAAGACCCTCGGGACGTCTTCTGCCGAAATCCCCGTTCCCGTGTCCGACACCATCACGTCCAGCCAGGCCTTTTCCGGCCCGCGGCCCGCGCCATCCCGCCGCTGGCGCGCGGTGATGCGGATCTCGCCGCCGCCCTCGATGGCATCCAGCGCGTTCGTCAGGAGGTTGAGGAAGACCTGCTGCAGCATCTGCGCGTCCGCGAACACGCGGCTCCCCTCGGGGAATGGGGTCACGACGATCCGCTGATTCGCCAGGCGAGCCTGCCGCTGCACGAACGACACCGCCTTCGCCACGACGCCCTCAAGGTCCACCACGCCGAAGCTGGGCTCGCGCTGTCGGGCGAAATCCAGCAGCCGACGGACGATGGTGGCCGCGCGCGCCACCTCCTCCTGGATGAGGGTCAGGTACTCCCGGACATCGCTCGCGCCGGGCGGGCGCGCCGTCTCCCCTTCCGCCGCGCGCCGCTGGAGGGCCTCGGCGAAGCCGGCGACGGAGGACAGCGGGTTGTTCAGCTCGTGGGCCAGTCCGGCGGCGAGGCGGCCGAGGGAGGCCAGCTTCTCCTGCCGCACCAGCAGGCGCTGGGATCGCTTCAGCTCCTCGTACGAGCGCTGGACCTCCTCGTACAAGCTCGCGTTCTCGATGGCCACGGCGGCCTGGGCGGCCAGCGTGACCGCCAGCTTCTCGTCCTCCTTGCTGAATTCCTCTTCTCCCTGCTTCTCCGTGACGTACAGGTTTCCGAACAGCCTCCCCTTCGAGATGATGGGGACGCCGAGGAAGGAATGCATCGGCGGATGATTCGCGGGGAAACCGTGGGCGCGCGGGTCCTGGGCGATGTCCCGGATGCGAAGCGGCTTCCCCTCCCGCGCCAGAAGGCCGAGGATCCCCCTGCCCGCGGGCGGCGGCCCGATTCGCCCCCGGGCCGCCTGGTCGATCCCCGTGGTGACGAACTGCTCCAGCCGCCCCTGGCTGTCCAGGACGCCCAGCGCCCCGTATTTCGCCTGGAGCAGCCGGCAGGCCACCTCGACGATCCGCTGCAGGACCGGCAGGAGCGACCGCTCGGCCGTGAGAATCATCCCGGCCTCAACCAGGGCCGCCAGCTGTTCGCGTCCGCGTCCGACCGCTCTCTCCCGTTCTTGAAGGAAGGCCATGACCACGATGGTGAGAATCCGATTGACCACCGGTTCGTAGAGATCGAGCGCCCGGCGAAGCTCGCGCGGCCGCCCCCGGTGCTTTGTCTGGAGGAACCAGCCGCACGCATCCCGGAGGACCAGCAATCGGCCGATCACCTGCTTCGCCCCGATCCCGCGGAAGACATCCCGCTCCGCCATGTCCTGGGCATAGGCCTGGGCGCTGTGGTAGCGCCCGCTCTCCAGGCACGCGACCAGCGCGTCGTAGACGGTGGCGGATTCGGCTTCGGCCTCTTCCGGGCTGAGGCCCTTGAAGAGTCCCCGCCTGCCCATCTCGGCCATCCACGCCTGGCAGACGGTCTTCCGCTCTGCCCGCAGAAGCCTGGCCAGGTCGGATGCCTGTCCGGCAGAGAGCGCAGGCCGGGGGCCGGCCGGGGCGGGACGCCCCTTCCCCTGTTTCCGCGCCTTAGTGCCTCGATTCGCAAGTATGCTCACGTATGTTTCACACCCTTTGAACCACCTCTATGCTCTCTCGGCACTAAGTCCTTCGATTCATAAATTCGGTAACGAATTTATGAATCGAAGGACTTAGTCATGCGACACCATCCGCGTGCGCCTCACCACTCGCTGGAACCAGGTGGACGCGAGGAGCCAGCCGTCGCGGAACAGCCTACAACCGGGCCAGCGACCCGTCAACGTCAATCACGGCTCTTTAACCTGGTCGAATCGGATTCGTTCTTTAACGGGACAGGTGCGCCCAGTGAGTGGAGGGAAAAAGGATGGAGAAAAGGCGAGAGATGATCCAGCCAGAGATCGCCGTCAGGCCGTCCGAGAGGGATCGGCTACTCGATGAGGGTGGAGCCGGGCGGCATCTGCTTCCGAAGCTCATCGTCAGAGGCCCGGCGGGCTGCGGGCGGCTCTGTGGTTTTCTCTGGAGGTTCCGGGGGGGGAGCCGGTGTCGTCCCGACGGCCGGCGCAGAGGTCTGGGGCGGTGCGGCAGCACCCGTCGAAGTAACGGCTTTCTGACTCGGCGACGATCTGAAAAGCCACCAAAGAATCACCAGGACGGCGACGAGGAGCAAGACTCCTGCTCCCCCCGGCCGCCTCCGGGTAGGCGGAGGAGGCGCCGTCGGCCCTGAGGGACGGCGCCGATCAGTTCGCCTGCTGCCAGTTGGGACGGTCATTGAGGCCGGCCACGCTGCTGATCACGTTGCCGATGGTGGGGAAGAAGGGCGGGGCCATCCCCCGCCCCATTCGGGTGTCGTAGACGAAGTTGCGCCCGTAGCCAGTGCTCTGTTGGTTCTGGGAGAAGGTTCCAAAAGGCCCGTAGGTGTTCTCGATCACCCCTCCGAGGAGCGTGGCGGTTCCCCGGGGGGAGCCACTGCTGTAGTTGTCCACCGTGAATTGCCCGTTGGGGGTCATGACCGTGCCGGTGATGGTGATGTCATTGGGCGCCGCGGAGGTGATCCGCACGTTGCCGTTCCAGGACAGCACCCCCAGGACGTTATTGGTGCCCTCCGCGCTCGGGGTCGAGCCCGCGGTGTAATTCTCATAGGTGATGTTGTTGGTGATCAGGACATCGTTGGTAGCCGCCACCGTGAGCTGGGTATCCCGTTGGACGGTCCCGGCGAGGCTGTTCACAGTCCCATCCACAAAGAGCATGCCGTTGGGGACCCCGGTGTAGTTCGTGCTGGGGTTACTGCCAATCTGGAAGGTCGTTTGATTCGAGGCATAGTTCACCGTCACCCTCGAGGTGGTACCCCCCTGGACGATGGTGTACCCGGCGACGCCGGGGCTGGCCACGCTCAGGCTGATCGCGGCATTGCCATTGACGTAGATCCCGCCCGTCATCGCCCCGCCAGAGGTCCCGAGGTACACTCCGTTGCTGTAGCCCGGAACAGAGGTCCCCATGGGCAGCCCCAGGGCGGCGTCGCGCTGGTTGTCCGCTGTGGTCGTCACGGGCATGGGGATATTCGCCGACCCCCGGTTGAATCCCGCGCCGAACGTTGGCACATCCAGGGACCCATTGGTATTCGCGTCCAGGCTGATATTGCTGCCGTTGTTGTAGAAGTTTGCGGTGGTCGAGACGCTGTCCACCAGTCCGGTGAAGCTGGCCCCGGGATTCAGGGCAAAATTGAACCGCCCGTTGGTGTGGACCGGCCCCGTGAAGTTGGTCCGGTTGGTGAACCAGACCAGGGTGCCGCTCGCATCCGTCTGTTGGTTGGTGAACAGCGCATAGCGGGCGAAGTTATCCTGCTGCACCATCACCGAGAAGATCCCCTGGAGGTTGACCGTGTGGCTCAGGCCGCCCTCTGAGGCGTTCCCGCTACTGGTGTAGCGGTACCGGAAGAGGTACTGGGGGGCCAGCCCCGACCCCTGGTTGAAGGGCGCCGTGCGGGAGATGACCGTCAGGGTGCAATTATACGATCCGGGGGCGCCCGAGGGGGTGTAGGTCAGGGGCAGGCGGGCCTGGGTTGTGCCGTCCCTGATGAAGGCCCCACCGTAAGAGGTCCCGGACTGGTAGGCGTATTGGACCAGGAAGCCGGCGGGGTCATTGTTGGTGACGTAGCTGGCCACGGGGGTGAGGCTGGTGAGGGAAGCCAGTTGCGCCGCCAGCGCCGTCTGGAGCCGATTCTTCAACTCGGCACGGCAGAGCGTTGCCCCCCCGTCGGCCTGGAAGAAGGCGCGCTTGTCGCGGAGCTGATTGCCCGCGCTCTGCACCTCGCCCACTGTGGGGCCGATGGCCACCAGGCTCCCCAGGCTTAACAGGGTGGCAAAAGTCAGGGCCAGGAACATGATGAAGCCCCGGTTGTCCCCGCGAAGCCGTTTCAGCGCCCTGTGCACCATGGCGTCCTCCGCTTCACCCAGACTACGATCCGAGATTACGCAGCTGCACCGTGGAGGCGAGGGTCTGGCGGCGAAATCCATCACCCCCGATGTGGGGATCCTTCGTGTCCGCCTTGACCTGCAGGCTCACGTTCACGGTGCGGATATTGGCCGCCTGGGCCGGCGTGGTGATGGTGGCCGGGTTGCTGACCGTCGAACCGTCGTTCATCACATAGGAAAAGCTCTGGCTCTCGACATCGGGCATGAGCCGCCTGGCTCCGCCGCCCGTGTTCTTTGTCAGCCAGGAGGTTTTCGGGTCCGTGGTATCAATGGAATACCTGATCTGCTTGTTCACAATGAGCCGGTACACCATGCTCGTCGCGACGGGATAGGTATAGGTGCCACCAAACGTGTTGACGTCATTTGCAGGAACGTGCTGGAGCCCGGGATTGGCCCCGCCGACGACCGCGGTGACGGTGAATCGGGTGCATTGCACCCCATCGGTGATGAAGGCGGTGTCACCGACCTGGAACCCCGTGCTGGAAAGGACCCCGATTGTCGTATTGGTGTTGGGCTGTCCGGTGATCGGTGCCGTGGCGATCTCGGTCCGCACGCTGGGATCATCCAGGACCACCCGGATTATGATGCTGCCGGGTGGGCCGTTGGTGGCCTGCATCAGCATGGTGGTGGCGGGCAAGATGGTGGTGGCGGGCAACGTCGGGATGCAGGCGGGCGCCCAGAACATCCCGGCCTGACGGATATCCTGGGTGATGCGACTCATGGCCGTTGTGGCCGTCTGAAGCATGCGAGCATTCACCGCCTGGTCGCTGTACGTCTGGGAGGTGGTGAGGAAGAAAGAGTACATCCCCGTCGTGACCAGGCCTACAATGACCATGACGACCAGCAGCTCGACCAGGCTCGAGCCCCGGGGACCAGCCCTGATGCCGGGGCGGGTCGCGGCTTTCGCGTCCCCGTTCATTGTCCCACCACCATTTCTTGGCGCACGCTGCTGCGCTGCGGGGTGACGACGGTGACTACGACACGCTTCACGCCCGTGGTGGGGGTGTTATCCTGGATGGTGACAGACCGCTGGAAAACCAAAGGGGGATTCCCGACGGTGTAGGTGTCTGCCGGGAAGTTCGCTGCCGTGATGCTGGCGTAGGCGGTTTTCCGAATGGTCTCCAGCTTGTCGAGGGCCAGGTAAACGGCGATGTCCGTAGATTTCGATTTGGTATTTCCGTTGAGAATGGCAATCGCCAGGCCCGTCATGCCCACAGCAAATACGGCCAAGAAAGCCAGAGCGACAAGGACCTCTATCAGGGTCACGCCCTTCGGCGGCGAGGACCGGCCGGGGGCGAACACACGAGGACCCTGTCGCCCACTGGGGTGACCAGTTTCAGAGAAAGAGAAAATTCCGAAGTCCAGCGTGAGCATTGCATTTCCAGCGTGAGCATTGCATTGAGGAGGCGAAACCGATCTCAAACGAATTCCAGTTCGACATCATTGTCTCTCTGATTTTGTAGCTTGAGACCGGTGCCGCTAGCAAGTTGCCCAACCCTGTTCGCTAGCATGCAGGAAGGTTGATACCTCCAGTCATCGCCACGAACAAGCCAGGAGCCAAAAGATATGAATAGCCGCGTCAGACGAACCGCCCCACTCTATAGTCTGAGCCACCCCCAGATCAGCGGCCTTCCAGGAGCCTCCCGAGGCGCGGATCGTTCTTGAGGCCCGCCAGGGCCGGATCGTCCCGCAAGAAGCCGATGTCATCGAAGCCCAGCCCTAGGGCCTTGGACAGCCACTCGAGCGCCTGCTCCTTCATGTCCAGCGCGGCATACACGCGGGCAAGATTGTAGGCGGCTCGGGGATCTTTGGGCCGCGCGTCGGCCTCCTTCCGGGCATCGGCGATCCGGGCCTCGCGCTCCTGAATCGTGGCCTTGTTCTTTCTGGCGTTCGCCAGGTTTCCCTGCACCGTCGCGTTTGCCGGGTCGATCCGAAGGGCCTGCTCGAAGGTGGCAATGGCCTCGTCGTACAGGCCCTTCTTGTCATACAGGACACCCAGGTTGTTCAGGCCCAGGACGTTGCCGGGCTCGAGCTGGATCGCCTTCTTGTACTGGGCGATGGCGTCGTCGATCCGGTCCCGGCGTTCGTAGGCGTATCCCAGGTTGAACTGGGCGGCGGCATAACCGGGATCCGCCTCGACGGCCCGCTGGAACTCCGTGATGGCCTCATCCAGCCGCCCCTGTTTCAGGAGGTCCGCCCCGAAGTTATTGCGCTTGACCGCCTCCTCCGACCTGGCGTGCGCGTGGCCGACCGCCAACACGACCACGAGCAACGCCAGGACGGCCAGAGCCCTCTTCATCTAGAACACCTCTTTCCAGTACAGCACCTTCCGCATGGAGGAGGGGGGCGGCGCGGGATTGCTGGGCAACTGCTGGCTGGTCGTGGCGGCGACGACCGAGGTGCTGATGGTGGTCCCCGTGTCGGTGATGACCACGACCGGCCTGGAGGGGATCCCGGTCCCGATGTCCTTGGAGCGGGTCACCGAGGCATCCGTGCTGGTAAGGACCGCGGCCCCGTGGGCCCAGTCGAGGGCGGCGTAGCCCGAGACCATCTGGATGGCGTACAGCTTGGCCGTCCCGCCGCCCGAGCCGCAGGCCGAGGTGCTGGTCGGGGTGAAGGAGGTGAAGAAGACTAACTTATTGAAGACGTCGGCCGCCGCCAGGACCTTCTCTGTCGGTGCCGAAGGATTATTGGCCAGCAGGCGGATGTAGAAGCCCTGGGTCACCGTGGCGCTGCTCGAGGTAAGGTCCACGAGGCTCGCCTCGGTGAGGGGGCTCCCGTTGGTCATGGTTGTGTCGTCTTTGATCCCGTAGAACCGGTTGGGGGTCGTCGTGTTGTTCGGGTGGTTCCTGTCCCCCGTCCCGAAGTAGATCCAGAGGTGGTTCTGGGGGTCGAAAGCCGGGATGATCGGGGCGTAGATGGCCTGCCTTGGGTAGTACTCCCCGGCCGCCGGGGGGTTCGCCCCGGCGGTATCCGCCCGGAACAGCCGCTTCCCCGTCCAGTTGTTGACCAGGCCGCTGGTGAGGGTCGCCGCGTGCGACAGGTCGAACTTCCAGACCTGCCCGCCGACATCGCCGACGTACAGCCCGTCAATGTACCCATCCACGGGGTTGATGTCGATGGCCGTCACGTCCGCAGGGATGCTGAAGTTCATGTACTGCCGGTCGTCGGTGGCCCCGCTCGTGTGGTAGTACTCCCAGAGCTTGGTCCCCGCGCCGATGTCGATGGCGAAGACGGCCATGCCGGTGTTGTTGTTCTGGGCCGTGTCGTAGCCGCCCCCCACGAAGGCGACGAACTTGACGGTCCCATCGGCCATCTGGACCTTCCCGATGGCCGGCGTGGACCAGGTCTCCCCCATCTTGCTATCGGTGAAGCTCCAGAGGTACGTGGGGTTGGTCGGGTCGGTGATGTCCAGGGCGTGGTAGGAGCGGCCGCCCCGGCGCTCGCCGAAGACCACGACGGTCTTCCAGGCGCCGCCGATCTTCACGTCGGCGGCGACGAGGCTTCCATCCACGAAGAAGAGGTGGTCGCCCCCCGAGACCGTGAGCTGCTTCAGGTTGCCGAGAAGGTCCGGCGGGATGAATCCCCACAGCTCTACCCCGTCGCTCTCCCGGAAGGCGTGGAGCATCCCGTCGTTCGCCCCGGCCAGCAGGATGGTGGTCCGGCCGGCGTTGGCGGTCTTGAAGGCGGCGTAGCTGCCATCATCCGAGACGGGTGTGGGCGAGAGGGGGGGCGTGACCAGGACCGGGGTGGAGTGGAAGATGTCCCCGAGCTTCCAGGCCCGGTCCTCGGTGGTGTTGCTGTTGCCGTTCTCGTCGTAGCTGTCCACTCCCCGGATGAAGTTGATGAGGTTGTCCCGGTCGGTACTGGTGGTGACCCCGAGCATCGCCGGGGTGAGCGTACTGGTGCTCGTGCTCGTGCTAAAGTCCACCCGGCTCCCGCTGGCGATCGTGTAGATCACCCGGTCGGCAGCCGCCTTGGTAACGAGCTGCGCCCCGGCCTCCCAGGCGAGGGCCGAGTCCAGGGGGACGCCGTTGCCATCCACCGGGACGTTCCCGCTGCTGTCGCGATTGTACGCCTTCAGGTACCCGCGCCAGAACGGCTTGGAGGGGTCGGACTGGAAGGCGGCCAGGTAGGCCCGGTTGGTGCCGGTGGCGCTCGTCGTCGGGATGACGGGGGTGGCGAAGGCGAAGGTCGCGGCCATGATCTGGCGGATGGCATCCTCCAGGGCGGCTTCGAGCTGGGTCTCGCTCTCGGTGCTGTAGAAGGTCCCGCCGCCATTCTTCGCCGCGGTCTGGAGGACGTCGTTCGCCGCGGCCTTCTCGTCCGCGGACACCGCGAAGCCCACGGTGTCCACGATGACGTTCTGCGTGCCCGCCAGGCTGCTGGCGTGATCCTGGATGTAACGGTTGGTGGCCTCCGTCCGGACGTCCACGCTGCCGTTCTGCAGGCCGTCCGACATGATGATGACGAAGTTCGGCTGGCACTCGAGCTGGATGGGGCTCGTGGCGTAATTCCCGCTGTAATCCCCCTGTCCCTTGAAGTACTTCCCGGCGTCCCGGAGCATCTCCCCGAGGGGGGTATAGCCGTACGGCGTGAACTTGTTGATGGCGGTGGTGAGCGTACTCACGCTGCTCCCGATGGGGGCATCGATCTCCCCGCCACCTTGCCCTTGCTTGCTGTTGTTGGTGAAGTCCATCAGGCCGAAGCGGACCCCCTCGGTGTTCGTGACCAGCTTGGTGAGGACGCGCTTGGCCACGTCGATCTTCTTCACCAGTGTGGCGCCAGGCGTGGCCAGCCAGTTCAGGTAGTTGCCTACGAAGAGGTTCACCGTGGAACCCCCGATGCTGCCGGACCAGTAGCCCGCATTGGTCAGGGCCGTCCGGGCGCTACTGCTGGAGACCTCCGCGATGCTGTTCGCGTACACGCTGTAGGTGGTGGTCCCCCCCCACCCCCAGCTGGTCGTCTTCTTGTACACCTTTACCACGTCGTAGGTCCCCGTGTAGGTCGTGGCGGCCTCGTAGGGATCGGCGTAGATCTTGTCGTCCATGCTCCCCGAGGTGTCGAAGGCGATGAGAATGTTGGGCTGGATCTCCGCCCCGAAGATGTCGCTGTCATCCGCCCGCGCCCGGGGGAGGGGCAGGCCCACCAGGGTCACGATCAGGCAGCAGGCCAGCAGTTTCTTTGTCATGACGCACCTCACTGGGCCACGGGCCCGTACTCGGCCATGGTCTCGATCTCCCGCTGGGCATTCCGGGGGCCGCTGGCCGAGGCGTTGATCAGATAGCTGTTAAAGGTATAGCCGGAGGGGTTGTACCCCGTGCCGATGGCAATGGAATAGCCGGCCTCGATCCGCACCCCCTTGAAGACGAGGGGCTGGGGGGTTGTGTCACTCCGGTGGCCGCTCCAGTACTGATACGTATACGTGCCGGTGCCGATGGCCGTCACGGGGATAGCCGTGACAGATGTGGCGGCGTTCGCCGAGAGCTGGCTGAGCCCTGTCTGGATCCCCGCCTCGGCGGCGGTGAAGGCCCCCTCCGACCACAGGGCGTTGTAGGAGATGTTCGACTCGGTGCCCGAGAGGGTGAGCAGGGCGACGCCCAGGAGGGAGAGGACGATCATGACGAACAGGGCGATCATGATGACCGACCCGCGTTGGTTCCGGGATCTCCCGCAAGACCTGCCAAACATGGCCGCTCCTCCGTCAATCATTGATGTTCCTCAACCTCACGCTCGAGGTCAGGGTGAAGCGCTGCGGCTGCTGACCAGGGATGGGAACGCTCTCCTCCGCCACCAAGGTAATGACGACGGTCCGCACCGCCGTTCGTTGCGCGGTCGTGGCGAACGCCGGGACGTTCCCCAACCCTTCCGCGTCAAGTACATATGGCGAATTGGGTGGGTTCGGGATCGGGTTGTTGCTCCCATCGTAATAGGTGAACTGCAGTGACGTGATGTTCTCGGCCAGAACGTCCCCGCCGCTGCACGAAAACGAAGCCGGAGCAGTAACATCGGTGCTTCTCTTGCGCAGGATCGTATTTCCGCTGAGACAGTAGAGGAATGCACTGCTCGAGTTGGCGGGGCATGCGCCCTGGCTCGGGTTGCAGGTCCCATCCATGTCGCCATAGGCCACCAGCCCGTTATTGGTGCCTATCAGTATGCCGATCGGGTTCGCCAGGGAGGGATTCGTGGCTGCACTGGGATCGTATTTCTCTGGGAAGTTACCCGCCATGCGAAGCTCTCGGGTCATTGAATCCAGCGCTACTCGGGCGTTTTGCTGCACGTCCACCTTCCGCGTACCGCTCACGTACGTCGCCCGGTTCGTGTCGAACATCTGATAGATTCCCAGAAGGACGAGGAGGAAGATACTCATCGCGATCAAGAGTTCGATGAGAGTGAATCCCCCCGCTCGCTGCAAGGATCGACGTCGCATCGTCATCACCTGCTCATGAGCGTGGCCAACTGCACGCTCCATCGCCCCCCCGGGACAGAGACTGTGACGGTGATCCGCCGTAACGTCAGCGGGTTGTTGACATCGGCCACCTGGATCTGTCCAGTGGCGCCGAAGATGGCGGTACCCACGCCCAGGCTCCGCCACTGGGCCTTCTCCGCCGCCGTGAAGTTCCATCCAGTCCCGGTGTCACGAGCCAAGGCGTACCGCCACTTCCGGGCGATGCCCCTCTCCGGGTCGTTAGCCGGTTGTGATCCTACTGTGTTGGTGTTGAAACCATTCAGGTTGCTGAGGTTATCGAAGGGGATCAGGCGGATGTCTTCGAGCATCTGGCGTGCGGCCGAGACCGCCATCGTCATCCGCGCCCCCTCGCCGAGGTTGTTATAGCCCGTGCCGAACATGGTCGCGACACCCAAGATGCCGAGGACCAGGATGGTAATGCCAATCATAATCTCTATCAGTGTGAACCCCCGGCCGCCTACCGGACGCTCTCGGTCTTGCCGGGCAAGGTCGCTTCGCTCTGGCGATGGCTTCATCGACGACCTCACTGGGTCCTTACCCCCCCGATTGACGTGACCGTGACCTGTCTCGACCCGCCCGACTGGAGGGTGATCGTCAGCGGGAAGCTCATGCTTTCGAAAACCGCCCCTCGGGAATTGAAGGACACGTAGAAACTCTCGGTCGAAACCGAGGGGTTCAGACTTACGTTCTGGTAGAGTTGGTTAAAGTTGATCCACGGGCCGGCCATCTGGGTGGAAGTCTGAAGGTTGGGTCCCGTATCGGCCGGCCAGGCCACTCCGGTTTTCCTGCCGAGCAACCGGTACTGGTTCTTGTAGGTTGAGCTTCCTCCCGCGTTGAAGCCGACGATCTTGTAGTCCCAGCCGCTTTGGGTCGCTTTCGAGCGAGCCTCTCGGATATCGTCCGCGATTTGCCGGGTGGCCGCGTCCAACCGGGAATTCTGCATCATGGCGCTAAAAAACGGCAAACCGATCGCCGTCAAAACAATGAGAATGCCGACCACCACGACGAGCTCGACGAGGGTGTAACCCCCCCGCCCAATCTCCCTGAATTGCCTAATCCTGCTGCCCATAGGGGACCCTCTTGTCCCTCTGTCGTTGTCGGTTTTATCGCAAAGCGATGCCACCCTCTTACAGGCTGACACGTGACGAAAATCGGTCAACCCCTGACGCGGAATGGATACGCCGTTTCTCTCTCTCGACTACCTCCAATCCAAGCAAGATCCGCGAAACTCCCGAGCACTGAAGGGATGGCGGCTGATCGAAAGCCCTGTGCCGTGTTTTCGGGCAAATAGACATATGCTCTCCTCTATAAGAGCAAGTCTCATGCCCGCGGCTCGATGTCCCCCTCTTTCTCAGCGCCCGATAACCCTGCGGCAGAATGCGTCTCTCAATCACCAGAGACGCATCCCCCGGCCGCTTTCATGGATCGAGGCGGAAGGCCATGAATGAACAGCCAGGCCGCCCAATAAGCATTGGCGCCAAGTGCAAGCGCCCACAAGAACCATGTCGGGCGGTTGAGAAGGATCGCGAACCACAATGCCAGACAAAAGCCATCCCGGTTGGCAAGGACTGCAAGGGCTCGGGCCACGAGCCGCGCCCGAAGCGTCGTCCGTACCATCAGGTGCTGACCGGAAACCGAACACCAAAACACGACAAGAAACGCAATCGTGATACCTAACGCCGCGGCCCCCCCGAGGGCCAGGAAATGGGTGCCGGCGCCATTGCCGGCCACACGCCAGGTGAGGAACCCGATCACTGCCAAATCCACCGCGTGGTCGCTGACGTTGTCCAGCCACTTGCCCAGGGGGGAGGAAAGGAACTTCAGCCGCGCCACCTCACCGTCCACATGGTCCAGGATCACGGAGAGCTGAAACAGCACGAGACCCCACAGGGAGTTGAGCATTCCCCCGCCGCCAAGAAGCCAGGCACCACCGAGACCGGTGATCAGGCTGGCACAGGTAATCTGGTTGGGGATCACGTGCGACCTGATCAACCATCGGGTGAGACGCGCGGACACAGTGCGGTTCACGAAGCGGTCCACGATCGGGCCGTCCTCTGAGCTCCTGAGAGCGGTGAGCATCGCTTGCTCGATGGCGGCTACCTCGCCCAGTGATTGAACCGCCTCGTGCCGTGCCCCCTCCCAAGGGACCCGCTCCAGCCGGTGCTGCCTGCGAAGCTCTTCCAGGAATCCCATCAGACCCTTCTGGCCATCGAGAGCCGCCTCGATACATGGGGAGAGAAGCGCGGACGGGACGGCCAGCGGTCCGATCCACCCGCCATCGGGGACCGTCACCCCTCCGCCGTTGGCCACCCGCACGAGCCACGTGCGCAGGGCCCCCGCGTCGACGATGACCGAGGAAGGGAGAACCAGGCTGTAAGACAATTGCGGGGCAGGGTCCTGTGTCGGTTCGAACCAGCGGATCCGCCCGCGAAGGCGTGGCTCGCGCTCAAGTTGGATTCGGAGTGCGGCCTGCTGAGTGCCTGCCGCGACAATCGCGAACTTCTCAATGCCTGCACGTTGGGCGGTCAGGAGCGTGCGGGTGAGCAGGGGTATGCCGCCGACCCGCACCCCTAGGAGCCCGGCCTCCTGCAGCTCGGGTCGCGGACAGACGACGACAGCCGTCTCAATGGCACCGGACGTTGGAGGGGCCCCCATACCAGCTCAGTGGCATCATTCGAGACACGGCCCGCTGGCGTCATTTCTGCTTGATTTCGGCGGTATCTTAAACCAGACTTGCAGCCGGACGCAACTGGGAATCCGGAGGCCCGCCCCCCTGGTGCGGCCTCGGCGCCCCCCAACGGAGACGCCTCATGCCTCAGGCCACCTTCTGGTTCGCCAGCCCGTTTAGGGAGTGGATCGGACGGCGCACCTTGACCCTGTCCTGGGAAGGGAAGCTCACCGTCCGCGGACTCTGGGAGCGCCTGGCAGCCGATCACCCGAAGATCCGCCCGAATCTGCCGCGGGAGGGGATCCAAGAGGAAGCCATGGCTCAGATGGTGGCGGTCATCGTGGATGGGGATATCCTGACCCTGGATTCGGTCATCAGGGACGGAGCGAACGTGGACGTCCTGACGCCCCTGTCGGGCGGCGGCGATCCTGGGGTCATGTAATCCCC
>Ga0315268_10001126_pt1 | contig 30914 bp, 34 predicted proteins | sample C1_top_MG_FD_204535 | JGI IMG/M metagenome (GOLD analysis project Ga0315268, IMG submission 204535) | Sediment microbial communities from Yellowstone Lake, YNP, Wyoming, USA - C1_top | ecosystem: Environmental > Aquatic > Freshwater > Lake > Sediment | place: USA: Wyoming | collected 2017-08-01
ACGACGAATACTTGAAAGCCATTCGGGATTTCAGGGAGTTGACCAATCTGTTCTTAAAATTCGTCTCCTCTTGGATATCTGGCAGGGACGATCGGCGCAGTAAAGGCGTTCTGAAAAGGATCACAGAAGCAGAATCCTCTAAGCGGAATTGACTCTTAGCATAAATCCACGTCGCCCTGGTCAACCCAGGGCGACAAAAGTTTATAGGGCTTAAGAGCGCACGGCTCGCCAAATCAGCCAGCCATGCGCCCTACAGAGAGCCTGGGCGGCATCGTAATTGACATCCGTGAGGTCGGAGGTTCGAGCCCTCTACCGCCCACTCTAGCCCTTATGGGTTATCCCATATCTGATCCATGAGGCTTTTTCTTTGCTGCGCCCGATGGTAACTGACTTGAAAGAAGGCCGCTATGCCAGAACATACCCCGACCAAGTGGTCGCAAATAAAATCGGCGCTCACTTCTTTGGACAAGCCGGAACTCTTCGCTCTCCTGAAGGATCTCTTTGACCACTCTATCGAAAGCCGGGCCTTCCTGTCGGCGCGCCTCTTGGCCCAGGGCGTCCCTGACGAGATCCTGGACAAATATCGCCGGCGCATCGTGGAGCAGTTCTTTCCCAAGCGCGGGTTCGGCAAGCTGGATTTGCGCGCCGCGCGGAGAACCATTCGCGACTATCGCAAAGCCACGTCTGACCTTGCCGGCACCGTTGATCTGATGCTGACCTACGTCGAAAATGGGACCGCTTTCACCAACCAGTACGGCGACATCAGCGAGCCTTTCTACAACAGCCTCGAATCAGTGCTGGATGAAATGGTCGGTTTGCTCAAGACGCCGGAAGGTGCTGCGCTCTATCCGCGTTTTCAAGATCGCGTGAGCCGAATGCACCATTTTGTCGGCGAGTCCGCTACGAATCCCTGAATGCAAGTGGCAGATACACCTTGTACGGATTCACAATGATTGCGGCTGTCTTTGTGAACGGCTGGCCGATGGCGGGATCTATGACGACGATATTCCTGATCGTCAATGTGCCGGCTGAAGAGACCGTGACCGCATAGGTGAGTGTAATGGGGAAGTTGATCGGTAGAGAACTCTGCCACGTGATCGTAGGCAACTGACTCGAGTTGACGATGCCGTTGGTCGCCGTGACCGACCCTGGCTTGTATTCGAGGCCAGCCGGGATGGTGTCGGTCAGACGGAGCGTGGCCGTGACAGGCCCGCCCGAGTTCTTTAACACGATGCTGTATGTTACTACATCCCCCGTCCGCGCCGAACCGATCAATGCTTGTTTGGTCGAGCCAGCCAAGTCCGGCGGGATGACGGGCTGGCTCGAGACGATCTTGTACACGCCGCCGTTCAAATCCACCACGTAGAGCTCGCCGGTTTCATCTTCGCCAAAGGAACTGATGGCAAGAGAAGTCGAGGCCATGAGCGAACTTGTCCAATGGTTAGGCGTGACTTGCTGATTGGCCCAAAGCTTGCCTGTAACTTCGTCGCCGTAAAAGTACACACCGTGCATCTGAGGGAATTGGTTGCCCCGATAGGCATAGCCTCCGACAACGGCCTGGCCCACCGGGTGGATATAGTCCGTGATCGGCAGCGTGAGTCCAGGCGGCGAGATCAACGGCTGACTACAGTTGCTCATGTTATTCGGGTCGAACTGATGGAAACCTTCCATCAGTCTCCAGCCATAGTTTTCACCGCCATGACTTGAGGCAGGCTGATAGTCAATTTCCTCAAAACAAGCCTGTCCCACGTCGCCGATGTACAGGTCGCCCGTGACACGGTCGAACGAAAACCGCCACGGATTGCGCAAGCCATAAACCCAGACTTCGGGCCGGGCACCGGATGTCTGCGTGAAGGGGTTGGTCGGCGGAATGGTGTAGGTCGGCACACCCCGGACGTTGATTCTCAGCAACTTGCCCAGCAATTTGCTCAGGTCTTGGGCATTGCCGATCGTCCCGTGTTGATCGCCTGCGCCGCCGCCATCGCCCATACCGATATACAGGTAGCCATCTTTAGGCCCAAATTGCAACTGGCCGCCATTGTGGTTCACTTGCGGCTGCGTGATGGTCAAGAGATTTGTGACCGTAACCAGGCTGGCTACATCTGCTGAAGGATTGCCGACGACGTAGCGAGCGATCACCGTGTCCCCGATGCCGGACAAGCTTGTATAGTCCACATAGAACGTGCCGTTCGTCTCGAAATTGGGATCAAACGCCACACTCAACAAGCCCTGCTCGATATATCCATCTTGGACGAGTGAGGAGATGTCCAAATAAGGTTGGGCCAGCAATGTCCCATTCTTGATAACACGAATGCGGCCGGCGCGTTCGACGACAAACAATCGGCCACTGCCGTCGCCAGCGTGGGTCACATGTACGGGCTGGAGCAAATCCGTTGTCACGACGGGCACGAGCGTGATGGTGAACGAGAGAGATGCATTCGCAGTTTGCCCATTTGCATCTGGCCCCATGGGAGCAGCAGACCCAACCCTGGATGAGGCAAGAGCCGACATGACGAGCCACACGAGCGCACTGGTCAGCGCCAGTGGCAAGCTGAAGCGAAACAGGCGTCGGAACATGAAATACCCCCTTGGCTTTGAAGGCAACAGAAGACGGTATTGGACTGAAGCGTGGTAAATCAGCAGAGTTTGCAGTCCCTTGGCTGATCACAGTATAACATGATTGGGCTGGTGAAGAAAGGGCTGTAACAGCTCTGTCGATCGTTACCTTGACAAACCAGCGCTGCGCGATATTATTCACGGTATGAATAACTCTTATTCAGGCTGAGAATGGCAATACCTTGACCGCCGGGTTGCGCCTCTTCCTTCGCGAGAATCCTCAAGCTGTTGGCGGGATATTGATCCACCGAGCGAGAGCTGCATCGAGAATTGACCAAGCTCGATCAAAGCTTTGCGCAGTGGCGCAACGGGACCATTAGCAGCGGCGAATTGAGCTATCGCATCCATCAGTACGAGACCGGTCCCTCACGTGAGCTTTATAAGCAGTACAACGAAAGCCCTCACCAGATGAGTGTTGCCTATGCCATTGTCGTCGGCATATTGGATGAAGCAAAGGTACCGCCCGAGTTGCTGGAAGCCATCAGCGGGCCGCTCGATTTCTGTCGCTCGCCGCAAGAGAGAGATGAGCTCAAAAGAAGAGATTAGGTCCCGACTGCCACAAGAGCAGAGGAACAGCGCCGAGAGACGGCTGACGTTGGTTTGTCGTCCGGCAACAACGTGGACCGGTCTATAACAGGTGAGGATTGGCGGAAATGGAACAAGTGCTGGTTGCGTGGAGTGGTGGAAAAGATAGTGCGGTCGCACTTTATCAAGTACTCAAAAGCCAAGAGTATCAAGTCGCAGCACTGCTCACCACCTTGACCGAAGACTATGACCGCATCAGTATGCATGGTATACGGCGCAGCTTGCTCGAACGGCAAGCTGAAGTCTTGGGCCTGCCTCTTGAAAAGGTGTACATTCCCAAGAATGCCTCGAATGACGAGTACGAATCGAACATGCGGCAGGCTCTCACAAAATACAAGCAGGCTGGCGTGACCTCGGTTGTCTTTGGGGACATCTTTCTGGAGGATTTGCGCGAGTATCGAGAAGGCAACCTCGCCAAACTAGACATGCGAGGGCTCTTTCCGTTGTGGAAGAGGGACACGCGGGAACTGGTTCATTCTTTCATATCGCTGGGGTTCAAGGCGATTACAGCTTGCGTAGATACCCATGCGCTGGATGGGCGATTCGTCGGCAGAGTCATTGACGAGCAATTCCTGACTGAATTGCCGGACACTGTTGACCCGTGTGGCGAGAACGGCGAATATCACTCTTTCGTGTACGCTGGGCCGATCTTTAAAGAGCCTATCCCGTACACGGTGGGAGAGATTGTCTTGCGAGAAAATCGCTTTTGCTTTTGCGATTTGATACCGGGTGGGTGAACGGTGCCAGTGGGGCAACTGCGACAGGTGCGATCATTGGATTGGGTGTGGTGGCATGGGTAGGGCGCAAGTTGTGCCGACGGCGCAAATCTTCCAAGCCTCTTGCATAGTTCGTCTTTTCCTGCTACAATATGAATCGAAATGCGACGACCGGGACAAGTAACCGGGGTGGTCCACGACAGGGATTGAAGGCCAGAGACTGAAAGCCTTCTTTGCGTGCCCCCGGTGAAAACCACCCGCGAGCGAGCCGGTGAAAGGAAACGAGTATCCGGCCCCGGGAACGCCCGTTACAGCGCCAGAGTGGCGGCAGGTTCTGCGCCGTCAGGTGGGTGGAACCACGGGAGGGCTGCGCCTCTCGTCCCAGCAGGGATGAGGGGCGTGTGTGTTTTGTGTCAGCGAGCAAGCCGATGCCTGATATTGATTGGTTCTCTTTTATCGCGGGATTTATCGCGGCCATCGTTCTACTGTTGGTCCTCGCGCAAATACGGGCCTGGCTGAAGAAACTGTTCCAGCCCAAGGGTGACAAGCCGTTCAAGCAGAAGGCGGCAGAGACCGTGCGCCACCTGGTCACTGGACTGCTTATTGTGGCGGTGATTGCCATGGGAGCATACATTGCATACTCGGTGCTGTTCAAGCCAGCACCGTAAGGAGAGATAGGATGACCGACGGACCAGATACCAATACGACCACCTCAACTATGGGCCTCGGGCGCGGGTAGGGACGACGATCTGTGTCCCCCACCGCGTTCCGAGGCGTGGAAAGCGGTGGGGGACGACAAGTCGTCGCCCCTGCCGGTCGAGACGGTGCAGTGCACCGATTCTGCTCAGATTTCAAATCAGGAGGCGACCGATGTCTGCATTAGCGGATGCGCAAATCAAGCACAATCTGATCGTGGCCCAGTGGCGGGTCTCGCCTGCGTGGCCCGAATTGGAAGCCGAGTGGGAACACGCGGCCTGCTGCGCCGAGGCGCATCGCCCGAGCGACCCCCAACAGGCCGAGCCGCTGCCGCCCGACCCAGATGAGTGGTGGCCGGAATCTTGTGTGGCGTGAATAGGAGAAATGAAATGTCAGAAGGGCACGACGACAAACTGCATCGCATCCGTCACTCGGCTTCGCACGTGATGGCGCAAGCGGTGCTGGAAATGTTCCCCGAAGGCAAGGTCGCCATCGGCCCGGCGATTGAGGACGGCTTTTACTATGACTTTGACCTGCCGCGCACGCTCTTGCCCGAGGACCTGGAAAAGATCGAGGCGCGGATGCGCGACATCATCCACGAGGATCACCCATTCGTCTACCGTGAGGTGAGCGCCGACGAAGCGCGCGCCCAGTTCAAGGATCAGCCGTACAAGATCGAACTGATCAACGACCTGGAAAAGGGGGGCAAAGACGAGTATGGTAATTCGACGGGCGAGCCGGTCAAGATTTCGTTCTACACGCACGGCCCGTTCACCGACCTGTGTCGCGGTCCTCACGTCGAGCGCACGGGGCAGATCAACCCGGATGCTATCAAGCTGATGAGCATCGCCGGCGCATACTGGCGCGGCAAAGAGACCAACCCACAACTGCAACGCATCTATGGCACGGCGTGGGAGACGGCAGACCAGCTCGAGCAATACCTGTGGCAGATCGAGGAAGCCAAGAAGCGCGACCATCGCAAGCTGGGCAAAGAATTAGAGATCTTTGTCCTGGACGACGAAGTCGGTCCCGGACTGCCGCTCTGGCTGCCCAATGGCGGAGTGCTCATCGAAGAGATCGAATCACTGGCGAAGGAGATGGAACGTAAAGCCGGTTACGTGCGCGTCCGCACGCCGCACATCACCAAAGAGGCGCTCTTTCTCCACAGCGGTCACCTGCCTTACTACGCCGAGAGCATGTATCCGCCGATGGATCTGGAAGGTGTCCGCTACTATCTCAAGCCGATGAACTGCCCGTTCCACCACAAAATCTTTGCCAGCAAGTTGCGCAGCTACCGTGAGCTGCCGTTGCGCCTGGCCGAATACGGCGCCTGCTATCGCTACGAAAAGAGCGGCGAGTTGTTCGGCCTGATGCGCGTCCGTTTCATGCAGATGAATGACGCTCACCTCTATGTGCCAGAAGACCTGTTCGAGCAAGAGTTCATGGGCGTCATTGATCTGTACATCAAGTATTTCAAGCTGTTCGGGATTGACAGGTACGTCATGCGCTTTAGCACGCACAACGCCGAGGGACTGGGAAAAAAGTTCGTGGACAACGAGCCGCTGTGGCTCAAGACGGAAGACCTGGTGCGCCAGGCGATGACCAACGGCAGCGTCAACTTTGTCGAGGCGCCCGGCGAGGCCGCGTTCTACGGCCCCAAGATTGACGTGCAGATTTGGAGCGCGATCGGCCGCGAGTTCACGCTGGCGACAAACCAGGTGGACTTTGCCCAACCCTTGCGCTTTGGCCTGAAATTCACCAACCGGGCCGGGCAGGACGAGATGCCGCTGGTGATTCACCGCGCGCCCCTCAGCACGCACGAGCGCATGGTCGGCTTTTTGCTCGAACACTATGCGGGCGCGTTCCCGGTCTGGCTTGCGCCGGTGCAAGCGGTGATCATTCCGATCACCGACCGCCATATGGAGTTTGCGCGCCAGGTGCGGGCGCGGCTCTTTGATGCCGGCTTTCGCGTCGAGGTGGACGACTCGACCAGCCGGATGCAGGCCAAGATCCGCGAGGCGCAGAATAAAAAAATCCCGTACATGCTGGTCGTGGGCGACAAGGAGCAGCAAGCCGATGCGGTCAACGTGCGCTTGAGATCAGGCGAGCAACTCGGCGCCAAGCCGGTGGCCGAGTTCATCGCACTGCTCAAGCGAATAGTGGAGAGCAGGTCATCTGAGTTGGTGTAGAAAAAAGACCTCCGAGGCTTTTAGAAACCTCGGAGGTCCTTGTTCTTCGTCACTTTCTCACCTTGTCATTTGATTCGAGACTTGAGCCGCTCCATAGTGTCCGGCGGAACGTCCATGCAGCCGAGTTGCCCGTGTTTGGGATCCTCAAGCGTGTGAAAGTCGCTGCCGCCCGTGACGACCAGGTTGTAGCGCGCGGCGATTTCTAACAGTTCCGCTTGTTGCTCGGGCGTGTGATCAGGGTAATACACCTCCACGCCGTCGAGCCACGCTTCGACCAACTGTGGGATGAGGTGAACCAATTTCGAGTGCGCCGGGTGCCCAATGACAGCCACGCCACCTGCGCCGTGAATCAGGCCAATGGCCTCGCCTATCGTCAGCCGCAGGCGGTTGATATACGCCGGGCCATCGTTGCTGATGTACTTGTCGAACGCCTCTTGCGTCGTGGCGACGTAACCCGCCTCCACCATCGCACGGGCAACATGTGGCCGGGCAATAGACACGGCGTCACCGGCCATCGCCAGCACACGTTCCCATTCGAGCGGCATTCCCAGCGCCGCCAGCCTTTTGAGCATCCCTTTGGCGCGGCCTACGCGCGCATCGCGGATGGCCACCAGTTGCTCCTGCAACAGCGGCTCGGCTGGGTCAACGAAATAGCCCAGAATGTGCGCGTCGCCGTGCTCACCTTCGCTGTTGATCTCGATCCCCGCAATGACCTCTACGCCCAATTCGGCGCCCGCCCGCTGCGCTTCCGCCACGCCATCCGTCGTGTCGTGATCGGTCAGCGCGAGCGCCGTCAAGCCCGACTGTTGGGCTAAACGAACGACCTCCGATGGGCGTAGCTTGCCATCGGAGGCCGTGCTGTGTGTGTGCAGGTCTATCCGATCACTCATCGTTTCTCAATAGTCAGTTTAACCGCTGTACGCTCCTGTTCGTCAATAGACACTTCGGTAAACGCGGGGATCATAATCACGTCAATTCCATCTTGTGCCAAATATCCCCGGGCAATCGCCGCCGCTTTCACTGCTTGATTGACCGCCCCGGCACCGATGGCCTGCACTTCGGCTCGTCCTATCTCGCGGATCACCCCCGCAATGGCGCCCGCGACCGAGGTCGAGCGCGAATGTGCAGAAACTTTGATGATGTCCATTGTTCGCCTCCTCCCCAGGCTGTGCTGTGATGGTTGTTTAGCCGGGCACGCCGTGCTTCGATGCGCGACGCACTCGTCGTTGTGACGAATATTTTACACGATATTCTTCTCCAAATCAAGAGAGCATTTTGGGTGAATTGCGGTTTCTTTCACCAACGTCTACAAAATGCCCACCTGACTGTGATCTCCCAGCGTGAGCTTGTACGCTTTGGGCTTGATGGGCGAGCGTGTCAACTGGACGTGGCGGCCGATGATGCTGTCTTCCACACGTGCGGGCAAATCGGCGATGCAGGAATTTTCCAGCACGATGCTGTGCTCTATTTCGCTGTTCTCAATAACACAATGATGATAAATCGACGTGAACGGGCCGACATAACTATTGATGATGCGGGTCTCCTGCCCGATGATGGCCGGCCCCCGGATGCGACTGTTGATGATCTCGGCGCCCTTTTCAATGGTCACTCTGCCTTCGAGAATAGAGTCCTTGTCCACGTGGCCTTCGACGGTGTGATTGATTTCCTCCAGCACAAGCGAGTTGGCCGCCAGCATATCTATCTGCTTGCCGGTGTCAATCCACCAGCCAGTATGGACGTGGGGATACACACGATAACCCTTGTCCACGAGATACTGGATCGCATCGGTGATCTCTAGCTCGTTGCGCCACGAAGGCTTGATCGCATTGACGGCTTCAAAGACGTTAGAATCGAACATATAGATGCCCACCAGCGCCAGGTTGCTGGGTGGCTCTTGCGGCTTTTCGACGAGCCGAATGATGCGCCCGTCTTCCAGTTGAGCGACCCCATAGTTTTGCGGCTCGGCCACGGGCGTGAGCACGATCTGGCAGTTGTAATCGCTGGACGCAAACTCGCGCAACAGCGGCGCCAGTCCGCCCTGGATGACGTTATCGCCCAGGAACATGACGAACCGGTCATCGCCGATATAGTCACGGGAAATCTTGACTGCGTGCGCCAGGCCTAGCGGCGCTTCCTGCGGGATGTAGGTGATCTTGACGCCCCAGCGCGAGCCATTGCCCGCAGCGTTCTTGATGTCTGGGGCCGTGTCGCCCACGACCACGCCAATGTCCGTGATACCCGCGTCACGCAGCGTCTCGATGACGCGGAACAGCACCGGCTTGTTGGCGACCGGGATGAGTTGCTTGGCGCTCGTGTACGTCAGCGGGTAAAGGCGTGTCCCCTTGCCCCCAGACAGGATCAATCCCTTCATGATTCTCGTCTCCTGCACATGATCTCTTGTATCCTGAGTCTGTCATTCTGAGGCGCGCTCGCCTGCCCCCTGCGTTGTTCGGGGGTTGCGCCGAAGAATCTCGTTCCTACAAAGCCAAGACCCTTCGCGCAAAAAGCACACTCAGAGCCTGCCCTGAAAAAAGTGAAGGGGGTGACAAACCAATGGCGGATTTACGCCGGGGGCGTACTAGTACCCGCCCAGCGACCTGTCCAGCGTCGCGTTCGTGAGCGTCACGCCGACAATGTGGACGCGCGCTTTCTCCAGTCGCTCCTTCGCCTGCTGGATGTGGTCTCGGCTGGTATGTCCCGCCCGCACCACGAGCAGCACGCCGTCCACTTTCATCCCCAAGACCGTCGCATCCGTCGCGGCCAAGACAGGCGGCGCGTCCAAGAGCAACATGTCCGCCCGCTTGTGCAGTGCGCCGATGATCTCTTCCATTCGCTTGGAGCCAAGCTGCGCCGCCGGGTCTAGCGGCGATGGGCCACTCGTCAACAATTGCAGGTTCTCGATGTCTGCCGCTGATGCCAGCGGCGGCGCACTGAGTGCGTCTTGCCCGTCGAGTAGTGTCGCCAGCCCGCGCTCGTTGGGAATGCTGAAAAACTCGTGGAGTGCGGGGTGGCGCAAGTCTGCGTCCACCAAGATCACGCGCTGTCCGCCCTGCGCCATCGTCACGGCCAGGTTCGCCAACACGATGGACTTGTCCTCGCCCGGAGCCGCCGATGTGACCAGAAGCGCATGCAGCGGATGCTCGAGGACAGAAAGCGACAGGTTGGCCCGCAGCGACCGGTACGCCTCGGCGGCGGGCGAGCGGGGATGAGTCAAGGTTATGAGAGTTGATTTGGCATCAGGCATTTATCGCTCCCCGGTCGGAATCGCCCCCAACACCGCCAACCCCAGCTTGCGCTCCAGATCGGCCGGCGTGCGGACAACGCCAGATTCGACCCATTCCAGTGCGGCCACGATCAGCGTGCCGAGCAGCAATCCAAAGACACCGCCCGCTGCGGTGTTGATGGTCGTCTGCGGACGGTATTTGGAATAGATAGGATTGTCGCCCAGCACCACGTCCACCTGGTCTTCTTTACGAACTTTGTCATTTTCCAGCTTGCGCCAAGCCTGGAATTCCTGCGCCCATGCGATGGCGATGCGATTGCCTTGCTCGCCATCGGCGTTTTTCACGTCAACCTGAATCACATTTCGATCTTCATAAGAAGCGATGATGACGTTGTCCTTGAGTTGGTCGGGCGTCATGTCCAATGGAGTGTGAGCTTCCTCGAAGCGTTGAAGCACTTGGGCCGCGAATCTCTTGGTGTCAATGATGGTCACGTAAGCGCGCAAGAGATTCTTGGTTGTCTCAGCCAGGCCAAGGTCGTTGCGGGCAGGCAGTACTGTCACTCGCATCGAGGATTTGTAGATCGGGCGTTGCAGCTTGCTAAAGCCGAACGCACTGACCGCCGTCACGGCTGCCACGAGGACGATGATCCAACCGCGCGTACGCAAGATGCGGAAATAGTCGGAGATTTCCATAATTACCTCGCGCTGCTTATTGCGTACTTCGCTTTACATAGCATGCAGAACGGAGTACACTGCCATTCTACCACAGATTTCATGCAGAGCGTTCCGGCCACACATAGTGTGCGAGGAAAACTAACCCGATACCCACCGCCAACGCCAGTGCGACGCGCACAGGCAGATCAAGCTGGGCGCGCAAGCCCGGCGGCACACGGCCCACGACCGGCGGGTCTACCGCGCGCACTATGGCGCCGTCTTGGCCCAGTTGTGGGAACGCCTGCGCGTTGCGCGTCTGCATCACCGTGATCGCCGCCGCCGCAATCGCTTCCAGTTGGCGTGCGTCACCCCAGGTGATGAACATGGTCGCTATGCTGCGTTTGTTATCTGCGGCAAAATGACCGGCCAGCGCGCCAGCTGGAATATCCACACTTTGCTTTTGCAGCTCGCGGCTCACCTCGGCAGCAAAATCGCCAGTCTTGATCCAGTCGCCTAATCCCCCGGCGATGTACTCTGAAGCCAGCCACGCCGGATAGTAGCGGTCGTACAGGTACGTGCCGGCTGATTCCGGCGCATAGCCCACCGTAAAGCGCACGCCCACCTGGTAGACGGGTGCAGGCTGCCGATATGTGACCAGGCCAATGCCCAGCACAACGACGGCAGGCAGCAATGCCAGCCACCAACGGCGTGCCAGGATTTGCAAGTAGGTTCTTAGCTCCATGACGTCCTCCCTTTGGGTCAGTGGACAAGGATACAAGGAAACTGGTGGACCAGTGGCTAATGCCTTGTCTGCCGGTCTGCCTGTCTACTGGCCTCGACGAATGCTGCGAGTCTTTGCTTAAACACCTGCACATCGAACCGCAGCGCAAATTCGCGCATGGCGGCCGGGTTGAAATGGCTATCGTCAAAGCTGCGCACGGCGGCGGCCAGGCTTTGCGACGTTGGCTCTCGGAAGAACGAGCCGGTCACGCCGTCCATCACCGTGTCGAGCGCGCCGCCGCCCGCGAATGCAATCACCGGTCGCCCGGCGGCTTGTGCCTGCACCGGTGCGATGCCAAAATCCTCCAGGCCAGGAAAGATGAACGCGCGACAGCGCCCCATCAGTTCGGCGGCGCGTGTGTCGTCCACACGACCCAGGAACGTGATGTTGGATTTCGCCATTGCCTGAAGCCGGGGCCGGTCTCGCCCGTCCCCGGCGACAATCAGCGGCAAACCCAGCTCGTTGAACGCAGTCACAGCCAGGTCAATCCGCTTGTAAGGGATCAGTCGCGAAAGAACCAAAAAGTAATCGTCGGGCCGAGCGGCAGGCTGGAAGCGCGCCGTGTCCACCGGCGGCGGGATGACGACCGATTCACGTCCGTAGAACCGCTTGATGCGCGTCTGGACCTCGGTCGAGATGGCGATAAAGTGGTGAACACGCTGGGCAGCCGCACAATCCCACCGCCGCAGCAGCGCGATGACCGGAGGTAAGACCGCGTTGACGAGCTCTGGTAATCGCTCGCGCTCGGCGTAATCGCGCAGATTCCAAACATAACGGGTGGGCGTCAGACAATAGCAAATGTGCGTTGTGCCCGGCGGCACGCGCACGCCATGACAGAACCCGCTCTTGTTGGAGAGAATCACATCATACCCTTGCAGGTGCAAGCCCTGAAACGCGGGCGGGTACAGCGGCAAGTAGATTTGGTGATGGTGGTGAATGCCAGGCAGGCGATTCATCCACGTCACCCGAATATTCCATGTCCGGTACCTGGGCGGCATGGCATCCGGCGCGTATATCGAAGTATAGACCGGTGCACCAGGATGCATCTCGACGAGCGTCTCGAGAACATCTTCGGCGCCGCCGCTCTGATTCAGCCAGTCGTGGATGAGAGCGATTTTCATAGCGGCTCCTCTCCCCGACTCGCTCGTCGCAGGGGCGAGGGAACGAGCTCCCTTCTCCCTTCGAGGGAGAAAGGCCGGGGATGAGGGTCAGCCGCTCGCACTGGCTCAAACGTCATTCGATGAACTGCCGAGGGGCCAAGTTGCGCTAGCGCCTGTTGATGCAACGCGGTGCCATAGCCCTTGTGCCGGGCGAAACAGTAGCCGGGGTGCTGCACGTCTAACTCTGCCATCAGCCGGTCGCGTGTGACTTTAGCGACAATGGACGCAGCCGCCACGGACAGGCAAAGCGCGTCGGCGTGAAACAGCACACGCTGAGGGAGTGGCACATCGGCGAGTTTCACTGCGTCAATCACCAACGCCTCAGGCGAAGGTACCAGCGCCTCGATCGCGCGCCTCATGGCCCGGCGCGTAGCCGGGACGATGCCGAGTCCGTCAATCTCAGAGTGGCTTGCCATGCCCACGCCCACTGCCAGCGCCGCCTGATGAATCCTTGCGAATAGGGCTTCGCGCTGCGAAGGCGAAAGGAGCTTGGAATCACGCACGCCATGCAGAGCGGAAATGCGCATCGCTCCACGAGGTAAAATCACCGCCGCCGCAACGACCGGCCCGGCCCAAGCACCGCGCCCGGCCTCGTCAATGCCCGCCACGAGGGCATACCCTTGACGGAAGAGCAAACGCTCTTGGCGCATATCAGGTGTACTGGATGGGGATACGGCTTGTCGCATCTCGGCGTCTGGCACATCATCACCGCCGCCGACAGTGGCAAAGGTCAGGTGACAAGAGGCTTGCAGGGTCAGGCCTTGTCATACAAGCCTTTGAGTTGGTTCAGTTTGACGCGCACGACTTGCTTGGCCATATCAATGGACTCGTGCACATACCGGGCCGACTCGCCCGTCTGGCTTTTGGTGTCGCTTTCGTCGCGGTTGCTCCAACTGACCACCACTTCTTTGATTCGATAACCGGCCTTTTGAACCAGGTACAGCAATTCGACGTCGTATGCAGTGACTTTCCAACCGGTCGGTCTAACCTTCTGCTTAAAGAACTCGAGGCGCGGAAAGACTGCAAGCGCCACCTGCCGGCGACACAGCTTAAATCCGCACTGTGTGTCGGCAATGCCTCGCAGGAGGACCAGACCGCGCAGGGTACGGAAAACAAAACTACCGGCCTTACGCATGAGAGAAAAGCCCTCACGCGTAATTCCTCGAGAGCCGATGACCACGTCAAAGCCTTGCTCGTACCAGGGCAAAAGCTTGCCCAGCTCCCCGATGGGCGTCGACTGATCCATGTCGGTAAAGAGAATTAGATCACCCTGAGCCTGTTGGATGCCGGCCCAAATCGCGGCAGGCTTGCCGCCGTGCGGAATATCGGACAACGAGAGATTCCCTTTGCCCCGGATGAATCGCTCGATGAGGCTCTTACTATTGTCGGTGGATTCGTCGTTGACGATGATGACTTCCCAGGCATAGTCTTGTCGGGCAAGATATTGATAGACCTCGTCTAGCACGCCTCTTTCCAGGTTCTTGGCCTCGTTGTAGCAGGGGATGATGATGGAGACAATTGGTCTTGGTGTGGGCATAGTTGACTCTCGTTTGAATTGCGCGGGGAAGCATACCTGACTTGGGTTTTTTAGTCAAACCAATGACGAATGGCGTCTCTTTGCTGCCTGCCCCCGCGCTTTGACGGGAGTTCGTCAGCCGACATTCGTCCCCGGCTTGACGAGAATCTGGCGCAGATATTCATCCGAAACGCGACGCGCGGCCTGGACGGCGCGGCGCTTGCGAAGCATCTTGGGCAAGCCGATCAGCCCTGCGAGTTGCCCGCGTAGTCGCGCTCGCGCTGCTGCGCCTCGCCATGCGCGCACGGCCTCGCCCGTAATGCGCAACTGCGCGCGCAGCACCTCGCGCCAGTGCCGCCGCCACAGCGCCCCCGGATAATTCTTGGCGATCACCCAGATTGCGTTACGGCCATCGTAAAAGCTCGCCGTCGGCCCACCGCCCGTGGCGGCCAGCTTGTGATACACGATTGCTTTCGGCGCATAGACGCACTTCCACCCGGCCAACTGTGCGCGCCAGCCCAGGTCAACATCCTCGCACGAAAAGAAAAAATCGTCGTCCAACAAGCCGATCTCGTCCAGCATCGCGCGGCGATACAACGCGCTGCCGCCGTTCGCGGAAAAGACATACTCTTCGCAGTCGAACTGCCCCTCGTCGCGCTGCCACACACCGCGATTGCCTGGCACGCCGTCGAGCCGGTAGAAATCGCCTGCCGTGTGCAGCCTGTCCCGCCGGTCAAACAACCGCATCTTGCCGGCGATCATTCCTGCTTCGGGATGGCGCTCGAGCACAGCCACAGCTTCAGCCAGCCAGTGCTCGTCGGCCTCGGTATCGCTATTGAGCAAGGCCACAAACTGGCTACGACTAGCTCGGATACCTGCGTTGCACGCACCGGCAAAGCCTTGGTTGCTCGGCAAAGCCAGCACACGCACGTCGGCATACTCACGAGCCAGCAGCTCGCGCGACCCATCGGTCGAAGCATTGTCCACGACGATGACTTCACGTTCGGCGTAACTCTGCCGCCGCAACGAGTCCAGGCAGGTCGGCAGCAAATTTGCTCCGTTCCAATTGGGGATGATGACAGAGATTTCAGATTTCAATTCAATTTGACGATCTGGACGAAATTCGCAACTACCGCTTGACCCAACGCAATCCCCCCGTCGTTGGGCGGCACCAGGCTGTGAGTATAAACTTTCAAGCCCGCCTCGCGCAAGAGCGTCCCCGTCAATCCCAGGAGTGTGACGTTCTGAAACACTCCGCCGGAAAGCGCCACTTCCCGCAAGCCGGTCTCGGCGCGAACATGCTGGCACACAGCCAAAATCATCTCGGCAGTCGTCCGATGAAATCTTGCTCCAATCACGTCTGCGCCGATTCCCCGCCGCACGTCTTCCACCACACTCGCCAGCAGGCTCTTTACCCTGATGTTCTCACCATCCAATTCGAACGGATACCCTTTGATATTTGACATTTGGAATTTGAAATTTGAAATTTGTTCCAGTTCCATCGCCGCCTGGCCCTCGTAGGTCACCTCTGTGCGGACGTTGGCCAGCGCCGCAACGCAATCGAACAACCGCCCCATCGAAGAAGTCAAGGGCGCATTCAAGCCTCTGGCTGCCTGCTGGCGACACACGCGCAGCTCTTTTTCCGTCATGGCTTGCAGGAACGGAAGCCCAGTGACGTCCAGCCCAAGCGCCTCGGCATAGCCCACCGCGATGCGCCACGGCTTGTGAATCGCCGCCTCGCCGCCGGGCAGCGGCAAATATTCCAGGTGCGCCGCGCGGCGGTAGCTCGCAAAATCCGCGACGAGAAACTCGCCTCCCCAGATGCGCCCGTCTGAGCCATAGCCGGTGCCATCCAGCGCCACGCCGATGACCGGACCAGAGATGCCATTCTCAGCCATGCACGCGGCGATGTGGGCGTGATGGTGCTGCACAGGATACAAAATGCAGGACGCAAGGTGCAAGTCAACATCGCTTTCCTGCATCTTGCCGCTTGCATCTTGACATCGTGCTTCTTGCTCTCTCGCGTAACGGGTGCTCATGTAATCCGGATGCAGGTCACACGCAATGATCTCTGGCTCGATGCGAAAGAGCTTCTTCAGGTGCTTGATCATGGCCTCAAAAGAGGCGAGCGTCTCATAGTTTTCCAGGTCGCCGATGTGTGGACTAAGGAAGGCATACCGACCGTTGACCAGGCAAAACGCATTCTTGAGTTCCCCGCCGCAGGCCAAAGTAGGCCGCAGTTCCATCGCCAGCTTGACCGGGTAAGGCGCATAACCACGCGAGCGACGCAGCGGAAGCTCGACGCCGGAAAACACACGCGTCACACTATCATCGCAGCGAGCGTGAATGTCGCGGTTATGCAGCAGGAAAGCATCGGCCAGGCTCGCCAGCCGCTCCAGTGCTTCGTCGTTGCGCGTGGCGATGGGTTCTTCGGAATAGTTACCGCTGGTCATCACGAGAGCCAGAAATCGAAGGTCGGAGGCCAGAGGTCGGACTGCAGCAGCCTGCGGTCTGCCATAGACCCCCGTTAGGGGACGATCCGCAGCCAAGAGTAAATAGTGCAACGGCGAGTATGGCAACATCACGCCGAGCGTATTCTGCCCGGGGGCAACCAGTTGGCTGACGGGAGAATCGGGCCGGGCGCGCAACAGCACGATCGGCCGCTGGCGCGAGGTAAGTAGCTCCCGCTCTTGCTCGTTCAGCTCGCAGAAACGCTCGACCGTCTCCACGTCCGGCATCATCACAGCGAACGGCTTGTCCACGCGCCCTTTGCGCCGGCGCAGTTCTGCCACGACCTCGTCGTCTGTCGCATCACAGGCAAGGTGAAACCCGCCAATACCCTTGACGGCGACAATCTTGCCATCCGCCAGCCACTGTCGCGCCTCTGCCAGTGCTTCCAATCCTGCCGGTGAGTCTTGACCTTGAAAATTTGACATTTGAAATTTGACATTTGGCCCGCATTTCCAGCAAGCGTTCGGCTGCGCATGGAACCGCCTATTTGTCGGGTCCTTATACTCGCGGCGGCAGTCGTCACACATCGGAAAGACGCTCATCGTCGTCAGCGGGCGGTCGTAGGGCACGTCCTGGATGATCGTAAAGCGCGGGCCGCAGTTGGTGCAGTTGATGAAGGGATAGAGGTAACGCCGGTCGTTCGGATCGAACAGCTCGCGCAAGCAATCGTCACAAATGCACACGTCCGGGCTGACCAGTGTTGCGCCGGGCAGCGACTGGCTTTCGCGGATTGTAAAGTCCGCATCACCTTGCGGAGAGGCAAGTGTGACCGCTACTGACTCGATGCGCGCCAGCGGCGGAGCCTCACCACGCAGCGCGACGAGGAAGCGGTCGAGATCAGCGGCAGGCCCCTCGATCTCAATCTCCACGCCCCGGCTGTTGTTCAGCACCCATCCGACCAGCGCCAGCCGCTTGGCAAGCGTGTAGACAAAAGGGCGAAAGCCCACCCCCTGCACAACACCTGTGATGTGAAGGTGACGTCTCTCCAAATCTCAAATCTCAAACTTGAAATTCGATTCACTCGACATCAATCGAATCCAGGTAGAACCCTTCGGCCGGCGGCGCCACCACTGCTCCCTCACCACACCGGGGACATGGCGCTGTGCCGTCATCCGAGTGTACACCCTCAAAGATGTGTCCACAGTGTAGACATTGATAACGCGGCGGGTTCCAGGCAAATAAGAGTTCCGCGCCTTCGCCTGGTGTGTCCTTGGCGGCAATATCAAAGCAGACCCGCACTGATTCCTCGGTCACGTGTCCACCTTCGTTGATGACAAAATGCATTCCCACCACGCGCGGCGAGCCGACTTCCTCCGCTTTTGCCAGCGCGACTTGGACCATGCTTTCAACCGCAGCAAGCTCGTGCATGATGTGCTCCTGACTGGGATGGGCACATTATCCCAGATATCAGCCTAACGTGCCACTGACGACACGATGCGGGCCTCACGCTCACGCAGCTTTCGCAAAGCCTCGCGCAGGTAAGCAAACCAGTTGACCAAGCCGACCATCACCGCGCCGCCGATAATGTTGCCAATCGTGTCGGGCAACAGGTTAGCCAGAACCAAGTTACCCCAGGTCAGGTGCAGAAAATCGGTGAGCGTTTTCTTGATCAGATCAAAGAACTTTAGGTCATCCATGTACTTGATGAACAAGGACGAACGACTAGTGGCGAATTCGCCTTCGTCATTCGTCCTTGGTCTTTCGTCTTGTGTACTACAGACTACCTGGCGACTCTAGCCAGATTTCGCTTCAGCACATCCTAGAGTTCCAATCCGTGTCATAGATGCGGACTGAGAGCAGCATCTGGCCGGGCAGGGTGCGAGTGGCGCAGCCCAAGCACAGGTCGTAAGAACGGGCGGCTTTCTCGTGTTGATGCCTATTCCATCATGTCACTCTGGTTTTCAGCCGCTCAACACCGTTGTAAATGATCACCCGGTTGCGCCGCGCGTAGCCCACCAGGGTGATGTTCCACGCGCGCGCCAACTGCACCGAGAGGCTGGTCGCCGATGTGCGCGATACGACGATAGGGCAGCCCATCCGGCCGGCCTTGTTCAACATTTCGCTGGAAACGCGCCCGGTGGTCACCAGCACGCCGTCACGTGGTTCGATTCCCCGCAGGGCGCAATCACCCCGGATTTTGTCCAGCGTATTGTGGCGGCCCATATCTTCGGCCATGGCCACAAGTTGATCGCCCTTGAACAGCCCGCTAGCATGCACACCGCCCGACAGACGATACAGACGGCTTGCGTCCTGCAATATTTTTATGTAAGCCCACAATTGCTCGACCGATAGAGAGAGGTTAGAGGTTAGTGGTTGCAGTGTGCGGCTGAGATCGTCAAAAGTCATGCCACCGCCACAGCCTGAAGTCAAGATGTATCGGGTCAGAGGGCGAACAGCGTGATGCAGCCAGACATCTACGCACAGGCCGCTGGCACAGACATGCAGTGCGCCTACTTCGCTCACATCGTCTATGATGGCTTCGTTAAGCAAAAACCCCAAAGCCAGTTCTTTTTGTCCAACGGGTGTGCAGGCCAATGTCACCAGTTCTGTGCCATTGACGTGCAGACTGACAAGAGCCTCCGCGACGATTTCGATGTCCCGCCTTTGCTGATTGGGGAATGCATAGTGCGTTACCGAAATCGTTTCATGTGCCCTGCCTTCCGGCAAGGGCATCTGGTCAAGTTTCACACTAAACACACTCACAGTAAAGTTGCGCAGTAAGTTTGACAGGGAGCTGCGCCGCCAACCTTACACACTAGGCCTTGGGCTGAGTCCGCAGGTAAGCGAACCAGTAGACCAGGCCGACCATCACCGCACCGCCGATAATGTTGCCGATGGTGACCGGCAGCAGGTTGGCAATGAAAAAGTTGCCTCACGTCAGGCTGGCGATCTTGGGAGCTTTATCGCCCAATGAAGTCAGCCGGGCCGAGTCCGTCGAGATGAACAGGGCCACCGGGATGAAATACATGTTCGCGATGCTGTGCTCGAACCCAGCCGCCACAAACGCCGAGATGGGCGGAATGATCGCGAGAATCTTGTCGGTCGTGCTGCGCGCGCTAAAGCACAGCCACACGGCCATGCACACCAGGGCGTTGCACATGATGCCCAATGCGACTGCCTGAATAAATTGCAGACTGCACTTGGAATTGCCAATGCTCAGCGCCGTGATGCCCACCGCGCCGCTGCCAAAGGTGTACTGCTTGCTCAGAAACATGATGTAGGCGGTCGCGATCGAGCCGACAAAGTTGCCCACGTACACGATCGCCCAGTTCCGCAACAGGCCGCCCACACTGACCTTGCGGCTGGCAAACGCCATGACGATCAGGTTGTTGCCCGTGAACAATTCGGCGCCGCCCACGACCACCAGGATCAGGCCCGTAGAAAAGACCAGTCCGCCCAACAGCCGGGCCACCCCATACGGCAAAGTAGAGGTGCCCGCGAGAACCGTGGTCGCGTAGATGGCCCCTACGCCGATAAACGCCCCCGCCAGAATCGCCAACGCGAACATGGTGAGGAAATCCAAACCGGACTTTTTGACCCCAACACCTTCGGCTTTGGCTGCCATCCCCGGCGGCGGAAAGGCATCAAACGATACTTCAGCGCTCAGATTGTCTCCTTGTGTGCGATTGAGTGTGTGGCAATTTGAATCGCGGTTGCTTTGGGTTGGATGAATCGTCGTATGTGTCCTCGATGTACCTCCCGATGATCGTTTTCAGCCGCCCCACGGCATCCGGGCATATTCCTCGAATGCCCGGTCGTGGAACTGCTTGAACAGCTTTTCGTGGCCACGTTCCCAGGTCGCCAGCATCGTCAACACCTGCTTGGCCTCGCCTTCGGACGTGGCGGCTGCCATCTCATAGAACTCGGCAAAGTCACGCTCGATCAAGTAGGCCATGCGCAGCACCGGCAGGTCGGGCACCATGGCCTCGATCACCGTCTGGTCCAGCGACTCGGACGCCGCGCGCCGAGAAAAGAATCCCTCTCTTTCCAGCGCGACGCCCATCGCCGCCGTCGGCGTTACACCCTTGTCCAGCGCATCAATCTGGCTCTGGATGAACTCGATGTGCTTTTGCTCTTCCGCAGCCAGATTCTTGAACGCGCCCACCGCCGCCGCGTGGCTCAACCGCCCGGCGTTTTGCTCAAAGAACCGCTTGCCTTCGTGCTCGCGCTGCAAGGCGTACTCAAAGATTTTGTGGATTTCCATCATAACTTCCCTGGTTGCTTGCTGTTTTCCCGCCTTGGACTGGCGTGTTTCTAAAGCGCATCCACTGCAGTCAAATCGCCCGTTATTTTACCATATTCCAACTCGAGTGCGAAATTGCCCCCGACCGCCTTTTTGGACAAAAAGGCCGGAGGCAAACCAGCGTCGCCTCCAGCCCTTTTCCGATCTTGCTCTATATTTTTTCGATTCTGACTGCGCAGACTTTGTACTCCGGTATCTTGGCAGTTGGGTCAATGGCCGCGTTGGTCAGCGCATTGGCAGCCGCCTCGGCAAAGTGGAACGGGATGAACACGATGCCGGGCTTGATGCGCTTGGTCACTCGCGCGTCCAGCTCGATCTGCCCGCGCCGGCTGACGACGCGCACATGCTTCCCGCCATTGAGTCCGATCTTGGCAGCGTCGTCCGGATGCAATTCGACGTAGGCTTCCGAGACCTCTTGTTCGAGCTTCTTGGAGCGTCGCGTCATCGTGCCAGTGTGGTAGTGGAACATTAACCGCCCGGTCGTGAGCGTCAGCGGGTACTCCTGATCGGGCAGTTCGGCAGGTTCTTTGAACTCGACGGCGTGGAAGTGACCCAGCCCGCGCGCGAACCTGCCCTTGTGCAGATACGGCGTGCCAGGGTGATCGAGCGCGGGGCACGGCCACTGCAAAAAGCCCAGTTGCTCTAGCCGCTCGTAACTGATGCCCGCGTAGCTGGGCGTCAGCTTGGCGACCTCGACCATCACGTCTTGGGGCGACGCAAAGTCAAAGCCGGGCGCGCCAATCTTGTTCGCTACGGCGCAAATGATTTCCCAGTCGGCCTTGGCTTCGCCAGGTGGATTGACGGCTTTTCGCACACGCTGGACGCGCCGGTCGGTCCCGGAGAACGTCCCGTCTTTTTCCACGAACGCTGCACCCGGCAGAACAACGTGCGCCAGTTGCGCCGTCTCGGTGAGAAAAATGTCCTGGACGACGATGAACTCGGCCTTTTCCAAACAGTGCTGCGCGTGACCGAGGTCGGCATCCGATACCATCGGGTTTTCGCCCATCACATACAGCGCGCGCACCTTGCCTTCGCCCGCCTGGTTGACCATTTCCGTCACCGTCAGGCCGACCTTTAATCCAGCAGTGCTTCCCCAGGCTTTTTCAAACTTGTCGTGCGCTTCTTTCGTCGTCACAGCCTGATAGCCGGGATACACGTTCGGCAGGCCGCCCATGTCGCACGCGCCCTGGACGTTGTTTTGCCCGCGCAGCGGATTGACGCCGCCGCCTGCAATGCCCACGTTGCCCGTGAGCATCGCCAGGTTGGCGCAGCTCTTGACGTTGTCTGTGCCGGTGGTGTGCTGCGTGATGCCCATCGCGTAGACGAACGCGGAGGGCTTGTTCTTGGCGTACATGCGCGCGGCTTCGCGCAGCTTGTCTGCCGGAACACCGCTGATTTCCTCGACGCGCTCCGGCGTGTACTTGACCACCACCGCTTTCATCTCGTCGTAGGCTTCGGTGCGCTCGGCGACGAATGGCTTGTCTTCCAGCCCTTCGCTGATGATGACGTTCATCAAGCCATTGAGGATGGCGACATCGGTCCCAGGTCGGAAGGGAATATACAGGTCGGCCAAACGAGCCATCTGAATGTCGCGCGGATCAATCACGATCACTTTGGCACCGCGCTCCTTGGCCTTCATGATGCGACTGGCAATGAGCGGGTGTCCTTCGGACGTGTTCGACCCCATGATGAGGAAGCAATTCGTGTCTGTCTCGAACTCGGGAATCGAGTTGGTCATCGCACCACTCCCGAACGCTGCGGCCAGACCGGCCACGGTGGGAGCGTGTCAGAGACGGGCGCAGTGGTCAATGTTGTTGGTGCCGACCACCGCGCGGGCGAGCTTGTTCATCAAATAGTTTTCTTCGTTCGTGCACTTGGCCGAACTCAGCAGCGCGATGCTATCCGGACCGCTTTCCTTCTTGACCGTGTTCAACTTTTCGGCGACGAGCGTCAGCGCCTCGTCCCATGTCGCCTCGACCAGCTTGCCATCTTTGCGGATAAGCGGCGTCTTGAGCCGGTCAGGATGATCTACAAAACTGGTGACGTTCCAGCCCTTGATACACAGCTTGCCGCCGCTGATCTGGTTGGTCTTGGCCGGCCAGACGCCGGTGATGTGACCGTCCATTGTTTCCACGAACATAGAGCAGCCACAGCCGCAGTAGATGCACGTTGTCAGAGTGTTTTTGTATTCCATATGTCTGCCTCCTAATGCGCCGCGCCCTGGCGCAGCGGGGACTGCTTCAGCGAAAGCGAGAGCGGCGGCTGCGCTTTGATGTCCGCGCCGGGCACATAGCCCAGCAAGTCGCCAATGTCACGCCGCATCAAGTCATACAGCACAGTGAGCGGGATGTGCGCCGGACAGGCGTGCTCGCACTCGCGGCAGGCCACACAGCGGCTCGCCATGTGCATCGCACGAATCATGTGAAACGTTGGGAACGGCGGCGCGAGCAGCCCCGGCTCAACCCAGGCCATGTCTTCCATCGCGCACGCCTCACAGAAGCATTCCGGGCAGATGTTGCGGCAACCGTAGCACTTTAAACACTTGTTGAACTGCTGCTTCCAGAATGCGCGCCGCTCAACCAGCGGCATCGCATCGTACTTGGCGACCAGTGGATTAACCGGGCCAGGCGCGGGCGGTGTACCTACGATTAGATTCTTGGGGAACGGCTCAGTGCAATAACACGCTTGCGCGTCTTCCGCCGTGCAGGCAAAGCCGATGATATACAGCCGGTCAGGGTCAATCTGGTTGCGCTTTGCCATTTCGATGAACGCGCGCTCGTCGCAGCCGCGCGCCACGATGCCTAGCTTGATGGTCGGGTATCGCTTGTGCAGCTTGGAGACCAACGTCGCCAACGGATACTTGGGCGCGATCTCTAGCTCGGAGAGGTCATCTCCCTTTTGGAAGAGATGAGGTGCAACGCCCTGGCTCCACCTGCGCAGCGCGACGACGCCATCCAACTCGTTGAGCCGCTCGGCGACGGCCTTGCGAATCTCGTCAATCATTCCGTCACCTCCTGCGCCAGCGGCCCCAATTCCTTTATCTTTTGTGTAAAGGCTTTGGTGACCTGGACAAAGCGCGGCGCTTCGGCCGCCGAGACCCAGACCAGCTCCATCCGCTCGGGGTTGACGCCGACGTAGCTGAGCAGGTTGCGCAGCAGCGGCATGCGCTTGATGGTGCGGTGATTGCCCGCCGAATAATGACAATCGCCAATGTGGCAGCCCATCACCAGCACGCCATCGGCGCCAGCGCGGAACGCGCGCATCACCGCTTCCGGCGAGACGCGCCCCGAGCACATGACGCGAATCGGCAAAATGTTGGCGGGCGATTCCATCCGCGCCACGCCGGCGTTATCGGCTCCGGCGTAGGTGCACCAGTTGCACATGAAAGCGACAATCTTGGGCTCAAATCCTTCTACACCCATGCCAACACCCCCTCAATCTGAGCAACTAACTGCTCATCTGTAAAGTGCAGCGCCTCGATTGCGCCGGAAGGACAGGTCGCCACGCACGTGCCGCAGCCCTTGCACAGCGCCGCGTTGATTTCGGCCTTGCCGTCCACACGCGCGATGGCCGTGTACGGGCAGACCGGGATGCAATCGCCGCAGCCCACACACTTTTCTCGGGTGACCTTGGCCGTGGTCGGTGAGATGACGACTTCGCCCTTGTCCATCAGCGCAAGCGCCATCGAGGCTGCCGCGCCCGCGTGCGCCACCGTATCGGGCACGTCGCGCGGCCCCTGCGCGCAACCGGCCAGGAACACGCCGTCGGTGTTGGTTTCCACCGGGCGCAGCTTGGGATGCGCCTCGGCAAAGAAACCATCTTGCGAGCGGCTCAATCCAAACAGCGCGCCAATCTTGTCGGCGTCGGGCTGCGCTTCGATGGCCGTGCACAGCACCACCATGTCCACGTTCGCCGAAACGATCCGACCCAGGTTGGCGTCCTCGCCCTTGACGCGCAGCTTGCCATCGGGCAGCACCTCGACCTCCGCGCCGCGCCCGCGAATCATGTTGACGCCTTCTTCTTGCACGCGCTCGTAGAATTCCTCGTAGCCCTTGCCGAACGTCCGCATGTCCATATAGAACTCGAACACCTCCGCGCCGGTTTTATCGCGGACGAGGTGCGCGTGCTTGAGCGCGTACATGCAGCAGATGCGCGAGCAGTATTCGTGAGCGTTGTGGTCGCGGCTGCCAATGCAGTGAATGATGGCGACCTTTTCCGGCTTGCGCCCGTCGGCCAAAAGAATCTGGCCGCTCGTCGGCCCGCCCGCGTTCGAGAGTCGCTCGAACTGGTCGCCCGTGATAATGTTGGGCGACTTGCCATACGAATACTGCGAGAGTTTTTTGGGGTCCCACATCGCAAAGCCCGTGGCGACAATGACCGCGCCCACGTCCAGCTCGATGATCTCGTCCTTCTGCGTGAAATCAATCGCGCCGACTTCGCAGAGCATCTGGCACGCGCCGCAGGCATCGGCGATTTCGCCATTGGTGCGATCTTGTTGGCGAAAGCGGATGCACGAGTCGGTGTCAATCACCGGCACGCGCGGCACTGCTTGCAGCGAGGGAACATAGATCGCCGAGGTCGGCCCCAGCGGCTTTTCCGCGTAAACCGCCGACTTTTCCAACACGATTTCAATCGCGCCGGTGGGGCAGACGATGGTACACGCGCCGCAACCGATGCACTGGCGTGTCTTTTCCATGAACGGCGGTCCGACGACGCGGTCCACACCGCGCTGAGAAAAGTTTAACACGTGCGCCTTGACCATGTCGTTGCAGACGCGAACACACTGGCCGCACAGGATACACTTTTCGTCCGGGTTGTCCGCCGCGAAAGGCGGTTCCTTGACGCCGTATTCGAGCGCCAGCTCCTGAATGACCGGCACCTTGGGGCAGCGGGAGAGCAGCAATCCGACGATGGTCTTGCGCGCTTCGCGCACGACGGGAGAATTGGTCTTGACCTCCAGCCCATCCCACGCCGGGTGCGTACAGGCCGTATGCAGATTCGACCACCCATGCCGGATGACTTCGACGGTGCACATGCGGCACGCGCCGTAGGGCTCCAGCGCCGGGTGATAACACAGCGTTGGGATATCTATGCTGTTTTTCCGGCACACCTCTAGAATGGTCTGCCCTTCCTGGGCTTCTACCTTTTGTCCGTCTATCGTCAAAGTGACCATGCTCATGCGACCTTCTCCTTCACGGCCTCGCCCGCCCCGTGCCCATTTCCATTTCCGCCGACAGCCGATTTCGGAACCACCTGGATAGCGTCGAGCCGGCAAGCTTCAAAGCAGGCCCCGCACTGGATGCACTTGACTTGGTCAATCGTATGCGGCTGCTTGAGGGTTCCCGAGACGGCTTCTCGCGGGCAGGCTTTGATGCACAGCATGCAGCCCTTGCATTTTTCGGCCACAATTCTGTAGGCAATCAATTCGCGGCATGCACCCGCCGGACAAAACTTGTCGGTAATGTGCTGCTCATACTCCGCGCGGAAATAGCGCAGCGTGCTGAGCACCGGATTGGGTGCCGATTTGCCCAGGCCGCACAGCGAAGCCACCTGGACAGTTCGAGCCAAGCTCTCCAACATCTCGACATCTTCCATCTCGCCCTGCCCGGAAGAGATGCGATTGAGAATCTCCAACATCCGCTTGATGCCCTCGCGGCAGGGGCTGCACTTGCCGCACGACTCTTCCTTGAGGAATTCGAGGAAATAGCGGGCAATGTCCACCATGCACGTGCGGTCGTCCATGATGACCATGCCGCCCGAGCCCATCATCGAGCCAGCCTCCGCCAACCGGTCAAAGTCCACCGGCAGATCCAATAACTCGGCTGGGATGCAGCCGCCTGAAGGGCCACCGGTCTGCACCGCCTTGAACTTGCGGCCCTTGGGGAGACCACCGCCGATCTTGTAGATCAGATCGCGCAGCGTGATACCCATCGGCACTTCGACCAGGCCCGTGTTGTTGATCTTGCCGACCAGCGAAAAGACCATCGTCCCCGGGCTGCCCTTGGTGCCCATCTTGCGGAACCATTCAGGGCCGTTGTTGACAATATGCGGGATGGTGGCCCAGGTCTTGACGTTGTTGAGGCAGGTCGGGCGGTCGAACAGTCCCTGATCGGTGGCGTGAACGTGTTTGGGGCGCGGCTCGCCCACCTTGCCTTCGAGCGATTGCATCAGTGCAGACGATTCGCCGCAGACGAACGCGCCCGCGCCGCGCACAATCTTGACGTCAAAGTCAAAGCCTGTGCCTAAGATATTCTTGCCCAGAAAGCCATACTCGCGCGCCTGCTGGAGGGCAATGTTGAGGTTCTGCACCGCCAGCGGGTACTCGTCGCGCACGTAGATATAGCCTTCGTGCGCGCCAATGGTAAAAGCGCCGATAGTCAACCCCTCCAGGACGCTATGCGGGTCGGCCTCCATGATGCTGCGGTCCATAAATGCGCCGGGGTCGCCCTCGTCGCCGTTGACAACCACGTACTTGATGTCGCCCTGTGCCTTGTAGGTGGACTCCCATTTGCGCCCAGTGGCATAGCCCGCGCCACCGCGACCGCGCAAGCCAGAGGCTTTGACATCGCGGATGATCTCTTCGGGCTTCATCGCCAGCAGCGCATGGGCTAGCGCCTCATAGCCGCCAAAGGCGATGTACTCTTCGATCCGGCGAGGATTGATGCGCCCGCAGTTGCGTAAGACGATGCGCTGCTGCCTGGCGTAGAAAGGAATCTGCTCAAAGATCGGGATGATCTTTTTGCTGACCGGGTCTTTGTAGCACAGCCGGTCAATCACTCGTCCCTTGACCAGCGACTCTTCGACGATCTCTGCTACGTCGGCGGGTTTCACGCGGCAATAAAAGATGCCGCCAGGATAAATATCCATCACCGGCCCCATCGAGCAGAAACCGCGGCAGCCGCCGGTCACGACGCGCACCTCATTTTCCATGCCCCGGCGTTGGAGCTCGGCGGTCATTGCCTCGTAAACGGGCTTTGAATGAGAGGCCGCACAACCCGTGCTGCTACACAACAATACAGTAGTTCGTGGTTTAATCGCCATGGGTCATTCCTCCTACGTCACCACCCATTCCTGGATCACTTGTCCTTGTGCCAGCTTATCCACCAACTCTGGCACCTTGTCGGCGGTGACGTGGCCGTACATCACGGGTGACTCGCCAGCGCGGTGGATGGTCACAATCGGCTCGAACTGGCACTTGCCGATGCAGCCGTCAATCGTGACATTGGCGTTCATCTCCCGCTTCGCCAGCTCGTCGTTGAGCGTCAGGAGGGTTTCGCGCGCGCCCGCGGCGATGCCGCACGTTCCCATTCCCACGACGACCGTCGTGCCGACATCGTAGCGCTGCGTGACCTCGTCGCGCACTTGCGCGCGCAACTTGTGCAAATCTTCCAGACTGGTCACTCTAGGCATGGCTATGACTCCTTCCCGTCGCCCTTGGCGCCGCCTTTATTCAGCTCGCCCACTAACTTGCTGGCCGCCGCGGTCGACATCTTGCCGTATACCTCTTCATTCACCACCACGATCGGCGCGAGCGCACAAGCACCCAGGCAGCGTACCGCTTCGACCGAGAACTTGCCGTCAGGACTCGTTTGGCCCGATTTGATTTTGAGATCGTGCTCCAACTCCTCCAGGATGTGCGGGCCGCCTTGCACGTGGCAGGCTGTTCCCAGGCAGACCTTGATCACGTACTCGCCCTTGGGTTTGAGGCTAAACGCCTTGAAAAAGGTCGCCATCTGATAGATGTGCCCGACGGGCACGTTGAGCCGTTGGGCAACCAACTCTAGCGCTTCACGCGGCAAAAAGTTGTACTCGTGCTGAACGTCTTGCAGGATGGCGAGGCTGGCCATGCGATCAGCCCCATAGCTGTCAATGATTTCGTTGACTCTTTGCGCGTTCATCGCTCTCCAGGCCTCCTCTCACCCAAGCTCATGTCACCCATCTTGATCAGCTTCAACTGTGGGATGCGTTTGGTGAGACATTCAGACCAGCACAGGCCGCAGCCAGTACATTTGGTCTCATCCACGTAGCGGGCCTTCTTGCGCACCTTGACCTTGAAATTGCCGACGTACCCGGAAACCGCTTCGACCTCAGAATAGCTCAGGAGTGTAATGTTGGGATGCCGACCGGCATCCATCATCTTGGGGCCCAAAATTCAGGTGCTACAGTCGAGCGTGGGAAAAGTTTTGTCCAACTCGGCCATGTGCCCGCCGATGGACGGCTCCCGCTCGACCAGGTAGACCTTATAGCCCGCGTCGGCAATCGTCAGCGCGGCCTGGATGCCCGCAATGCCGCCGCCGACGATCAGCGTGGCCGGCGTCACCGGCTCTTTGCGCGCAAACAATTCATCCTGCAACACTACGCGCCCCACCGCCGACCGAAGCAGCCGCTTGGCTTTTGCCGTCGCCACGCTCGGGTCCTTGATCACCCACGCGACGTGCTCGCGAATGTTGGCCATCGCAAAGTAGTAGGGATTCAATCCCGCCTCAGCGACAGCATTTTGAAAAGTCGTCTCGTGCATCCGCGGTGTGCAGGAGGCCACGACGACCCGGTTCAGTCCCAGGTTTCTGATGTCGTCCTTGATCATCCTTTGGCCAGGATCTGAGCACTGGTACTTGGACTCGCGGGCGACGGTCACGTTCGGTAGTCCCCGCGCGAACCTGACTACCTCGCCGACGTTTACGGTGCCCGCGATATTGATGCCGCAGTCGCACACATAGACGCCTATTTTGATTTGTTCCATACCGCGCACCTCCTTTTCGGATTTCCATTTCGGATCCGAGGTCCGAAATCTAAAAGTGTTCAATAGATACGATTTTGCCTCGTGCTTTCAAATCGCGCATCAAATCCTCAATGACGATTCGGCGCAGAGGAACTTTGCCGGCTTTGTCGGCGACCTGGGCGGGGTTGACCGCCAGGCCGACGAGAAAATGAATCTTGTCCGCCGTCAACAGCAGCTGCGCTAATCGCGTTGCGCCGTCCTCTGGCCCGGGCAGGTCGCGCACTCGCTGCGCTTTCGCCATTCGTTCACGCGCCTTGCCCAGCGTCACTGCTCCTTCCGTGACCAGGCTTATGCCCGCTAGTCGAGAGACCGGCGGCACCTCCGCCCAACCACCTTCAGGGGGTGGCTCCATCGCCAGTTCCTCTCCCAACAACCGAGCCGCGATCTCGGCGGTCGTATCACCACAGATCATGCGCGGGCCCGGCTCGGCCATCAACTTGTCCAGCACATCCTGTTCCAACTGCCGATTGGCCGGAGGCCCACTCCATAGGGTAGCAGAGCGCAAGGGTCGCACAAACATGGCGACGACGCTGACATCTCTGGCCGCCTCGTCTTGAGCGAGCCGCTCATACGTGCGCACCAGCGCGCCAAGCAGTTGCTCCGCATCGCAGCGAGTGTCTGTCAAGCGTCTGATGGAAGTGGCGATGTCACGCCATCCCCATTGCCGGCTCCATCCTTTGATCCGGATGTACCCCTCGCTGACCATTGCAATATGATCGCCGTCTTGCAGAAGGAACTCGCATCTGCGCACCCAATGCCCGTGCGATTCTTCTTCAATGACAGGCAGTACGACCAATCGCCCATCTCGGATCATAAACAAGGGAGGGGCATCACAGTCTATCAGGTAAGCCCGGTTTCCCTCAAGAACCTGGAGCATGGAAAAGGGCACATGCTCACCCTTGGGCAGCGCGGCGAGCAGGGTCTCTACCACTGTGTCCAATGGCGTCTCTTGCTCCAACATGCAAGCCGCCCTGTCCGCTATGGGCGTCGCGCCACCTTCGACCCTCCCTGCTCCACTGACGATGATGGCGAAGAATCGCTCTTCGGTTTGAAAGGTGCTGATTGCGTTGCTGCACATCTCCGCATCCGTCCTGACCCGGCTTTGATGTGCGCTCTCAATCCACAGCCTCAAGAAATCCTCACCGACTGAAATCCATCTACCCATACACCCCGGCCATCCTCGCCAGCCAGGGCCAGTGCAAGCTCGGCAACCGTCGCTTCGGCCACTTGGAGCGTCGTCCGCCG
>Ga0315268_10001127_pt1 | contig 30894 bp, 26 predicted proteins | sample C1_top_MG_FD_204535 | JGI IMG/M metagenome (GOLD analysis project Ga0315268, IMG submission 204535) | Sediment microbial communities from Yellowstone Lake, YNP, Wyoming, USA - C1_top | ecosystem: Environmental > Aquatic > Freshwater > Lake > Sediment | place: USA: Wyoming | collected 2017-08-01
GGGTCGGTTTGAGCCGGTAAGGGTTGCCAGAACCGGACGCTGGCCGGTCATCTGAAAGTCCGCTTTTCGGGGCAAAACGAACGTCTCTCAGATCGCATTTGGTATGCGTCTAATCCCCTCACCCCAGGCAGCAAGGATATCGTTCCGTATATAAGGAAAGGGAAACTTATCGTTCCAGTCAGTGGATTCTGGTCCATCGGACAGACCCAATAACCGGGCGTAGTGGCAATAATATGATACTTCGCGGCCGAGGTTGTGGTTCTTCTGGATTCAGCAAGTATGCCACGGGCGTGGTCTCCTCCCGCAAGCTCGTACGGGCCACCCACGGCTCGGTGGCCTTTTGCTTCATTACCGCCTTCCGCCGGTGGGGGGGTTTGATGCCACCCAGGCAGAGCAGTTTGGCAAGAATGGCCAAAAAATGAATAAACAGAAATAGAAACGACCGCTTTGTGCCGATACGCTGCAGGGGCAGCCGACTTGGCAAGACTGCGAAATCGTTACTGGTTATGATAAGGGACATTACTTTGCCATGGACAGGAGAATGGAAGCCGGATTCCTCCCACGCACCGGGTTTCAGACACTGCTGGACGCATTGCAGCAGTCCGGGTACCACTGCATCGGGCCACGCGTGCACGACGGTACCATTATATATAGTGCGCTCACGCGGGTAGAGGAGTTGCCGCGCGGCGTGCACGACCGTCAGGCGCCGGGGCGGTATCGCCTGGAAAACGACGCGAGTCTGCGATTTTTTAACTGGGCCAATGGCCCGCAGGCGCTGAAGCCGCTGCTGTTCGCGCCGGTGGAACCGTTGTGGCGCAGTGAACGGGCCGGCGACGGCGCGCTCCGTTTTGCGGCGATCGAGCCGCCCGCGGAACGGCTGGCCGTAATCGGCGTGCGCGCCTGCGACCTTGCCGCGCTGCGGCTCCAGGATCAGCATTTCCTCGAAGGCCACTGCGCCGATCCCTATTATGCCGCACGGCGCGCGAATATTCTGCTCATCGCCGTGCACTGTACGCATCCGGCGGATACCTGCTTCTGTGCTTCCACCGGCGACGGGCCGCGCGCCACCCATGGTTTCGATCTGGCGCTCTCCGAGCTCGACGACGGTTTCCTGGTGCAGTCTGGCAGTGACGCAGGACGGGCGCTGGCGGCGCGCTTGGCGCTGATGCCGGCGACGGCGACACAACATCAGGTAGCGGACCGGGAGATCGAAGCATCGGCGCGCCAGCAGACACGGCGCCTGCCGTCGCGTAATCTGCACGATGTCCTGTTTGCCAACCTTGACCATCCGCATTGGGAAAGCGTGGCCGAGCGTTGCCTCTCTTGCGGCAACTGCACGGCGGTCTGTCCTACCTGTTTTTGTCACAGCGAGTCGGACGAGGCGGCGCTCGACGGCGGTCACAGCCAGCACCTGCGCCAATGGGATTCCTGCTTCACGCCAAACCACAGCTACATTCACGGCATCACGATCCGCGCCGACACGCGCATGCGCTACCGCCAGTGGCTCACGCACAAACTCGGGAGCTGGCACGACCAGTACGGCCGCAGTGGCTGTGTCGGCTGCGGGCGCTGTATCAGCTGGTGTCCGGTCGGCATCGACATCACCGAGGAAACGACCGCGATCTGCGGCGGAGGGACGCATGGCTGATGCACAGCTTCCGCACGAGGCGCAGATCGTGGAGCGCATCCAGGAATCACCCAGCATATTCACCTTGCGCCTGCGGTTTACGGACGCGGCGCGTCATGCCGCGTTCCGTTTCGAGCCGGGTCAGTTCAACATGATTTATCTCCACGGTGTTGGCGAGGTGGCCATTTCCATCGTCTCCGATCCGCAGGATGAACATTTGTTTGATCACACCATTCGGGTGGTCGGACGCGTCACGCGTGGCTTCGAGCAACTGCAAACCGGCGACCGGGTCGGCGTGCGCGGGCCGTACGGGCGCGGCTGGCCACTCAAGCTCGCCGAGAACCGCGACGTGATGGTGGTGACCGGCGGACTTGGTTGCGCGCCGGTGGTGTCAGTTATCAATTACGTGATACGGCGGCGTGCACGATTCCGCCGGCTCGTGATCATGCAGGGCGTCAAGCATTCCAGCGACCTCATATGGCGCCATCAATACGCGCGCTGGAGCGAGTCGCCCGACACCCAGGTATTGATCGCGGCGAATGTGGGCGCGACGCTGTGGCCGTGGCACATCGGGCATGTCACGGAACTCTTCAACATGGTCGAGATCGATCCGCTGAATGTGGTCGTGATGATGTGCGGTCCTGAAGGCATGATGCAGGTGGCTGTGGATCAACTGAGCAAACGCGGGATTGCCGACACCGATATCCACCTTAGCATGGAACGCAGCATGCACTGCGCGGTCGGCCTCTGCGGCCACTGTCAGTACGGTGGTCAGTTCGTGTGCAAGGACGGGCCGGTGTTCAGCTACCGGGATGTCAAAGCGCTATTCGGCAAGAGAGGCTTCTGATGGCCGCCAAACCGAGAATCGCCGTACACAAATTCGCCTCCTGCGACGGCTGCCAGCTGGCTTTTCTCAATCTGGGCGAGGATCTGCTGCGGCTTGCACAGCTCGTCGAGATTGTGCACTTTACCGAGGCCGGACCGGTTAACCCGGACGTGCCGGTGGACATCGCCTTCATCGAAGGCAGTGTCTCTACGCCGGAGGACATCGAACGCATACAGCGCATCCGCCATAATAGCCGTTACCTGATCGCTATCGGGGCTTGCGCCACCGCCGGCGGCGTGCAGGCACTGCGCAATCTGGCCCACGGCCAGCAGTGGGTCGCTTCGATCTACGCCAAACCCGAGTACATTCGCAGCCTCGCTACCTCCACCGCTATTGGGCAGCACGTGAAGGTGGATCTGGAGCTATGGGGTTGTCCGGTCAATGGACGCCAGGTGCTGGCGGCAGTGCGCGCGCTGCTGTTTGGCGTGACGCCGGTGGGGGAGAACGAGAAGGTGTGTCTGGAGTGCAAGCGCCGCCAGACCGTGTGCGTGATGGTTGCCAAAGGAATGCCCTGCCTCGGGCCGGTGACGCGCACCGGTTGCGGAGCGTTGTGCCCGAGCTTCGGGCGCGACTGTTATGCCTGCTATGGGCCGGCCGAGAATCCTAATACCGAATCGTTGGCGCGCCGCTTTGAGGGCCTTGGCCTGCTGCCCGAGGCCATCGCGCGCCGGTTCCTGTTCCTCAACAGCGGTGCCCCGGCGTTCCACGGCGCCGGCGTGCGCTGGAGTAAAACATCCCGTGACTGAGCGGCGCGACATTTCGATTCAGGTTCCGGTGCTGGCACGGGTCGAGGGTGAGGGCGCGCTCGAGCTGCGTATTCACAACGGGGCCATCGAGGATCTGAGGCTTCGCATCTTCGAGCCGCCACGGATGTTCGAGAAGCTGCTCGAAGGCCGCGATTATTCCGAGGTCCCGGACATGGTGGCGCGCATCTGCGGTATCTGCCCGGTGGCGTATCAGATGAACGCGGTGCACGCTATTGAATCCTTGTTCGGCGTGGAGCCAGGCCCGTGGGTGCGCGCCATGCGTCGGGTGCTGTACTGCGGCGAATGGATACAGAGCCACAGCCTGCACATCCACATGCTCGCGGCGCCGGATTTCCTGGGTTGCACGAGTGTGATCGAGCTGGCGCGCAGCCACGCGGACGCGGTGCGGCGCGGACTGCGGTTGCAGGCGCTCGGCAACGACATCATCCGCCTGTTCGGCGGACGCTCGGTGCATCCGGTGGGAGTGCGCGTTGGCGGTTTCCACCGCGCCCCGGCGGCGGATGTGCAGGCCCTGCGTGAACAACTGCGGGCGGCGCTGCCTGAGGCGGAAGCACTGGTGCGCTGGACGGCGTCGCTGGACCTGCCCGAGTCGGAACAGGAATTCACCAGCGTGGCATTGCGCCATCCCGATGAATACCCGATGAACCACGGCCGGCTGATTTCGGACACCGGACTGGATATCCCAATCAATCTGTTCGAGGCGCATTTCACCGAGCAACAGGTAGCGCATTCAACTGCCTTGCACTGCCTGCATAACGGCCACCCATATCTGGTCGGGCCATTGGCGCGCCTCAACCTCAACCGCGATCGCCTACCGGCGCCGGTGCGCGCCGCGCTCGATAGTACCGGCATTCGCTTTCCTTGCCGCAACATGTATTCCAGCATCGTCGCGCGCGCAGTCGAGATTTATTTCGCCGTGCACGAGGCGTTGCATCTGTTGGAGGCGTATCGCGAACCGGAGGCGCCGTTTGTCGCCGTGCGGGCTCGCGCCGGCACCGGCTTTAGCTGCACCGAGGCGCCGCGCGGCATGTTGTGGCACCGCTATGACGTCACGGCCGACGGCAGCATCATGCGGGCGCGCATCGTGCCGCCGACGAGTCAGAATCAGGCACGTATCGAAGCCGACCTGCGCCAGGCGTTGCAGGCGTATGGTTTGGAGCATGAGGACGCGGCGCTGCGCCGGCGCAGCGAAATGGTGATTCGCAATTACGATCCTTGCATCTCCTGTGCCACGCATTTCCTGGACCTGCGCGTGCAGCGATCCTGACGCCATGGACCGTCGTCTTCATATTATCGGCGTCGGTTCTCCGTTCGGGGACGATCGCCTCGGATGGGTGGCGGTGGAGGCGCTGCAGTGTTCCACCACGCTGGCGGCGGCCGGAGGCGGGTGCATATCGTTCGTGGTGCTCGATCATCCCGGCGCGCTGCTTATGGCGCACTGGCATAACGCGGATTACGTCATCGTGGTGGATGCGGTGCGCTCCGACGCACCACCGGGAACGTGCCACCGGCTGCAGCCCGCGGAATGGACTGCGCTCGCATCGGTTTCCTCGCACGGTTTCGGACTGGCCTCGGCATTGGCATTGGCGCGTGCCCTGGGCGACCTCCCGCCGCACCTGGTGTTGTATGGGATGGAGATCGACCCATCCAGTACCGGGTTTTCCCTGAGTGAGCCGGTCCGGCATTCGTTGCCAGGTATGATCCGGGAAATCGAGCGCGAAGCCTGCGCCTGCATCGGGTTCCCTTGTTTTACGTGCCTGCCAACGATCCGCCAGGGTTAATTGGAACACCCATATTACGTCGATTGTGATATTGCACCCGTCATTTCGCGACCCCGTGACGCTGGGTCGACTGGGCCGGTAACCCGGCCACTCCAGACTTATGTCACTGCCCGAAGACCACATCTACAAAATGCATAAGGTCGGTAAGATAAGGTGCGGCGTTATTTGTATCACGATGGCAACTTCATTCTGGTTGTCCGGTTGACACCGCCCAGGCACGCGGCAGACAATAGTTACCAGCCAGCGCAGTCTGACTACAACCCGTCATTCCCCCCTCAAAAGAACAGCTCTCTGAGAGTCTCCGCATCGTCTTTCGCGAATGTCCGTTGGTTCTGGAAGAAGTGAATGACCGGAGCTGGCCCAGACCAATGTGTGAAAACATGAACTTTTTCTGCCTCGCTTGATCTATACCATCGACCCTGGTGATTGAGAAGAACAAGATGAAACGTTTCATCCAAGGCGAAAGTCAACCCAAAGCACGCAGCTCCCCGAAATGCTGGACGACTACATTGCCGATACCCATCCGGTGCGGGTTGTGGATGTCTTCGTCGGTGACTGGACCGGGACCGATCAATCTCGATGGCGGCCCAGGCCCGTACCGCGATGAGCGTCCAGAACCTGCCCGTCGTGGCCGATCATGGCTACTTCAGCGAAGAGATCCTGGAGTTCAGGATGACCCCTCTGTTCCGTTGATTGCAATGGACCGTCCCCAATCTGGCACATCCGATGACGTAGGGGCAGGGGAGTCCATATCATTCGTTAGCCATCGCAACCCCGACATCAATCTGTGCAGAAAATGAAGGAATAAACATGGGACAGCAAGAGATTTTCAGCAAGGTACCAGAGGTAACACTAATCTTCTGGATCATAAAGATTCTTGCCACAACCATCGGTGAGACCGGTGGAGATGCCGTTTCCATGTCGATGAACCTAGGCTACCTCGTCGGTACCGGAATATTTGCGGCCATATTCATCGTTGCGGTAATGGCACAGATGTCCGCGAAGAACTTTCATCCAGTCATCTACTGGACAACAATTATTGCAACGACAACCGTTGGAACGACGCTGGCGGACTTCGCAGATCGTTCTCTTGGTATAGGTTATGCGGGCGGAACGGCCATTCTGTTCACATTGCTTATGGCGTCACTGCTCATTTGGCATCGTGCACTTGGTTCGGTAGCTGTGGACACCGTGAGCTCACCGAAATCCGAAATGTTCTACTGGATAACCATCATGTTTTCTCAAACCTTGGGTACTGCCCTCGGTGATTGGACGGCAGATACGGCGGGTCTTGGGTACGGTGGCGGCGCAATCGTGTTTGGCGTGATGTTGGCGGCAATTGCGGTGGCATATTACCGGACAAAAATTTCCCACACAGTACTCTTTTGGGCGGCATTCATTCTTACGCGGCCACTCGGTGCGGTGGTCGGCGACTTCCTGGACAAACCGATAAGCAAGGGTGGCCTGGCGCTAAGCCGTTATTCAGCATCAGCGGCATTACTCGTGGCAATCGTTTTTTGTATCTTCATCTTTTCGCATAAACCGGCAAAACAAGAACATGGAAGGAGTAATTATGCAGGCCCATCAGTTTGATCAGGTCATTCGCGATTATCGCCATTTGCGCACCCTGGTGCCGCTCGGCACGTTGCGCACGAAGAAAGACCATACGCGTGCGGTCAAAATGCTGGATGCGATCCTCGACGAGATCGGGGAAGATGAAAAGCATCCCATGGCGGAACTCGCTGACGCGATCAGCGTCTTTATCGAAAAGTACGAGGCCGAGCATGTGCCGGTTCCACAGGCCAAGCCTTCGGCCGTGCTGAAGTTTCTGATGCGTGAACACGGCTTGCGGCAATCGGACCTGCCGGAGATCGGCAGCCAGGGCGTGGTGTCTGAGATGTTGGCAGGGAAGCGCAAACTGAACGCACGACAGATCAAGCGGCTCGCCAAGCGTTTTGGCGTTTCGCCGGCGGTATTTATCTAACCTAGCCGGCGCAAGGTCAAGAACAAGCTTCAAAATACTTTATGAGCCCGTGCAATCGCCGGCTGTTGTCCTTTCTGCTTCTTTGGGCTTGTGCCTTCAGTCTGGCGTCTGAATTGCAGGTCCAGTGAGTGGCTGCTTTTCCGTATTGTGTATTTCCACACGTGACCGGTGTCTGGTGAATTGCATTTCGCCAGGCACAGCCACGGCCAATAACATCGAACCGTACCGGTATCTACGGGAGGTGTTCATCCAACTGCCGCGGGCAAAGACTGTTGAAGATTATGAGGTTTTACTGACGTGGCACGTTGCCGGCACGGTGGCGATGTTGAAGAAGGCGGCAGCGTAGGGGATGATGTGCTTACGTAAAAGTTACCGCAACTTCTGGCAACAAAAATGAGGGCCCCTTACGGGGAGGAAAGCATGAACAAAGTAATCCATGCCGTAGGTATTTCCGGGAGCCTGCGCCGTGCTTCCACTAACTCTGGTTTACTGCGTTGTGCGCAGGCGAATCTTCCTGATGGCATGACGCTGGAAAATCTGGACATCTCCGGAGTCCCATTATACAACGCCGATATCGACAGAGAAAATCGTACACAGGCTATCGTACATGTTTTAAGCCGTATCGAAGCAGCCGATGCACTGGTGTTTGCCTGTCCAGAATACAACTATTCAATTGCACCCGCGTTAAAGAACATTATTGACTGGGCGTCACGCGAACCGGATAACCGTCTTCTGAATGGAAAGCCCGTGGCGATTATGGGGAGTGGCGGAGGCATGGGGACATCACGTGCCCAATATCATCTTCGGCAGGTGTGCGTTTTTGTGAACTTGTTGCCACTCAACAAGCCCGAAGTATTTGCAAATGCATTCACCGGTGGATTTGATGCTGAAGGTAACATCATTGATCCAAAGTACAAGGAATCGGTAGCAAAACAAATGGAGGCCCTGCGTAATTGGGCCAGGCGATTGGCTTCTTAATTGTTCCCTGATTTCGACCAATAACCGAGAAAGAAAATTGGATACCGGGCGATTAGAAGCATTCAGTGATGGTGTAATAGCCATTATTATCACTATCATGGTATTGGAGTTAAAAGTTCCACATGGTGAGGATATAAATAGCCTCGTCCCTTTGTTGCCAGTGTTTCTAAGCTATGTACTGAGCTTCGTATATGTCGGCATTTACTGGAACAACCATCACCACATGCTGCAAACATGTGAATATGTAACCGGGCCGATTCTGTGGGCTAACCTGCATCTGATGTTTTGGTTGTCATTATTTCCTTTCTGTACTGCGTGGATGGGCGAGAATCACTTCGCTGCCGTTCCGTCAGCCATTTATGGTGTTGTTCTATTAATGGCGGCAACCGCCTACTGGACACTGCAACAGGTAATTATTGCTTCTCAAGGCAGCAATTCAATCTTAAAAAAAGCTGTTGGCAAAGACTGGAAAGGCAAAGTGTCAATATTCATTTACCTTGGAGCAATTCTCGTAGCTTTTTGGATGCAATGGGTAGCCCAATTACTTTTCGTGTTAGTAGCAGCGGCTTGGCTCATACCTGACCGGCGGATTGAAAGTGTTCTTCTCACCAAGGTCAATAATGACTAAACAAAGTCTCCAGTGCCCCTGGCGAGTTACAAATCATATCGTCATCGGTTTCAGAAATGCGGGATTGGTGTATTTTGTGCCAAATGTTGGAGCGTCCGCTTCTTAAGGTTTGAATGACCACTCCTGGCATCCTGTAGAGATCCCTCACCGAACCTCGTCAGTCATGCTGTCGGTCCGGTGAGTAGCTGCTTGTAGGGTTGGATCTCCGCACACCAGAATGCGGCCATTGAGGTCGCTTTCCGAACACCGTCACGCCGCCGGTCTGAAGGTGATTCGGCCATCCTATTGCTTGTATGGTTGAACCGGTGGGCTTCCGGGATGCAGCGACCGGCAGGTTGTGGCCGAAGTTTGCCCATAACCCAACCAGCGAACTCGATGTCCGCTTTTCGGCGCCGCGAAGTCGTGCAGGTGACCGGGAGCCGCCCAATACTGATCGTCATCGGGTTCAGTAGCACCCAGGCACACACCCCGCGGGCTACGCGGCTTTCTTGATCTTTACGTCGACCTGCTTGCCGACCCGCGCGAGCATGTTAACTAGAGCATCGAGGCTGAATTTCTCGATACGACCGCGCAACAGGTCATTGAGACGCGGCTGCGTAATGCCGAGTCGTTTGGCCGCCTGCGACTGTGTTTCACCGCGTGTGTCTACATAACGCTGTACCGCGATCATGAGTTCTGCCCGCATGCGCATACTGGCGGCGGTTTCAGGGGTGTCCTCGATGGCATCCCATACGCTGGCAAAGGTTCGTTTCTTCATCGCTCTTTCCTTAATGTCTTAAGTCGTACTCGTGCCAGTTCCAGATCGCCCTTGGCTGTCCTCTGGGTCTTTTTCTGGAAGGCGTGCAACACGTAGAGTGCTTCGGGAAGACTGGCGACATATAACACCCGAAACGCCCCGGCTTCGTCGCGCACCCGGATCTCGTTGACCCCCGGACCGCACGGTTTTTAGCGGTTTCCAGTTTTCAGGCAACAAACCGCGCTGGACGCGATCTAGCTGGAACCCGGTTTCCCGCCGTGCCGTCACCGGAAATGCGCGAACCGCTTCCAGTGAATCGCCAAGAAAGGTTATGGGTTTCACCAACACATTATATCAATATGGATATTAAATGCAAACTATGGCCTAGCCGGGTGTAACTGGCCATTTGTGAGGCAGGAACTGCTCCGTCCGATGTCCATTATGTAAAGCATTACATAATGGCACGGAAAGCGACCCATCCCTACAGCCGCTATCAGGGTGCATCAAACTCAAGCCTCCGTCTGCTCCGACGTCTCCAGGGCATCATCGACCTCGATACCAAGATAACGCACAGTGCTTTCGAGCTTGGTGTATCCCAGCAACAACTGGACGACACGCAGATTATTCGTGCGCTTGTAGATCAGCTTGGCCTTGGTGGGCGTAGTGAGTGGGTGCCGTAGTCGCGTGGCTCCATGCCAATGCGCGCCACCCAGAACTTGACGATCCGGGCAAACTGACGTATCGAGATATGCGATGACCGGGTCAGGCGGCTTGGGAACAGGAACTGACCTGGGTCAGGCCTTGCCTTGACGATCTATGCCTCGACCGCTTCTCGGGTCTGATCGGTCAGTTCGAACTTCACCGGCTGGGCCTTCTTCTGTTCCATGACTGTGGCAGGGAAACCGCTTTGCTGCCGTGCGCCACATCCTGCACCTTAAGCCGAACGAGGTCGCAGACCCGCAGCTTGCTGTCGATGGCAAGGTTGAACAGGGCCAGGTCTCGCTTACGCCGGGCCAGTTGCAGCCAGATCCGGATCGCCCAGATCTCGCGGAGATTGAAGGGCGGCTTCGGTCCGATCAGGCGGGCCTTGTTCCAGGGGATGTGGCCGCTACCGTGGATGGCGTGGTTTTGATCGTGGGACATGGGGTGTTTCCTCCGTGGGAAATTGGGGAAACATTAGTTTGGCGCGTTGGACTAAGGGGCGCATGTCGACCCCGAACGGTCATTCACCATCTTGGTTCAATTTTCTCCAAAAGGACGCTCAGTTCTCCACTCCTTGTCCGTCTATGGGAAAACAGCAAACAGATCGCTGAGATCCGTCTCGGACGCGGCGTCACCGAGGAGGGGCGTCACGCCAAGGATTTCCTGCACGGTCCTCAGGGTGGAGCCATGCGTGTAAGGAATGGAGTTCTGGTAGCCTTTTCCCTTGGCAAATGGTGAGAGCACGATCATGCCGATGGGGCCGTCTCCCGTCCCCGCTTCGTCCCAGACGATAAACACCGCCCCACCGTTCAAGTAAGGCGCCGAAGCAAGAATCGTGGGCAGATTCTGCGACAGCCAGGTGTCACCCTGCTTGATCGAGTTGTTGGTCGGAGCGCAAGCGTCATGCATGTCGTCGCACACATTGGGTGTGATGAAGTTATATTGCGCGACCGCGTTGTTGGTGAGATCCGTCGCCAGTTCGTTGAATGGCCGAACGTGGCTGATGCAATTCGCCGAATTCGGGTCTTGCTTATTCGTGACGTCGTCGAAGTACATGAAGGGATTGTGCCTGACGGCGTACTCACCGTTGTCGACGAGCGGACAGTCGGAACCACTGATACTCTCCTGATACGTCTTCCAGGAGATGCCTTTGTTTTGCAGATAAGTAACCAGATGCTGTGTCGTACTCTGACTGTTTGCGCTCGGATCGTTGTCATCCAGAATGCCAAAGTTGGTGCCCGCCTCAAGCCATAAATAGTTCGGCAAACTGGGATGGTTCCCCGGCGGATTGAAATACTGCTCCGCACGTGAGGCCATGGGGAGTAAAACGTTGTTAATGTACGGAGCGTCGGCGCTCCCAGAAATATCCGACCAATTGTGGTTCTCCATGACGATGAGGAACACCGTTTGTATATGCGAGGAGGTGGTCGGCGCGGCCGTCGTGAAAACCCAGCTCTGAGTGGCGGCAAGGGTGTTGCCGGCGAGGTCTTTAACGCCGCTTGCCCCGCCCATGACGGTAGCGGTATAAGCCGTGGAGGCGGTAAGCGCTGCGGACGGCGTGAACGTGGCGGTGGTGCCGCTATACTGGACCGTGCCCGCTACGCCTTTCAGGGTGAACGTCGTGGCGTTGATGGTGGTCGAATCCATATTCTGACTGAACGTGACGCGGATTGCGCTATTCGTGGCTACGGCCGTTGCGCCCGCCGCCGGGTTGGTGCTGGTAACAGTGGGCGGAGCAGCGCTCGTAGCATAGGTGACCGACAGCGGCGCGGTCGCCACGTTAGCCGCGGCATCGTGCGCCGTTACGGTAATGACGTTGGTGCCGGACTGAAGGCTGATTCCCGAAATGCTCCAATTCGTGGTACCCGAAGCAGTACCGCTGCCTCCACGGCTGTTGGACCAGGTGACTTGGGTGACACCGACGTTATCGGAGGCCGTTCCGCTGAGACTAAGGGTAGAGCTGGTTGTGTTAAAGGATGGACCCGAAGTTGGGCTCGTGATGGCGATGCTCGGCGCAATCGTGTCAGGATTCGAAGGCGAGGTTGTACTACCGCTCCCGGTCTGGCTTGCGGCCGCGGACCCGCTCCCGCCGCCACTGCAGGCGGCAATCAGGCAGGATGTCAGGGCAAGAATATAAACAAACTTTCTGGTGGCGTCCTTTCCCATAATATCGTGGTTTCCAAGAACAAGGGGGCAAATACCAGGCGGAATAACATCACTGATGTATGCGGGCGAAACCGTAAATATATACGATGGCTTTTTTGAAACGTGAGGAAGTTCTGACTCTCGGGCCTTTATTTCAGATAAAAGGTAGCCTGTGACCCAGTTTACTCGTACGAGTTCTTAACTGTTCGATGGTGTTGTGTGAGTATTGCTGGGTGTCCCTACGGGGTTTTCCAAGTCGTGTCGGGATTGAACTCGGTCATCCGGCGCGCGATCTTCGTTGTGTCGGGGCCGAGGTCTTTCTGATAAACGATGCCGTCTTGGTTGATGAGGAAGGTCATGACTCCCGAGACACCGTACTGCGCCGGGTAGGCCGCCAAGGCAAAGCCGCCGATCATGTGTCTTTTGGCCATGTAGTCGTAGGCCCCGCCGGGTGCGTTCTTCCCTTGGCGCGTCAGGATCCGGTAGTAGTAGCCATGATAGGCTTTGTGTTTGTGGTCGTGAGTAGCGTTGGTACCGTACCCCTCTATTTGAGCACGGGCCATGAGCAGGCCCAGGGGGCTCTCAGGTTCGCCTGTGTTCACCGGCCAATAGAGCCCATCGTGTTGGCCCGGGCTGCTCATGAGCTTCGATGCATATTCGAGGAGCCCGTCACCATTGCGGTCCTTCGAGGCGTATTCGTGTTGCGCATCGACATAGGCGCGGCACACCTCGATGGCGTTCAACTCGTTGCGGCCGATCCGGCGATCGAGGATCTCCTCCTTGCCCGCCTGGGTATCAAAATGCCAAGCGCCGTCCTGCTTCACGAGTGGGATGGGGAAGGGCCACTCGTGCTCGCCGATGACGAGGATCGCCTTGTCGCTGGTGTCCATGACGATCTTGTTTCTTTTCCCGTAAGCGGTAATGAACTTGTCCCGCGCCTCTTCATCGGCAATCAGATCGCCGGAGTGGACGAGCTGCTTGCCGTCTGGCCCAAGGACATTGATCAACTCCGCCGTTATCCCGGAACGCGTCGCCGAAACGAGTGCCGCGACCGCCTGTTCGGGCGAGGCAAAGGTCTTCTGTTCGGTACCCGTGGCAACGGCAACTGTTGACGCGCCACCCCAGGCCAGTATCGTGGCAATGCTCAGCACCCCGACCCGGTACCGCAGTGCAGTTTTTAGGCTATTCCATTTCACTTGGACCATCTCGTGACCTCGTAACAGTCAAACTTGGGATTGGCATCGGCGTTCACTGACGGGGTTTGTCTTCTCGCTGTTGGCCAGTCGAACCCGGCGACGGGGTGTCCCGAGAGCGGGTGACATTTCTTGGGGTGACACTTGCTCGCGGTATCGTCTGACGGCTGGCACGCCCGCGATCCACGTGCGTGCGAACCTCGGTTCCTCTGGCATATCCCTCGAACGCGGGCGGCGGTGTTCGTTGCACGGTCGGTCTGGCAGGCATCTCGCGTGCGCCCCTGGCGCCGTTTGGTTGTTGCTCGCGGGCAGTTGGGTGATTGGGCTCGACCGGCTGTGGCTCACGCGTGGTTGGAGCGCGAGGCGTGCCGCCAACAGGACGAGTGACCGGTTGGGCAACATCCACGCCATGATCGTAGCCGCGGAAGTCACGGCGCGCCTCGGATGCGCCGGGTTGGTGTTTCCCGAACTGCGCACGAGTCTGCGGATCACGGTAGGCCACGCCGCGGCGATGATAGGGATCATGTACCCAGGTGTCCGCTTTGAGCCGTGGACGATCGCCGTTGATTCTGTTGAACCGGTCAACGTCGATATGAACGCGGTGATGGTGCCAGTCCCAGTCGTCCCAGCCCCAAAACGATTGGACGATGACAACGCCGAGGCCGGAGTCATAATCGGGCGGAGGGACAAAGTTGACCGGCGGATAGTCGGGATATGGCCAGACGCCGTAGACTACAGTCTGGTCGTAGACGGGAACGTAGATTACCCCGGGGTTTGCGGGCTCAACCACGATGGCCTGCCCCAGGAGGGTGACCGTTTGCTGCGCATTCGGTGCCAGGGTCCCCGCGGCTTGGGCTCGGTGGCGTAAGCGTTGTACCGAGTCCATAACCTGGGCCTGCTGACCCAGGAAGGCATCGCCGAGCTGTTGCATCCAGTCGAGCCTGTCGTTCATCATTTGAAGAATCTGCGGGAATGGGAGCAGCGACTTCACGCTAGGGTCCCAGTCCTGATTTTGGAGCGCCGCAATCAACGCATCACCTCTCAGGGCCGCATTGTTGGGATCCATAACCCAACGCTCGGCCTGAACGACTTCGAGCGGATAGGTGGCGGCCATGAGAATCTGACCGAGCAGCGGATCCGGATAGAGCGCGATGGGCGCGAGCAACTGATCAAGTTGTTCTGGCGCAAAAACCGTCGCCCCTTGCGTGGGCGGTGGCGGCATATTTTGCGGGTAAATCGATGTGGAAATGATGGCGAGTAAGGCGCAAACGCCGGCGATTACCCAAACCTGGCTTGCCTTGGATCTCCCCGCCCTAAAGGGCGAGGATTCCGGACGGGGATCACGCGCCATGGCGTAGCCCTCCCTCGTGGGCCGTTCCAGCCCCGTCGCTGAGCGTATTGATCGCGGTGTTTACGTCGCGGTCATATGGAGTTCCACACTCCGAGCACACCCATTGCCTTGCCGACAAGCCGCTCAATCCCGAAGGTCCGGACAGGCACCCGCAGGCTGAGCAAGTCTTGGCGGATAACGCAGGATTGACTTCGACGTAGTTCCTGCCGCACTGAACGCTCTTATCGGAAACCATCCGGCGAAGCTGAGCATGGCCGGATGACGCCACGCTCTTCCCGAACTCCTTGGCCACGGCTTTATGCCGGTCGGCGGAGAAGGCGATAAATTTATTTTCCGCAACCAGCCGTCTCGGAAGTTTGTGATTCCTGTCCTGGCGTTGGCTGGCGATGCGTTCTTGCAGGCGTGCCGCCAGTACCTGATGCTGGCCGCGCTGTGCTTGCGCCAGACGCCATGCCATCAGCCCCAGTTCGCGCTGGTGTTCGATCTTCTCTCCGGTGAAGTGCGTCTGGATCATCGCTTAGTCTCGCTATGACTCCTCCTAAACGGGGGGATGGCGCTCGTATTTTGTATCATACCCCTCTTGGCCTCCGGTTCCACGCGCTCTCTATGAAAATTGAACTACGCCAAACCACACCGTCATCGATTTTCACGCCTATACCACAGGCGCAGCACGTATAACGCGCCAACTGTATGCGAAACTTGACTGACTTGCGCCGTATCAGTTCTACTACGAACGGCGGCGCCAGAACAGCAATCTTTATGGTAACGCCGAGTACTACCGGAGCATCACACACAACACACTCGAAAGGAGTTCACGCTTTGAAAGCATTCCGCATACTACTGTTCACGTTACCTGTCATCGCCTGTCTGCCTGCGCCGTCGTTCGCCGACGGCCCCAGCATCCAAGGCACATACCAACTCGAAAGCCGCGACCTGTCCAACGGCAAAAAGCAGATGCCGCCCGCCGTCACCGGCCTGGTCACCTACACCAAGGATTACCGCAACTTCAACGTCAGTTGGACGAACCCGGACGGCAAGCGCACCTCCATCGCCTATACTGCGAAATACCGCCTCACCCCGACCATCTACCAGGAAACCCCGATCTACTGGATGACCAACAACCTGGGCGGCAAAGGCGTGAGTTATAAAGTTCCCGCCAACAAAGGCGCCGTAAACGCCGTCACCATCAAAAACGGCACCATTATATTCCCGATCGCCGGTGAACCACCGGTGTTGGAGTTCACGGCCGACGGCCTGACCGCGACCGCGAAGGACGCCAAGGGGACGATGATGTTTGTGGATCATTGGAAGAAAGTGGAATGAGCCACTGCGGCTGAGAAATGCAATTCAGGAGTGGAGGGCAGAGGGACAAAAAAATGGGGACGTAGCCAGATTATCCCCAGGAGACCTCGCTTCGGCGGGGTCTTTTTTTTCTGTGTGAATGTCCGGAAGTGATCTTACCCACGTTCCGTGGATACCTTCTTCCTGGTGACTGGTTAGTGGAAACTCCAGTGTGGCATTTGATGCCGGTTAGGTGAGGAGGGGGCCACCCCATGGCATTCCCGAGCCGTAAAACTCAGCTGGCCACCCAGGGTGGGCAGCTATTTTCGCGCGACTCGGGCGCCCGGTGTTATGGCTTTGGGAAGCCCGCCTTTGCCGCGTGCAAGCCGAAGTATAATCCTGCCGAAGTGACAAGATTGATGTCTAGGTTCAAAATCGGATGCGGGAATTCAAGAGTACCATTGTCTAAATAATCACGGCCGGACATCCTTGACGGCTGGCAGGAGCGTGCCACGATGCACAACGAGTTCATTCATGAAGAGCGCATCGCCCACTTCTCGATGGAGATCGCGCTGCGCAATGAAATCCCCACCTACAGCGGAGGGCTGGGGGTTCTTGCTGGCGACACCGTACGTTCTGGCGCTGACCTGGAACTGCCGCTGGTAGCGGTCAGCCTCGTGTGCAGAGCCGGTTATTTCCGCCAGGAGATTGACGCGCAGGGTCGCCAGGTGGAACACCCGGATCCGTGGGACCCCAGTCGTTTCGCCAGTCCACTGGATGCCAAGATTGCGGTGCCCATCGAGGGGCGCGAAGTCTGGGTGCGCGGCTGGCTCTATATCCTGAAAGGGCACTTGAATGGCCGGGAACCGGTCATCCTGCTTGATACTGATCTTGACGAGAATCTCCCGGAAGACCGGGAGATTACGCACTATCTCTACGGTGGCGATGAAGCGTACCGGTTGAAGCAGGAGATTGTGCTCGGGATCGGCGGCGTACGCATGTTGCAGGCACTGGGGTTTACCGTGCGCCAGTATCACATGAATGAGGGCCACTCCGCGTTGCTCGCGCTGGAGCTGTTGCGGCGCTACGCCTATCTGCCCGAGGACGTGCGCGCCGGCGAGTCGCCCTACGACATTCCGCGCGTGCGCGAGCTGTGCAATTTCACCACCCATACGCCGGTGGAGGCGGGGCACGATAAGTTTCCCTACGATCTCGTGCAAAGGGTACTGGGCGATTTCATAGACCTCTCGACCCTGAAGCGGCTGGCCGGCGAGGGTGATCTCAACATGACCCGACTCGCCCTGAACCTGAGCGAGTACGTCAACGGTGTGGCCAAGCGTCACGCCGAGATATCGCGCCAGTTCTTCCCAGGTTACCGCGTACACGCCATAACGAACGGCGTGCACCCCTATGTCTGGACCAGCAGGAGTTTCATTCAAGTCTACGATAGCTACTTGCCGGGCTGGTGCCACGAGCCTGAACTGCTGGTACGTGCGGATCGCATCCCGGATGCCGCTATCTGGGAGGCGCATGTCGTGGCGAAGAACCAGTTGATCGAAAAGGTCAGGATGCTGACCGGTGTGGTTCTACATCCAAAGATTCCGATCATCGGTTTTGCCCGGCGTATGACTGCCTATAAGCGTGCCGACCTGCTCTTCTCGGATCTCGAACGCCTCAAGTCCATCGCGCAGCAACGATCGTTTCAGATTGTACTGGCCGGAAAGGCACACCCGCGCGATGACAGCGGCAAGCAGCTAATCGAAACGCTGCATCGGCATATGCGTGAACTTGGCGATACGATCCGGATCGCCTATCTGCCGAACTACGACCTGGACATCGCGCTGGCCATGGTGGCTGGAGCGGACATCTGGCTGAACACCCCGCTGAAACCGCTGGAGGCTTCCGGCACCAGCGGCATGAAAGCCGCCTTCAATGGCGTGCCGCAGTTGGGGGTGCTGGACGGCTGGTGGATCGAGGGCTGCATCGAGGGTGTGACCGGCTGGGCGGTGGGCGACTCCGCGCAATCCGCCAACGGCGCCGACGCCGCTTCTCTCTACGACAAGCTGGAACACGTAGTCCTGCCGCTGTACTACGGGTATGCCGGCGATCCGGCGGCGTGGATCGCGGTGATGAAGGGGGCAATCTGCAAGAGTGCCTCGTTTTTCAACAGTCACCGCATGATGCGTCGCTATGCTACCGAGGCCTATGTGCGCTAGGAGATCGGCGCCTTGGCATCAACCGGTGTGGGCCATTCGGACAGGTGCGCTGCGGAATACCGAGTCCAGATTGCTGCAACGGTTACCAGAGGCGGTGGCATCCTGAAAGCAGGAGACGCCTTGCCACTGTCCGAGGCCGAGAAAAGCCTTCCGCCGATTCTCGGCCCCCTGTTTGTCGGCACCCGGTTCGCAACCTAGCGATTGATGAGTATCACGCCGAGCACAATGAGCATGGCCGCGCCCGCTTTCTGTACGAGATTTCTGCCCGACAGATCTTCCCTCCCGAGCGCCGGGAAGAACACAGAAAGCGCGATGCCGAATATAAAGACGAAGAGTGGACTCGTGCTGCTGATCGCCTGTACAAGACTCAGCGGTGCCAGCAACAGTGCATACCGGATGCCCAGACCGCCCCCCAGATTGATGAGCTCGTTGGCGCCATTGATTGTCAATACGGCGGCGGTATTGGATCGGAGCAGCGCCAAGAACTGGTTTCGATATCGGGCAATCGCCAGGACGCCGATCCCGAATAGTGCCTCGCCGACAAAGGTCCAGAACGTCGTGACCCAATAGTCATCGCGGACGGCGAAGAGTTTGAAGATTATCGAGCTGAGCGCTATGGAGAAGGCGCAGCCGAGCATGAGTAGCGTCAGACGAAACTTGAATCCCGTTTTGTGCGCTTCGGAACGTACCGAGAGAATGAGCGTGCCGCCCACGATCAGACTTCCTCCCAGCATCTGGACGGGAGACAGCGTCTCGCCTAGTACAATATATCCCAGCACATACCCGAACAGAGGCACTGCCATGTAGGAACAAGTTCGCGATCGATGGACACGGTTAACTCCCTGATCTGACACAGAACAGCAAAAAGCGTTCTGTCCATTTGCTGAGGACAAAAATGGACAAACGCGAGTTACCAATGTCCATTTTCCGCTGCAGATTGATGTCGACCCAAACCGGGCATAGAGCATCAGGGTCCAGTTTTCTCGATAACAGACATTGGCAGCCTGATGAACGGTATTTAGGTGGCAGGAACCGCCCCCGGTTTTGGCACTGAACATAAAACTGATCACCCGTAATTGATCATCAGAAGCAGAATTTGACTCACTAGCGGAGCCGGGTCCAAAGTACCCAGATCTTCATCCGCGCGACGATCTCTTGGCCCACAGGCAACCGGAGTGACCAGCTCATCATGGAAGGAAAGCTATAAAGCCCTCGGTGCGTGGCACAAGCCGTATGAAGCGAGAATCTCATGCATGGGTATGTGAGAAACCGCGAGGTTACTCGGCCGAGTAGCCCGCGCACAGATCTGGTGCAACGAGAACAGTTTGACAATTCAATATCCGGGGAGAATACTGCCCACGTTGATCCTGACTCACAGGACATTATCAAAGAGCGGGGATCAGCAAGGAAACAAAAAAGTAAAAGAAGCAAGAATTAAGAACAACAAGAATCAAGGAGGAGGAGGTTATGGAATCTTCCACCGCTTTGGCGAGCGCACATGGCGTCTGCCTGGTGTGCGCGAGTGTTCGTGATCTCACGAACCGATTCGACCACTCCTCGTTTCCTGAAGAAACGAACCCCCCCCAAAAAAGAATCTCCCAAATATTTACCAACCGCGCCACAACAATATCGGCCGTAAGCGCGTGGCTTTTATCATTTTCAATAAACGCGATGGCAGTCACCCCACCCGTCGGTGCCACCAAAGGCAGCCTGGACGTTACAACTCGCGGTTCCGCAAGTTACACCATTCCTGTGGTTGTCCCCCCGGGTACACGCGGCATGCAACCCAATCTCGCGCTGGTCTATGACAGTCAGGCAGGTAACGGGTTTATCGGTCACGGATGGTCGCTCAGGGGACTTTCGGTCATCCAACGTTGCGGGGCTACGATTCTGCTCGACACTTTCAGGGGCGGTGTCAATTACGATGGCAACGACCGCTTCTGTCTCGATGGCGAGCGCCTGGTAAACGTCGGCGGCAATGAATACCGCACGCAGCACGAGACCTGGCAACGCGTCTTTGCCACGGGGGGAACTGTCTCGAACCCAGCCTCATTCATAGTATGGTCTAAAGACGGTTCTGTCCTCGAATACGGTGTCACGGCTGACTCGCAGGTACTGGCTCAGGGCAGCACGGAAGTGCGTGCCTGGGCGCTCGATAAAGTGACAGACGTCCTCGGTAATTACTACACCATTCAGTACCAGCAGGACAACGCCAACGGTGATTATCGGCCAATTAGTATCAATTACACGGGCAATGCCAGTCAGGGGCTCTCCCCCTACAATTCGATTGTCTTTCAGTATCAGGCGCGCACCGATATACCGCTGCGCTACGAGGCGGGTTCGGTGATCAAGTCCATGCAGCGGCTAACCCATGTTGTAAGCTACACCGGCCAGATACCCGTGCGCAATTATCACCTGACCTACGACAACAACGGCGCCGCCGGCCGCTCGCGCCTCACCAGCGTACAGGAGTGTGGCACCGACGGCGTGTGTCTGCCGCCCACGCAATTCACTTGGCAAAACGGGTCGGTCAATTGGTCTGCGACTCCCCTTCAATTCAGCTGGGATGCGAACAACGGGACCAACGGCCCCATTGGTTTTGCGGACATCAATGGTGACGGGAAGCAGGATTTCTACGGTTGGGGCAGTGACGGCAATATCCACGTTCGGCTTTGGGGTGCGAACGGTTTTGGGAATGAAACCACATTCGCCTGGAGCACGAGCAAAACTACCGATGGCCCCATCGGCTTCGCCGATATCAATGGCGACGGCCGCGCGGACTTCTGGGGCTGGAGCCACGACGGCAATATCTACGTGCGTATATCAAATGGCGATGGCACGTTTGCCAACGCGACATCAATTCCCTGGAGCACCACGAAAAGCAACGGCCCGGTTGGCTTTGCCGATATCAACGGCGATGGCTGCGCAGACTTCTGGGGCTGGAACAGCGATGGCAATATCGATGTACGTTTGTCGAATTGCGATGGTACCTTCCAAGGCGTTCAATCCACAAACTATGGCGCGGGAGCTGGCACGGTCGTTTTTGCGGACGTGAACGGAGACGGCAGGGCCGATCTTGTCATGGCGCGCAATGGAACGATGTTCTCAATTCTTTGGAATGGACAGACGATTTGGTTCACCTCGAAATCGGTAGTTGTACGATTGTCAAATGGCAACGGTACATTCGGCCCTGAATTACCCGTGTACAGTGGTTCTGCTGTTCAGTGCGCCAGCTCGAGTCCAAGTTCCTGTCCCACTCCGTCATTCATCAGTATTGGCGACATTAATGGTGACGGTAATGCCGACGTGGACGGCTATCTCTCAATGGGTAGCGGGAGTTTCTTGGCAGGGGGACTGGTGGGTGGTGGGTTTGTAGATATAAACGGTGACGGCAAGGACGATGCATACACGTTAACATCTCCTCAGTCCCCCAGCGCTAACTCCACATGCGCAACTATCAGCTTTTCGAATGGGGACGGTACTTTCTCAGTTGGTCCCAGTATACCCTGCTCGACGTCAGCGAACCCTGGCTTTACTGACATCAATGGTGACGGGCTCGCCGATTTATACGACTGGACCGCAGCCGGTTCTGTCCGCGTGTTCCTCGCCAATCCCGTCATGCCTGACTTGATTACTTCCATCACCAACGGCCTGGATGAACAACGGGGGCTCGTCTACAAACCGCTTTCCAATGAATTAGTGTACTCACCGGCACCGGTACAGACCTATCCCTATGTTGCCGTTCAAGACAAAACCCACGTCGTCAGTGCCATGCAAAAGAGCGACGGGCTGGGTAATCTCGTTACCACGTCCTATACCTACCACGGCCTGCTGTGGCATGCCACAGCCAACGAACGTCTGGGATTTGGCTGGATTCAACGCGTGGATCCGGATCAATCGTATACGACGGACGAATATAATCTGGACATCGACCGGTTTGGCACGCTACACGAGAGTTGGACCTATGTACCGTGGAATAACGCCGACGTGATGGTCAAGCATACTTTGAATACCTGGGAAACAGGCACCTCGGCGGATGCGCGCATCATGAACCGTCTCATGGGCAGTACCGTGCAAACGTACGAGCTTGACGGAACCCTTACCACCCAAACTACTACCAGTACGGTCTATGACGGCTATGGCTACCCAACCAGCACGACCGTGACGCAACTCGACGGTCGTCAGAAGACGACCACCGACACCTATCCTGTTCAGGATAATCCTTCTTGGAACCTTTCACCTTGGATTCTTGGTCTTAAAGGTCAAGAACAGGTGACCGCCGTGGCTCCAGGACTCACCTCCGAGACCCGCACGAAAAGCTACACGTACTATCCGACCAGTGGATTACTCTGGACTGAAACCACCGAACCTAACAACAGTAACTACACGTTGCTCAAGAGTTATGGTTATGATGCCTTCGGGAATCTTTATCATACGACAATCAGTGGCCCCGGTATCGTCGCCCGCACGCCCACTACTACCTACGACTCCATCGGTCGTTTTCTCACACAGACAACCAATGCCCTGAGTCAGTCCGATCTTTTTGTATACGACCCGCGGAACGGCCAGCCGACCCAACACACCGATCCAAACAATCTTATTACCACCTGGAACTATGATGGATTTGGGCGAATCTTGGGCGAACAGCGCCCCGATACCACGTCCTCGACCTTCAATTTTGCCGCGTGCGGTTCCAGTTGCCCGCCGTACGCCGTCACGAGCCTGACCACCACGGCCAGCGGGAAGGGCGCGACCATCAGTTACATCGATATGCTCGGGCGCGAAGTCATGAATGCCAAACAGGGTTTCAACGGCGCCTGGATTTACAAGAGCACGATCTATGATGCCCTCGGTCGCCCCGCCCAGGTTTCATTACCCTATTTTGCAGGCGAGACACCACTCTACACGGTCAACCAGTATGATGCCCTGCAACGTGTGTACCAGACCACCGCGCCCGGCAACCGTGTGACGACCACGACCTACAACGGGCTGCGTACCACGATTATGAACCCGCTTAACCAACCTACGACCACGGCCAAAGACAGCGAAGGCCATGTCGTCGACGTGGCGGATGCCGCGTTGGGGCATACCTACTCAAGCTTCGATGCCTTCGGCAACCTGGTCCAGATCACCGACCCCGCCGGCAACCTCACCACCATGAAATACGACCGCCTCGGCCGCAAACTCGAACTTACCGACCCCGACCGCGGTCATTGGGTCTATACCTACGACGTTCTTGGCGAACTCAATACCCAGACCGACGCTGCCTTACAGGTCACGACCTTCACTTATGACACACTCGGCCGCATCACCTCGCGCAGTGCTCCGGAGGGCACCACTACATGGTCCTACGATTTCGGCAGCAACAAGCCCATCGGCAAGCTGTTTTCTGTCAGCGCCCCAAACTACGCAGAGTGGCACTCCTACGACCAGCTGGGGCGCGAATCGCAGACCAGCCAGTATATCGGCGGCGTTTATTACTCTGTCACCAAGAGTTTCGACGCTTACTCGCAGCTCGATGTCCTGACTTATCCGACGGGCTATACGCTCAAGCATGTTTATGACCCCTATGGAAATCTCATCGAGGTCAAGGACAATCAGAACGGCCAGTCTTACTGGCAAGCCACCGCCGCCAACGCCCGTGGCCAGATCACGACGGAGCAGTTGGCCGGCGCGACCATGACCACGACCCATGCCTACGACCCCAACACCGGCTATCCCTCGTACGATTACACCGACAGCCCCGGTGGCGTGGAGGTCCGCCGCGGCATGTACAGCTGGGACAATGTCGGGAATCTCACCTGGCGCCTGTACGAAGGCTCAAGCTATATCATGGAATCCTTCGGCTACGACAGTCTCAACCGATTAACTTCGGTCACCGGCCCGGTCAACAAGAGTTTCCGGTATGACGTCACCGGCAACCTCACCACCAAATCCGACGTCGGGACCTATTATTACAACGGCAGCCGCCCCCATGCCGTCAACCTCATTCTCGGTAACAACAACTCCTGGCAGTTCCAGTACGACGCCAACGGCAACCTGCTCACCGGCAACGGCCAGACCGTCACCTATACCTCTTTCAACCAGCCGGCCACGATTACCTCGGGCAGCACCACCACCAAGTTCAAATACGGCGCCGATTATCAGCGCATCATCAAGAACGCCAACGGCGTACCCACCCGCTATACCGGCAGCAGCCTCCACGAGGCCGTCATCAATGGCACCACCGTTACCAATCGCCACTATATCTACGCCGGCAAGTACCCGATCGCGATCTACAGCTACGATGTGCCGAGCGGCGGCAGCCCCACCAACCTGGCCGTCAAGTATCTCCACCACGACGCCATCGGCTCGATCGAGGCCACCACCGACGCTGCGGGCAATGTGCTGGAACGCCTGGCCTACGACGCCTGGGGAAAACGGCGTAACACCAACGGCACCGACGCCACCACCGCGATCTCGCCCGCGGTCAAACTCGGCTACACCGCACAGGAGCACGACGACGAACTCGGCCTCATCAACCTGAAGGCCCGGGAATACGATCCCTACTTCGCCCGGTTCCTCCAGCCTGATCCCTTGAAAGAGAAGGGCGATCCCCATCCTTATGCTTACGCCCGCAATAACCCTCTGAAATACACCGATCCGACGGGGACGAGCTATGTTGATCCCTTCGGTGACTGGTCGTCGAGCAACAGTTCCCCCAGTTACCAGTCATGGTCGCAGTCGGATGAGGGGTTCTACCAACAGATCGCCGACGCACGGGCCATGGACAGCTGGAGCCAATATAATACCAGCTCTCCCAACTGTTCCTTCTGCAGTAGTGGGCAATCGCCCACGAACCTGAACATCAGCAACTCAGACCTGGGTGGGATGGGTGGAAATCCGGATGCGATGCATAGCGTCGGGGCGGGGATACCGACGGGGGCGCCGGATTTTTCGAGGATGGGTTCTACTCTCACTGGGGCCAGCTTAGGTGTTGACACTACAAGGAGTTTGATGAGTATTTCTGGTACTGGTATAGCTCAAGGGGCGAACGGGCCTTATTCTATGAGTCTGAGCAATGGAAATGTTACCACCACTAGTTTAAAAAGCATGTCTGCAGGACTTGAGGTGGCTGGACGTGGATTGTTCTTTGCAAGTGCTATCAACGATTATAAAAACGTTATGGCTGGTACTCTCAACGGAGGCGAAGCATTGGCCAACGTAGGCGTTGGCGCCGTTATTACCTTTGGTGGCTTAAATCCCCTAGACGCTCTAACTGCCGGTGCTATTTATGAAGCCGGTAAGGGAGTTAGCAATTGTGGGCCCTGCATGGATGTACTGACAGAACCGTATTTCATCCCGTAGGCCGGATCAGTAGTGTCCCGACGTCAGAGACCGTAATGTTCAAAAAGATCGCGCGATGATTCACTCACTGTACCAATTCCATAAGCAGGTATTTTATTGCATATACCTACGGTACCGGAAACGCGATCCGCGTCGATATACGAGTCAGCCAGGGTTCTTTGAGACGGCGAACGTCTTAGTGGGAATGTCTTTCTGCACCTTCCTTAACTTATTTTCAATTTCTTCAGTACTTGATATTTTTTTCGGCTTCAATTTTGCGTTCACATACCTAAGTGCAAATTTACCTTCCGTAGGTGTTACTGCAACTGCAATATATGGCACCAACTACTTTCTGGTAAATCGTATAGGCGCTAAGAACATAATTGAAGAATTCGAATCAGGTCATAGCATCTATAACAAGAAATTGGTTAACTTTTACTTAGTGGCATCAGTTATACTTTATGGGATCTTATTGATTCTTGATAAGAATTTAAAAGATGGCTTGTCATTCCCAGACTTCCGATGAAAGAGTAAAGAGTAATAGGGGCAGGAGGGATTAAACTTTGAGCACCGGCCCCTGCTACTGGAAAGCCACCGCCATGGACAGCTGGAGCCAGCACAACGCCCGTGCTCGCCGTTAAGCCCAAACTCGCCTCTAGGCAAAAAACTTCCTTCGATGCAATCCGCGTCATCGCCGTTGCCCATTTAGTCGCTGATCTGCATCAGAAAAGTGAAGCCGCGAACGACGATACTGCATCAGCGCAAAGTCTTTACGCCTACGCCCACCACAACCCCCTGAAATACACCGATCCCACGGGGACAAGCTCAATCTCCTACAGCGACTTTGGCGGAACCTCGGGCATGGACCTCTGGACCCAGAACGCGCTCAACCTGGCGCAGCAGGACAGCAACCGCCAATTCAACAGCGCCCCGATCTGGAATGACTACAACGCCAGTGCCTCCCTGAGTGCCTCCGGCGGCGGCGGGCTCGCGCTCACGAACAACAACACCAACTGGAACGCGGGCGGCATGAACGGCCTCGTGAATCCGATGAATAATATCGGGGCGGGGGTGCCGACGGGGTTGCCGGCGAGGGTAGGGAACTCAACAGATCCTTTCCTTGGTCCTATTCTGACTGGGGCTAGCTTAGGTGTTGACGCTTCAAGGAGTATGATGAGTATGCCTGGTATTGGTATAGCTCAAGGGGCGAACGGGCCTTATTCTATGAGTCTGAATAATGGGAATGTTGCTATCTCTGATTTGAATAACATGTCTAAAGGACTTGAGGTGGCCGGACGTGGATTGTTTGGGCTAAGTGCTGTAAACGATATTAACGATTTTAGAAATGGTCATCTTTCCGGAGGCAGGTTAGCGGCAAACCTTGGCGTTGGCGCCAGTATTACCTTTGGTGGTTTAAATGCCCCAGATGCTCTAGCTGCCGGTGCTATTTATGAAGCTGGTAAGTGGGTTAGCGATTGTGGGCCCTGCATGGATGTACTGACTGAACCGTATTTCATCCCGTAGGCCGGATCAGTAGTGTCCCGACATCAGAGACCGTAATGTACAGAATGACCACACAATGATTCACTCGCTGTACCAATTCCATAAGCAGGTGTTTTATTGTATATACCTACGGTACCGGAAACGCGATCCGCGTCGATATACGAGTCAGCCAGGGTTCTTTGAGACGGCGAACGTCCTAGTGGGCATGACGTTTCTTTCCATGCTTAACTTGTTTTCAATTTCTGCAGTACTTGATATTTTTTTTGGCTTCGATTTTGCGTTCACATACCTAGGATCGAACTTGCTTTCCACGACTGTTAGTGCGGCTGCTGTTTATGGCGCTAACTATTTTCTCGTAAGCCGTGTAGGCGCTCAGAACATAATCGAAGAATTTGAGTCAGGTCATAGCATCCTAAATAAGAAACTGGTTAATTTTTACTTAGTGGCATCAGTTATACTTTGTGTGAGTTTAGTGATTCTTGATAAGAATTTAAAAGATGGCTTGTCATTCCCAGACTTCCGATGAGTCTGGTCTGACCTGACCTGACCTGACCTGACCTGACCTGACGGCTCTTTCTGTACCAGGTAGTTTGAGAGAATATCCAGCCTGAGAAAAGTACCTACACGCTGAGGCGAGTGCAGGAGATAGCACGCCGTAGAAATGAGGTCCGCTTCGCCCTTTCCGAATGTCTGGTCCTAGGGTGCCGTGATAGTCGGCTCATGGCCGAATATCACCAATCAGCAAGTCGGTTCGCTGAATGACCGTTTCTCAGTGTCGTAAAACTCCGTTCGCATTACTCGGGGGTGATATTCTCTCAAACAATCCGGCACAAGAAAGGCCGGTTAGGTCATGATGAAAAAACAGTTATTCTTGATTTTGCTTCTGACTGTCACAATTTCCCCGTCCGCGACGGCACAGGAAAAAGAAGTCCGATTCTTTAATGGGTATACCTTGGAAGCGCAAAAACCGTGTGACGATTTTAAACGCCCCGCCGTCTGCTTTCCTGAAACCCTGACCGCCACTGTCTTCGATAAAAGACGGGTAGCGATTGCCACCATCAATAACGTTAACCACGAGCATTACCATCCCTTTGAAGTGCATGGCCAGAAACTGTTCTGGGTCAGTCGAATCGGTGATAGCGGAAAATGGAGTGGTAAGCCCGGAGAGTGGACAGATCAATTATGGGTTAAAACCTTGGGTTCGGACACGGCGACGCAGCTGTTAGCGTACAGGGGAGTTGATTTCCGGGCTTCACCGGATGGGAAATTGATTGCGTTGATCAGAGAGGAGAAGTTACAAATTTTCGACCGACAGACGAAGACGACCAAAGTAATTGAAGGAGGCGAGGACGTCGAGCTTTTAGCATGGTCCACGGATAGCTCCAAGTTGTGGATTGGCTTAGGAGTCATCGGCGGGTGGTCGAAGCTGGGTTTCTTTAGAAACGGCAAGATAACGTGGCTCCCCTATGAGGCCGGAAAGCGTGAAAGCCTGCTCGAACCTGATCGTGGTTGGCTCATTACATCGAATGCACCGATAAATTATGATGTGGAATCAGAAGCACAGTTCCAGAAGTCGAATTTCCTCACCGATCTCTCCGTGACAGACGTTTATTCCGGAAAACGCGCGATTTTGGCTCAAGCCCCAGTAAATTATTTTGGGCCCTCGTGGGATTCGGAAGGGTTTCTTCAATACTCAATGAAAGGCAAGATCTTTCGACTATCCAAAGATCAAATTGCCGAAAAGCTGAAGTAGCGCCGTGACTGACTGCGTTTAACGATTTGACTGTCCGGTATTGGAGAAACTGTACTTCCGCTCCTGGCCGAACAAGGACGATCAGCATGTCGGCGTAGTGAATGGCTGCTTTCCTAGCGCGTAAAATCCAATTTGCTACTCGTGATGGCCGGCTATTCCTGCAGACTTTAACACCAGGAATTATGTTCTTCTCTGTGAAGCATAAATTTTCCCCTACCTCTCTTTCCCAACGTACAGACGTGCCACGGCAGATGACTTGGACTGGCTCTGCTGCCACTCACTTCTCAACAAGTCAATCTCTCTTAGCAACGCCAATTCCCTGGCCATCCCCTCTTCATAGAGGCGCGCATGCTTCCGGTCACTGGCCGCAAGCCGGTCCAACTGATCCTGGCGAACACGAGAGAGCTGTCCTCGTTCCTCCTGTACCTTTTTGATGGCTTCAACCAATTCTGCAAAGGCAGGACGAGACTTCTTGATCGTCCCTTTGCTTCGACCCGCCTCGACAGCCACCGCATCGTTCGTGATCCGCGTTCCCTTAAGCACCTTCTTTGGCTGATTTTTCTTCAGGCGATCGAGCGCCGCAAAATACTCATTCAGTACTTTTGACATTTTTGTGCTCCTTTTTTATGGCCTTCTCTTCAATACGGGCCTTGGCGGCCTGCAGGTGCTGCAGATCATCCAACTCAGTTCGATACTCAACAGTCGTGTGGCCGAGCGACTCCACCAGACTCTTCTGCGCAGCGATGACGAGGTTGAGTTTCGTGGGCTTGATTATGGCGTCCTTACAGCGGAGGCAGGTGATTATCGATCGCATTGCCTTCTTTTCGCAGGGCTCGATGTTCATGCAGCCGCCGACCATAGTCTCCTTAAACGCGATGTCACCCTTTCTGAAGCGCTTTAGTGTCTTGTCTCGGTCATCTACAACCCGCACCGCACCATTAGCATTCTTGCGGTGTTCCAGGAAGTTGCCAGACCCGCCGAAGAGTCGTTCATCGGAGAATAAAACATTCGCAATGTAAGCAAGTGCCTGCGACTCAGGTTGTGCACTTTGATACTCGATACCTACATGATGCTTGTTTGAGCCGATGATCCTCTTGGCCAACTGGCTGCCCTTGGCGTAGTAGCGAGACATTGCTTCGGTAATGTGTTGCATCTGGTATCGCAGCGATGGCAGGGTTACCAGGCCGGAGTTCGGTGCATAAAGTGCCAACGAGCGCCGGAGCTGATGATCGGTCAGCGGCCATCGCTTACCAGGTCGGTACTTGGGTTCAGATCGCCAGGAACGGTGCGGGTCGATCTGTTCTAGTTCTCGAAGATCTTGCTCTTCGATTTTCGGCAGCAATCGGGTCAATAATTTGTCTAAACGTCTATCCGCCATTATTCCAAACCTGCGCGCTGCAGTACCGGGAGATGCTGGGACAAAGGGGAGATGACTTGTACTTACAAACAGTGGATGCTCGTCTACCTTTACCTTGTTCTCGTTCGGTTCGCTACCAAGGGTTCGGTAGATAACACTCGCCACCTTCTGTGCCAAGTGGATGGCCTGCGATGCTTCGACGCTCGTAACCCACCGCGTCGCCTTGGGTCGTCCGTCATTGAGTTTGGTCGTATGCCCATGCAGCATGTAATCCGTCTTGCCACCACGTCTAATTTCCTTAAGGCAGTAATAAGGAAGGTAGAGAATCTCCTGATGCCGCGCGCCCGAATAAACATGGATGATTGTTCTGCACACATTCTGGATAGCGGCCGTGCCATTCGTTAATCCTTTCAGATGAGGTTTGAGACCTTTCGCCTGGAAATACTCCACCAAACCGTGTTGCGCAGATAGCTCACCGAAGGTAGCCCGCCTCGTGGCTTCGCTGAACGGAATCCCTGCTGCTTTTGCATTTCTCCTTTGGTTTTGGTAATTCCTCCCTGTGGATGGCGGTGCAAATCCGCGTAAATATGGCGGAGAGATCGGTGAAGATAATATCTTAGGTCAGCATGAGAAGTTGTCGTCCACGGGAGAGTCAGAGGATCGTGTCCTCGCTGCCGCCA
>Ga0315268_10001128_pt1 | contig 30854 bp, 38 predicted proteins | sample C1_top_MG_FD_204535 | JGI IMG/M metagenome (GOLD analysis project Ga0315268, IMG submission 204535) | Sediment microbial communities from Yellowstone Lake, YNP, Wyoming, USA - C1_top | ecosystem: Environmental > Aquatic > Freshwater > Lake > Sediment | place: USA: Wyoming | collected 2017-08-01
CTTCGAATCCGGACAACTTCAACAGGCTGGATTTCCACATCGCCCATAAGTCGCCGACGCAGCTGGAGAATACTGTGGATCTCCTGAAGGACCATAAATTCCGCGCCAAGGCTTACCTCTTGGATGGCGAGGATTTCCTCGCGGAGCAGAGGGAATCATCAGTGGATTACATCGTCTCCATGCCGTATCTCCATCGTAAATCCTTCCCTGATTTCGCAGGTTATATGCACAGGGCGCTTGTCCCAGGAGGCGTCGCGGTATGCGGGGACATCCACTCTCCGCTTTGGAACCATCCGTATTACGTCTACAAGCTCCTTGAGGGCATCGGCATCGACCCGAAAAGGTTGGATGCGTTCAAAGACGCCCTCGGTGATAGGCTCGTCATGGAATCTGTCCCGGGCATACAGCTAGATGAGCTCATGGCCAAGGATATCCACATGAAGATGTGGAAAAGGATAGCCATGAACATCAGGAGCGAGCGGAGGCTGGGCAACCAGCGCGTATTCATACTCGGAGCCCATGACACGATAAGCGAACGCATGGCAAAGTTCGGTGACGCCGGCTTGAAGACGGATGCGGATGAGATAAGGCGCGCATTCCAGTTGGCACGGCTCCCGGGGCTGCCGAAAAGGATAGACAGCTCTGGATTTGCAGTAGTGACTGCGGCGATGAGACAGCGCTGAATCTGGTGCCACTATGACCGGCCGAATCATCACCAGCGTCGAGGAACTCAAGGCATTGGACGCCACGATAAAGGAGAAATGCCATGGCCTCCCGATAGAACCAGGCTCCTTGAGCAGGTTGCACAGCGATTTCTATCCTGCCTACAACATCTACATCCCGTACGAGCAGCAGGCCGAGCTGGAGGCGTATTCGCTTGAATGCTTCGAAAGCGAATGGAGCGCGACGGATGCCGAGACGAACCGCGCGATAGAGCGCGCCATCAAGAACGCGAATATAGCCTCAGGCAATTCTGACATGAATGGTAAACTGGCCAACCTGCTCCTTTCCATACTCAAGGCCATGTACAAGGATAAAAACAAGATAACAATTGTCGATATCGGCGCTGGCGACGGGAACACGACCCAAGCCCTCCTGGATGCCCTGGACGAAGACAAGGAGGATGGCCCGGAGATAGCCAAAAGATGCTATTTCAAGATGATCGAGCCGTCCTGGTGGCGCCTCGAGGATGCGAGGGAGATCCTGGGCGGGAACAATATCGTGAATACAGTCTACCATGGCGCGAAAGCCAGATTCGCCCTCAGGTGCCAGACCCTGGGTTCATACCTTGACGAAGCGAAGGATGGGGACGCGGATATCATCATCTCGAGCGCTGCCCTCCACCATATGTCGTTCCCGACCTATCTCGAAGGCGTATATCGGCACCTGTCGGCCGACGGAATCCTGGCTGTCGGAGATTGGCATAACAACCTATTGCGCCATCCAGCCAACCTGGCCGATATCATCAAGGAGCTGGGCGCGGATAATGAGACGCTCGACTGGTTCAGCTCACGCTTCAACCTCAAGACAGACATGAGTTCCAGGATTGAGAAAGAGCTCCCTGCGCCCGACCGGAGCGCGAACCGGGACTTCAAGCATTTCGTCATAGCGCTGGGGAACGAGATGAAGAAAGTCGGCAGAACGTCGAGGATAGCCTTCATCGAGGCCCTCAACACGCTGGATGTGCGCACCAAGGAGATGAACGATGCCGGCATCGTCACCGACATAAACGAGCTGCGGCTCAAGCATGCTGGATTCGCCAAAGTGGACCGGAACATAAGACGGCTGATGTTCGACCGTAACGTGGCTTTCGTTGTGGCGGGCGCGAAAATCCCGCAGAATAAAGCCGCCTGAAGCGGAAAACCGGGTGATAGCCGTTTACAACCATCCGCCCGTCACTTTATCTGTTTCATCCCTCGATGAGCTTTGCCGCCACGATTCCTCCGGCCAGGTTCAATATCAGGTCGCTGATGACCCAGGATACGATGAGCTCAAGCGGAAGGTTCAGGATGAGGACCATCATCAAGGCCCCTGGGAACGCGCCCACCAGGAATATCAGCGTCCCGAATTTCAGCCCTTTTCTGACGATATCCTTCTCCTTGATAGCTCCTGATAAAACGACATAAACGAATCCGAACAGCATCCATGATACGAAAGCGAAGAGGAGCGAATACGCATAGAATATCGCTGGAGGCGGCCCGGCGCCGGGCATCATGAGCTTGCTCCAGAGCGAGAAATTCGCCGGATCGATATAGTAGCCCATGGTCAGCAATGATTCTGCGGTGTGGACGATCATCGCCGCTATCGCCATAATTATCACGAACAGGTACAACTTCTTCATTTCAGCCACAGGTTTCACCTAGATGTGAGTCGTCGTAAAAAATTAAAACTGTATCGTATCCGCCCGCATTACCAGTTTGCTTTATTATGAAGCTCCAGAAGGAAGAAAAATATCTTCGTTTTCCTCACATTGAACCTTTTTAAAATGATGGTAATAATTGTGTTAATATGAATGAAAGAGCACAAAGCTCCGGGGGGGATGGCATTAGCAGCAGCACCAATGGAAATTCTAGCCCGCCAGCAACTTCAATAACTGAAATAGAGAAACTCAACAACGATTTGATAAAGGTCACGAAGCACCACCCGATATGCATCGGCGCAGTGTATAAGGTCGATAGCCAGAGCTATCCTAATTGGGGGTTCGAAGCCACGAAAGAGAACATGGCCGAACTTATGCGAACCGCAGGTTGTTATTATAGGAAAGACTACAGCGAGCGGAGGCGCAACGGATCGATAGAGCAGATGCTCAAGACCGATTTCAAGGTGACGCATGAACGGAGGATGGCTGAATTCATCGCTGTCACAGTCCGCGAGATGATGCGCTCGATGGACGATGGGACACGGCAGTTCCATATCTGCGATATCCCGGCACGCGAGGGCAATTTAAGCGTTGCGATAGCGCATGCCCTTCGAAGGGACAATGAAACCGAAAAAATCCTATCAAGGACGGTCTTCCACCTGGTCGACATCTCAGGACACAAGCTGGATAAGGCAGAAGATAACCTCAGTCAATTCAGCGGCACTTCTGAAAAATGCATCACCGAAGATGAGGTGCTCTTCAAACAGCTGGATCCGGGGACTTTCGATATCATCGTTACATTGGGCCATCTCCACCACAAACCTTTCCTTGTTCAATATCTGACGGAGATGAATCCGATGCTCAAGGACGATGGCGCACTTGTCATCGCGGATTGGCATTCACCGCTGTGCACACACCCGGCGCATATCCTCTCGCTCCTCCAGAACATCGGGTTGGAACCCTACCGGCTCGATATGTTCAGGGAGATAATGGGCAACCAGCTAGCTTCAGGGCGGATACAGCTTGAAGATGATGAGGCCAATTCCCTCAATAACCACATCATGCACTGGAAAAGCATCATGCGCAAGCTTATGGAGAGCTCGTGTAGGGTCGGGGAGAGCTCTCGCCGGGTCGGACCCAGGCTTTATATAAACGCGGCATATGACACGAGCAGACAGAGGCAGAAGAAGCTGGCCGACGCTGGTTTTTCCTTGGATTTGGCCGATATAAGAAAGGCATTTTCTAAAGCCCACCTCCCAATGTTCTCCTGCACTGGCTCAAACTCCGCGATAAAGAGGCTGGTAGCGGGCTCGGATTCTGCGACCGTCATGGTCGGCGTGAAAAAAGGGTAGGGTGGATGGGATGAAACTCATAAGCGAAGTCAACGAGCTGAAGAAACTCGACGACTTCCTTTCCGAACTCTCGAAAACCCTTGTCGTCGAGATAGGAAGCTGGTCCAGGATCGCGAACCAGTATCTGGCCAACTGGGGCATAGAGGTCACTGGTAAAAACAAGGATTGGATAAAAAAACACGCACAGAGGGCCTTTTTAGATGAATGGCGGAATTCTACTGATAAATCTAATATTGCCATAGAAGAGGCGATCGCTGAAGCGAAACTCGCGATCGGCAACCAGAGGCTGAACGCCCAGCTGGGCGAGATGGTCGCCAGCATCCTCAAGAACATGCATGACGGGAAGAGGACATTCACGATATACGACCTAGGCGCCGGTGCCGGCGACACGACAATTGCAGTGCTCGACGCGCTCGACCTCTATGAAGATACCCAAAGGATCGCTCCGTACTGCAAGTTCAGGCTCCTGGAGCCTGGAAGCACGCGCCTAATGGTCGCTGAAACGGAGATCGCGAAGCACAGCCTTTTCCAGAACCTGACCACTCCGCCGGTATATGTATGCGGCGCATATGACTATTTCGAGTCTGATATCGGCAAGGGAGCGGTGGATATATTCATATCGAACGCGGTGCTCCACCACTTCCCTTTTCCTGACCATTTCCATGTCATCTATGACAAGCTTGCCAATGACGGCGTAATGGTCACCGGAGACTGGCATAACACGATTTTCATGCATCCTGCTTTCATGATACCATTGCTTGAAGCCGTTGGAGGGGACGATAAGGTCATCAATAAATTCAAGAACCGTTTCTGCATCAAGGAAGGCGAGCGGGAGAAGCTTGAAGCCAGGCTTTCCCCTGCGGAGAGGGAGTGCCATAGGGCGTTCATCGATTTCCAGAGGTGTCTCAGCATCAGGCTCAGGGATGTCAAGGAGAGGCTATGCATAGTCGAATGCCTTGAGACGTTTGCTGACAGGGTAAAAAACATGGAAGATGCCGGGTTTGAATCAAGGATCGATGTCCTTTCTAAGAAGCACCCGGGTTTCCGGGAAATCCGGGAAAACAAAAGGCTTGTTTTCAAGGAAAACGACCTCGCAGGGGTAGTTGCGGTCGGAAAGTTCAGGCCACCCAATAGCCGGAAAAATGATTCTCCTAGGTCTGCCAGGCAGCTTAATAGACAGACGGCTTGAGGAAAAGGGCTGCCCGACAATATTCGCTCAATAATCCTAGTCCGATCAGCTAGAACTCTATCGTATCCGCTCCCATGAAATCCCGGAGCGGTTTCGGGATGACGACCCTCTTCTTGTCTTCCTGGAAGTTTTCGAGGATAGCGACCATCGTCCTGCCGACAGCAAGGCCGCTGCCGTTCAATGTATGGACGAATTCAGGTCCTCTTGCCGAGCGGAACCTGATGTTGGCCCTGCGTGCCTGGAAATCCGTGAAGCATGAACAGGACGAGATCTCGCGGTATTTGTCCTGGCTCGGAAGCCATACCTCGATATCATAGGTCTTGGCAGAACTGAACCCGAGGTCTCCGGAGCAAAGCTCTATGACACGATAGGGCAGGCCGAGGAGCTGGAGGATGTTCTCAGCGTCTTTTGTGAGGATTTCCAGTTCGTCGAAACTGTTTTCAGGCTTCACGAACCGGACAAGCTCGACTTTATCGAACTGGTGCTGGCGGATGAGGCCCTTGATATCCTTGCCGTATGCCCCTGCCTCGCGCCTGAAAGACGGAGTGAAGGAAGTCAGTTTTATCGGGAGGTGCTTCTCCTCGATGACTTCACCCGAGAAAAGGTTCGTGACAGGGACCTCTGCAGTAGGGATGAGCCAAAGGTCGTCATCTGCGCATTTGTACAATTCGTCCTTGAATTTCGGTAGTTGCCCTGTCCCGGTCATTGCTTTCGTGTTCACAAGGTATGGTGGCGCGACCTCCTTGTATCCCCGGGAGATATGGACAGACAGCATGAAATTAATGAGCGCGCGCTCGAGTTTCGCCAATGGGCCGTAGAGGACCGAGAAGCGATGCTGCGCGAGCTTCACCCCGCGTTCGAAATCGATATATCCGCTCCTTTCACCAAGTTCGTGGTGCTCGATCACGTCCTTTGAGGATTTTTGGGGCTCGCTCCATCTCCTTACCTCTACGTTCGAATTCTCGTCCTTTCCAAGAGGCACTGATTCGTCGGGGATGTTCGGTATGTAGAGCAGCTGGCCCTTTACCTGATCCTCGAGGGTCTGGGTCTCGACGGAAATCTCTTTTATCCTTTTGGCGATCTCTCCTGAGCGGGAGATTTCGGCTGCGGTATCCTGGCCTGCTTTCTTGCGCTCGTTGATGATGAGACTGAGCTTGTTGCGCTCTGAGCGGAGGAGCTCCTCTTCCTTTTTTATCGTCCTCCACTGCTTATCGAGATCCAGTATCTCGTTAAGGATCCTGTGCGCATCCTCTGGGTAATTCCTGTTCCTGAGCGATTCTTCCAGGACCGCGGGGGTCTCCCTCAATAATTTGATGTCGATCATGGGATCACTTCAGCAGGGCCTGGAACTTCGCCACGGATTCCTCGAGTTTCCCGTTCCTATTGTAGATGATAACAGCCGGGGCGCCGGAGAACGCTGAATACGCCGCGAGATACGACTTGTTCATCTGGTCATGGAGAGTTATATCATCATTGTCGCGAACGCGTGTCGGATCGTTCTTGCGCCGTGCCTCGAGTTCCGGCACTTCGGCCGTGATATATACGAGGACATCCACCTTCCAGAGTTTCAGGAACTCGAACGGGACGCCAGGATAATACCCCATAGGCGTTGCGATCGAGCAGTGCGTGTCGAGTATCGTTTTCTGGGGCATCTTCGCGAGCGCTTCTGCGACGAGTTTCTGCGCGTGTTTTTGTTTTTCGATAGGCAATTTGCGCATATCATCCCGCTTCTCGATCCCATATTCCTTCTTTTCCAGTTCCAGCATTAGGTCGCCGTAATTGACTACCTTGTAGTCTCCCGTGATCCCTTTGAGGACCGTCGTTTTCCCTGCTCCTGGAACTCCCATCGCGATAATCATAGATTTTGCACCTTTCGAATAGTCATGGATATTCATGCGTTATAAGCTCGAAAATCAGATTAATATCGGGAGAAAAATTTATTAAGTGTCGGAAGCGGGCGTAAATTCGGTTGCTCGGGCTGGGATGGAGAGGATAGAAAAACGTGGACGGGCTTGTTGTCAGTTCCCGAACATCTTGCCTAATGTCGGATAGAGGTCGAATGCCTGCATCTGCTCCAGCTGCTCGTACATCCTATGCAGGATGCCGACGGAAAGCAAAATGCCCGTCCCGGTACCCAAGGCACCGGTAAGGTCGGCAAGGCCGGCTAGTAAGCCGACGCAGAACGAGCCCATGACCGTGAGAGGGAATATGTGCTTGTTCAAAATCTGCTCGAGCATCCTCGGGTCCCTCCTGAAACCAGGTATCTGGATGCCTGAATCAGAGAGCTGCCCAGCTACGCTTTTGGCGTCCATGTTGGATATCTCAACCCAGAACATGCCGAAGAGGACGGAGATCACAGACAGCATGAGGATATAGATCAATGCATGGACATATTCGGGGATGTGGAAGAGCGGTGTGGGGGTGCTAGTGATGAAGTTCCAATGCTCGATAGTGGATTTCCCTTCGCCATAGACAGGCGTGAACATATATAGGATGCCGTCGCGCAGATGCCCGGTGTTATCGACATAGCCGATCACCGGCAGGATACCGTGCTTCTCGAAGCTGTATCCCGCGAGCACATCGTTAGTAGGAGCGCTTGTGCTTTTCACCCAGTACTGGTCCACAAGCGCTGCGCCAGCAAAAAGCTGGACGTTAATGATCAGTGCGCTTGCGAAGATCACAGGTATGTTAGATACGTAGAAGAACTTGAGCGGCAGCTTAGGTACCATGCCCCGAACCCGTTCGAAAGCTATAGGTATCTCGACTTTCAGGGATTCGGCGTACACGACCGCGAGGAAAACGACGATAGTGAACAAGAATGGCATGAGCGCGAGAAGCGAATTCGAGAGCGATTCGGCGCCTCCTTCTGACATTATAGAGACCACGCCGGTCGGCCCGGCGATCAGGTTCATGACACCTAGTATTACCGCGAAAGATACACCTGCTGCGATGAAGAGGCTGATGCCGCTTCCCAGACCGTATTTGGTCACGACCTCATCCAGGTAAAGCACGGCAACGGAACCGAGTGCGATCTGGGCGACTACAAGCGCCATCACCATGGCCGGGTTTATCCCGGCTATAGCGACGAGGGGTAGCTTGCTGAAATACACGAATATGAAACCTTCCACGACTGCCAGTATGATGGCAAGGATTTTCTGCACCTCGAGGAACTTCTGCTTGTCGTTCTTGTCTTTCAGGTTGAGGTTGAGTATGCCTGCACCCACGAACAGCTGAAGGAATATGCTGGCGAGGACGATCGGCCCTATACCTGCCGTTAGGATGCTCCCTGTGCGGCTGGCTGTGATCGTCTGCAGGAAATCGACGCCCGCGGTGCTCATGTTGACGCCGAATGCGGTCGTCTCGTACATCATGAAATAGAGGATGAGGGCGATGCCGGTCCAAATCAGCCTGTCTTTGGTGGATGGAGCCGCCTCCGGCGCCTTCACCTCTGGAAGGTATTTCGCCAGGTTATGAAGCATATCAATTATCATCGGTAAACCCCGGTTAATGACAATATAGCATCGTTTGGACCTAGGAATCCGCCTGTGATGAACAGATCCCTATCGGCCCTCCCAATTCAGCGTATTCTTGAAGAATCTTTATAAATTATCGGTCAGGCTCAGGTTCAGGATGCGACGCCTTTCTCCTCGAATTTGGAGATCGAGCCGCCGGCTTCCTTGAGCTTCTTCTCGACGTTCCTGCTCCATGCCGCTGCGCGGATGATGAGCGGGACAGTCACTTCGCCTGTCCCTAGGACCTTGCCGTCGAAATCGAAATGGTACTTGCCGCCTTTCTTCTCGATCCGGTTTGCCACGGCGTATTGGTTTATCTGGAACAGATTGATGGTCTTGACATCTTCAGGAGCGTTCGGATTGGTGAAACCGGACTTTCCGAAATAGTCCGGCGCGTTCTTCGCCGCCCAGCTCCATCGGTGCTTGCATACGCCGGCCATGCCGCGGCCTCCGCGGTTTCCGCTTCCCCTGCGGTTCTTGCAGTTGCCCCGACCGTGGGTCCTGTGACCCAGGTATTCGCTCTTCTGCCTTGGTTTCCTTCTTGAGACCATAATCATCACAACATCATTGGTTCATAATCGAGTATAATCGTCTGGAGAATTCCCTTCAGATCATCTTCCGGAGAAGGGCAGATATATCCTCCCTCCTACCCAAATCACCTTCTGGAAAAGGCCTTTTTATGTCCTTGTAACCCTTCGATGGCGGGCTCAGCCGGAACACCGGGTTCGCGAAATCGATCGTCTTCTTTCCCGAAAATATCGCGCCTGCCGCTTCTTTCAGTTTCTTCTCATCGAGCACAGTGCGCAGACGTTTGGAGCCTTTCATGCCCCGCTTGTTGAGGAGCGAATACAGCGTCGTCTCGTCTATCGGGCCGAAAGCCACATAGTCCTTGACTATGTTCAGCATGCCGAGGTTCTGCGGCGAATCCTCTATCACCACGCAGTGGTTCGGCCGGTTCAGGCGGAGCATCTCAAGCGTGCGCCTGATCCTCGGGTCCACGTTCCTCTTTCCCCTGATGCGCAATATAGCGAGCTTCATGATCAAGCACCCCTCTCTTCAGCTGCCCTCGGCCTCAATGTGTTGAGGCGATCGAGAGCCTTCATGGTGGCGACAGCCATATTATATACGTTCTTCCCGCCTTGGGCAGAGCTCCAGATATCCTTGACCCCTGCCATCCCCAGCACCTTCTTCACGACGTCGTTGGCTGCAAGTCCCAGGCCGCGTGGTGCGGGTTTCAGCCGCACTATCGTGCTGCCCATCTTTCCCTCGCTTCTGGATGTGACGGAATGCTTGATATGGCATTTGCACTCCCAGCTTCCGCAGCCCATGCCGATCGCGATCATGTGCTTCTTGGCATCGCGGATCGCATAATCCATGGCTGGTTTCAGTTCGTCGCTTTTTCCCACGCCAAGGCCGACGTGGCCTTTGCGGTCTCCGATCACAGTGACGACGCGGAACTTCGTCCTCTTCCCCGAGTCTGTGACCCTCTGCGTGGTCTTGATCTCGAGGGTCTCGGATTCGAGCTCGGGTATCAGGACATCCACGATCTCAGGCTCGAGTATAGGCCTGCCAGAATCGATGACCTCCTCGAGGCTCGTGATCTCGCCGGCTTTCGCCTTCTTGCCCAGGTATGTCTTGGGCGTCCATGCTTCTTTGTCAATAGATCGTACTTTCTCTGCCATCAATATCACCCGCTTGCTATCTTGCTCTTGGCATGTCCGAAGGCGGCTTTAATGGCTTCCGGCGGATTGCTGAGCTTGGTTTCAGGAACCATGGAGGGCTCGAACGATGTCTTCAACCCCGCGTCCGCAGCCCCTTTTAGGGCCGCGAACAGGAGGGAGCCTTTTGAAGGCGTGTATAATCCCGCATCGAGAACGAAATCGCTGACGCCCTTCTTCTTGGCAGCAGTCCCGGCCATCAGGCCAGCGAGGTATGCTGTCCAGACGTTGCGCTTTGGCGGCCACTTGAAGGACTTTAGCAGGTGCTTGCCTGTGATCGTGACAAGCGTCCGGTCCCCTTTCGGGTCGAACTCTATGAACTGCACTGTCACGTTCTTGTTGCTGCGTCGCACGACCATGCGCGGCAGCCTGCTTTTCACCAGGCCCAATCTTTTCGCGAAGTTGGTCCTGCCTTCGTTCCTTCTCCTGAAAGATACCCTGAAGCTTGGATTTTTTGCGCGTGTCATCAGCTCTCACCCTTCTTCTGCTCATGCCTCTTCTCCACAGGCGCGTTCATCGGAGGCCTCTGTTGCTGCTGAACTGGCCTCTGCTGCGGGTTCTGCTGAGGCGCCCTGTTAGCGCTCGCTTGCGGTTGCGCTTTCTGAGCGAGCATTTGCGGTTTTGATTGTGATGTTTGCGCGATCGCGCTTGGCTTTCCCGCTTTCTGTGCCGGTGCCTTCTGCTCAGGCTTCCTCCTCTCTATTTTCGGAGGCTCGTATGATTCCGCGATCATCTTGTTCTCCTTGAGGTACAGAAGGAACGCCTTCTTGTTCCTCAGGATGCCGCTCTTTATCTTGCCGTAAAGATCGCGCTTCGTCTCCTTCTTGAGCGCGCCGCTTGCTATCAGCATCTTCAGGAAGGCTCTTTGCGAGCGGACTTTCTGCATCCAGACCTCTTTCGAATTGAATAGCGGTCCGCGCCTGTGGCCTGGCCCGCGGCGCACGGTGCGCCTGGAGCTTGCCCTTCCTTTCACCGGGAGCTTGATCACCAGGCCCTTCTCTATGAGCCCACGGACATCAGCCCTTGTCATCGCCCCTTCGATCTCTTTGATGGAATCCGGAGCGAACCTGATCTTGCGCTCGCCTACGCCGAAGATATCAGCCGCGAGCCTTCTTACAGTCGATATAGCCATATGCAAACACCTACTTCGTCGCCGTCACCGGCCCTCCTTTGCTCCGCGGCGGCTGGATTTGCGCCTTGGATTTCACCTGGGGTGCCGCCGTCTTGGGCATTCCTTGGGAAGGCGGCATCTGCGGCGGCGCCTTCTTAACTGACCCTGTTTTCGCTTTCATGAACGCTTGCTTTTTCTCATACGCTTTCGTCTTCTCCTCAGGGGTTCCGCAGATATTGAGCACACGGAGACCAATGGATTTCGCCTTCTCCTCCATCAGCTTCCTCTTGCGCATGCCTATCCCGGATGCGAACCTTAGGACAACATCCTTGGCACCTTTGAGGGCATCCAGATCTCCCATGTTCGAGATGAATACCTCCTTCATCCCAGAAGGATGGTTCCCGCGGATCACATCCGCGTTCCTGTAGCCGATCTTCGGGAGGCAGCCCATGAACTGGTACTTCATCCTTTTCTTGTTGGCAGTCCCCCTGGGTTTCCTCCACCGTGCCTTTATGGCCTTGAAGAACCCGAGGTTGGGCACCTTGAAAGCCGGTTTCTTTTTTTTCTGTATCATGACAAACACCTTCACTCCGCGTTGAATATTCCGTCCTGGAACACACGGCCGTCCTTATCCTTTATCTTCATGGCCGCCTTCATGTTCGCAAGCGTCTGGCCCACCGCTTCCTTGTCCGGGCCGCTGATCGTAACGCTTTGGCCTTTGGCCTCGACCTTCGTCGAACCTATGAGCTTGGCCTTGCGCGCCATCTTCTCGCCTAGGAAATTCTTTATCATTATGTCCTTTCCCTTGATCTCGATTGAGATCGGGAAGTGGGCATAGAGGAGCTTCATATTCTTCTTGTAGCCATCCTTGGCTCCCCTGACCATGCTCTCAAGGACCGATTGGCTCGTGCCTTGGAGCGCTTTGGTCCGGGCGATCACCTGGATCTGGGCCCCATCGAGCTTTATCTCTACCTCTTTGTGGAAAGTCTTCCGGACCTCGCCGGCCGGCCCCTTAATCAGAACCGTATGCCCGTCCACATGGATGTTCACGCCGCTAGGTATCTCGACCATAATCAACACCGCTAATATACGTAGGCTATGAGCCTTCCGCCGATGCGCCGCTTCTCGGCCTCGGCATTCGTCATGACGCCCTGCGGTGTTGAGACAATCAATAGCCCGACGCCGAAGGCTGGGATGAACTGCTGTTCCCTCTCAGCCCACTCGCTCCGTTTCACAGGCATCCTCGGCTTTATCACACCGCAATCGTTTATCCTCCCATCCAGGGTAACCTCGTAGAGGCCTCCGCGGCCGTTTTCCACCAGGCTGTAGCCCTTCAGGTACTTGTGCTCCGAGAGGAGCTTCAGGACCTCTTCGATGAGCTTCGTGGCTTTCACAGTGCACTTGCCCTGCCCCACAATCTCGTGCGTCTTTAGCGTGTTGAGCGCGTCAGCAAGATGATCAGTCATGCAATCAACCTCCGTATTTCCTGAACCCTATGCTCTCCGCCATCTCCCTGAAGCATCTCCTGCAAACGAAGAGCCCGTATTTCCTGATGAGAGCTCTCGAGTTGCCGCAGTTCCGGCATAAACGTTTACCTTTCCCCTTGTATCTCTCTTCCATTGACATTTTCATAAGCATCACTCAAGTTTCACGTTCAATGTGGCTTTTACGAACTCCATTGCCTCGTCCTTTGATATGCGGTGCGACTTGCCGATTGCGCCGGATCTTATCCTGCGCGTCTGCACCCGCCTTCCTGGCCGGGTTAGAGAGACGCAGACATCGAAACCGAACATGCCGATACTGGGATCGTATTTCGCGCCCGGGAAGTCGATGTATTCTGCGATCCCGAACGAGAGGTTCCCTTGCTTGTCGAAATTCGATTCCTTGAGCATTCTCCTGCGGGCGATCAGCGCCTTGTCCAGGAACGCAAGCGCGTTTTTGCCCCTGAGCGTGACCTTCACTCCGATCGGGAGCCCTTTCCTCAGCTTGAAGACCGGGTCCCTCCTGCGGGCCTTTGTCTCGACCGGAGTCGCCCCGCCGGCGAGCTTGCTCATCAGGTCCTTGGCGTTCTCCAGGCGGTCTCCCGGCTGGCCCACGCCAATGTTGACAGTGACCTTCTCGATCTTGATAATACGCATAGGGTTGGTTTTTCCTTCCATTGCTATCACCCTGCCTTCATCCTGAAGCCGTCATCCACGACGAACAGGTATTTCGCGACCGTGATGAACTCGCCCTGCTCGCCCTTGACCAGGGCCTCGTTAGGCTTTCCGCCCTTCCTCATGATTATCTCCTTCAGCGTGACGATGTTGCCTGCGTGCTTGCCTTCACGTACCAGGCAGCGGGCGCCGGTCTGCACCTTCAGGTGGCTCTTCAATGATACCTTCGGAAGCGAGACGATGACGCTGTCGCCGACCTTGACATTGTTGTCAACGACCAGGTTCCTGCCGTCGTGGAATGTGGCGTTCAGTTTGCCCCCTGGGATCGTGTGCTTGCCAGTCACTTTCAGGATCTTGGCTTGGGCGCCCTCCTTGGTGATCTCCATAGGGACGATCCTGCCTTTCCAGTCCACGACCATGCGGAAGTATTTCCCTGCTTTTGGCATCGAGATGACATCCATGAGGCCGACAGGGAATTTCTCTTCGGTCCTGGCCTTTCCGTCTATCTCGATAAGCTTTGCCGAGAGTATCTTTTTGATCTCCCTCGCGGTCTTTGCCACTTTCAACAGGTCGCGGAGCAGCACGCCCAGCGGCATGGATAATCTCCTCGGGTGGGGGCCCGGGAACGGCCTTAGCATGAATTTCCTTGCTTTCCTGTCCGTGAGCGGGATCGATTTCGCTGCCGCGATCCTCTTCACATGTTTCGTTCCACCTTGTTTCGACATAAAAATATCACCTTACTTTACGAGCAGTATCCTGTGACACGCCTTTCGGCGCATGCTGGGCGCTTGCGACATGCTCCGTGTGCTCGGGCTTGTGCTCAGTTGCGCTTTTCTGCGCGCTCCCCTCGTGCTTGGCCTCGGCTTTCGCTTCCTGCTTCGCCTCTGCCTTGACCTCTGGTTTCGGCGCGTGCGAAAGTGGTTTCTCCTCTTTCTTCGCTTCCTGTTTAGCCTTGAAGGCCGCGTCGTTGAAGAGCTCCTTCCTCTCCTTGCTCGGTTCAATCGCGATGAGCAGGAGATTGGATGGGTCGATCGGGATCAAGAACTCTTTGCCTTTTGCGTTCTTGTTCGCGATGCCTTCTAGGAAGACTTTTCTCCGCAGGACGCTCACACGGCTGATTTTGGCCTCCTTGCCCTTGTGGTCTCCCCTCATGACCTTGACCTTGTCGTCTTTCCTTACCATGATGGAGCGCTTCTTGCTCTTCAGCTTCGTCCGGAGATCCTTGGACAGGTGCACATGCATCCTGTTCTTCTTCTTGTGGATCTTTTCGTTGTGGAACATCCTCCTCTCTGTGTCGGATTTCATCTAGACTACCCCCGCTGAGATGGCCGCGACTTTCGGGAACCGCTCTGCTATTTCCCTCGCGACTACACCCTTGATCTCGGTCCCTACCGGGAGGAAATCATCATTCACCAGGACCGCTGCGTTGTCCTCGAAGAATATCCTCATGCCGTTCGCCCTGCGGTACTCCTTCTTCTGGCGCACGATGAGGGCTTTCACGACCTTCTTCACCATGTCAGGCTTGCCCTTCTTTATCGAGGCTATCACGATGTCGCCGATACCCACCTTCGGGTAGATTGCGCGCGAACCCTTGTAGCGGAGCGCGCCTATCACGTATATCATCTTCGCGCCGCTGTTGTCAGAGACCGGGATCATGCTCGCGGTCGTGAGCGTCTTGACTATGTTGCTTGTCAGGCCTTTCATGAGGATACACCTTCCTTGCCTGTGATTTCAACCACCATCCAGGCTTTGGTCTTGCTGAGCTTCCTGGTCTCGGCGATAGTCACGATGTCGCCGACTTTCGCGTTGATCGAAGGCGGATTGTGCGCGACAATCCTCGAATGAGCGCGCGCGTATTTCTTGTATTTCGGGATGTACTTTATCACGTCGCGAGCGACGATGACGGTGTGCTTCATCTTGTCGCTGACTACCGTCCCGCTCAGGATCTCGCCGCGGCTGGATATGCCGTCGATCTTCTTGTACATGCTTCCCTCGGAGCTTTTCTGCCCGTGGCTTTCAGTCTCTTTTTTCGCCATCAGTATCACCATTCCCAGCGTTCATGCATGCTGGTATCTTGCATCATTAGCTTGTCTGCTCACGTTTTCCAAATTTTCGGAAGACGATCATCCTGCGACAAGAGGATCCGGAGTCTTTTGGACCGGGTGTCCGCCTGCCCCAGCCGGATACCGGGCTGGTTCGGTGTAACAATGTAGCTGGAGTGAATAAAGATACAAATATTTATAAATGGAATCTCGAGGCTAGATGAACCTGCTCGGACAGGCCGCGATAGCGTCGGATGCTTGGTTGGTAACTGCAATTGTGTGTTTTCATGTATTATTTGTGTAAAATTAGCGTTTTCCACATTTTAGAATCATCCTTTAAAAACATTTGTGCACACAAAAAAGTTGCCAAATAGTTGGGAGGGAACACAAGACCCGCGCTGATATAACGTTTTCCCAGACAGATAGGTCTTGTGGGCGGTGGAGGGTTCAACGAGGCATTTTTGATGCCACCGCTTTTTTTCTTATTATAAAAAAAGCTCAATCGTATCGCTAAACTTTCTTCGCCCGTTCGTGCGGCCTGAACGCGATATCTTTCCCATTGACATCCATCTTCGAGCCGTCGTCGAGAGTGAAGCGGAAGACGGACGAGACTTTCGGGATTTTGAGCTCTGTAATAGTTGTATTTTTGTTTTCAGTTCCTTTTTCGATCTCTATAACAATCAGATTCTTCGTCTCGTCGACTACAGTTCCCTTCAATCCAACAATCTCCCGTTGGCTTGAGTTCGCGATCTCGACCGTAAGGCCGATGAAGGTTGAATAGAGCAGGTTATCGCGGGTTATCATACAGGATTGATTGGGGTGGATAATGGTTTTAATTTGGTCGGGTTGGGGTGAGTTCCTTTCGCCTCATCTTTCTCAAGAAGCATCTGTGGGACCAGTTCCAGCTTCATCTCATCTGTGATTATCGCGAATTCGGTCTTCTTTATTATGTCTGAGAACCTGTCCCGTATCTCTTTCACTACGTCATAGAACTCCTGCACGCTTTCAGTTTCCAGCTCCAGCTCGACCTCCCATGTTCCCAGGGTCTCCATGTGGTGGATGACATTCGGCAATTGCAGGCAGTAATCCAGGAATTCCTTGTACTTTTCCTTGTAATCCTTCAGGTAGAAGCAGACTTTGTAGAACCCGACCCCTATCTTATTATAGTCCAGGAACGCCACGTAGCCGTTTATCACTCCATCCCGCTCCATCTTCGTTATCCTCTTCTGGACTGTCATGGGGTTCAGCCTAAGCTCTTTCCCCAGCTGGACATAGTTGTATCTAGCGTCGTTGGCAATCGCCAGCAATATCCTTTTATCTATCTCATCCAGTTCCGCTTTGCCCTTACCTATGAATTCCCCCACCTTCTTCTTTGGAACGATAAGCTTCCTTTCCTTGTGCACCAGGTAAGAGCGCTGGGCCACAGCGCCTTCTGCCGTGAAAACCAGATCATAGCTGTTGATGTGCTCCTCATGCTTCATGAACAGGTCCAGTTTGAAATCGTTCAATTGGGATATATCGGTGGCATAGATGCCGAGCATCAGGTCCCATCTGCCCTCGCATCTGGCAATCCATCCTATGTTCTTGTTTTCCATGATTTCCTTGTAGAACGCCTCTTCCTCGGCCCTGCTCGCGAACCCGGACATCTGCAGGTAGAATTTCCCCAGGAAGAAACCCAATTTGGCATTCGATACCATCGTGGAGAACCGTTTTATCACGCCATCCTCCATCATGCGGGCAAGGCGATACTGCACGTTGTTCTTCCCTATGCGCAGGTTCTTCCCCACTTCAGCGAGGCTCATACGCGAATTCATATCAAGTTCAAGGAGTATCTTGCGATCCAGGAGGTCCAGCTTCCTGATTTCCGGGTTGTTTTGCATGAATTGGTCATTATATAGTATAATTTATAAAAATACCTGGTTTTGACCAAAAATCTTGGCATAGATTATATTAAGCTCTTATGTTATAATAGGCTTAAATAAAAGGAATAATGCAACAAAAAAGGTGACGGAAAATGGCAGAAGCAGTTATTCAGAAGAAAGTGGGCAACGCACCTGGGAACGATATAGTGCAAAAAACCAGGGACATAAAGTCCTTTGGTGAGCGGGCAGCGAAGAAGCTGGATAAACCTGCACCCAAAGCAGATGACAAAAAATCCGGAATCGTGATTGAAATCGTCGGCCAATGGCGCAGTGATGCTTTGCAGGAGATTTATGTCAACAGAGAGTTGCCGGATTTGGTTCCTCGCAAAAAGGCAGTCTGAAGAAACCAAGGAATTTACGCAATAAGGGATTCTGGGGGCCGATTTTCTAAAAAGCGAACGTAGGGTCAGCCCGGACCAGAGAAAACGAAGATAAGGAGGGATGAAAAATGGTGGGAAAAAAACAAATAGAAGTACAAGGACAGAATGGGAAATCATCGAAATTGGATGCTCCAAAGCATCGGGCAGAGCCGATTGCCGATAGAGTTCTGAGTAGGGAAGAGAAGAATAGGCTGAACGCCAAACTTTTTGATTCTGTCCGTGAGGGGGATGCAAATAAAGTGGTACAACTTCTTAGGGCTGGCGCAGATCCTGATCCAATGGATCAATATGACAGGACTCCATTATGTGAGGCTAATCATTTGGACATACAACGGATACTCATAAGGGCAGGAGCCGATGAAAATTATGCCCGAAATTATCGCACGGGACCGACGTATGCTTCACAAGATGCGCATGACAGAATGACAGATGGTTTCATGAACCAGATGGGGTGGGGCAAAAAGGGATGAGTGGATGACTGACCTCTTTCAGGAGGTCATTTTTCCATCGGCTGGGATTTCTTCTTTCCGCTTTCCTTTTCCAGCAGTATCTGCGGCACAAGCTCGAGCCTCGCTTCATCCGTGATTATCACGAACTCGGTCTTCTTGATTATATCCGAGAACTTGTTCCTTATCTCTTTCACGATATCATAGAATTCCTCGACGCTCTCCGTCTCCATCTCAAGCTCCACATCCCAAGGCCCCAGCGTCTCAATGACATGCACGACGTTCGGCAGTTGCAGGCAGTATTCCACGAACCCCTTGTATTTCAGGTGGTAATCCATCAGGTAGATGCAGACCTTGTAGAAACCGACCCCTATGACTTTGAGGTTTGGGAAAACGACGTAACCGGTTATTATCCCCGCATCCTCCATGCTCTTTATGCGCTTCTGAACGGTCTTGGGGTTCGCCCCGAGTTTTTTCCCGAGTTCCATATAGCTGAACCTGGCGTCGTTGGATATCGCAAGCAGGATTTCCTTATCCAGCGCATCGAGTTCCACCCTCCCCCTGCCGATATACTCGCTGATTTTCTTCTTTGGTACGACTTCTTTCCTGTTCTTGTGGACTAGGTATGATCTCTGCGATAGCTGAGCATCTACCGTGAAGACCGCGTCGTAGCTATTGATGTATTTCTCATATCTCCGGAAAAGATCCCATTTGAAATCATTAAGCTGGGCGATATCTTCGGCGTACATGCCCAGCATCAGGTCCCATCTGCCTTCGCATTTTGCTATCCAGATAATCCGCTTGTCCTTGAACAGGTATTCGTAGAATTCAGCTTCGGATTTCTCATCGAAACCAGACAGCTGCAGGTAGAATTTCCCGAGCAGGTAGCCCAGTTTCGCGTTCGATATCATTGTGGAATATTTTTTTATTACGCCGTCGTTCATCATCCGTTGCAACCTGTATTGGACATTATTCTTCCCTATCTTGAGCTTCTTCCCTACTTCGGACAGGCTCGCCCTTGCATCAGTATCCAGCTCCAGGAGGATCTTCCTGTCTATGAGGTCGAGTTTTCGCATATTTAGTCATTTGACCAATATCTTTTAAAATCATGCCTTTTTGACCAAATTTCTAATCATTGATTTAATTAATGGGTTTTGTTGTAATAAGTTCAAACAAACGGATTAAAATCCATTCAAAAGGGATATTATGGGAAATGATAACAAAAGGAAAAACCGCTCGGGAACATTATTGTCATTGGCAACCCGATTGTTCGCGGAAGCTGTGAATGAGGCTGAGAAGACCGATAGAAAATGGCTTGAAGCAATGCCGAAAGTGCCGGGGGAGGAGGATTTCCACTACGATGGGGATCTTGCATTGATACATACTGATGACCCATTGATCGAGATAGCCCGTCTTCAAGCCGAAGCAGGTTTCCTTGATGATGCCCTCCAGACTGTCGGAAAAGTCCGGCACCCCCATTTCAAGCATATCCTATCTCAGGCTGAAGCAATGGCAGCAGTCGCTTGCGAGATGGAAAAGGCCGGAAAGACCCCTGATGCCAAAAAATTATTCGATCAGGCAGGTTCTGCAGTTATGAAAAATGAATGCTGCAACGAATGCCATGAAAAGGCCCAGGTCACCGTGGCTACCGAAATGGCGAGGGCAGGCTTTTTCGAAAATGCCTTGGCCATCGCAGAAAAAATCGAGAGCCAGTATTTTAGCAATAAGGATTTTCGCAAATCAAAGGTTTTCGCAAGGATCGCATCTGAAATGGTATTATCCGGGAAGGATGATAGGGAAGCAATACCGATTTTAGAAAAGGCAATCGGATTGTCGAAAAACTCATGCCGAGATTATAATCGTCTCGCATCCGAATGCATAGCATATGAGATGACGAGGATTGGGAAATCAGAATTGGTTGAATCGCACCTTGGTGCAAGTTGGTTGAGCAGCGAAGCCATGAAGAGGGCTTATGAGAGGTATTCGCCGCATTTGCTGCCAGACGAGGAATTTGAGGGGGAGCTTGCGAAACTGGTGCTCAAATTCAAGACAAGTTGCAGAATTGGAAATGAGGATGAGTTAACCTGGGAATATTTTGCCTTGCATAGCTTCGGTAACAGGTTCAATATAAGGGAGCAATGGGTATCCAGACGCCTAAAAGAAGCTTCAACGATGGTTCTTGGAGGGGATTATCCCCAAGGCATAGAGCAATTCAAGCATTTATCCGAGATGCTCGGAAGGAGCAATAGTTTTAGTCTTCGCACACGCTTGAGCAAAGCATCAGTAGCATGTGAAATTGTTAATACGGTAAATCTCCTCCAAAAAGCCAAGGACGGCGAATTCCAGAAGCCGAATTTCAAGAAGCCAACGCATGCCCGGTCAGCAGGGAACAGGGCCAAACTTAGGAGTGGATGAATTTGGCAAGATTGCTCCTGGTCAACCCTCCATTCAAACGCGGGATAAACGGGCAGTTGCCCCTGAATCTTGCATATCTTGCAGCCGCATTCAACCGGACGGATGTCCAAGTCGAGATATGTGACTTGAACGTCTTGGGCGACCCATCTGCAGAATTGCGAAAACGAGTTGAAAATTTCCAACCTACACACGCAGGCGTTGCCAGATACAGCCCCAATTGCAGGGATTCGATCGATATCCTTAGACGAATCAGGGGGATGGATGAATCAATATCACTGATATCCGGAGGGCCGCACGAGAAAGCCCGGGCCCATGAAACAAGGTTGAGGCACCCCTGGATAAACCATGTGATCGGAGCGAAGAATGCTGAGGTGAAATTAGTAAGACTAGTGACGGGAAATCCAAACGCTATTGTGGATTGGAAGCGGTTATTCCCGGCTTACCATCTTCTTGACCTGCATGAACCCAGCTACCATTTCGACGACGGCGCTTTCCCCGGAAAAAAGATGATTTCCTATATGAGCGCCCGCGGTTGCAATAGGTCCTGCAGTTTTTGTTCACACCGGAAGTATGAGGCGCTGGAAATTCCTGTTGTCCTGGAACATCTGGAAAGGCTGGAAATGCTCGGATACAATGCGGTATTCTTCAATGACCCGAATTTCGCATCTGATACCGTGCGAACGGAGATATTGATGGAGCAGATGATCGAGGCGGGGATCAGCGATAAGATTGAATGGGGATGCCAGACTATTGCCAATCAAAGCCTCACCACAAAATTGCTCGAAGCGATGCAAACGGCTGGTTGCACGTATATCACATATTCGCTCGAAAACGTCTCGAAAAGCGCTCTGAAGCTGCTCAACAAGAGAATCGACCCCGAAACGGTCGCTTCGATTTGCGCAAAGACGCGAGAATTGAAGATGCGGACCGGGCTTTATGTGATGTTCGGGATCGAACGGGACGAATTTAAGGATTTGGAGCAGGCCAGATATACGCTCGATTTCTTAGCAATGGTCAAGCCGGATTTCGTCTCCTATAGCATCTATACGCAGTATCCGGACATGAAAGGACCGGGCGCAGATGTCGATTATGAGAGTTTCGTCCAGACAGATAGTCCAGCATGGGATTTCTTCGATGAAGGGTTCGGATATCATCCGAATTGCAGCGAGGAGCACGCTGTGGGTCTTATGAAAGAGATAAAAGAACGGCACGAAGGGCCGTTAAAAGAAGTGAGAATATTTTGAATCAGCGAACTTCGATGCTCTCGGCAAGGTAACCCAAGCCTTTGAGCGCTTCGGTCACGCGCTTCTTGTGGTCGCCTTGGAGGATTATCACGCCTTCCTTGAAGCTCCCGCCGCAGGCGAGCTTGTGTTTCAGGGCCTTTGCCGTGGACTCCAATTGGGGGCCTTCTATCCCTTCGACGACCGTGACGAGCTTCTTGAACTTCTTGCTCGTCGTATAAACCTTTATCTTCGATACTCCTTGTTTGTCAAGGATCTCGCAAGCGCACAAATCCTTGAGCATTCCGCATTTCGGGCATTTATCCATTATTTTTTTCACCTATTCCTAATACGCGAAGGATTGGCATTTAAAACCGACACGTCGTGTATATCATGATTATGAATTAACTACTATTTAACACTTTTGTTCACATCACACCTTCTTTGCCGTGGGCTTATGGATGTGCGATGGCTGTATCTGAGGCTGGTGCGACCCCTGGTGGGTTGTTGTTTGGTGGCCCGCAACCGGATGGCCGGGTGCCTGTGCGTGGTGCGCAGAGCTCGACGGAGCGTTATGTCCAGGAGCCTGATGAGCAGCGCCCGTCGTGTGGGTTGGATGGACTGGCGTAGGAGCAGGTTTCCCCTGATGCATCGCCGGAGCTGCTTGGGCTGCCATGGCTCCAGGCGCTTTTCCGCCCACAAATGGTTTTGCCCTCGGCGTCTTCAACGCGGCGATAGCCTTCTTTAACGGCTTTATCTTGTCCTTCCTGCCTTCGCCGTACATCTCAAGGATAGCTCGTTCCAATTCAACTATCTTGGCCAGCCTCTGTGTATCGTTCAGCTTTTCCATCTCGGATTTCCTAATGATTGCCATGATAATCAACCTCAATTATCTCCTGTGGGAACGATCCTGCGAATGGGGGCGCTCAGGCGGTTTCTCCGTGGCAGGAGGCTCCGGCACCTTTACGCCTGCTGTCCCTTCAGCCTGGCCTTCGAATCCCGACGCTGCGGCGATGACCTTCGGAAGCACGACCTCGGTCGTCTGCTTGTCAGGGAACACTGTTCCCGGAGGCACCAATCGTACCAGGATGCCTATGACACCTGATTTGGTGTTCGCAGCAAGGTGAGCGACACGGACCAAGCGCGCAGGTTCTCCTGCCGTGGGTATATATCCAGCCACGACACGCAGGCTTTTGGCCTTCGCGCCTTTCTGGCCGATCTTCCCGGCAGCAACTATCTCGGCACCCAAAGCCCCTGCCCGGATGACTTCACGGAGTATGTAGTGCAGCACAGCGCGTATCTTCTTGCCCATCTCGATATATTTCACAGCGCGTTTGGCTACCAGCCTCGGCTCCAGGAACGGCTCCCGGACTTCCACGACGCTGATCTGCGGGTTCTCTATCTTGAACTCCCGTTTTATGGTCTCTGTGAGCTCGTTGATGAGTTTCCCTTTTTTTCCGATTATCCTCGCCGGGTTCGTGACTTCGAGCGTTATCCTCGTCACAAGGGGCGTCCTCTGGATGTCGACATTGGCAAGACCTGCCCGATCTAGCTTGTCTTCTAGGTATTTCATGATCTTGTATTTGCCGATTGGCTCATCGATCAATTTCTCTTGGTAAAGCATCCATAATCACCTTTTCTTCTCCTCTCCGTGCTGGTGAGGCATCTCGGGTTTCTTGCCCTTCTCCATGTCCTTCTCTTTCTCCTCTTCGTGCTTGTGCTCGTGCTCGGAAATCCCTTCGTCCTTCAGCGCGTCTTGCGGCGGTACCGGGGGTTTTGCCGGTTCTCCGACAACGACCTGTTTTTCAGCAGGTTTCGGAGCAGCTACCGGCGCTTTCGCCGGCGTAATCTGCTTGCCAGAAACCTTGGCGCCAGAGCCGGTTTTCTTGGCAGGAGCCTTCACGCCCACACCTTTCGGGACGCCTGTCCCTTTGAGGATTATCTCGATCCGCGAAGTCACGAGGTTCGATTTCGACCTCCGCCCTTTGGATGAGAGCCTAGGGTAAATCTCCTTCATGTTCGCGCTCGCGACAGCGACAGTCAGCTCGTCGCCGAGCCCGTTTACTTTCGCGTTCGCGATGGCGCTCTGGAGCGTCTTCAGGACGAAACCTGCGGCCTTCTCCGGGTACCTGCCCTTCCTTCCGCCTAGTTCGCGGCGGTGGCCGAGCTTCTTGTTGTGGCTCCGGTAGAGCACCGCGACTTCGCCTAGCGCTGCCTTCTCGAGGAAAGCGACCGCGGATGCGGCCTTCCTTCCCCTTATGCTCGAGCAGACCTGGGTGAGGTCCCGGTAAGATGCGTTCACGCCTTCAGTGCGCGCGCGGGCGCATTCGTCCTTGATATCGCTTGTGTATCCTTTCATGATCATCACTTCAGCGGGACGAACTTCGAGCCCCTTGTGGCCCCGACACCGGGACCGGAGTGCAGCACCCTCGACGTCGTGTGGGAGAAATCCCCTAAACGCCTACCGACCTTGTTTATCGTTATCTCGATGCGCTTGAACTCCTTGCCGTTGTGGATGCCGAATGTCAGGCCTATCCATTCAGGAAGGATCACGGCTTCGCGAATATGCGTCTTGATTATCTTCTTCGGATTCGTCTTCTTGACTTTCCGGACCTCCTCTATGAAGGCCTTGAGCCTGGGATTGAACTTCAGGCGCAGAAGCGTCCTTCGTTCCCGGGAATGTATCTTCTTCATGAAGTCGTCATAGGGGAGCGAGGCGATATGCTCCTCGTCGATTCCCTTCCAGCTGTCTTTTTTCATAATATCAACTCACTCCTCACTTCTGCTCCTTGGCCTGGGCTTCCAGAGCCTTCTTGCCTTTGCGGCGTCCTGTGGATCTGGCAGCTATGTGCCCGACCTTGCCTCCTGGAGGCGTTCCGCGCGCGACCGTGGTCGGCTTTCCGACGTGGTGCTGCTTCCCTCCGTGCGGGTGGTTGTAAGCGGACTGGTGGACACCTCTTGGCACCGGCCAGAGCTTGTTGCGGGCAGTCATCTTGAACCATTGGTTCCCGGCTTTCAGCATCGGCTTCTCGAGCCTGCCTCCGCCGGCGATGACACCTAGCTGCGCCCTGCACTCGTTGGATAATATGATGGTGGATTTGCTCGGCAGCTTCACATAGACGATCTTCCCTTCCTTAGCGACGATGTTTGCGTAGGAACCAGGGGTCTTGACCATCTTGCCTCCGTCTCCGGGCTTCATCTCTATATTGAATATGTAAGCGCCATCCGGCAGCCTGTACAACGGCACCACGCTTCCGGCCTTGAGTTTCGCCTGGGCGCCCATGTTCACAGGGTCGCCGATAGCTATCCCTTCCGGGGCTAAGAGATGCGTGACCTCGTTGTTCTCGAATGCGACCCTCATCAGCAACGCTGAACGGGACGGGTCATCAACGAAATCGATCACCTTGCCCGAAAGGACACCTGTTTTCTCGATGTCGTCATACGACCTGAACCGGAGGTCGACCTTGAATCGCTTCTTCGGGGAGCGGTATCTCGGCGATCCGCGCCCCCTCTTCTGCTGTTTTAGCCTTTTACCCATAAATATTACCTCGTTTTTGATGAAACTTTTCCTAAAAGTTTCACGCTATCATCTTCAGCTTCGTCGCGACATCATCAGCCTTGTATTCCTTGGCGAGGCGTATGTGCGCATGCTTCTTGCCGTCCGGCGTGATGAGCGTCTTCACGTTCAAGACTTTGACTGAGAACAATTTCTCGAACTCGTCCGAGATCTGCTTCTTGGTCGCGTCTTTCTGGACCTCGAACGTCAGCGTGTTCTCGAACTCGATCTTGTTGATCGCCTTCTCCGTCTTTATCGGTGAGATCAGTATCATATGACAAACCTCTTTGCTATCTCCGGAAGCGCGTTCTCGGAGAATAGTGTGAGCCTTCCTGCATGCGTTCCTGGAGCCAGGTGCATGACCTTCAGGTCGCTTGCCCGGACCACATCGACGCCGGCTATGTTGGCCGCCGCCTTCAGGACATTGCCTTCCGAGACAACTATGAGCGGCGCCTTCGTGCCGTTCCGTTTAGCCTTCTCGAGGAGTTTCAGCAGGTTGAGGGATTCCAGGACCTTCATCACATCCTTGGTTTTCGAGAGCTTCTCAAAGCTGTTCTCCATGATAATCGGGAGCGAGATGCCTATCTCGTCTTTCGAGCGGCTAGTCACGCTTTTGCGGTCAGCCGAGAACGCCAAGGCGCTCGCGAGGGCGAGCATCTCCTCTTTCGGGTTGATGAACTCGATTATCTTCTTCGCTGATTTCGGCGGGTGCGCCCTGCGGCCTCTTACCGCATGCGGGACCCTTTTCACTTTTCCTAGTTGCCCTTTCGGCAGGACTTCGTGCGGCAGGTGCGGGATGCCCCGGTTCTTGACCGTGCCGAAGTCGTCCTTGCGTCCGCGGTATCGGGCGCTCGTGTTGAGGCCTGCCCACCTGTAGGAACCTTTCGGCTGGTAGAGCATGCTCTCCTCGCTCAGGACAGCCCGTTTTATCAGGTCCGCCCTGTGCGGCGTCTCGAAGACATGCGGCAGATCCACCTGCCGGACTACTTTCCCTTCACAAGAATATACGCTTGCTTTCATGATCTTCACCTAGGAAGCTTGGCGACAAATGTCGTCTGCAGCTCCTTATTCGGGCCGCCAACCCTCACCGCCAGCCTCAATTTGATAAGCCGCTTCGTCGGACCCGGAACCGAGCCCTTCAGCAGCACATAATCGTTCAACACGAAACCATAGTGCGGGAACCCGCACACAGGGTTGATATCCTCGGGCTTGTCGCTTATCTTCAGGATGCGCTTGTTCAGCTCAGTCCTCCTGTGATAGCCGGTCTGGCCTGCCTGCGGCACTGTATATAATACATATGCAGGGTGCCATTGGCCGAGCGTACCCACGTGCCTTCTCTTGCCTGTGGCCTTCCTTCTTTGTATCGAGACGCCGAACCGTTTCACCGGCCCTTGCCAGCCTTTTCCCTTGCTGACCGAGACCACGTCAACGTGCTCGCCGTTCTTGAACACATCGGAGGCGCGCAGCTCTTTCCCGAGCATCGATTTCGCGTACTCCAGTTTCTCCTTCGCGTCCTTTCCGCCGCATCCTATCTCCATCTTCTCGATGTGCTTCTTGCCAATCTTGGTTTTCGAAGGCATCGCGTAGACGAGCAACCGGACATCGTCGGCATCAGCCTCGCTGAACTTGTTCTCGGCCTTCTTCGCATCCTCACCAGGCTTCTGGGTGACCTCGCCGGGCTTCTTCGCTTTTGTGAAGCCGACGAGCTTCAGTATGCGCTCCTCGGTCGTGAGCAGATCGCAGCACGAGTTGGCGTTCTTGTAGCACCTGACTCCGTAGACTGTCAGCGGCGGGACCTCTATCACTGTCGCCGGACTGACTATCTCCTGCCCCTTGGTCGGCGACTCTGTGTCATCGACGTAGGCGCAGTGCGTCATGCCGACCTTGTAGCCGGCAAAACCCATGACCCGCTTGTCAGCGCATCCCTGCCAGTAGACGTTCAGATTCTGGCTCTCCGCCCTCTTCCTTGGCCTGTGGGCCATCGAACCCCGTCGGGGTCTCTTGATGTCAGTCACTGATAACACCTTTCGATCAATTGCGTTGCCCGATTTTTTTCAGGGAGACGATTGCTCGATTCCCCTAACATGTGCGGGACCCCGATGGATTATCCTCGAGGTGCAGGCTATGCCTGCCGCGCCGGAAACAATTGGATTAGGAGAAGTATAGAGAGAAAGATTTAAAAATAAGAGGATGAGGGAAACGAGGGAAAAATGGGAAAGTCGCCGAGATGAAGCGCTTTGATCCGGGCTTTCCTTATAATATCAATGTGTCCTGAGGTATTCCGCCAAAGCCGGATCGCTGGTTTCGATCTGTTCGAGAGCTTTGGAAAGCGCAGGTGCAATTTGATTCATTGCATCTCTCAATTGGGTATCAGATACTGACAGGTGTCTTTCCGAAGCAACTCGTAAGAGCGTTTGTTTGATAATACCTCGAAGCTCCATTAATGTATTGCTCTCCTTACTTTTTACAAGCTGCTGCTGCGCATTAAAGTATATCTTGAAAAATGTTGTTCCCAAACCTTCCACAACGAACGTAACGGGTACGATTACAGTAGATACATTTCCACTATATACATTGGATGAATAAACCAGGTATGGGTGGAGTTTGCTGCCGCTTCCGCCTTTTATCTCCTTCGGGAATGGGGTCAAATGAGCAGTTACTGTTGGAGCAGGTCCGGGGATAGTCGGCGGAGACGCTGTGAAAGCCGGTGCCGGCGCGGTAGCCGTTATTGTCGGTATAGGAGGAGCGATTGTCGTTGCAGGAGCAGGAGCTGTCGGTGCTGGTGAGGTGAAGACCACAACCGGAGCTGTCGTAGGAGGAAGCATCGGGGATACGGATTGGACCGGAACAACTGCAGAGGCTGACGAGGCCGCATCAGGCGTTAACGGGCATTCGAAACCGACTGGTTTTTCCGAATCCCCGAGTTTCGCGAGGGCTGAATCGATCGATGCCGACAGGATGCCTTTGATGAAGAGGGCCTGGCCATCGGATTTAAAGCCCGTCTTCGCTGTCTCCACAATATCATTGATGTAACTATCGGAGTATGAGATCTCGATATATCCTTTTTCCACATAGGGCACCCTCATCTTGAAATCCTGTACCTGCCCGTTGACGATCTTCAAATCCCCGTATACGGGCATATCGCCGTTCTTCACTTGGGCAGAGCACGTATAGGGCGTCTTGCTGTTGTTGATGACCTGTGGGGCTTGGGGAGCCTGCGGCCCGACAGTTACGCTGGCTGAGCATCCTGCGACCAATGCGAGGATAGGGACGTACCGGGTGAATGATCGGATTCTTTTGTTCGCCGTAGCGTTCGCACCCTGTCTTTGAGCAGCCTGAGCCTGATCGAAATATGTCTGTTTCATAATAATCCACTAAAAGTAATATATATTAATGTTTAAAAATGATTGGGAATTCGCGATAGAACGGGAACGAGCTCGCTTCGAGCGCTTTTTTGCTATTTTTTATTTTTGGGGATTCGGAATTTTTAAATTCGATTCGGAAAACGAAGAAAACGAGAGATTGTTCGAAATAGAAAAATGAAAAAGGAAAAGGAAAAAAAAGAGAAAAGAATAGAGGTTAGACCTCTAAACTTTCTTGACCTGGCTGATGAAGTCCTGGGCCGCGGATAATGTGTCAGAGGCTTCTTTTCCAGCGACCACTATCTTGGATCCCTGGACGACTTCCTTGACCATCTTCGGGTTCGCGTTCCAGTCTGTCGCGCTGCCTTGCAGCAAGCCTGCAGTCACCGAGTTGACCTTGTCACCACCCACTGAAATCAGGGTGTTGACGCCAGCCGCATCGGAATCCAGGATGACCAGGTTCCCGTATGTGGTGAAGTCTGTCGGTGTGGCAACAGATACGCTCGCTGCGTTGTTCGGCATGACCACGGCCGATACGCCGCTCATGTCCGCAGTGCAAGCGGATGCTCCGCCAGCCGCGCTGCATGCTCCGACCGTCTCGGTTATGTCCAAGACTTTCACAGTCACGCCGTTCACGACCGTCGACTCGCCCTCGCCCAGCGTCACTATGCTCGCTGCGCTTGAGCTCGCATTCGCGGATGCCGCTGCCATGTACCATTGTGCATGACCAAGCTTGTGCGCCATGGTGAAAGCGACGTTCGTCTTGTCGGCCGTCTGGAAGAGCGATCCTCTTTCAGAGATATAGCCTTCATCGACGAGCTCGAGACCGGTCGCAACAGGGCCGCTCGGACCCAGATAGAACGGTGTCGCGCCGCTTCCGTCATTCTCAACCGCGTGGCCGTAAAGCACCTGGTTGCTGTCCGAGGTTATGGTCTTCTCGACTGCGTTGAATAACCCTTTCGACTCGAACTTGAAGGTCGCATCGCCCGGTGTCCCTGTGCTTACGCCCTGGATACCGAAGACGTAGTAGTCCACATAGCTGTTGGACGTACCTTCGCCGGCTTTCTCCGCTGTCGCGAAGTAGAAGTCAGGCGGTGCCGTCGTGTACCCGGAGAAGAGAGTGCTTGCGAGTATATCACCGAGCTGGTTTGTATCGCCAGTGGAGACATCTCCCCAAACACCATCGCCTTCGATCAGCAGCGCGCCGCCTTTCGGTGGAGCGAAGCCGCGGTCGCCGTCTCCGATCTTCTCGTATCGGACTTCGGTTCCCTTGCCAGCCTTCACTGGGCTTGCAACCCATGATGGTCTGTCCAGGTAATCAAGGACACCATAGTCGCTGCTCGTACCAGACTCCTTCATGAAGATGGTACCGGCAGAATAGCCCCACTCTGGGTCAACATATACGCCTGGCGTCGCTGCCACGAATGCCGGAATGAAGTTCCCGGTCGTGATTTCACCGTCGTTTCCACCATCGCAGATCGCTGAGCCGACGGCACCATAGGTTCCGCCAGTATTCAGAGCGACAATAAACTCTTCGTGCGTCATGGTTCCTGGTTGGTCGTCGCGGTCAGCCTCGAACACAGTGTCCCCGTCGCCGGATTTGACATCCACGTATGGTGCGTACACAGTGCACGCAGCCCTTACACGCGAAGTCGAGCACGTTGTCGGGAATGTCTTCGTCGGATCACCCGTGGCGCAGCTCGTGTACGGACCATGGTTCTGCGCTATGTTCAGGTCTGTGGTCTTTATCTGGTATTTCAGCGTGGCCTTGTCAGCTGCTGCCAGATCCAATCCCTTGTAGGACAGCTTCCATACAGCCGGGTCCTGCACCAGCGTCACGTAATCACCAGGCGATAGATCGTCTGTCGTGCTGCTGGACATGTCACCGATGCTGTCTGAGTATATTATAGCCGTTCTCAAGGTATCCGGAGCCTGCTGGTCTGTGCTTGCATCCAGGTTCTTCCATCCCAATGCGACCTGGTACGCCTCATTCTTGGCGTTGTCCTGGTCTAGCTTCTGCCCATCAGTGAGCGTCAGCTCCTTGGAGAAGATAGCGACATCAGCCCATTTAGCGCCGAAGGTATAACCAGGGGCCACCTTGTACACGTGGAACC
>Ga0315268_10001129_pt1 | contig 30842 bp, 30 predicted proteins | sample C1_top_MG_FD_204535 | JGI IMG/M metagenome (GOLD analysis project Ga0315268, IMG submission 204535) | Sediment microbial communities from Yellowstone Lake, YNP, Wyoming, USA - C1_top | ecosystem: Environmental > Aquatic > Freshwater > Lake > Sediment | place: USA: Wyoming | collected 2017-08-01
GGAACCGGCAGGCCCACCGCCGCCGGCGGACGCGGATCTGCGGGTTCGTCAAACTCAATCTTGGCTCCCTCTGCCATCCATCCCCCAGTGAGCGTAAAAACAGAAGTTCCCCGCCACCTCAGGAGACCCTCTTAGGATCGGTCCACACACAGGGATGCGTCCCGAACGTCTCGAGATGCAATGGTCGCCCCTGCGGAGAATCGTTTGCCGGCAAACGAGACAAACAACTCCCGGAAAACCAGCTAACCGTACATTATCCGCACGATTTGCGCGGGGGTCAATAGGAAAGAGGCCCACTGTGACGGCTTATGACAGTGCCTGCGGCCACAGCCGCACAGAAACGAACGCCGTTAACTCTGATGGCAAGGGTTGCCCGAGGGGTTGGAAAAACTGCGGCTTGCGAAGAATCAGGCTGGGAGCAACGTCGGGCCAGACGGCGTCGGGGGCGAGCAAGGGATGACGCAGGACGAATGCATCGGCGCGGTCCAGGAATTGGCGGGCAGAAACTTTGAAGTCGGCTTGCGACGGATCCAGAACCACAAGGTAGAGCGCGGGCGTGAGGTAACGCAGCAGAGTATTGCTTTCGATGATGACATTCTGCGCGGAAGAGAGCGCGGCATGAAGCGCCGGCAGAGCGACGGCCAGTTGATCCTGCTGTGTGCGCAGCCAGTAGGAATGAACCGCACCAGCCACCAGAAAACGCGAGCTGTCGGTGCGGTTGGCACGGCTGTGTTCCTCATCGAGAGCAAAGGAATGATCGGCGGGAGCACGGTCACGTTCCTCGCCACTGACGGAGCAGATATCATGACCGTATTGGGTGATCTTGACCGCGGTCCAGGCTGCGTCGGGAAACGCGCGGATGATGTCGACGACTAGGGAGGATTTCCCTGTATTGCGGCTGTGCCCGCCGACGATGAGGACCCGGTGCTCCTTGTTCGCTGAAAACACGGGCGAACCTACTCCTCGTTTTTGTGGCGACGATGCTTAGCCGCTTCGCGCGTGAGCCAGCCATATTGCTGTTTGAACTTGTCGAGGGGACGCGCGGGCGTGCCCCAAACGGTTTGGCCGGCGCGAATGATCTTCCCGGTGGGAATGCCTGCCTGCGCCCCGAGAACGGCGCCGTCTTCAATTGTGCAGCCGTCGGCGATGCCCACTTGGCCGCCGATGAGCACATTTTTGCCGATGCGGCAACTGCCGGAAATGCCCGTCTGCGCGGCGATGATGGTGTTCTCGCCAATCTCGACGTTGTGACCGACCTGGACGAGATTGTCGATCTTTACGCCGCGGGCGATGCGGGTGATGCCGAGTGAGCCGCGGTCAATCGTAGTGTTCGCGCCGATTTCCACGTCGTCGCCGATTTCCAGCCCGCCGAGCTGCGGGAACTTGACGTTCCCCTGCGGGCCGCGGACGTAACCGAAACCATCGCTGCCCACTACCACGCCGGAATGGAGAATGACGCGGTTACCGAGTCGCGCGCCGGGGTAGACCGCGACGCGCGAGTACAGACGGCAATGTTCGCCGAGGCACGAACCACCGCCGATGACGCACGCGGTGCCGATCTGCGTTCCGGCGCCGATCTCGACATCGTCTTGAATCACCGCGAAGGCACCGACGGCCACACCCGGAGCGAGCCGAGCCTTTGGCGAAATCACCGCCGAAGGATGAACGCCGACGGCGATGGGATGCTGTTCGAGAAGCAAAGCGGCGGCGGCGGCGAAGGCCAGCTTGGGGTTGTCGGAGCGAAGAATCGTTTTGCCCGGGAGGTCGAGACCTAGAGGCAACAGAACGCAACCCGCGCGGCTGGCTTTGGCGCGGTCGAGATGCTTAGCAGATGCAATGTAAATCAAATCGGAAGGCGAGGCGCTCTCGGGGTCGGCGACGCCCGACAAGCTCTGTTGCGCCTTGCCTTCGACCTTTGCACCGACGGCTTCGGCGATTTCCTGAACTGTGCGTTTCATTCATCCCTCGCTTCGCGCAAATCAAAACGGATAAAAGGATTTTTCGCCCGGCGGACGCGTTTTCCAACGTTTGTGCACCCAGAGCCACTGGTCGGGATGGCGGCGGACGTAGTCTTCGACGACGTGCATGAATCGGGCCGTATTCTCGCGGACGTCCTGCTCGCTGTCGGCGGTGCGGGCAAGTTCCACCGCGGGCTCAAAACGCAGGCGATACTTCCGCAACGAATCATCCCAGTAGAGAAACCCAGGCACGACGGCGGCTTCGGTGCGCTGGGCGATGCGCGCCAGACCGCTGGACGTGCACGCGGAGGCTCCAAAGAAATCCACGAAAACACCTTCCTCCAGCGAGGTGTTGTGGTCCATCAGCAAGCCGACCGTGCCGCCTTCGGCAAGCACGCTGAGCATCGCGCGCGCGGAGCGGTTCTTGTCGATGGGGCGATTACCGGACAAGCAGCGGTAGCCATTGATGAGAGCGTCCACGCGCTGATTGTCGATGGGCCGGACCAGAAAGTGAAGCGGATAACCGTAGAGGGCGTGGGCGAACGGAGCCAGTTCCCACGCGCTCATGTGGCCGGTGAGAAACAGAATGCCCTTGCCGCGAGCGTGCGCGGCGGCGAAATTTTCGAAGCCGTCGTACACGACAATTTGCTCGATGTTCTCGCGCGTGTAGCGCGGGAACTGCGAAAACTCACCGGCCATCCAGCCGACTTGCCGAACCATGCCGCGAATCGCCTGGCGTCGCTGGGCATCGGACCATTCCGGAAACGCGACCTTCAGATTGAAATGGGCCACGCGGCGAAGCGCCGGCCGCAGGAAAAAGGCGAGCGTGACCACGGTCACGCCGATCCGGCGGGCAAGGCCTCTCGGCAAAATCCCCAGCGCTTTCAGGACCAGCCACGCGGCCAGGTGTTCGAGCCAATGCTTCATGCGCTGCCATTATCTACCAAAGTTGGACGGCGGGAATACCGGAAGCTGGCCGGGCGGAAGTTGGCTCTGATAGACTCAAGGCGGTTTGCAGGAACTCACACCAATGCGGCGGATCGGCACGGGACTGCTGATCGCGGTGGTGCTGTGGCTCTGCTATTTCAGCCATCTGGATGCGCTGGGATTTGTAGGGCCGGACGAGCCGCGCTACGCGTGGGTGGCGCGGGACATGGCGGCCAGCGGCGATTGGGTGACGCCGCGGCTTTACGGCAAGCCGTGGTTCGAAAAGCCGATTCTTTACTACTGGGGAGCGGCGCTGGGCTATCGCGCGCTGGGCGATACGGAAATCGCGGCGCGGTTGCCATCGGCGCTGGCCGCAGCGCTGGCCACGCTGGCAATGGGCTGGCTCGCGTGGCAACTTTACGGCACAAGAACGGCGATCGCGACGATGCTCATCCTGCCCACAACCGTCGGGATGATCGGCTTTGCGCGCGCGGCAACACCGGACATGTTGTTCAGCGCGATGCTGGCGCTGGCGATGCTCGCAGCGACGATGTCGCTTTCATTCAAAAACAATAGGCGACCCACACGGCTTTCGCTGATGCTCTTCGGCGCGTTTCTGGGCGCCGCGACGCTGGCGAAAGGACCGGCGGCAATCGCGCTGGCGGGAGGAAGCGTGGCGCTGTGGGCGCTGGTGACGCGGCGGTGGCGCAATGCCTTTTGGCTGGCGCATCCGTGGGCGCTTGCGGCGTTTTCGATTGTGGCGCTGCCGTGGTACGTGCTGTGCGCGATGCGCAATCCTGAGTTCCTGCGAGTTTTCCTGCTGGAACACAACTTTGTGCGGTACTTGACGCCGGAATTTCAGCACGAGCAGCCGTTCTGGTTTTTCGGGCCGATCCTGCTGGCGGGCGCGCTGCCGTGGACGATTCTCCTAGTCGGGGTCGGGCGCGACGCGATAAAAACCTGGCGCCAGAAGAAGTGGGGCAAGTCGGCGGGATTTTTCTTCGCGTGTTGGGTTATCTTCCCTTTCGTTTTTTTCAGCCTCTCTAGATCGAAATTGCCGGGCTATGTGCTGCCGGTGATACCGCCGCTGGTGCTGCTGGCGGCGCGGAGCCTCAGTCAGATGATTGAGGCAGGGCAATCTTTGGCGCGATGGTTGCTGGTGGGAACCGGAGTCACCCTCACGGCACTAGGAGTGGGCGCGGGATACTGGCTGCGGAAACAGCCACCGGAGTGGGACTTCGCCAGTTTCGACAGATTGTTGGTTTGGACCATCGCGACACTCTCCGTGGGAACAGCGATTGCGATTCTGGCCCTCATACGACGAACCTGGCCGGCTGTCCTGGTGAGCGCCGCGACCCTCGCGTGTCTCATCGAGGTAGTGCAGATCGGCGTTATTCCCAAGCTGGACCGCTATGTATCACCACGCGAAACTTGCCGAGCATTCATGTCGATACCTGCGATTCGGGAAAGCGCCTACGTCTACAAGCTTCATCGCGCATGGCACTTCGGGCTGAACTATTACGCGGGGCGTGAAATCCTTGAATGGAATCCAGAAGTCGCCGGGGCGGCGGATGTCTTCGTCTCATTCGGCACGGAAGAGGAGATTCGACGGCAGGGCCGAGCCGTCGCGTTGGTCAAGGTCGGGGGGTTTAGCCAGCGCGCTTACCAGGTGCACGTGTTTTAGAAGTACAAGCTCAGAAAAGGCGCCGAAAACTCACGAAACACGGCAAGCACCTCAGGGGCTAAAGCCCCAATCACTCACGCCATCTACGGCACGGCTAAAGCCGTGCCCTCCCTTTGGTCCGGGCAGGGCGCAGCATGCTGCGCCCCTACGACGGAGTTGCGACCGCGAGGAATAAAGTGGCGTTAGCGGGCGGACACAGGGGTCCGCCCCTACGAAGCGGCGAGCGCAGGTGAAGCCCCTCGGCTCCGCTCGGGACAGGCAAGCAGCGCCCCTACGGCGTACGTCTCAGCGGGCAGGAATGAAAAGGCGCCAGGGCGTGGGGCAAAGAAGCGGGCGGACACAGGGGTCCGGCCCTACAAAACCTCCATGATGGGCGCATTCCGCCACGGCGGACGCCTCTGCGGGATTGCCGGACTCGTGCGGAATCCCGAGAGTGGCTAAGGGTTGCGGCGCGGCATGGGACTGAGGTGCTGGAGGAAGAAGCTGATGAGCTGGCGGTCGTACTCGCGTCTCTCTTCGTCGAGCATCGCGGCGTAATTCGATCGCTCATTCACCACCAACTGGCGAGGTTCAGGGGCCTTGGCGTAAAGGGCGGCGGTAGCTTCGGCCAAGCTGCGATCGTCGCGTGGTTGAAAGAAAAGTTTGGCGGTGTTGGTCAAGCCGCCGATCCCCGCGGAGAGATCCACATCACTGTGCTGGCCTAGGGTGTACAACCAGAAGCCCAAGCGGCTGAACTTGCGCACGAACGGCAAGTTCGACAAGCCGGACTTGTCGAGTTGGAATTGGAACATCTCGCCCGGGTAGCTGTAGACGGAATCGAGCGCGACGGCGACGACGCGCTTGTCGGCAATCGCTGTGGCCAGGGCGGCGTAGGCGCCCATGTCCACGCCCCAGATACCGAACCTGGTGTTGTCCACATCGTCTCGCTCGGCGACTGCATTCAGAGCGGCCAGGATTTCCTTGCGCTCCTTGTAGCCGAGCGTGCTGCGCCCGTCGCTTTTGCCGTGACCGGAAAAGTCGATGAGAAAGACATTGTATTTGTTCTCTTGCAGCGCGGAGGCCAGGGTCAGAATTTCGCCGCGGTTCGAGCGATAACCGTGACATAGGATAATCGTGGGGGCGTTGCGGAGACCCGGGAAGAACCACCCTTCCCGCCGCCCTACCCCCGGCACCGTGTACTCCACCGCGCTGGGATTGCCGAGCAGGCTTTCGATGCTCAGGTCGGCGCCGGAGCGCGGCGGGCTGACGATCTGGAAGACCAAAAACACCGTGACGGTCAGCAGCGCCAGGAGGGCAAAAGCCGCGATGGCCAAGGCGGCGGTAATCGCCGTTTCCGGGTCGGGCAAATAGCGCAGAAATTTGTACGACTTTCTCATTCCGAGGTCCGCAATACGCCCGCCAGGCTGGGGGCCAACAGCCGAACCGCCCGCCATACTAGCACACAAAAGCAATCCCGCCGTGGAAGGACACGCCAAGTTTACAAATGCGTACACGCGCGGGTGGCAAGGGCCAGGAGGCGATTCGAGCCGGAGATTGTGGCTGCCCGACACCCGTCAAAACGCTATGATGAAAGCGTTGCCTGGGACTGGCCAGATGAAGATTCTCGACCTGCGCCAAGTGGCCTCGCGGCGGCTCGACCCGCTGTTCGAAGAGGAAGCGCAATACTGGCTCGATGAGCTGCTGTGGGATTACCGGTTGTCGCAGCAGCTCATCCGCAAGTTCATCGACGCAAAATCACTGGGCGGCTACGCGACATTTGAAGATGAGCAGCCAAGCGGCTACGGCTTCTACATCAACGAGGAGCAAAAAGGCCTGATTGGCGGGCTGTATGTCTCCCCCAAACATGCGGGCACGGAAACACCAGCAGTGCTCGTGCAAGAACTGGCGGGTACGATGCGCGCGACGCCACGCATCCACCGCATCGAGGCGCAACTGATTTCTTTCGGCGCGAGCTATGACGCGGCACTCCAAGCCGAAGGGTTCCGCCTGCACCAGCGCAACTTCATGCTGCTGCGCCTGGCGGATGTGCCGCTGGCGGCTGCCCCGGTCAGCGCGGGTCTGCGCCTGGAACGCTGGGACGACCGCTATTTCGAGGCGTGCGCGCGGCTGATCCAGTTGGCCTACGCCAACCACGTGGACAGTGAGATCAACGACCAGTACCGCACCGAAGCGGGGGCACTACGCTTCTTGAAAAACATCATCATCCTGCCGGGCTGCGGGCGATTTGTGCCGGAAGCGTCGTTTGTGGTGCGGCCGCAAACGGAGCCGTACCTGGTGGGAGCGGTGCTGAACTCCAATGTCTCGGCCGGGGTGGCGCACACGACGCAGATTTGCGTGATGCCGGGATACCAGCGGAACAAGTTGGGACTGCGGCTGCTGGCGGCGTCGGTGCAGGCGCTGAAATCCCTCCATTACCATGCGCTGTCACTCTCGGTGACCGCAACGAACACCCGCGCGGTGCAACTGTACGACCGATTCGGGTTCAAGTTGCTGAAGACGTTTACCGCGGCGGTGTGGCAGGAGTGAATCGGCCGAAAGCCCGCGGGGCTCTGCCCCGCACCGATTCGACTCGTCCGCCAAAAGGGCGGCGGACTCGCTCAGGGCAGGCCCCGGCCGGCCAGAGGCCGGCGCTACCGGGCTAGCGGCGGGCGCGCTCTTTCAGCAAGCCTTTCAACTCGGACATGAACTCCTTCACGTCCTTGAAATCCAAATAAACGGAAGCGAAGCGAACGTAGGCGACCTTGTCGAGTTTTTTCAGGCGGGTCATCAGTAATTCGCCGATTTCGGTGGTGGAGCGTTCCCGGTCGGCGGATTCGAGCACGAAGCGTTCCACTTCGTCCACCAGGGCTTCGAGCTTCGGCGTGGCGACGGGGCGTTTCTCGCAAGCTTTCAGCAGGCCCTGCAAGATTTTCTGGCGGTCGAAGCGTTCGCGGCGGCCGTCTTTCTTGACGACCATATAGGGGATTTCGTCGATGCGCTCGTAGGTGGTGAAGCGGCGGGTGCACTTCAAGCACTCGCGGCGGCGGCGAATCAATTCGCCGGTGCGGGCTTCACGCGAATCCACGACCTTATCGTCGGTATGAGAGCAAAAGGGGCACTTCACCGCTGCACGTCCTTCATTTTGCCGCCCTCTGTCGAAGCCACAACGTCCAGGTCCGGGTCCGGGATGTGCGCGCCGACCGCTTCGGCAGCGGCCTCAGCGCGGGCCAGTCGCCGCAGCTCGCCCATCGACCAGCCTTCACGGATCAGCAGCGGCACACCCACGACTCCCACCGCAGCAAACGTAATCAGCCACAGCACGATGGACGCGGCCGCCGCGGGTTCCTTTTCTACTCCAAAGACGACGGTGAAGGCAAGAAAACTGGCCACCTGCGAGCCGCCGCCGACGCCGGGAAGTTGCAGCGTCGAGCCCACCATGGTGAAGGCGAGCACCAGCATCGCCGCCGTCAAATCCAACTCGCCCAGGGTTCCGGGAAAGGCGTGCGTCACCCACAGGTAGACGTAGACAATCAGCAGCCAGTGCGCTGCCGTGAGTCCCAGAGCGACGACGAGGTCGTTCACGGTGCGGATGGCGCCCAAGCCGCTGGCGAAGCCGGAAAAGAGTCCCGCCACCTTGGCGTGCCAGCCGGGGCGCGTTTTCCATTCGGCCATGCGCCGCTCGAGCGCGGCGGCACCGTGAAAGCGGAAGTAGACGAGAGAACAGATCGCCGCGATCAACCCGACCAGCAACAACGTGCCGGTGGTGCGCGCAGCGGTCAGCAGGGCCAGGCCTTCTTCGCCGCGCGTTGCCGCGGCGGGGAAGATCAGAAGGCTGAGCCCGGCGACCACAGCGGTGCTGGCGGAATCGAACAGGCGTTCGATGACGTAAACGCCAAACATATTGGAAACGGGGAGGTGGTCTTTGCGCGCGATGATGAGGGGACGCAGCGGCTCGCCCGCGCGGCCCAGAAGGAGAATTCCGCTGAAACCCATCACCGTGGCGGGAAAGACGTTGGCGAATGTAGCGCCGTTGTGGTAGCGGCAGAGGCGAATCCAGCGCAGCGAGCGCAAGGCGTAGGCGGAAAAAATAGCGACCAGAGCCACCAGCAAATAAACCGGGTTGGTGTCCAGAATCGTCGCCGACAGACGCTGCCAACTGAAACCTTCCAGCGTGATGGCTCCGCGGGAACGGAACACCAAGGCGCCTACGACAACCACAACCAGCACGATCAGCAGGATTTTGCGAAGTGGATTCCGTTTGGGGGCGGCGTAGACGGGCTCAGCTGGAGATGGATCGGTGTTGGACATGCCGAGGCAAACTAGCAGCAGGCCGCGGGGGTGTCAACCCAGTGGGCAGTGATCAGTGGACAGTGAACAGTGAAGACAAACCAAACCGGTCAGCAGGACAAACGGGAGATTGGGGACAGACTGGCAGGGAACATCGTCACAAGAAACACCGCGGGGCGCTGCCCCGCGCCCCGGCCGGCAGGATGCCGGCGCTACCAGGCACTGCATTTTGGAGGTGCGGGAAGGGTTATTTCGGATTATGCTCGCGTTCGAATCCGGGACGCTTTGTCCGGAATCGGCGGAACTTTTCGGGCCTGCCTTGCGTTCCATAGGGTGAGGCCGAGAAGTGAAAGCGGATGAGAGGCTGACGGAGCTTTGGAGCCCGACGTCCAGTTGGTTCAGGAGTGCCTCCGCGGGAGCAACTCGGCCTGGGAGGATCTCGTGCGGCGCCACACGCGCCGTATCTACAACCTGTGTTACCGCTTCACCGGCAACTCGAGCGAAGCCGAAGACCTGACGCAGGAAGTTTTCCTGCGCATCTACCGGACGCTGCCGAGTTACCGGGCGGTGCACGGGGGCTTTTCGACGTGGATGACCAGTGTGACGCGGAATCTGCTGATCGACCATTACCGCCGGACCCGACGCGACCGGATGACCAGCTCATTCGACGATGAATTGCAACACTTAGAAGACAAGATGGTTTCCGCCGACCGGCCCGACCACCGGGCACAGGTCGGCGAGTTGAGCGAGCAGGTGCAGAAGGCGCTGGAAAAACTCTCTCCCGAACTGCGCGAAGCGGTCATCCTGCGCGACCTGCAAGGCCTGGAGTACGGCGAAATCCGGGAGGTCTTGCAGGTTCCCGAGGGCACGGTGAAATCGCGGATCAACCGCGGCCGTCTGGAATTGGGGCGGGCGCTCGAGCAGATGGGAGTGCGTCGGGAGTGAACGATGACCTGGACTTGTGAACAAATCGAAGAGCGACTGAGCGACTACGTCGACCAACTGCTCACGGCTGAAGAGCGGAGCGGCTTCGTGTCGCACGCGGACGGCTGCGCGCGCTGCGGGCCGCTGGTCCGGCGCGTGAGTGACCTGGTCGGCGAGCTGCACCATCTGGAACTGCTGGAAACGCCGCCGTTGCTGGTCGAGGGCATCCTGGCCAAGACGTCGCGGATGGCGCGCGAAGAAAAGAAGCTAGCGCGCGACTGGCGGGCGTGGCTGGAATGGGCCACATGGCGCGACGCGCTGCAACTGGTGGCGCAGCCGCGCTACGCAATGGCGGCGGTGACGATGGTCATTACGCTGTCGCTGGTGTCGCAGGCGCTGGGCATCCGCTGGGGCGAGCTGAGCTGGGCGGATTTGAACCCGGCCAACGTCGCGCGCAGCGTGGACCGCCACGCCAACCTGATTTACGCGCGCGGCGTGAAATATGTGAACGACCTCTGGGTGGTCTACCAGATCCAGACGCGCCTGCGCCCGGAACCCGAAGCCGCGCCGACGCAGCAACCGCCGCCCGGCAAGGACAAGACCACCAACAACCCGAACCCGAAACGCGAACTGAACCGGGCTAATGAACCGGGGTCCATCCCAACGCTCGTGGCCTCCGCGATCGCGGTGTTGCCAGGAAGGAGTCTGAGATGAAGTGCGCAGTGCACACCGAACTGGACGCCACCGGATTCTGTCGGAATTGTGGCAAGGCGCTCTGCACCGAATGCCAGCGTGACGTGCGCGGAATTCTCTACTGCGAGGCCTGCCTAGCCGCGCTGGTCACCAAGCCGCAGCCGGTAGCCACCGGCCCGGGCAATCCCGCTCTGGCTGCGGTGCTGGGATGCATCCCGGGTCTCGGCGCGGTCTACAACGACCAGTACACCAAGGCGGCCATCCACGTGATGATCTTCGCAGGCTTGATCGCTATCCTGGACCGCGCGCGCGGCGGCGCCGCGCCGTTCTTCGGCTTAATGATGGCTGCGTTCGTCATCTATATGCCGATCGACGCCTACCGCACCGCAAAAGCGAAGATGCAGGGAAGCCCGCTGCCGGATGTCTTCGGAGGGGCCGCCGAGAAGCATCACCTCGGCCCGATCTTCCTGATCGTGTTCGGCGGCCTGATTCTGCTGAGCAACCTGCGGCTGATCGACATCAGCACGATTGCCGACTTCTGGCCAGTTCTGTTGATTGCCATGGGCATCTGGCTGCTGCGAAAACGCATGCCGCCCGCCGCGCCTCCGGAGGAGACGAGCCATGAGCAACGGTAAGCTGCGCTGCAGTTGCCAACGCTGCGCCGTCAGCGGGCTGATGGGCCCGGTGGTCCTAATCACGCTGGGCGCGCTGTTTCTGATCGACAAGTTCGTCAGCGGAGTCTCGTTCGGACAGCTCTGGCCGGCCCTGCTGATCGTGATCGGCCTGGTGAAACTGGCCGAGGCTTTTTCTTCCAGCGAAGGGCATCAGGGCACGTGAGGTATATATGACAAACGGCATCCCGCACCGGCGTTCAATATTCGGCCCCATCCTGCTGATCGCGATCGGCGTGATGTTCCTCCTGGTGCAGTTCCACGTCGTGCCGGTCGCCAGCGCGTGGCGGTTGTTCGCAGACTACTGGCCCGTGCTGCTCATCGTGTGGGGCGTGGCCAAGCTGATCGACTATTTTGCGGCGCAGGCCAGCGGCGCTCCCCCACCGCGTACCCTTTCCGGCGGCGAAGTTGTCTTGCTGATCTTCCTGCTGATGTTCGGCATCGCGGCCAGCACCGCAAATTGGGTCGGCAGCCAGCCCGGGTGGAACGATGACCTGGGCATCTTCTTCGGGCGGCGCTACAACTTCAGTGAAGACCTGCCTGCGAAGACGATCAAGCCGAATGTGAACATCTCCGCACAAACCGACCGCGGGAACATCTCTCTCGTGGCCGGAGAAGGAACGGAACTCAAGGTGTCGGTGGTGAAGCTCGCTCCGGGGATGGACGAGAAAGAAGCGAAGGACCGCGCGTCACAAGCGAGCGTCGCCATCCACGAAGTTTCCGGCGGTTACGAAATCGTTCCGGAGAGGCACGGGGATTGGGGCGGCCGGGTCCAACTGGACCTGGAAATCCACGTTCCGAAACAGGTGTCTGTCACCGCGCGGACCAACCGCGGCAACGTCACGGTCACTGGAGTCACCGGCAGCGTCACCGTGAATTCGCAGCGCGGCGACATCGAAGTCCGCGGCGTGGGCGGCGAAGTGGCCGTCGAGGTCAGCCGCGGCGACGTCCGCGTCGTCGGCGCCGGCGGCAACGTGCGCCTGACGGGCAACGGCAACGAACTGGAACTTTCCGACATCGCCGGTGAAGCCTACGTGCAAGGACAGTATTACGGCCCGATCCGCTTTTCGAAAATCGCCAAGCAGGTGCATTTCTTGTCGCAAGTCACTGACCTGACCATCGCGCAACTCCCCGGGCGGCTCGACCTGGGAGGCGGACAGTTGGAGGTGGACGATGTGCCCGGCACCGTCTCGCTGACCACGCGCGACAAAGACATCGCGTTCAACAACGTCAACGGGAGAATCAAGATCGAGTCCCGCCGCGGAAATATCGAGCTGCGCCTGGGGCAGCCGCCGAAGGACGACATCGAAGTCAGCAACGAGCGCGGCTCGGTCGACCTCACCCTGCCCGGCAACTCCACCTTTGAGCTCTCCGCTGCGTCCACGCGGGGCGAAGTGGAATGCGATTTCCAGGGTCCCGAACTCAAAGTGACCCAGGAGCGCAACTCCGGGAAGGCAGAAGGAAAGATCGGCGCTCGCGGCCCACGCATCCAGCTCCAGACCACGTACGGCACAGTGAGCATCCGCAAAGGCATCGAGACGTCGCCCAAGAAGTAATTTCAGTCTGGCGAGATGTAGCGCCGCCTCCCAGGCGGCCGGGGCGGAGGCCGACGTCCCGCCACAGGACAAGGCCGGCAGGATGCCGGCGCTACACCAGAACAGCCCACGTAACACTTGCCCTCAGCGCCGCGCCCAGTCAACACGGAATCGCTCTCAGTCAAAGCTAACCTCAGCGGGTACGCATGAGTGGCCGACGTAAAGTCGGCCGCTACAGATTTGCCAATTTCCCCAGCACAGGAAAGAACTGGGGGAAGGAGACGTCGGTGCATTCGGCGTCACGGATGGAGGTTTGGCCGTGCGCGCCGAGAGCGGCGACCGCAAGGGCCATGGCGATGCGGTGGTCACCGCGGGGATCGATCTCCGCGCCGCGCAGCTTCTCGCGCGAACGGCCGGCGACGCGCAGGCCGTCGGAGAATTCTTCGACTTGCGCACCCATGCGGTGCAGATTTGCCGCGAGCGCGGCGATGCGGTCGCTTTCCTTCACGCGCAGCTCGCGCGCATCGCGAATCTCAATTCCCTGCTCGGTGTACGGCGCCAGCGCGGCCAGCATGGGCAGTTCGTCAATCATAGCGGCGACCGCTTCGCCCGCCACTCTGCCGCCGGAGAGTTCGGCATAACGGATTTCGACATCGCCGACGAGTTCTCCGTGGCGCATCTCCACCGACACCAGGCTGATGGGCGCTCCCATCGAGGCGAGGAAATCCAGCACAGCTGTGCGCGTGGGATTCAGTCCCACCTGCTCGACCAGTAGGTTCGATCCGGGCACGATGAGCGCCGCCGCGAGAAAAAAGACTGCCGAAGAGAGATCGCCGGGGACGGTCAACTGACGCGCTTCGAGGCGCGGCTGGCCCACGACACGGACGGTGCGGCCATCAACGCGCACATCAGCGCCGAATTCCGCGAGCGCGAGCTCAGTGTGGTCGCGCGTACGCACCGGCTCAGTGACTGAAGTCGTGCCCTGCGCCTGAAGCCCCGCGAGGAGTATGGCCGATTTCACCTGGGCGCTGGGGACCGGCATCGCGTAGTCCACGGGGTGCAGCTGGCCGCCATAGATTTCGAGAGGCGCGTATTCGTTTTCGTGGGCGCGGATTTTCGCGCCCATCGCGGCCAGCGGCTCGATGACGCGGCGCATCGGGCGGTGGCGCAGCGAATCGTCGCCGGTCAGCGTGCTTTCGAACGCTTGCCCTGCCAGCACACCGGCGAGCAGGCGCATCGTCGTTCCGGAGTTGCCGGCGTCGAGCTCGCGCCGTGAACGCTTCAGACCGGAAAGTCCGCTGCCGGTGATGCGAACCATTTCTGTTTTTTTCTCGACGGCAATACCCAAGCGCTCGAGGCAGTTTAGTGTGCTAGCACAATCGCCGGCGGGTGAGTAATTGCGGAGTTCGCTGGTGCCCTCGGCCAGCGCGGCAAGAATCGCGTAGCGGTGGGAGATGGATTTGTCGCCGGGGACGCGAAGAGAACCGCTCAGCGAACGCGCCGGTCGGATGATTTGGCGTGACACGCTGGCATTCTAGCACGCGGCCAGCACCGTCCCCGCGGGCGGGTAATGAGTCAGTTTCCGATTATGCGACTTACCAGGAGTTAGCAGCGGGAGAAGAGGCCCTGGCCAGTTGGATGCGACGGCACAGTTCCCAGCCTGGACGACTTCGGACCGCGAACAACCAAGCTCACCTGCCGTTATGAATAGCGGTCTGGCGCAGCGCCTTGTTAAGTGTCGTTACTATGTTCAACGGTTATTACGACTTTCCCTTGTGCATGTCCTTCTTCAAGATAACGGAGAGCTTCAGCCGCGTCGCTTAACGGGTAACGTCTATCAATGACGGGTACAACTTTTCCGGCTTCAAGAAGGTCTTTCAGGAGAACCAAATCCTTCTTGTTTATCCTCGCTAAAAAGTTACACAACTTCTTGCTCCCAATCAGTGACAGTAATGGTCCCAGTAAGAAAACTTGGAGAATTTGAGCCAAACCACCTCCAGCCATGACATAAATTCCGCCGTGACTCAGCGCACGCCGGTAATCGAAAATCGAATGATATGCATTGGCAGCAAGAATCAGATCGTAGCGCTGCCCACTTTGCGTGAAATCTTCTCGCTTGTAATCAATGACATGGTCTGCGCCAATCGATCGCGCCGTGTCCACATTCCTCGTGCTGCACACGGCAGTGACTTCAGCCCCGAATGATTTGGCAATCTGCACCGCAAATGTACCCACACCACCAGATGCGCCATCAACCAGTACCTTGTGGCCTCGCTGGATGCGTCCCTTATCACGAAGACCCTGAAGGGCAGTGATTGCCGCGATGGGTACGGCTGCTGCGTTCTCAAACGATATGTTGCCTGGCTTAAGTACCAATTTATCTTCAATAGCACACACATACTGGGCAAAGGCCCCACGGCACGCGCCGAACACCGCGTCGCCTGGCTGAAACTGTTTTACGTGTCTCCCGACCGCCTCAACTTGCCCTGCCATATCAGAGCCGAGAACCTTGTGTTTTGGTTTGAGCAGCCCCCCGATCATTAGGCGGGCGTGACCTCTCATGAAGTGCCAGTCAGCTGGATTTACGGATGCTGCATGAATTTTTATCAAGACCTCATCGTCCTTGGGGGCAGGTGTTGCTACCTCCGTGAACTGAAGAACATCCGGGGGTCCGTATTGTGTGTATACAATCGCTTTCATAAAGTGCTCTTCAAAAGTATTTCAGTCTGAGAGCCTTTGAGCAAGACCAGAATTGAGGCTCCTGGGTTCATGCAGGTCAATACGGAGATCGGCCCTTTGAAGTTGCCAGCCCGTCCCCCAGAGCACCGCCAAAGTCTTGGTAAACGCCGTAACCGGAAACTGACCCACTGCCCGCGGGCGCCGCGATTGATTCGGGGACGCGCTCTGAGTATCATGGAGTGTTGATGCGCTTCAGCCTCAGGAATCTGATTGCTTTCGGATTGGCCGCGCTCTTTGTGGCGGCCGCGCCCGCGAACCTTCTTGCCCAACAGCCTGAAATTCTGCCGCTCGACCAAATCAAGCCGGGGATGAAAGGCGAGGCCTACACCATCTTCGCCGGTGACGCGATTGAAAAGATAGAGCTCGAAGTCATCGGCATCCTGCCGAACCTGATGGGGCCGGGCGAAGACATCATCCTGGTGCTGCTGAAGGGGCAGAAGGCCGAATACACCGGAGTGGTCGCCGGGATGAGCGGCAGCCCCGTCTACATTAATGGCAAGCTGGCCGGCGCACTTTCTCTACGCCTCGGCACGTTTTCCAAAGAGCCGCTGGCCGGAGTGACGCCGATCCAAAGCGTCTTGAACGCAGGCAAGGCGGGCGGTGCTGCAGCAGCGACGCGAGCGGCTACCGAGGAGGGTGGCATGCCGGCCGAACCCGCGGCGCCGCCTACGTTTCCAATTTCTGCGGAAACGGCTGCGCGGGCCGGGGCCGCTGCGCCGGCCGGGGGCGCTTACCTGGCGCCGATCGAGACGCCGCTGATCTTCTCGGGCTTCCATCCGCTGACGCTCGCGACCTACAGCTCGGAACTGAACTCTTTGGGATTTGTGTCCACGGCAGGCGGCACGACCCCGCCGCAGCCTGACGACGCCGCTATCAAGCCGGGCGACATGGTCAGCATGGTGTTGATGGATGGCGACCTGAACGTCAATGGTAGTTGCACGGTCACGGCGATTGTCGGCGACCAGGTCTATATGTGCGGCCACCCGATTCTGGGTTACGGGTCGGTGGAAGTGCCGATGGCGCGCGGGCGGGTAGTAACCACGCTGGCGTCTTCGTTGAACTCGACGAAAATCGTCAACGCCGCGGGCGAGATCGGAACGTTCAGCCAGGATCGGCTGACCGGGGTCGTCGGACGACTGGGCCCCGCACCGCACATGATCCCTGTCGAGCTTTCCTTTGCGGGCTCGGGGCAGGATCGAAGTTACCGCTTTGGGGTGATTGACCATCCCAAGCTGACCCCGCTGCTGGTGGGGCTGGCAATGTTCAACGGCATGGTGTCGCGCACCGCGTACAGCGAAGGAATGACTTTCCAACTGACCGGCGATATCCAATTGAAGGACTTTCCGCCGGTCAACCTGGACAACATGTTTGCGCCTACCGACCTGCCTCAGCCCGACGGCGTGATGCTGGCGTTAAGCGTGCAGAGCATCTTCGCGCGGATTTTTTCGAACGCCTACCAGAAGCCCGACGTCGAAAAGGTTTCGCTGCGCGTTGAAACGCTGCCGGAACGGCGCTGGGCGAGCGTCGACAATGCGTGGGCGAGCAAGAGCGAGGTCACGCCGGGCGAGGAGATCACGGTCAAGGTGCAATTGAGGCCGTACCGCGGGCAGCCGCAATTCCAGGAAATTCCCATTCGCATCCCGGCGCAAGCGACGCGGGGACAATTGCGGCTGCTGGTCAGCGATGCCGACACGCTGAACCGGATGAACCGCACCTTGACGACGGGTCCGCAGGCGCGGCTGCCGGGACTGGGACAACTGATCGCGGTGTTGAACCGCGAACGGCGGAACAACCGACTGTACGTCACGCTGTTGCAGCCCACCCCGACGCTGCTGGTGGAAGACAAGGTATTGCCGAATGCCCCGGTCTCGCAGATTCATGTGCTGGACCAGCGCCGCGCGCCGGGAAATTCGATCCTGGTCCGCGAGTCCGTTGCCGGTGAATGGTCGGTGCCCCTGAACCAAGTCATTGTGGGCCAGTACACCCTTACCCTCAGCGTAAAGTGAAGGTGCCCGAAAGGAGTCCCATGGTGTCCGTGACGCGTCGCATCGTTGTGGGCCTGGTGACCGCGAGCCTGCTGGTCACGGCAGGCTGGCTCTTCTCGGGGACCGCGCTGGCCGAGCGGACCCGCTTCTGGCGGCAATCGAACTTCGACGAATTCGAAAAAGGAACCGCGGAGGGCATCGCTCTGCGCAGCAACGGGAAGCTGTCGCTGGCGCCGCGTGTGGTCGGACTGAAGGAACCCAACAGCGCGTATTTGTGGGCGCTGGTCGTGGACTCGAAGGGCACGGTCTATGCCGGAGGCGGATCGAACGCGCAGGTGGTGAAGTTCGACGCCAAGGGCGAACCCAAGACCGTGTTCCAGTCGCAGGAACTGGCGGCACAGGCCCTGGCGGTGGACGCGAAAGACAACCTCTACATCGGCACGTCGCCGGACGGCAAGGTCTATCGGATCACGCCGCAAGGCGAACAGAGCGTATTCTTCGAGCCGAAAACGAAATACATCTGGGCTCTGGCGTTTGCCTCCAACGGCAATCTGCTGGTAGGGACCGGGGACAAAGGCGAAATTTACTCGGTGACGCCGGAGGGGAAAGGCGAGCTCTACTACAACTCGGACCAAACCCACATCCGCGCCCTGACGTTCGACGCCAAGGGGAACCTGATCATGGGGACGGATCCGAGCGGGCTGGTGGTGCGGCTGGAGAAACCGGTCGGCGGAAAGGTGACTGCGTTCGTCCTGTACGAGAGCGCCAAGAAGGAAGTGACGTCGCTGACTACCGATCGGGCGGGCAACATCTACGCCGCCGCGGTCGGCGAGAAGCCGCGCGTGGCGCCCACGACTCCGACCGGGCAGCCACTAGTAGTGCCGGGCACCTCACCGCAGGTGGTCACGCAAGCCCCAACGACGCTTCCCGGACAGCAAGCTCCCGCGTTCATTCCCTTCCCCTCCACGACCGGCGGGAGCGAAGTCTATCGAATCGCGCCGGACGGCTCGCCCGAATCGCTGTGGAGCACACGAGACGACCTGGTTTACGCTCTCGGTTTTTCCGCGGCCGGGAAACTGCTGCTGGGAACGGGCAATCGCGGGGTGGTCATCCAACTGGAAGGCAGCAACGTCTATTCGAACGTGGCCAAGACAGCCGCGACCCAGGTGACCTCTCTCGCGCAAGGGCCGCAAGGGAAGGTGTATCTAGGGACAGCCAACCCAGGCAAGGTGTTCGTGCTGGGGCCTGATGCGGAGCCACAGGGCACGTTTGAATCGCAGGTATTCGACACGAAGATTTTTTCGCAGTGGGGACGCCTGACGTGGTGGGGCGAAGACGGAGCCACCAACGGACAAGTGGCGTTCTACGTGCGTTCCGGAAACACCTCAAACCCCGAAAAGAACTGGAGCCCGTGGGCGGGGCCGTACTCCGGGGCCGAGGGAGCGGTGGTGACCGCGCCGGCCGCGCGGTTCGTGCAGTGGAAGGCGGTGTTCAAGGCCGGGGACGGCGCGGGCGCAAACTCAGCCGCTGCGCCCGACATTTCGTGGGTCTCCCTGGCCTATCTGCCGAAAAACGTCGCGCCGGAGATGGACAACATCGTGATCCAGAACCCGAACATCCGCGTGCAGGGATTCACAGGGCCGCAGCAATCCGCCGCAGGCGGACAGACCGTGCAGCTGCGGCTGCCACAGCAGTCCGCCGCAGGCGGACGGCTGGGGCAACCCGTGCAGCAGCCGAGCGGCCCGCGTTTCGAGCCACCGCCGCAGGGGTTTGCACAAAAAGGTATGCAAGCGCTGCTGTGGAGCGCGCAGGACGAGAACGATGACGAGCTCACCTTCGCGATCTATTACCGCGGCGAGCGCGAGAAGACCTGGAAGCTGCTGAAGGACAAACTCACCCAGAAATTCTATTCGTGGGATACCACCAGCATGCCGGACGGCGCCTACTATTTGAAGATTGTGGCCAGCGACGCCGAGTCGAACCCCGCGAACGAAGCGCTGATCACTGAACGCATCAGCGACCGCTTCGAGGTGGACAACACGCCGCCCGTGATCGAAGGTCTGCGGATGGAAACGCCGCGCGTCCCGAACCTTCGGGACGACGGGGCGGAATGGAAGGTGCGCTGGGACGCCAAGGATTCATACAGCCCCATCGCCCGGGTGGAATACAGCGTCGATGCGGAGGACTGGAAACTAGTCTACCCCGTCGGCCGGACCAGCGATTCGCCGCAGGAAAGCTACGAACTGGTGCTGCGAGACCTCGCGCCGGGCGAGCACACGCTGGTTGTGCGGGCGTTCGACCAGTTTGAAAATACGGCGAGCGCGAAAATCACCTTCAGCGTCGAGCCCCAAAAGAAAAAGTAGCGGCGACGGAACGCAACGCGCCCGCGGCGCATCACGCATCCGCGACAATCGTCTCGAAGCGTTCGATGTGCGCCGCGACTCCCACTTTGCCGCTGCCTCCCGGCGGCTCATCCACGCGAACGATGCGGGCCGTGCAGCGCACCTTCATGGGCATGGCGCCCGCCACCTCGGTGGGCATGGTGAAAGTCAGGTCGATGGTGGTGCCGACCTTCAACTTCGCATCGATGGAAAACAACACACCCGTCCCGGAGAGATTCACCGATTCGGCGCTGAGCATGTAGGGCGTGCTGCCTTCGGTCGGGCGCAGCTTCACCGGCACTTTCACGGGGACCCGCGGCGCGCGACGTCGTTCATCGGAAGACATGCAAACCTCCTCCCACACCTTCCGCCGCGGCGGGCGGAAGTCCGATCTGGAGCTGGAGAACAACGCGGGGACGTCTGAAACACGCGCATTCTGCCATTTTTGTCCTCAAATGAAAAGTGCTGGCTCAAGCACCCGGGGATTCTTCGGGTGGCTTCACGCGGCGAAACGAAGTATAGAGCAGCAGGTCGTAAAGAATCTTGATGCCGCCGCCGATAAACAGCGGGCTGGCCAAGGCCACCGAGCGCATCGCCGCGCCGGCCACGGCCGGGGCTGTGGCGTAGGCGATGTTTCGAGTCAGGGTGGTGATGCGGCTGGCGAAGGTGCGCTCCACGGGCCGCACGACGGCGAGGATGTAGGATTGCCGCGTGGGTACGTCCATTTCGACCAAGCCTTCGCGCAACAGGAAAAACACGACCGCCCAGCCGAAGGTCGGCGCAAAGGGTACGGACATCAAGAACAGGCTGGAAGGGATGTGGGTGAAGACCATCGTGTTCAGCAAACCGATGCGCCGCGCCAGCCACGCCGCCACCAGATGGGAGATGGCGTTGGCGACGCGCGCGCCGGCGTAGAGCGGGCCGAGCAGTTCCTCGCCGATGCCGAAACGCCGAAAGAACCAGAAGGAAACCAAGGCGCTGGTCAGAAAGCCGCCGCCCAGGCTGTCCATCCCGGTGAGCATCGCCAACTTGAAGATGCGCGGGCGTGAATCCGGCGCGACACCACGCAATCCCCAGGCATTTCCGGCGGCGGAAGAGACTTCCACGCGCGAGGACACCAAGGCGTAGGTGCCGGCAGAGAGCAGCGAGAGCGCGGTGTACAAGCCCCAAGCTGCCTGATAGGAAGCGCCTGGCTGCCAGCCCCAGTGATGGCGCAGCAGAAATGGAACTCCAGCGAGCAAGCTGCCGAGGGCCAGAGCCGCGTCGAGAATCAGGTTGTACCAGGCGAGGGCGAACGTGCGGCGGTCGGAGGAAACGGTCTCCGCAAGCAGCGCCTGGTCAAGCGCGTAGGCGGGCCCGCGGTCGCGGCCGAGGCCGTTGATCATCCCGAAAAAAGCAGCGACCAGAAGAATGCCGGCTGACTGCGCCCAGAGGAGACTGAGGCCGCCGAGAACGTTTAGCAGGCCCAGCAGAATCAGCGTGCGCCGCCGGCCGAAGCGGTCGGCGCCAAGACTCGTGACCAGCGTGCCGCAGGCGGAACCCGCCAGGCCGACGCTGACCAACAGACCAGTGCGACGCACGTCCCAGCCGATTGAATTGAGATAGATGGCGAGAAGCACGCCGGTCATCCCGGCACACAGCGAACGCAGGAAGCCGGCCGCATAAAGGCACAAGCGGTCTGAGGTGGATGAGCGCGGCACGGAAGAGAAACTATGCCATAATTCCGTCCCCAACGGAGCGGAGGGAGCCGCGCCAAGTCGAGAGCGAGGGAAACGAAAGATGCCCACCCATTCGACAAGCTCAGGGCCTTCGGCAGGACCGAAACTCGAAACCATACGCGCCGCGCACCAGCGCATCGCCCCGCACATTCACCGCACGCCCATCTTCACTTCGCATTCCCTGGACGAGATGGCCGGGGCAAACCTCTATTTCAAGTGTGAGAACCTGCAAAAGACCGGCTCGTTCAAAATTCGGGGCGCGACGAACGCAGTGTTTTCCTTGAGCGAGGCGGAAGCGCGGAACGGCGTGGTGACGCATTCGTCGGGGAATCACGCCGCGGCGCTTTCCTACGCGGCGAGGTCGCGCGGCATTCCCGCCTGGATCGTGATGCCGTCGAATTCCCCGATGGCGAAACGCAAGGCCGTGGAACGCTACGGCGGGCAGATTACGCTCTGCGAGCCCACGCTGGCCGCGCGCGAGACAACAGCGCGCGAACTGATCGAGCGAACGGGCGCAGTGCTGGTCCACCCTTACAACGACGAGCGAATCATCGCCGGGCAGGCAACCGCAACGGTCGAACTGCTCGAACAGGTGCCGGACCTGGATTTTGTTCTGGCGCCGGTCAGCGGAGGCGGGCTGCTTTCGGGGACAGCCATCGCGGCGAAATGCCTGCGCCCGAAAATGCGCGCGGTCGGGTGCGAGCCCGCGAACGCCGATGACGCCTTCCGCTCACTTCAAGCGGGAAAGATCATGCCGGCGGCGAAAGCCGATACGATGGCCGATGGGCTGCGCGCCACGCTGTGCGAGTTGACGTTTTCCATTCTCCGCGAACGCGTGGACGAGATTGTCTGCGTGAGCGAGGACGAAATCGTGGAAGCGATGCGCAGTCTGTGGGAACGGCTGAAGCTGATTGTCGAGCCTTCGGGAGCTGTGCCTGCAGCGCCGGCGCTGGGCCGCAGGATCGGCGCACAGGGCAAGCGCGTTGGAATCATTCTCTCCGGCGGGAACCTGGATCTCGCCAAGCTGCCCTTCAAATAATCCGGCTGATCAATACGGGACCTTCCGCCCTCCGGTGTGCTGCAAACCTAAGAGCCCAGCAGGAGAGATTGCCCTCAGGGGCTAAAGCCCCCGACGAGGAAACTGTTTTGCGGCACGGCCCCCTCGCTCCGCTCGGGACAAGTTCCGCCGTGGCCTTTCGGTCTCCAAAACGAACTGCGTCGCTCCGGAAAGAGGCGGGTGCTCAGGCAGTCGGCGGAAAGCAGATGTGCCAGAAGCCGGGAGCCGGGGCATCAAACTCCACAGGAATTTGCAGACCTTGCGGTGTCTCCCGTTGGGTGCGGGTGATGCGGCAGGGCTGGCATTGTCCCGTGCGGATGTTCTCGATCTCCAAGCGGGTTCCCACCGGCAGATCACGCGCGGCGATGACCATCGCACCGTGGTCATTGACAGAGATTGTGTGGGCCGGCACGCTGACGTGTCTGCCCTGGGAGACATAACGCAGCGTCACCGCCGTGCGAATCAGGACACGCTGGCTGCGACGCCGCTCTTCGCCCGGCATGAGCTGCGGCCCTGAATCAGTTTTCAGAGACTTTTCGATCATAGGTCTAACCCCCAGAAATCCATCTGGGGCTTCAGAAGTTCAATCCCCAGCTCCCACCCCTCGGCACCCTCGCGCCCTTTCCACACCACGACGGCTTGCGCCGTCTGAGAATTGGCGAGATTGGTGAGCTCAAGTGGCTGGTCCAGAACGAGGTTTTCCCGAAGCACAACGAGACATCCATATGGACTCACCATACAGGTGTGCGCGCTCCGGCGCTGCTCGGCCCCGAGAGAGTCGCGCCAGGTGATTTGGACCTGAACGCTCGAGTTGAGGCGCACGCCGCGGCGGCGCTCACGCCATTTTTTCTCTGCTGGTGTTCCCTGCGGGACTGGCATCACTCTTCCCCCTTTGGCGAGACACTCCCGAAGCCTCGGGACGACCCGGTCCGCCGCAGCGGAGCAGGTGGGCTGGGACCCAGGAGCCGAGGTGCGACCTAATCCCCTCGAAGGCTGACTGGCAAGTCTCGATGGTAGGAAGGCGTCGGGGGAACGTCAATAGTACTCGGTGCGCAAAGAGGTAGGAGCGAAACCCGTGAGAGGTGGGAGTCCGTGTGCGGTTCGTGAAATGGCGCAAGTGAGAGAAATACCGCTGCCGGGGAGGAATTCCTGCAGAAGGCGGCCGGGGGGATGCCGATACCTGCGGTATTTACAATGAGTTAGAGAAGGGCGCTCCAGATTTGGTTTGGCTCACTGAATGCGGAGTGATGCTGCAGGAGGCGTGTCGATGCCCGTAGCTGCTGATTTTTCCTCCTGGTATGGGAGCTTTCTGGCGACCCTCTCGCCGCGGGAGCGCGAAAAGGTGCTCGTGCTGGCAAAAACTTTCCGCTATATGGAAGGCGAAAACGTTTTCCGAGAGGGTGATCCGAGTCTCTATCTGTACATTGTGAAAGCGGGGCGGGTGGCCATTGAAATCCACGTGCCCCCGAAAGGGCGCTGCACCATCCTGACGGTCGGACCCGGCGACCTGTTCAGCTGGTCGGCGCTGGTCGAGCCGCGCATTGAAACGGCCTCAGCGCGGGCGATGGAGGAAACCGAGGTGCTGGCCATCAAGGGGGGCGAACTGATGGACCTCTGCCGCGAAGATGCTCTGGCCGGCTTCGAAATTTACCGCACGCTGGCGGGCGTGATTACCGCCCGCTTGATCGCCACGCGCTTACAACTGCTTGACGTCCTTTCCGGCGGCTAGACTCCTTCCCTGCTGCCGGAAGGGACCATCCACAGGAGAGACACGATGTCCACGCCCGAGTTCCCACGAATCGAGGCGAGCGTCGTGGTCGCCAAACCCGCCCTTGCCCAGATCCTGAAGAACCTGCAAGGAGCGGGGTTCACCCTGGTCGGACCCACACGGCGCGATGACGCCATTCAGCTCGAGGAAATCTCCGGCGTAGAAGACCTGCCGCGCGGGTGGACGGAAGAATACGGTGCGGGTTATTACCGGCTGAAAAAAATCAGCGACACAGTCTATTTCGCCTACGGACCGGGCCCGCACTCGTGGAAGCGATTTCTTTACCCTTCGCACCAGAAGCTGCTTACGGTGAAGCGGAACGATGGGAAGTGGACTTTTGAGCCGGTCGAGGATCGGGTCCCGCGCTATGCATTCATCGGGATGAGATCGTGCGACGTGAGCGCGATCGGCGTGCTGGACCGCGTCTTCCTGGGCGGCGATTTCCGCGATCCCCACTACGCGCGGCGACGCGCCAGCATGTTCATCCTGACCGTGTGGTGCACACACGCGGCGACGACGTGCTTCTGCGCGTCGATGAAAGCGGGCCCACAAGTGCAAACCGGCTTTGACCTGGCCTTCACCGAAATGCCGGACAAATTTCTGGTGCGCGTCGGGTCGGAAGTCGGCGCGGAAATGCTGGCGGGAACGGACTGGGTCCCGGCGAGCGCCTATATCCTCGGGCAGGCGCGCAAGGCGCACCAGCAATCGGAGAAAGAGCAAAAGCGCCAGATCCGCACTGACGGCCTGCCCAAAACGCTTTACGACAACTTGGAACATCCGCGCTGGGAGCAGGTCGGGCGGCGCTGCCTTTCCTGCGGGAACTGCACCCTGGCATGCCCGACGTGCTTCTGCTCAACGGTTGAAGACACGAGCAACTTGAACGCCAGCGAATGCGAACGCACGCGCGTGTGGGATTCCTGCTTCACACTGGACTTCTCTCACGTCAACGGCGGGAACACGCGACCGGCGACTCGCGCGCGTTACCGGCAATGGCTCACGCACAAGCTGGCGTCGTGGATCGACCAGTTCGGAGTGAGCGGCTGCGTAGGTTGCGGGCGATGTATCACCTGGTGCCCGGTGGGAATCGACATCACCGAAGAGGCGGGAGCACTCATGGAAAAGCCCGCGACGAGCGGAGCCGAAGGGGCGGCGAGATGAGCGTCACTCAAACCGAAAACGGGCCGCAAGCCGTTCTCGATCCCATGCTGCCCCGCACGGCCGTGATCCGCGAAATTCAGCGGGAAACGGAGAACGTTTCAACTTTCTGGCTGGAGCTCGAGGATGCCGAGGCGGCCGCGGCCTATCGGTTCCAGCCGGGACAATTCAACATGCTGTACCTGCCGGGCTTCGGCGAAGTGGCCATCTCCATCAGCTCGGATGTCGCGGAGCCGCGACTGATCGGACACACGATTCGATCCGCGGGCAGCGTGACGCGCGGGATCGCGCGGTTGCAGGCGGGCGACAAGCTCGGACTGCGCGGGCCGTTCGGGAATCCGTGGCCGATGGAGGAGGTCCGGGGCAAAAGCCTATTGATTGTCGCGGGCGGGATCGGGCTGCCGCCGCTGCGGCCGGTGCTGATGTCTATCCTGCGGAACCGGAGCGATTACGGCCGCGTGCTGCTGCTCTACGGCGCGCGGAAGCCCGGGGAACTGCTCTACACAGGGGAATATCAACGCTGGCGGGGTGGACAGATCGAGTCGCACATCACCGTGGACCGCGCGGACGAAAGTTGGACGGGACAAGTGGGAGTGGTCCCGCAACTGTTCTATCGCATTCGCCTGGAGCATGAGAACACCTTCGTCTTCATCTGCGGACCGGAAATCATGATGCGCTTCGTGATTTACGAAGCGCTGGCGCGGCGTATCGCCAAGGACGCGATCTTTCTCTCGCTCGAACGCAATATGAAATGCGGGATCGGCTTGTGCGGGCACTGCCAGTTCGGGCCGGTGTTCGTCTGCAAGCAGGGGCCGGTGCTGAATTACGCCGCGGTGGAGCCGTTCTTTGGGAAGGAGGAATTCTGAGATGGCCGCCGGGAACAATGGAAGCGAAAAACCCCGGCTGGCGGTGTTCAAGTTCGCGTCCTGCGACGGCTGCCAGTTGGCGCTGCTGAGTCTGGAGGATGAACTGGTCGCGCTGGCCGGAGCGGTGGAGATCGCCTATTTCCTGGAGGCGCGGACGCAAACCTCGGAAGGACCGTACGACGTGGCGCTGGTCGAAGGCTCCATCACCACACCGGAGGACCGCCAGCGCATCCAGGAAGTGCGGCGGCAGGCGAAATATTTGGTCACGATCGGGGCGTGCGCGACTGCGGGAGGCATCCAGGCGCTGCGCAATTGGAAGGACGTGGAGGAATTCACGCGCACGGTGTACGCCACTCCGAGATACATCGAAACGCTCGCGGAATCGCTGCCCGTATCTGCGCACGTAAAGGTGGATTTCCAGCTGAACGGCTGCCCGATCAACAAGTATCAGCTTCTCGAAGTGCTGACCGCACTGCTGATCGGGCGAACGCCCCATTTGCCGGCGCACTCGGTGTGCGTGGAGTGCAAACGGCGGGGCGCGGTGTGCGTGATGGTTGCGCAAGGGACGCCGTGCCTAGGGCCGCTGACTCATGCGGGCTGCGGCGCGATCTGCCCCGCTTTTCGTCGCGGCTGCTACGGCTGCTTCGGTCCGATGGAAGCGCCGAACGCTGATGCCCTGACGACGCAATTGCAGGCCGCGGGCGCAACGCCGGAACAGATTGTACGGATGCTGCGCGGATTCACGGGCTTCGCGGAGGCATTCCGCAAGGCGAGCGAGCGCTGGGAGAAGACGAGCCCATGACGGTCAAGAAAGCGAGTGTGAAAACCGTCGCGCCACGCACGTTGAAGGTGGACTACCTGACGCGCGTCGAGGGCGAGGGCGGGCTCTACGTGCGCGTGGAAGACGGCGCGGTGCGGGACGTCAAGCTGAACATCTTCGAGCCGCCGCGGTTCTTCGAGGCGTTTCTGCGCGGCCGGCACCTTCAGGAAGTGCCGGACATTGCCGCGCGGATCTGCGGCATTTGCCCGGTGGCCTATCAGATGAGCGCGGTCCACGCGCTGGAAGCGGCGCTGGGCGTCAAGCCCGGGCCGGAAATCCGCGCGCTGCGGCGCCTGCTCTATTGCGCAGAATGGATGGAAAGCCACGCGCTGCACATCTACCTGCTGCACGCGCCGGATTTCTTGGGCTACGAGAGCGGGGTCGCGCTGGCCGCGGAGCACCCCAAGGAAGTCGAGCGCGGGCTGCGGTTGAAAAAGGCTGGCAATCGATTGCTGGAGCTGCTCGGCGGGCGCGCGACTCATCCCGTGTCGGTATGCGTGGGCGGATTTTACAAAACCCCGCGCAAGCGCGACCTGCTGGCGTTGCGTAGCGAACTAGAATGGGCGCTGGGCGCGGCAGAGGAGACCGCCCAGTGGGTGGCGGGATTCCAGTTCCCGAAATTCGAGGCCGAGTATGAGTTCGTTTGCCTTTCGCACCCGGACGAATACCCGATGAATGAAGGCCGGATTGTCTCATCGGATGGGGTGGATGTTGCGGTCACGGATTTTGAGAAACTTTTCAAGGAAACGCAGGTGAAACATTCCACGGCGCTGCATTCGGTGCGTGCGGACCGCAAGACGAGTTACCACGTCGGGCCGCTGGCGCGAATCAACTTAAACTTCGAGAAGCTCACGCCACGGGCAAAGGCGGCGGCGAAAGCCAGCGGCATCGGCTGGCCGTCACGAAATCCGTTCACCAGCATCGTGGCGCGCGCGGTGGAGCTGGTTCATGCGTGCGAAGAGGCGCTGGCATTGATGGACGCGTATCAGGAACCCGAGCGGAGTCGCGTGGAGTGCAGCCTGCGCGCCGGTGAGGGAGCCGCCGCCACAGAAGCCCCTCGCGGCACGCTATACCATCGGTATCGCATCAACGACCAGGGGCTGGTCGAGTACGCGAAGATTGTTCCACCGACTTCGCAGAACTTGCACCGCATGGAGGACGACCTGCGCCTGTTTCTGCCCGGAGTGCTGGAGCGCCCCGAAGCAGAGATTACGGCGATGTGCGAGCAGTTGATCCGCAACTACGACCCGTGCATCTCCTGCTCGACACATTTCCTGAAATTGAAGGTGGACCGTGGCTGAGGCACGATTGAAACCGGAGACAAGCACCAGCGCGACGACAGAGGTGCGGCTGGCAGTGATGGGCTGCGGCAACCTGTTGGCCGGCGACGACAGTTTCGGGATCGAGTTCGTCGAGCGGCTGCGCCGGGCCGGAACGCGGGGTTGTATGCTTCTCGATGCGTCTCATGCCGGGCCGGAAGTGTTGGAATTTTTCGGACACATCGACGCGATGTTGTTTGTGGATGCGGTGAGCAGCGGCTGGCCGGCGGGAACGCTGCATCTGGTTCCGCTGCCGTGGCCGGGGCTGGAGTCGCGCGGGTTGGCAGCGCTGTCGAATCACGGCTGGACGATTGGAGAAATTACGCGGCTGGCAGGCGCGCTGGGGCGACGCCTGCCGCGTTTGTTGCTGCTGGGGGCGGAGCTGGAGGACGTCGCGCCGGGGGCGCCTCGCTCGCAAGCGGTGGAGAAGGCGCTGGAGCACGCCGTGGCGGCGTTCCCTCAACTTCTCCAACTCATCGAAAATCCCGAGGCGACCGTCTGGCGGTGGCCGCGACACTTCGCGCCGGGCGACGCCGGATTTCCTGGAGGCGTGTGATGTGTCTCGCGATTCCCGGGCGAATCGACAGCATCGAAGAAACGCCGGCGGGGCGCACGGCAAAGGTGCAGTTCGGCGGAATCACACGCGAAGTACATCTGGATTTTGTCCCGGAGGCGGCCGTAGGCGATTTCGTTCTCGTGCACGTCGGCTTCGCCATCAGCCGCATGGACGCGGAAGAAGCCGAACGCACCTACCAGCTGCTGGAAGAGATGGGGATGCTGGAAACGGAAGCGCTGGGCGAGACCGCCGAGCAACCCTCGGCGCCGGAGAAAGAACCTCAGTGAAGTTCGTGGACGAATATCGGAAGCCGGAGATTGCGCGCGCGCTCGCCGCGGAGATTTCGCGGCGGGTGACGCGGCCGTGGGTGCTGATGGAAATCTGCGGCGGGCAGACGCACACGCTGATGCGGTACGGAATTCCTGACCTACTGCCGCGGGAAATTGACCTGGTGCACGGGCCGGGGTGTCCAGTGTGCGTGGCGCCGGTCGAAATCATCGACAAGGCGCTGGCTATTGCGGCGCGGCCGGACGTTGTTTTCGTCTCCTACGGCGACATGCTGCGCGTGCCGGGTTCGCGGGAGGACCTGTTCACCGTGAAGGCGCGCGGAGGCGACGTGCGCGTGGTCTATTCGCCGATGGATGCGCTGCGGATTGCCCGGGCTGAGCGCAGCAAGCGCGTGGTGTTTTTTGCTATCGGGTTTGAGACCACCGCGCCGGCGAATGCGTGGGCGGTCTGGCAAGCGCGGCGCGAGGGACTGGATAATTTTGCGATGCTGGTGTCGCAGGTGCTGGTGCCGCCGGCGATCCGCCTGCTGCTCGAGTCGCCGCGGAACCGCGTGCAGGGATTCATCGCGCCGGGGCACGTCTGCACGGTGATGGGTTACCGGCAATACGAAATGCTGAGCCGCGACTTTCGCGTGCCGATCGTCGTCGGCGGGTTCGAGCCGATTGACTTGCTGGAAGCGATTCACATGCTGGTCGTGCAACTCGAGGAGGGCCGCGCAGAAACGGAGAACCAGTACGCGCGGTCGGTGGCGCGCGAAGGCAACCTGCCGGCGCAGCGGCTGATGGAAAAAGTCTTCGAGGTCTGCGACCGGAAGTGGCGCGGCGTCGGAGAGATTCCGCAGAGCGGGCTGCGGCTTCGCGAGGAATACACGGCACACGACGCGGAGAGAATTTTCGAGTTGGAGGAGTTGAGCGTCGAGGAACCGGCGGAATGCATCAGCGCGGAAGTGCTACAGGGCTTGAAGAAACCGCCGGATTGCCCGGCATTCGGGACGCGGTGCACCCCCGAGATGCCGCTGGGAGCGCCGATGGTCTCCGCCGAGGGCGCCTGCGCAGCTTATTACCAATATCGGCGGGTGCCGGTGGCGAATGCTGGAGACTGAAATCCCTCAGGGGTTAAAACCCCAGAGGGCAAGCCGCGTTCTCGGCACGGCTCCCTCGGCTTCGCTCGGGACAAGTTCCGCCGTGCCCTCCCGGGAGCGGCAAGTTTAGGGTTCGGGAGATTGGGTTCGGCGAGTCCGCGAAAGCAGCGCCATGAGCGACGAAACCAAAACGGTCGCGCAATTTAGTTGTCCGGTGCCGCTGCCCGCCAAGGAGCAAATCCTGCTGGGACACGGCAGCGGCGGCAAACTGTCGGCGGACCTGGTGCGCGACATTTTTCTGCGCGCGCTGACCAATCCCGCGCTGGCGAAACTCGACGACCAGGCGGTGGTGGACATCAACGGGGTGAAGCTGGCGTTCACTACGGACTCGTTCGTGGTGAAGCCGCTATTCTTCCCCGGCGGAGACATTGGCTCGCTGGCAGTCTATGGC
>Ga0315268_10001130_pt1 | contig 30832 bp, 28 predicted proteins | sample C1_top_MG_FD_204535 | JGI IMG/M metagenome (GOLD analysis project Ga0315268, IMG submission 204535) | Sediment microbial communities from Yellowstone Lake, YNP, Wyoming, USA - C1_top | ecosystem: Environmental > Aquatic > Freshwater > Lake > Sediment | place: USA: Wyoming | collected 2017-08-01
TCCTGGCCTTGCTGCGTGCGCAAGGGTGGACAAACATCGCCGATGGTCTGAGGCACTACGGCGCCTCTGTCAGGCGGGCACTTGAACTGATCGGAGCACTTCCAACCTGACTTTGACAGGGCCCTAGGGCTGATTGTCAGAGATGAAACGTTGACAAACGCCCTGGTGACGCTGTGCGTGGACGCACGAGATGGGCTTTGCCCGGAGCGTGGCCGACCGCCTGGCGTTCTTTGACAGCGGCCAGATCGTTGAGAAAGGCACACCGGACCAGATCTTCAACAATCCACAATACGACCGGACGAAGCTGTTCCTGTCGCAGATTCTGCACTGAGTTATGTCATCCCCCACCTGCCCGCCGTACGGCGGGCTTTTTTGTGCGCTGGTTCTTCTGAGGTCGCTGGGGCACTTGGCAAACAAGCCGCAACGTGGTAAAATGGGGACAGACAATTCAGCAATATTTGTGCCCAGCACAGAACAAGCCGGAGTACAACAATCCATGGCCATTCTGCGTATGGGGTAATTTCAAGGAGGAAGAAAACGATGGGCAACGTGTTGACTTACCTGGAAACTCTAGTCCATGAGACTCACAAGCCCGAGGCTGAGGTAATGATCATGGCCTTCCAGACTGGCCTGCGGCAACTGTGGCGGGAGCGCATCTTGGGTCGCTACCTTCGCGGGGAGATTACACGCGCTGAGGCTGTAGAAGCGGTAGGCATTGATTGGGTAGAGATGGCGGAACGCCAGCACAAGGCCATGATGGAGGATATGGCGTGGGCCCTGGGAGATTGAAAGCCGTCGTAGCAGACGCTGGTCCACTCATCCACCTGACCGAAATCGGCTACCTGCCACTCATGAGCGTTTTTGAGGCTCTGCACATCCCTGATGCCGTATGGCGGGAGACCGTCGGCCAGGGGCTTGTTTTGCCAGGTGATATCTTTGGGTTGCACACCGTTCACCGACACACCATTTCCCCATCAGAGGTCACGAGGTTCGTACAGAAAATTGGGTTTGAAAGTCTACACGATGGCGAACGTGAATGCCTTTACCTTTGCCAGCAGATAGGTGTGTCCACCCTACTGACCGATGACTTGGCCGTTCGTGAGGCGGCTAAGAGCCTGAATCTGACACCGGTGGGCTCCTTGGGCATTGTAGTTAGGGCTTACCGCTTGGGAAAAATCTCGTTGGCCGAAGCGGAGCATTGCCTTAACGCTCTCTGCGACGTGAGCAGCCTCTTCGTCACGCGGGCTATTGTGGAGCTGGCCATTGAGCAGCTTCACCACCACCCCAACTGATTCTTGACTTTCTCCTCTCTGAGGAGCCGTTTTGACCTTGGATTACCGCACCTACGACCCCACAAAAGACAAAGAAGCTGTCCAGCGCATCTGGCGCGAGATCGGCTGGCTGGAGAAGGGCAAAGAGGAGTGCCTGGACCTCCTGTTAAGCTGCTCCCGCGCCCTGGTCGCCGACGTCCACGGTGCGCCCGAGTGCCTGGTGCTGACTACGCCTGGCACCATGCGTTATCTGGACGAAGAGTTGTCCTTTATCGCCGTCACCGGTGTGACCACCAGTCTCATCGCCCGCAAGCAAGGGCTGGCCAAGGGATTGCTGGCCCAGGCTCTGGCGGCCGATGCTGCTGCCGGAGCGTTGGTGGTCAGTCTGGGTGTCTTTGAACAGGGTTACTACGATCAGCTCGGCTTCGGCACCGGCAGCTACGAGCTCTGGTGCTCTTTCGATCCCGCCCGGCTCAAGATCGAAGCCAAACCCCGTGTGCCCCGACGGCTGACTATCAATGATTGGCCCGCCATGCATGCCGCCCGGCTGGTCCGCCGGCGTGGCCATGGGGCCGCCAACCTCAACCCACCGGAAATAACCCACGCCGACCTGATCTGGTCGGAAAACGGCTTTGGCCTGGGTTACAGCGACGGCCCCAATGGCGAGCTGACCCACTACTTCTGGGTGAGCGCCAAAGAAGTAGAACATGGCCCCTACGACACCTCGCTGCTGGTCTTCCAGACGGCGGAGCAATTCCGGGAGCTGCTGGCCCTGCTCAAGAGCCTGGGCGACCAGGTGCGCTCGGTGAGTCTGCGCGAGCCGCCAGGCATCCAAATGCAGGACCTGCTGGAGCAGCCGTTCCGGCAACGCGCTCTCACGAAGGGCTCCAAGTTTGAGAGCACCAGCCGCGCCTCGGCCTACTGGCAGGTACGCCTCTTGAACCTGCCGGGCTGCTTGGCGCGGACGCACCTGCCCGGCCACGAGGTGCGCTTCAACCTCCGCCTCACCGATCCCGTAGAGCCTCTCCTGGACGAGACAGCGCCGTGGCGCGGCGTCGCTGGCGACTACGTGGTCACCCTGGGCCCCTCCTCGGGCGCCGAGCCGGGCCGGGATGCGGCTCTGCCCACGCTGGCCGCCTCGGTGGGGGCCTTCACGCGCCTGTGGCTGGGCGTGCGCCCGGCCACCAGCCTGGCCGTCACCGACGACCTCTCCGGCCCACGGGCACTGCTGGAGAACCTGGACTGGCTGCTGCGCCTGCCGGCCCCTAAGCCGGATTGGGACTTCTAAATACAAACCAACAAGACAAAGGAGTCTGTATGTCGCCCACACCTCTAGAATCCTGGGTAGACGAAGCCGCTGCCCTAACCAAGCCAGACAAGGTGGTCTGGTGTACCGGTTCTGACCAGGATTATCAAGCCCTGGTGGAAGAAGGTTTGCGTACAGGCGTCTTCTTTAACCTCGATGCCAAGACCCACCCCAACTGCTACCTGCACCGCAGCCACCCCAGCGATGTGGCGCGCACGGAGCATCTCACCTACATCTGTACGCCGCACGAAGAGGACGCTGGCCCCAGCAACAACTGGTGGTCACCCACTGAGGCCAAAGAGCAGGTGGGGGCGCTTTTCCGCGGCTGCATGAAAGGCCGCACCCTGTACGTGCTGCCGTACATCATGGGCCCCATCGGCTCACCATACAGCAAGGTGGGCGTAGAGATCACCGATAGCATCTACGTGGCTGTGAGCATGATGATCATGACCCGCCTGGGCACAGTAGCCGTGAAGCAACTGGGCAATTCTGAGGATTTTGCCCCCGGCCTCCATTCCCTGGGCGATCTGGACCCCAAGCGTCGCTTCATCCTGCATTTTCCAGAGGAAAAACTCATCTGGAGCATCGGTTCGGGCTATGGCGGCAACGCCCTCCTGGGCAAGAAGTGCCTTTCCCTGCGCATCGCCTCCTGGATCGCCCGGCAGGAAGGCTGGCTGGCCGAGCACATGCTCATCCTAGGCCTGGAAGACCCCTCCGGTAACGTCACCTACATGGCCGCTGCCTTCCCCAGCGCCTGTGGTAAGACCAACCTGGCCATGCTCGTCTCTCCTTTGGCCGATCAGGGCTATCGCGTCTGGACTGTGGGTGACGACATCGCCTGGATGCGTATCGGCCCGGACGGGCGATTGTGGGCCATTAACCCGGAGTCCGGCTTCTTCGGCGTGGCCCCTGGCACCAGCGACAAGACCAACCCTAATATGATGGCCGCCGTGAACCGCAACTCCCTCTTCACCAACGTGGCCTTAACTCCCGACCGCCAACCCTGGTGGGAAGGCATCGGCTATGAGGCACCAGCGGGGACTGTGGATTGGCAGGGCCGGCCCTTCACGCCCGGCACGGGCAAGGCCGCCCATCCCAACTCGCGCTTCACCGTACCCACGCGCCAATGCCCCTGCATATCGCCACACTGGGAGGACCCCCAGGGTGTGCCCATCTCCGCCCTCATCTTCGGCGGGCGTCGGGCCCGCCTCGCCCCCCTGGTCTTCCAGAGCTTCAACTGGCAGCACGGCGTCTTTATAGGCGCCACCATGGCCTCGGAGACCACCGCCGCCGCCAGTGATGAGAAGGGCGTGTTTAAGGCGGGCGTTTTGCGCCGCGACCCCATGGCCATGTGGCCCTTCTGCGGCTACAACATGGGCGATTACTTCGGCCACTGGCTGGCGATAGGCAGGCGCCTGACCCACCCGCCGGCCATCTTCCAGGTCAACTGGTTCCGCACCGACGCCGACGGACATTTCCTCTGGCCGGGCTTTGGCGAGAACGTGCGCGCCCTGAAGTGGATCCTGGAGCGCGTGCAGGGTCGCGGGGAGGCGCAGGAGACGCCCATCGGCTATGTGCCCACGCCCCAGAGCCTGGACCTGAGCGGCCTGAACCTCTCGCCAGACACCCTGGCCGAATTGCTACGCGTAGACGTAGACGATTGGCGACGCGAGGCCGAGGATCAGGGTCTCTTCCTGGACAGGTTTGGAGATCGCCTGCCAGTCGAGATTCGGCAGGAGCATCAGGCCCTACTGAAGCGGCTGGACAGCCGTAGTTTTGGTCTAGGACGCGGATGGACGCAGATTCACGCTGATTTTTTTGCTTGATCTGTGAAAATCGGCGTTAATCTGCGTCCAATTCGGAACCCCGACTTCTAGAGAGAAGCCGGGGTTCTGGTGTCTCAGCCTGGCAGTGTTTGGTAGATCTTCTGGTAGCTGTGATAGCGTGTCGCCGCCACCTGGCCCTGCTGCACAGCGCCGGGCAGCGCACAGCCGGCCTCCTGAATGTGGGCGCAATCGCTGAAGCGACACCCCCTGGCCGCCGCAACGATCTCCGGGTAGAAGCTGGCCAGCTCGCCACGGCGCAGGCCGCTGAGGCCAAACTCGCGTATGCCGGGCGTGTCCACGACGAAGCCGCCCATCGCCAGCTTGAGCAGATGGACTTGCGCTGTCGTGTGCCGGCCCTCGTGGTGAACCTGGCTCACGGTGGCGATGCGCAGTTGCAGGCCAGGCTGCACCGCCATCAGCAGTGATGACTTGCCGACGCCGGAGAGCCCGGCCAGCACCGTCGTCTGCCCGCGCAGTACCTGGCGCAGTTCGCTGATGCCGTCGCCAATGAGGGCGCTGGTAAAGATCGCCCGATAACCCAGGGCCAGATAAGGCTGCATCGTCTGGCGGCAGACCGCCGCGTCTTCCGCCAGGTCCGTTTTGTTGACGCAGATCAGCGGCGACAGCCGATAACGCTCGGCGGTGATCAGGTAGCGATCAATTAGCTCCAGCCAGATGGCCGGCTCGCGCCAGGAGGCGACGATGAGCAACTGATCGGCGTTGGCCACGATGACCTGCTGCAAGTGGGGGTAGAAGACGTCGGGACGAGCCAGCACGCTGCGCCGCGGTAGCACTGCCTCCACGATGCCGCGCTCCGCTCCGTCCGAAGACACTACCACCTCATCGCCCACGGCCACTACGTTGGTGAAGCCGGTCTCCCGGGCGCTGAGGGAGCCCCGTAGCCCGCAGAGCAGGCTCTGCCCGTCCAGGTCTACGTGACACAGACTACTGCCCACCTCCACGACGATGCCGCGTCGCCCCTGTACTTCTGTCCCTGGCGACGGCTCGATGGCGGCCTTGGCCCCTTCATCGATCTTCGCTAAAGCTGCCGTCAGGTTAGCCCGGCGACGCTCGCGCTCCCCCGGCGGCATGATGCGCTCGCTCTGGGGCGCGCCGACTTCATCCAGGTCTTCTGAGGCCCAATCGCGACGCTCCCTCGTTTTGGGCTTGCGGTTGGGCTTGATTTGTTTGCGCATCTGGCCGGTGGCTTTGGCCGCTTCGTGATGCTGCCAACGTTTTGCTTCGCGATTAGACAAGGTTGCATTCCTCCATAGTTTTTGGGCACAAAAAAGCCATGAGCAGGGTGAACCTCTCGCCGACTCATGGCCTGGGCATCCTATGGAGGCAAAGGCACAGAATACGCGCCCAGCGCCTATCCGCAAACCTGGTAGCATAGGGCCTTATGCCCGTTGTAGCATAGGGCCTCGTGCCCGTTAAGACCCCCACGCGGGACTGCCAGTTTGCCGGATAAGCGCTAAGCCTCTCTCCCAACCAGAGAGCGGCGAGCAGGTTGTACGCCAACAGCAAAAAGTTCCACAAGCTTTAGCGTCTTATTCATTTTGCTGGCCCTCCTTCTGGTGGGATTGGCACGTCTGTGCCAGAGTAGTTCCTTGACCGACGGCCCGTAGTCTACCACAAAGCAGCTTTGAAGTCAATGCCACCTGCCCATAAAGTTGACAGGGGAATGGTCATGGAGTATAATCTCTGACGGCGCGGCTCTGGACAGGCCGGCGCGCCGTTTTTGCGAGAATTCCATACCGCCTCGGTGGTATGCGTGAAGGCAGAAACTTGGGTGAGGTTCGTAGTAGCGACCTCAGTCGTCGTTGCTGCCAACAAACGACTAAAGTCGTTACTACAAGCCAAGTCTCTGCGTGGAGTGCATGAAGACATTTATCGTGCAGGGGCAGGTCTACACGCCAGGCAAAGTCATCGCCGATGGCGTGGTGGTCGTGGAGGACGGGCGTATCGCCGCGGTGGGCCCGCGAGAAGCCGTGGACGTTCCGCCGGACGCTCGCCTCATTGACGCCGCAGGGCAGCGCGTCATCCCCGGCCTGCTGGACCTGCACATCCACGGCCTGCTGGAGGCCAGCGCCCGCAGCGACGTGGCGGGCCTCGCTGAGGCGCTGCCCCGCTTCGCCGTGACGGGCTTCCTGCCTACCCTGGGCAGTTCCTCACCAGAAGACACGCTCCAGGCCGTGCGGGACATCGCTGCTGCCATCCAGTCCAGGCCACAAGGCGCCAGGATACTGGGTATTCACCTGGAGGGGCCGTACGTCTCCCCGCGTCGCCCGGGGGCCATGGAGCCGTTCTTTGTGCGGCCCTTCTCCTGGGAGGAGTTCCAGGCCCTGCAGGAGGCGGCGCAGGGGCACATTCGCCTCCTCACCCTCGCCCCAGAGGTGCCCCCAGCGCGGCAGTACATACCCCAGCTCGTCACCCAGGGCGTCATCGTGGCCATTGGCCACTCCGATGCCACCTACGCTGAGGCCAGGGAGGCCATCAGGCTGGGCGTCAGCCACGCCACGCACATCTTCAATGCCACGCGCCCCTTCCACCATCGGGAGCCCGGCACGGTGGGGGCGATTCTGCTGCATCCCGGCGTCACCGCCCAGGTCATCGGCGATGGGGAGCACGTGCATCCAGCGGCCATCGCCCTGCTCGTGCGGGCGAAGGGGGCACAGGGCGTGGCTCTGGTGAGCGATGCCATGCCGCTGGCGGGCCTGCCCCCCGGCGAGTACGTCAGCCGGGGCAAGCGCCTGCTCAGCAACGGCCGGGCGATTTGTCTGCCAGAGGGCCAACTGGTGGGCAGCGCCACCTTGCTCAACGGCGGGCTGCGCACGCTGGTGGAGCAGGTGGGCCTGTCCTGGACGGAAGCCCTGACCATCGCCGCCGCTGTCCCCGCCCGCGTGCTGGGGCTGCCCACAGGGCGATTGGAGGCCGGCCTGGACGCCGACCTCGTTATCTTGAATGACGACTACCAGCCCCGCCTGACGATGGTGCAGGGCGAGGTGGTGTACCAGGTGTAGGTGTAGGGGCAGCCCTTGTGGCTGCCCAGGGCGACCACAAGGGCTGCCCAGGGCGACCACAAGAGCTGCCCAGGGCGGCCACAAGGGCTGCCCAGGCGACCACAAGGGCTGCCCAGGGCGACCACAAGGGCTGCCCAGGGCGACCACAAGGGCTGCCCAGGGCGACCACAAGGGCTGCCCAGGGCGACCACAAGGGCTGCCCAGGGCGACCACAAGGGTTGCCCCGGGCGACCACAAGGGCTGCCCAGGGCGACCACAAGGGCTGCCCAGGGCGACCACAAGGGATCGCCCCTACTGGTTTAGGAGGAGTGCGAGGAATGAACCTCGGCATCTTTGAAGATCAGGCCTCGAATCTCTATCCCCTGACCTTGAACCGGCCCGTCTACGAACTGCGCTGCGGCTACATCACCCTGCTGGAGCGCATCGTGCGGGAGTTTCCGGGGGTGCCAGTGCATCTTGGGATGCGCGACTACCTGGTGCCGGTGGCGCGGCGGCGTCTGCCCGCCCAAGCCATCAACGACGTGGATTTCCTGCTGGCCGACGATTGCCTCTTCGTCAATGGGCGCTGGCTATTGGAGCATCGGCAGCTCAGTCTGGAGGGGCCGGAGGAGGTGGGCCTGTGCGACGGCCAGGTGGTCTACGCTCGCGCTAAAGCAGCCACTATTCGCCAACATCTCTCTGGCGGCTGGCCCGGCTTCTTGGAGGCCCTGCGCACGGCCCTGCCCACACGAGAAGTCCAGGCCCGGCTGATCGTCTACCCCTGGCACCTGATCCAGCACAATCCCCAGGCCATGCGGGAGGATTTCGCTTTGCTCGGCGAGAAGGGGCTGAAGGGCAAGGTCTCACCTCTGGCCACCGTCTATGGCCCGGCGGAGGCGGCCTTCGTCGCCGCCAGCGCTGAGGTGCAGCCCTTCGTCGTGCTGGACACCACGCACGGCCCCGTGTTCGTGGACGAAGGGGCTATCGTCTTCCCGCACACGCGCCTTGAAGGCCCGGCCTACATCGGCCGCCAGACCCAGATCGTGGGGGGCAAGATTCGGGAAGGTACGTGCATCGGCCCGCAGTGCCGGGTAGGCGGCGAGGTCGAGGAGAGCATCATCCACGGCTACAGCAACAAGTACCACGATGGCTTCCTGGGGCACAGCTACGTGGGCGAGTGGGTCAACCTGGGCGCTTTAACCACCAACAGCGACCTGAAGAACGACTACGGCCCGGTGGAGGTCTACGTGAACGGCCAGCTCATGAACTCTGGCGACAACAAGGTGGGCTGCTTCATCGGCGATCACACCAAGACGGGGATTGGCACGCTGATCAACACGGGCACGGTGATCGGCATGATGAGCAACCTGCTGGCCTCCGGCGAGCCCCTGCCCAAGCTGATTCCCTCCTTCTGCTGGTATTTTCGGGGCATTTTCAGCCGGGGCATGGGCCTGAAGAACATGATCGCCACCGCCCGCGCCGCTATGGGCCGGCGCCAGGTAGAGCTTCTGCCCGAGGAGATCGCCCTCTTCGAGCACCTCTACGCCCAGACGAAAGAAGAACGGGATACCTTGATCAGGCAGGGCCGCAAGAAGGCGTAAAAGGGGACGCAGATTAGCGCAGATAGACGCAGAAAACAATAAAATAAATCCGCGTTTATCAGCGTTTATCTGCGTCCCATCCCAAATCAGGAGGGAAAAATGGACGTCATCGTCAAGGACACCTACGAGGAGATGAGCCGGGAGGCGGCGCAGATCGTGGCCCAGGCCATGCGGGCCAAGCCCAACCTGGTGCTGGGCCTGGCCACCGGGGGCACACCCCTGGGCCTCTACCACGAGCTCATCCGCATGCACCAGGAAGAAGGGCTGGACTTCAGCAAAGTGACTACCTTCAACCTGGATGAGTACCTGGGCCTGCCGCCAACCCACGAGCAAAGCTACGCCTACTTCATGCAGCACAACCTCTTCCGGCACATCAACGTGCGCCCGGACAAAATCTACGTGCCTTCCGGCCTGGTCGAGGATGTCCAGGCCTACTGCGCCTGGTACGAGGAGGAGATCGCCCGGGCGGGGGGCATTGATCTGCAGGTGTTGGGCATCGGCCGGGACGGGCACATCGCCTTCAACGAGCCGGGCTCCTCGCTGGCCTCACGCACCCGCGTCGTCACGCTGACCAAAGAGACGATTGAGGACAACGCCCGCTTCTTCGCCCGCCCGGAGGACGTGCCCCGCTTTGCGATTACGATGGGCGTGGGCACGATCATGGAGGCGCGCCATTGCCTGCTCCTGGCCAACGGCCCCAGCAAGGCCGAGGCTGTAGCGGCGCTGGTGGAAGGGCCGATTACCTCGCAGATAACCGCTTCGGCGCTGCAGATGCACCCGCAGGCCACGGTGATTCTGGACCGCGCCGCCGCGGCCAAGCTGAAGCGCCTGGACTACTACCAGTGGATCTACGAGAACCGACAGTACTTGGGGCGCTAGGACTTTAATCCACCACAGAGACACGGAGGACACTGAGCTTTATTATTTTTTTTCACTCCGTGTTCTCTGTGCCTCTGTGGTTTTCTGTCCTACTGGGTTCCGGCTTGTCCGACTTAGGAGAATAGCATGGATAGCCAACAGGTGGCTTACAAGACCCAGGCTGAGGCGCTGCGGGCGCTGCCGGAGGCGAACCTGGCACTCATCTCCGTGCCCGGCCAGTACGCCGTCCAGGAGGCGCGCTGGGCCCTGGAGCATAACCTGCACGTCCTCATCTTCAGCGACAACGTGCCCCTGGAAGACGAACGGGCGCTCAAGGAGCTGGCGCAGCGCCGGGGGCTGCTGGTCATGGGCGCCGAGTGCGGGGCAGCGATCGTCAACGGGACGGTGCTGGCCTTCGGCAATGCCGTGCGGCGCGGGCCGGTGGGCATCGTCGCCGGGTCGGGGACGGGGCTGATGCAGGTGAGCGTGCTGGTGGACAACGAGGGGCTGGGCATCTCCCAGGCCATCGGCACCGGCGGGCGTGACCTGCTGGACGAAATCGGCGGTCTCACCATGCTCCAGGGGATTGACCTGCTGGAGGCCGACGAGGCCACGCGGGTTATCGTCCTGGTAGCCAAGGCCCCCGCCCCGCAGACCATGCAGCGGGTGATCGAGCGCCTGCGCCAATGCCGCCAGCCGGTAGTGGTGAACTTCCTGGGTGGCCAGCCAGAGACCTTCGCCCAGGCCGGCGCCATCCCTACGACCACGCTGGAGGAGGCGGCCTGCTGTGCCGTAGACCTGGCCCGCGGCCAGCCGCTGCGTCGTGTGGGCTTCAGCCTGCCAGAAGACGAGATTGCCGCCCTGCTGGCCCGAGAGACGGCGCGCCGGGCGCCGCAGCAGAAGTACCTGCGCGGGTTGTTCTGCGGCGGGCACTTCGCCAAGGAGGCGCTGCTCCTCGTCCAAGAGGCCGTGGGTGAGGTTTACAGCAACCTGGGCGGCAAGGCCCTGCCCCTGCCCGATCCTCGCCTCAGCGTCCGGCACTCTATCGTGGACATGGGCGCGGAGGAGTTCACGCTGGGTCGCCCGCACCCTATGATCATCCCCCGCCCCATCCGCCAGCGCATCCTCCAAGAGGGCCGCGATCCCGAAGTGGCCGTGCTCCTGCTGGACGTGGTGCTGGGCTACGGAGCGCATCGCGACCCGGCGAGCATCCTGGCGCCGGCCATCGCCCAAGCCAGGGAGCAGGCGGCTGCAGAGGGGCGTTACCTGACGGTGGTGGCCTCCGTCTGCGGCACAGAACGGGACATCCAGAACGCCCGTTTGCAGGAGCAGAAGCTGCGGGATGCAGGTGTGATTGTCCTGCCCAGCAATGCCCAGGCCGCCCGGCTGGCTGCCATGCTCGTCCAGGGGGAAAGCCGGCCGATGGCCGATAGCCGATGGCCGATGGCCGATAGCCGATGGAGGTCAACTGGCCGCAACGCGTCGCCTGCCCTGTCGCCGCGGGTGGCAGGGCAGGGGACTGCTCTGCTGGGACAGCCGCTACGGGTGCTCAACGTGGGCATCCGCATCTTCTACGAGGCCCTGCAGCAGCAGGGCGTGACCGCCGTGCACGTGGACTGGGAAATGCCGGCGTAGTACCGTTCTTCGGTAGGGCGGGCGCGACTGGCTCTGGGGCAGAGGTGGCAACGGATACCGACACGAATAAACGAATGGCGGCCTGAGACTCATTCGTTTATCCGTGGTCTTATTCGTTGACGCCGGAGCCTACGCCAGAATCTCTAGCCTGCGGGCATTTTGCAGACACGCTCGAAGGAATGCCTCGCCCCTACATAAGCCTGGCACACGGATTGGAAACGAACATGCATCTTCTGCTGCGCCTTATCCTGGCCTTCCTGGCCGTTGTGCTGCTCCTCCTGCTGGTCGGCCCGTTCCTGGTGCCCATACCGCCGCTGCCAGGCACCGTGCCCCCGGAACAACTGGCCGATCCCGACAGCCGGTTCGTGGAGATCAACGGTCTGAAGGTGCACTACAAAATCGCCGGCCAGGGCAAACCCGTGCTGGTGCTGTTACACGGCTTCGCCGCCAGCCTCTTCTCCTGGCGCGAGGTGATGGCCCCACTGGCCCAGCGCGGCACCGTGATCGCCTTTGACCGGCCAGCCTTTGGCCTGACTGAACGTCCGCTGCCCGGCGAATGGCGGGGAGAAAATCCCTACACCTCCGAGTACCAGGCCAAGCTAACCGTGGGCTTGCTGGACGCCCTGGGGGTGGACAAAGCGATTCTGGTGGGCAACTCGGCTGGAGGCAGCGTGGCTGTACTCACCACCCTGCGCTATCCAGAGCGCGTGCAGGCCCTGGTGCTGGTGGACGCGGCGGTCTACAGTGGCGGCTCGCCGAGTCTGCTCCGTCCCCTCTTCCAGACCCCGCAGATGCGCCGCCTGGGGCCGCTGTTCGTGCGCTCCATCACCAGATGGGGGGAGGATTTTGGCCGTTCGGCCTGGCACGATCCATCCCGCCTGACGCCGCAGATCTGGGCAGGCTACAAGAAGCCGCTGCAGGCCCAGAACTGGGATCGCGCCCTCTGGGAGTTCACCGCCTCCAGCCAGCCCTTGCACCTGGCCGAGCAGCTTGATCAGATTCGTGTGCCTGCCCTGGTGATCACCGGCGACGACGACCGCATCGTGCCTACGGCGCAGAGTATTCGCCTGGCCGATGAGCTGCCCAACGCCAGTTTGCAGGTCATCGCCAACTGCGGCCACGTCCCCCACGAGGAGTGCCCGGTCCCCTTCCTGCGCGCCGTGAACGATTTTCTGGACAAGCTAAAGTAGGGCGGGCGCGGCGCCCGCCGCCCTGTTTTGCACATCTGGGCTTAACGCGGCAAAATCGCAACCGAGCTTAACCACAGAGGCACGGAGAACACAGAGTTTTTGACGTTTCTCCGTGCTCTCCGTGACTCAGTGGTTTAGCGGCGACGTTGAACAATTGAGGAGGCGGTTATGACGACGATCAAAGCTGGTGTCATTGGCGCGGGATTTATCGGCGTGGCGCACGTGGAGGCTCTGCGTCGCCTGGGCAGCGTGGAGGTGGTGGCTGTGGCCGGCTCCAGCCTGGCCTCGGCGCAACGCAAGGCCCAGGACCTGCACGTCCCCCAAGCCTACGGCGACTGGCGGCAGCTCATCGCCGATCCCAACGTGCAGGTGGTACACAACTGCACGCCCAACTACCTGCACCGCCAGGTGAACCTGGCCACCATCGCCGCCGGCAAGCACATCGTCGCCGAGAAGCCGCTGGGGGTCAACTCCCAAGAGACGGCGGAGATGCTGCGGGCGGCCCGGCAGGCCGGGGTGGTGCACGCCGTCAACTTCAACTATCGCATGTACCCCCTGGTGCAGGAGGCCCGCGCCCGCCTGGCTGCCGGCGAGCTGGGGCCGGTGCGCCTGGTGCACGGCAACTATCTGCAAGACTGGCTGCTGCTGGAAACCGACTACAACTGGCGCATTGATCCGGCCATGGGCGGCCCATCCCGGGCCATGGCCGACATCGGCTCGCACTGGTGCGATTTGGCGCAGTTCGTCAGCGGCCTGCTGATCAGCGAGGTCTGTGCCGACTTGCACACATTCTTGCCGCTGCGCCGTCGCCCCAGGCGCGTCGCCGAGACCTTCGCCGGCGTAGGCCAGCGTCCCGCCGATTTTGACGAGGTGCCCATCGCCAGCGAGGATTACGGCAGCATCCTCCTGGGCTTCCAGGGCGGGGCCCGCGGGGCCTGCGTCATCTCGCAGGTCAGCGCCGGTCACAAGAACCACCTGACCCTGGAGGTGGACGGTGCTATGGGCAGCCTGGCCTGGAATCAGGAAGAGCCCAACACACTCTGGCTGGGCCATCGCGGGTCGCCCAACGAGGTGCTGGCCAAAGACCCGTCGCTGCTGCACCCGCAGGCGCAGCCCTACGCCCACTACCCCGGCGGCCACGGTGAGGCCTATCCCGATGGGATCGCCAACCTCTTCCGCAACGTTTATCGTTTTCTGCAAGAGGGTCGCGACCCCCGCCAAGACGCGGCCGACTTCCCCACCTTCATGGACGGCCACCGGGCGGCGTTGGTCGTGGAGGCGATAATGCGCAGTGCCCAGGAGCGGCGGTGGGTGGGCGTGGGGGACGAGGACGCAGATTTACGCAGATAGACGCGGATTTTTTATTTTTATGAATCCACTGCGTGCGTAGCCAGCGTTGATCTGCGTCCTCAATCAAAAACTTGTGTGGAGGACGACATGAAACTCGGCGTGTTCAACCCTATGTTTGGCGGGATGCCCTTGGAGGAGATGCTGGATCGGCTGGTGGCCCTGGGCCTGGAAGCGGTGGAGCTACGCACCGGCCCCAACTCTGTGGACGAGATCAAGGCCGGGCACTACCCCGGCCAGAACCAGTGCGATCCCGCCGTTCTCCTGGCCGATGCCGGCCAGCGGCGGCGCTTCCAGGCCGCCTTCGCCCAACGTGGCCTGATCATCAGCGGCCTCTCCTGCCACGGCAACCCCGTCCACCCCGATCCGCAGATCGCCGCCCTCTTCCATCGCGTCTTTGAGGACAACGTGCGCCTGGCCACGGAACTGGGCGTGGGGGTGGTCATCGTCTTCAGCGGCTGTCCGGGCGGAGCGCCCGGCGACCAGCAGCCCAACTGGGTCACCTGCACCTGGCCACCGGAGTTCAAGAACATCCTGCAGTGGCAATGGGAGGAAGTGGTCATCCCCTACTGGCAAAAGGCCGGAAAGTTTGCCCAGGAGCACGGGGTGAAGATCGCTGTTGAGATGCACCCTGGCTTCGTGGTCTACAACACGGCTACCCTGCTGCGCCTGCGCCAGGCCGTGGGCCCGGTGATCGGCGCCAACTTCGATCCCAGCCACCTCTTCTGGCAGCAGGCCGATCCGGTGGCCGCCATCCACGCCTTGCAGGGGGCGATCTACCACTTCCACGCCAAGGACACGGCGATCAACGTCTACAACACGGCGGTCAACGGCGTGCTGGACACAGGCAGCTATCGCAATCCTGGCGAGCGGGCCTGGATCTTTCGCACGGTGGGTTACGGCCACGATCTGCTGACCTGGAAGAACATCGTCAGCGCCCTGCGCCTGGCCGGCTACGACTACGTGATGTCCATCGAGCACGAGGATGCCCTGGCCTCCCGTGACGAGGGCCTGCGCAAAGCCGTGGCCTTCCTGAAAGAGTGCCTGCTCAGCGAGCCGCCGGTCGCCGCCTGGTGGGACTAAACGTGTTGCGTGTTGCGTGTTCCGTTTTGAGACACGGAACACGCAGCACGCAACACGGAGCAACAAGGAGACCATGAAAGGTAAAATCAAAGTCGGCGTCATTGGCTGCGGCGTGGGTAGGTTCCACCTGGCAGGCTACAGCAAGCTGCCCAACGTGGAGGTGGTGGCCCTGGCGGGCCTGGACGAGGCGCGCTGCCGCCAGCTCGCCGCCGAGTACGGCATCCCGCGGCTGTTCACGGACTACCACGACCTGTTAACCCTGCCCGAAATTGATGCCGTCAGCGTCTGCGTGCCCAACCGCCTGCACGCCCCCGTGGCTACGGCAGCCTTCGCGGCGGGCAAGCACGTCCTCTGCGAGAAGCCCCTGGCCGCCACCGTCGCCGAAGGGGAGGCCATCGTGCAGGCGGCGCGGCGGGCCAGGCGCAAGCTGATGGTGTCCTTCAACTATCGCTTCCGCGGCGACAGCCAGACCCTCAAGCGGCACATTGCCGCCGGTGGCCTGGGCGAGGTGTACTACGTCAAGGCCGGGTGGCTGCGGCGCAGCGGCATCCCCGGCATTGGCAGTTGGTTCACCTGCCGGGCGGAGGCGGGCGGCGGGCCTTTGATTGACCTCGGCGTGCATGTACTGGATCTGGCGCTGTGGTTCCTGGACTACCCAGAAATCGTGGCCGTCAGCGGGGCCACCTACGCCAAGTTCGGCCCGCGGGGCAAGGGCTTCTGGGGCGGCGATCGTTTTCCGCCAGGCACGGCGGGTTGCGACGTGGAGGACCTGGCGGTGGCCTTCGTGCGGCTGGCGAGTGGCGCCACCATGGCCGTGGAGACGAGCTGGGCCAGCTACACCAGCGCCGGCGACGACTACCACGTGCACCTGTTCGGCGACGAGGGCGGGGCGGAGCTCAACGTGCGCAACTACACCCAGAAGGACACCCTGCGCTTCTTCGGCGAGCTGGCCGGTGTACCCGCGGAGACGCGGCCGCTGTACCCGGAGATCGGCGGCCACGAGGCGGCCATCCGCCACTTCGTGGAGTGCCTGGTGGAAGATCGGGAGCCGGCGGCCAGCGGCGAGCAGGGCCTGGCCGTGCTGCGCCTCATCGCCGCCATCTACCAGTCCGCCGCCACGGGGCGAGAAGTTGTTTTGGCCGATAGCTGATGGCAGCCGTAGAGTGATCAGGGAATCAGGAAATCAGGGAATCGGGGAATACCTGGTCCCTGATTCCCTTGTTTCCTTGTCTACTTGCTCCTTGTCTACCCGCCTTGATTTATGAGCACCTCCAACCACCAACCCCCCGTTCTGACTCTGCGCCACCCGGGCGGCGGGCGCATCCTGTGGCGTTGTTTTAGCTACCTGCGCCCCTACTGGCGGACGACGCTGGCCGCTTACAGCACCCTGCTGATCATCAACGGCCTGAACATCGCCGTGCCGTTGATTATCCGCGCCATGGTGGATCGGGGCATGGGCCATCAGGACCTGTCGTTCCTCATGTGGGGCTCCCTGGGGCTGCTCGGCCTGACCATTGTGAAGGGCCTGCTCACCTTTGTCCAGGGCTACCTGACGGAAGCCGCCTCCCAGAGTGTGGCCTACGATCTGCGCAACGCCATCCACAGCAAGCTCCAGTCTCTCTCCTTCAGCTACCACGATCGGGCGGAGACGGGCCAGCTTCTGACCCGGGCCATTAGCGACGTGGATCGCGTCCGCTTCCTGACCGGCCGGGCCAGCCTGCGCCTGCTCGATGCGGCAGTGCTCTTCCTGGGCACGGCCATCGTTCTGCTGCAACTGAACGCCCCCCTGGCCATCCTGGCTCTGGGCACCATGCCTCTCCTGGCCGAGCGCGCCCTCTACTTCGGCCTGCGCTTCCGGCCCCTCTCCTGGGCTATCCAGCAGCAGATCGGCGTGCTCACGGCGCGCCTGGAGCAGAACCTGCGTGGGGCGCGAGTGGTGAAGGCCTTCGCCCAGGAAGCGGCGGAGACGCGCCGTTTCGCCGTGGAGAACGAGCGCCTGCTCGACCAGAACCTGGCCGCCTCTCGCCTGCAAGCCACCTACGCCCCGCTGCTTGACCTCATCGCCAACGTTGGCGCCGTGTTCATCATCGGCTACGGTGGCCTGCAGGTCATCCAGGGGCACCTGACCCTGGGCGAGTTGGTGGCCTTCAGCACCTACCTGGGCCAGCTTGCCGCGCCGATTCGTCGCGTGGGCATGCTGGTGGCAGCGGTGGCGCAGGCCATGGCCTCCGGCGAGCGCATCTTCGAAATCCTGGATGCCCAGTCCGAGGTGCAGGAGGCCCCTGATGCCTACCCGCTGCCGCCGATTGAGGGTCGCGTGCGCTTCGAAAACGTCTCTTTCGCCTATTTTGGCCTGCACCGCACGCTGGACGACGTCTCCTTCGAGGTGGAGCCGGGCCAGATCATCGCCCTGCTAGGAGCCACCGGCTCCGGCAAAAGCACGATTATCAACCTGCTCCTGCGCTTCTACGATCCCACCGCCGGGTGCATCACCATTGACGGCCACGATCTGCGCCGCCTGACCGTGGCCTCGCTGCGTGCCCAGATCGGCCTGGTGATGCAGGAGACTACCCTCTTTGCCGCCAGCATCCGCGAGAACATCGCCTTCAGTCGCCCGGAGGCCACGCTGGCGGAGATCGAGGAGGCCGCTAAAGCCGCTGCCGCCCACGATTTCATCATGGCCACGCCGCAGGGCTACGACACGCTGGTAGGCGAGCGCGGGGTGACGCTCTCCGGCGGGCAGAAACAGCGCATCGCCATTGCCCGCGCCCTGCTTAAGGACCCGCGCATCCTGGTCCTGGACGAGGCGACGTCCAGTGTGGACACGGAGACCGAGCGGCTGATCCAGGAGGCCTTGCAGCGACTCATGCGCGGGCGCACGTCGTTTGTCATTGCCCAGCGCCTGAGCACCGTGCGCCTGGCCGATCAGATCCTGGTGCTGGAACGGGGGCGCATCGCCGCCCGCGGCACGCACGCCGAACTGCTGCGCGTCAGCGGCCTGTACGCCGAGATCTATCACCGGCAGTTGTTGCCGCAAGAAGTTAGGGAATCAGTAACCAGGGAATCAGGAAATCAGGTATCAGGGAATCAGGCTATTAGCGAGACCCGATTCCCTGATTCCCCGATTCCCTGATTACCTCGTACCTATGGCTATCAACGTTACTGGCACCACCGGCACCTATGGCCCCCGGGCTCTGATCGAGGGGTTTGGCACCGGCGAGGGGAAGGCCTTTGATCCCCAGGTGACCCGGCGGCTGCTGGGTTTCCTGCGACCGTACTGGCGGGCGATGCTGCTGGCCCTGGCCCTGATGCTCGCCGCCTCCGGCCTGAGCCTGCTGGCCCCCTACCTGATCAAAGTCGCCATTGACAGCTACATCGCCCAGGGCGATGTGGCGGGGCTGGTACGCATCGCTGCCTTCACCGCGGCCACCTACGTCGGCATCTACCTGACGAGCGCCGGACAGACCTACATGCTATCGCGGGTGGGGCAGCAACTGCTGGCCACCCTGCGGGCGCGCCTATTCCAGCATTTGCAGGCCCTGCCCCTGGGCTACCACGACACGCACATCGTGGGCGTGACCATCTCCCACGTGGTCAACGACACGGATGTGATTAACCAGTTCCTCTCGCAGGGGCTGGTGGGCATGCTCGGCGATGCCGTGATCATCGTGGGCATTGTGGTGGTCATGGTCTCCCTGGAGCCCCGGCTGGCCCTGCTGACCTTCAGCGTGCTGCCCATCATGGTGCTGGCCACCATCCTGTTCACCCGCCGCGCCCAGGCCGCTTTTCGCGACACGCGGGAAAAGATCGGCGCTGTAGTGGGCGACCTGGCCGAGAATATCGGCAGCATGCGGGTCATCCAGGCCTTCGCCCAGGAGCTACCCACCCAGCAGCGCTTTGAACAGGTGAATCGCGAGAATCGGGACGCCAACGTCGCTGCCATCGCCCTGGCCTCGGCCTTCACGCCGGTGGTGGATTTGCTGAGCATCGCCGCTACGGCCATCGTCCTGTGGTTTGGCGGGCTGATGGTAGCGCGGGGCGAGCTGACCCTGGGCATCGTGGTGGCTTTCCTGGCCTACGTCTCCCGCTTCTTCAACCCCATCCGCGACCTGAGCCAGATCTACACCACCTTCCAGTCGGCCATGGCCGGTGGCGAGCAGGTGCTGCGGCTGCTGGACACCCCGCTGGACATCGCCGATAAACCGGGGGCGATAGAGTTGCCGCCGCTGCGGGGGCATATTGAGTTCAATGATGTCTGGATGAGCTACCGCGGCGGTGAGCCCGTACTGCGGGGGATTAACCTGACCATCGAGGCCGGACAAACCGTAGCCCTGGTGGGCCCCACCGGCGCCGGCAAGACGAGCATCGCCAACCTGGTGGGCCGCTTCTACGAGGTGACGGGCGGGGCGGTGCGGATTGACGGCCACGACGTGCGCGACGTGACCCTGGCCTCGCTGCGCCGCCAGATGGGGCTGGTGCCGCAAGACCCCTTCCTCTTCTCCGGCACCATCGCCGATAACATCCGCTTTGGCCGGCCGGAGGCCAGCGATGCAGAGGTACAGGAGGCGGCCCGTCTGGCCAACGCCCACGATTTCATCGCCGCCCTGCCGCAGGGCTACGCCACGCCGATCCTGGAGGGTGGCGTCAACCTCTCCGTGGGCCAGCGGCAGTTGGTGTGCATCGCCCGGGCGGTGCTGGCCGAGCCCCGCCTCCTCATCCTGGACGAGGCCACGTCCAGCGTGGACACAGTCACCGAGGGGCTGATCCAGGAGGCGCTGCAGCGCCTGCTGGCCGGCCGGACGGCGATCGTCATTGCCCATCGCCTGAGCACCATCCGCCACGCCGACTGCATCTACGTGGTGAATGACGGCCAGATCGTAGAGCAAGGCCCGCACGAGGAGTTACTGGCCCGCGGCGGGCTGTACCGGGAGCTGTACCGAAGGCAGTTTGTGGAGGTGGAGGGGGAGGAGGAAGTAGACAAGGAGACAAGTAGCAAGTAGACAAGGAGGGTGGTAGGTAGAAGTGATAGACCCAATGCGCTCGAATAAATTCGGCTTCTAATCCGCAAAGGAAAATGTTTTACGCTATTAGAAGCGGAATTCATTCCCGCGCTTACACATGTCGCAGGTCGCTCGTCTGATCTGCGCAAAAGTGGGGTACTGCAAGGGCCCTGGAGAACTTGACAACGCACTGATACAGGTATATAATTAGCATGGCTGGCTAAACAAACGCTAACGAGGTGGAAGATGTCTGTGTCTGTGATACCTGAGATTAGACCGTTCTCCGACCTGCGTATCCGGCAAGCCGAGGTTCTAGAGAAGTTGTCTGAGGGGCCGGTGGTCCTGGCCCAGCGCGGGCGCGCCGCTGCTGTGCTGGTCGAGCTAGAGGTGTGGAACCGTCTTATCGAGAGACTGGAGGAGCTGGAGGACGCTCTGGCAGTGATCGAGGCGCGGCAAAACCCTGAGCCTGCGGTGAGCCTTGAAGAATACATAGCCAGGCGGGACGAAGTTGTACCAGTTGCAGCTTGACGGCAGGGCGCAAAAGGACCTTGACCGGTTGCACGGGAACACCTTGCGCCGGGTGCTGGAGGCGTTGACTGCCTTGCGTGAGAATCCGCGCCCGCCTGGGTGCCTGAAGCTGCGCGGCTCGGAGGATGCCTATCGGATCAGGGTAGGCGATTATCGCGTGCTCTACAGCGTTGACGATGGAGCGCAAACCATCAGGGTTTGGCGGGTGCGGCACAGAAGGGAGGCGTACAGAGAGTAGATGACAAGCGGCCCTGCTCGCCCATCGGCTTTTGGTAGTAGTCTCAGCAAGGAAGAGGGGGTAGGCCAGGCATGGTACCCGGCTCTCAGAGAGTCCCCAAAACCGTGCTGAAGGCAGGACGAAAGACCGAAGAAGGACAAAGCTTGACATTCTCCCCAAAATGCGCTATAATTCTGTACAGAAGGATGACTAGGAGGAGGACATGGCCACGAGGATCATGAGCATCACCGATGCCCGGCAAAAAATTACCGAGCTGGTGCGCGATCTAGACGATCCTGTGTACATTACCGTTTTCGGCAGTCCCCAGGCCGTGCTGGTGCGCTACGACGTCTACGAGGCGCTGCTGGAGAAGGTTGAGGACTTGCAGGACAGCCTGGACGTGCTGGAGCGCCGCGGCGAGCCGGCCAGGGATTGGGAAGAGATCGAGGCGGAGTTAGCGCAACGTGTACCGGTTGCAGTTTAAGCGCTCTGCCGAGAAGGAGCTACGCCATCTCCGCCCGGTAGATAGAGACCGGCTGGTCTCCGCCATCCGGGGGCTCCGCCAGAGCCCGCGCCCGCCTGGCTGCAAGAAGCTGAAGTGGGTTGGTGTGTGGTCATTGCGGGTAGGGGACTACCGGGTGATCTATGACGTGGACGACGAGGCGCAGCTCGTGACGGTTTACAAGATAGGACACCGGCGCGACGTGTACCGCGAGTTGGAACTTTAGTAAAGGTGAGCTATGAGTAGTGATGTATACTGGCTGTTGATCGGCGCTGCTATCGGTGCTGTCGGCGCCATCGTGGGCGGGATTGTCGGCGGATTCGTGCAAGGCTGGGCTTCGGACTGGTTTGACCGGAGGCGAGCTGCCGCCGAAAAGCGTGAGCAGTGGATACAAACCGCCCTGGAATGGGCCGCCAACGGGCGCAAAGACAGCTTGCGACGGGCCGACCTGCAAGGTGCTGACCTGCGAGGGGTAGACCTGGGACCGGGCAAAGATGGGGATACGGGGGCTGACCTCAGCTACAGCAACTTAAGAGACGCCAACCTGACGAGCGCTATCCTGACGCATGCGCAGCTACAGGGCGCCAGCATATGCAAAGCCATTCTGTGGGACGCCAACCTGGGGGGCGCCAACTTGGAGTACGCCGATCTGACGGGTGCCAAACTGGGAGACGCAAACTTGGAGTACGCCGATCTGACGCGTGCCAACCTGGAGGGCGCCAACCTGGGGGAGGCCAAGCTGGGGCGCGCCGACTTGAGATCCGCCGACCTGCGGGGCGCCGACCTGCGGGGCACTATCCTGGGAGACGCCAACCTGGGGTACGCCAAACTGATGGGCGCCAAACTGAGATACGCCAAACTGATGGGCGCCTACCTCTTTCTCGCCGACCTGACGCACGCACATCTAGAGGGCGCTGACCTGACGGGCGCCAAACTGACGGGCGCCAAACTAAGGGGCGCCGTCTTGGGAGGCGCCATCCTGGGGGGCGCCGACCTGATGCACGCACATCTAGAGGGCGCCGACCTGAGGGGCGCCGACCTGAGGAGCGCCGACCTGAGGTACACACATCTAGAGGACGCCGACCTGAGGGGCGCCGACCTGAGATACACACATCTAGAGGACGCTGACCTGAGGGAGGCCAAACTGGGGCGCGCCGACTTGGGATACGCCGACCTGCGGGACGCCAATCTGACGAGCGCTATCCTGACAGACGCCAAACTGGCGGAGGCTCGATATAACCAGAATACTCGATGGCCAGACGGTTTCACCCCACCGTCGGAGGCAGCCAAAGTGGAGGACGAGAGTCATGTTTCCGAACATGCCCCCTGAGGCACAAGCAGCAATCGATGTAGTAGCATCAGGTTCATCAAGGCAGTTGAGGGACACTACCTAAAACAAAACTAGCCCATTTCTGGGCTAGTTTTGGGCCTAGGGCTCAACGTAGCTCATTGCGATCCGGTGGATCGCAATGAGGTCTAAAATTGTCCACAAATCGAGCTGGCCAGCGACCATTCTGATGAGGAGATAAACCAGACATGCCAGCAACAATCTCCGGTTGTCTCTCCTACTCAGCACATGCCTGATACGTTGCACTTGTGGGCTGCTCAACAGTCCCAGCAGACCTTGTACAAAACGTCTGCCTGACGTTTGCAGGCGCCCACTGACGAACATCCGGCACCGGTAGAGCGGGTTCATTTTTGCCTCGCAGGGCATTGACGATGGTGCCGGAGAATCTACCTCGACTGCGTAGTCTCCGCCCCGCGCGCGGCACCAGTTCTTGAAGAACTAGAGGCTGCACGGGGCGGAGCCTTCCAGTTAGGCTGTTTTCGAACAGCTTCTGGAACGCTCCGTACCGGCGGAGACCCGCGACCTATCCACCTGAGGTCGTCAGGGAGTTTACATAAAATCGCCTCCTCTCTAAATTGTTAATGTACCCTTAGAGTTGGAAATCATTGTTGACACGCATATTTTAGCACAGCAGGAGTTCGTTGTCAATGGGGGGTTGACATCCGTGAAAAACTCACGTGGGAATTTTCTGGCAAGATGCTAGGACCACCATCCGCCGCATACAAACCAAAACCCCGCTCCTGCCAAGCGGGGTTCTGCGTGCTTACGTGTGGCTCATCTCAACCGTCGCCGGAATAATTCCAGGACCGTCGTACGGTATTCTTTGGTCAGCAGGTAGGCTTGTACGGCGGCCAACAGCAGGTTCGGAATGCCCCTCACAAACTGCAGCGGCACCAGAAACAGGTTAAAGAGCAGCCCGCCGAGTAAGCCTAGCTTTACCCCGATGCCCTTGCTGAGGATGAGCACACCGATGGAGAACTCGAAGAGGATGAGCAAGACCAGGAGCACCGGCAGGTTCGGCGCCACCACGACTCGCCAGAGGCCTTTGTAGACGGGGGGGGGCAACTGCACCCAATAGAATTTACCGGCTCATCAGTCCTGACAGGTGTTTTCTTCCTACCGGCCGTACAGTGGCCCAAAGTTGGCGCAGGCGCGGAAGTCGGCGCCTTGCGGGTCCATGGCCCCAAAGGCCGACCAGGCGCTGGGCCGGAAGAGGCGCTCCTCCGGCACGTTGTGCAGACTAACTGGAATGCGCAGCATGGCGGCCAGGGTGATCAGGTCGCCACCGATGTGGCCGTAGCTGAAGGCCCCGTGGTTAGCACCCCAGTTGTACATCACGGAATACACGTCCAGGAACGGCCCGCTGCCGGTAAGACGCGGGACAAACCAGGTGGTGGGCCAGGTGGGGTTGGTGCGCTCGTTCAGGAGGCGATGCACCTCCTCTGGCAGCTCCACGGCGTAACCTTCGGCGATCTGCAGGACGGGGCCCAGTCCCTTGATCAGGTTGATTCTCGACATGGTGATGGGCATCCCGCCGCGCGTCAGGAAGCCGGAGGAGTAGCCGCCCCCACGGAAGTACTCCAGCATGGCCGGATACCAGGTGGTGGCCGCCAGGCAGGCTTGAGCCTCCGCCGGCGTGATCTCCCAGAAAGGCTTCATGGCCGGCTGGCCGTTGATCGTCTGCAGGCCACAGCCGTCCAGGGCCGCGGCGCCGGAGTTGATGAGGTGGATGACCCCGCCGGCGGCCAGGCCGCTCAACTCGTAGCCGGCCACCCGCTGGACTGCCGCCGGGCTCCAGTAGGTGCGCACGTCGGCGAAGACCTGGGCGGTGTTGGTCAGGAGATGCCCAAAGAGCATGGCCACCCCGTTGAGACAGTCGTTCTCCGTGGCCACCAGGTACGGCTGGCGGATGCCGTTCCAATCAAAGGATGAGTTAAGAATCGCCTCCAGGAAATCGCCGTTGGGAAAATGGTCGGTCCACTGGCGCTGCCCCTGGAAGCCGGCGAGGATGGCGTTGTGCCCCAGGGCCTCCTCGCCATAGCCCAGCTCGGCCAGGCGAGGGTTGCCCACCATCAGGTCGCGGGCGATCATGGTCATCTTGACCACGGTCTCCCAATCCCGATCCTTCTGCGCCCGGCTACGCTGTATGGCCGGCGGATTGTAGTCCCGTCCCTCGCGACAGTTCTCCCGCACCCACGCTAAGGCCCGGGCGAACTCATCTTTATCGTAAATCTCCTCCTCCAGGCGGCGCACGAACTCGCTCATGTCTACGGTCTCCACGCGCATGCCCAGATAACTCTCCAGGAAGGCCTGGTCTACAATCGAACCGGCAATGCCCATGGAGACGCCGCCCAGGGACAGGTACGATTTGCCGCGCATGGTGGCCACAGCCAGCCCGGCGCGGGCGAACTGCAGGAGCTTCTCCTGCACATCGGCCGGAATGGTGGTGTCGCCGGCGTCCTGGACGTCCCGCCCGTAGATGCTGAAGGCCGGCAAGCCTTTCTGGTTGTGGGCGGCCAGCACCGCCGCCAGGTAGACCGCCCCGGGACGCTCCGTGCCGTTGAAGCCCCACACTGCTTTGGGGATGTGCGGGTCCATGTCCATCGTTTCCGAGCCGTAGCACCAGCAGGGTGTGACGGTGATGGAGAGGCCCACGCCGGCGCGGGCGAACTTGGCCGCCGCCTGGGCGGCCTCGGCCACCCCGCCGATGCAGGTGTCGGCGATAACACACTCCACGGGCAGGCCGTTGGCGTGGTGCAGGTTCGTCGTCAGCAGGTGGGCCACGGCTTGGGCCAGGGCCATCGTCTGGGCTTCCAGGGATTCGCGGACGCCTTTGCGCCGCCCATCAATGACGGGGCGAATACCGATCTTGGGCAGGTCCCCCACCAGGCGATGACGTGGGGGATTCATGGTAAGGAGCTTTCTCTTTGACATAACGACTACCTCCTTGCCTTGCTTGAAACCACAGAGAGCGCGAACGGGGAGACGAGGAGAGGGGGAGACGGGGAGACGGGGAGAGGGGGAGACGGGGAGACGGGGAGATGGTGTCTCTCTGCGTCCCCATGTCTCCCCGTCCCCTTATCTCCTTGTCGCCTCCTCGTGTCCTCTGCGTCTCTGTGGGTAAATAGGGCGGGTGCGGCGCCTACTGCTCCGCTCCGCTGCCACTGGGCGGCTACTGCATACGGCAACCAGGAGGAGATTGCTTCATCCTTGCTACGCCACCATGTCGGTGATGTCCCACTTCAGCTCCCCAGCCTCCTTAGTCACCACGCCAATGACCAGCGTGTGGCTGCCGGGAGGCAGAGTAGCACCCTTGACCATCATGGTCACCGTAGTATTGAGACCGAAGGACGTCGGCTTCTCCTTAGAGATAGCACTGGCAGCCATCTTCTCCTCACCACGGCTGACGACGGTATCGGCTATGGGGCAAGCCTTGCCGTCTACTTCAATGGGCAGCAGAGCCGTGATCGTGCCGGGGGCCAGGGTGTTCTTGATCTGGAACTCGAACCCGTCGGCCACGTTCTTGAGGCTGCCCTTGAGGTATAGCTTCTTGAGCATAAAAGCCGGGATCGCGGGCATGTCTTTAATCACCTCCTCTCTGTTGAGCTTGTGCTAGATTTTGACCCTTATGGCCTGAGGCAGGAGCCGGAAGGTGGCCGGGGCCATGCCCACCAGCTCGCCGTCGGCCTGGATGAGCATGCGCTCCTGGCTGACCACCCGCACCTCCCGGGCCCGATGCTCGCTCACCTTGGGATGCGTGAGGTGGGTGCCGTTGTACACCTTGGGCACGTTCTGGGTGAACTCTAGCTTGTTCAGATCGCCGAGGATAATCACGTCAAACAGGCCATCCTGGAGATCAGCGTGGGGGGCGATGAACATGCCCCCGCCGAAGTAACGCCCGTTGGAGACGATGACGCTGTTCAGCCGCCGGCGCGCCGTCTGCCCATCCATCGTTAGCTCCACGTGCTTGTTTTGATAGGAGACCAGGGTAATAAACAGATTGGTGAGGTAGGGGATAGTGCCGCCCAGAGCTTTGGAGCTGCGATTTACCCGCTCGGCGACCTCACCGTCAAACCCCAGACCGGCCACATTGATGAAGTAGCGATGCCGCAGGCCGATTTCAGCGGGGGGATAGCTGGCGGTCAGGCCCTGCCCTGCGCCCGCCGCCGGGCCCAGGGGGGCATACTCCACCTCGCCCAGGTCTACGGCCGTTGTCTCCGCCCGCAGCAGGCGCTGGCAAGCCTGCAGACAGTCGCGGGGGATGCCCAGGGTGCGCACGAAGTCGGTGCCCGTGCCGCTGGGAATGATCCCCAGGACGACGTCCGGCGGAACTGCGCCCTCCGGGCCGACCAGGCCGTTGACCACCTCATTCAGGGTGCCCTCGCCGCCCACGGCCACAATCAGCGTACAACCCTCGGCTACGGCCTGGCGGGCGAGCTCGCTGGCGTGGCCGGGGCGCTCTGTAAATACATGATCGAATTCTAGCCCCTGCGTGCGGAGGAGCCCCTGAACCGGCGGCCAGCGCCCCGCCGTCTTGCCATTGGCCGATACCGGATTAACGATCAGCCTCGCCTTCCCTGTGCTCGCCATGGCTTCACCTCCTCGCCACGATCTGCCGTCTATCTTACCACACAATGAATATTCTTGCAACTGGTAGGCGCTTGACGGGTGTCCGTCATGTTTTTGCGGAGCAATCCAGACTATCGGTTATTCTAGCACACCATAGCCCGTCACTGGAGTCTCGCCCGCCGAGTGAGTTCGTTCTGGATGGGAACACTACGGCCTGGAACGCCGTAGCCTGCGGGCTGAGACCCCTGAAGCTACGACGTTTCAGGTCGTAGTGTCCTGTAACTTGATAATCGTCCCTATAGTGCCATCCAACGCAAAACTTTGACAGACACCCGCGCTTGACATCCGTGCATAACGTCCTTGTATTTATGAGGAGCGAGGCATCCCAGATGCCGGATTTTCTGCCAAATGGCCCGTACCAGGAGTCCGCACCAGGGGGTGCGCACTCCTCAAAAATGGGGGTTCTTTGGGCCTGTGCTGATTACACGGGTGTCAGGCATTTGTGGCGCCTGCACCCTCTTGCACACAGGGGATGTTTGTGATAGAATGAGAAGCGACGTTGTGGGCCGAGCCGGCCGCTCGGCGACGTGGCCCCGTACAAGTAGCCACCTGTAATCCAGCCCAAAACCCGGCAGCGAAAGGGGGTGGGAATCGCAACGAACTGTGACTGGAGCCGTCTCGTGTCTGGGGATTGACCCCCAGCTAACTATTCAAGGAGGAAGAAGATGCGCAAGGTCCTTCTCGTTACCCTGATTCTGGCTCTCACCCTGCCCCTGGTCCTCACCGCCTGCGGCCCGGCCCCAACTCCAACGCCGGCGCCCAAGAAACTGATGGTGCGCCTGGTCACGGACATTGGCGGCATTGACGACAAGTCCTTCAACCAGACGGCCTATAAGGGTGTGCAGGACGCTATCACCAAGCTGGGCGTGGATGGCAACTACCTGCAGTCCAAGCAGCAGACCGACTACGAGAAGAACATCCAGGAGTTCGTCAACCAGAAGGCTGACCTGATCATCACCGTCGGTTTCCTGCTGGGCCCGGCCACGGCCAAGATGGCCCTGGCCAATCCCAATACCAAGTTCGCCATCGTGGACTACACCTACCCGGACTGCTGGCCCGGCGCTAAGGTAGGCACCGACTGCGGCTCCGAAACGGCCGTGCCCAACGTGTTGGGCCTGGCCTTCCAGACCGACCAGGCGGCCTTCCTGGCCGGCTACCTGGCCGCGGGCATGAGCAAGACCAAGAAGGTGGGCACCTTCGGCGGAATCCAGCTCCCCACCGTCACCATCTTCATGAAGGGCTTCCAGGCCGGTGTAGAGTACTGGAACGCCCAGAAGAAGGACACCGTCAAGGTCCTGGGCTGGGATACCAAGGCCGATAAGGGCCTCTTCACCGGCACCTTCACCGAGCCAGACAAGGGCAAGACGGCGGCTAAGTCCCTGATTGACGAGGGTGCGGACGTGATCCTGCCTGTGGCTGGCCTCACCGGCAATGGCGCCTTCACCGCCGCTAAGGATGCGAAGAATGTCATGGCCATTGGCGTAGACACCGACCAGTGCGTGTCTGTGCCGGACGCCTGCCCGGTGCTCCTCACCAGCGTGCGCAAGAACATGGACGTGGCCGTCTTTAACGCCATCAAGGCAGTGCAGGATGGAACTTTCAAGGGCGGCACCAACTTTATCGGCACCCTGGCCAACGATGGCGTGAGCATTGCCCCCTTCCACGAGTTTGACAGCAAGATTCCGGCCGACCTGAAGAAGGAGCTGGATCAGGTCAAGGCCGACATCATCAGCGGTAAGGTCAAGACCGGCGTGGAAGCGCTGAAGTAGACCAATCTACCTTTCGGCGGTGCTGGAGCAATCCAGCACCGCCGAGTTTCACCAAGGGCTAATTATGCCTCCTGTCCTGGAACTGCGCGGCATCACCAAACAATTCCCCGGTGTGCTGGCCAACGACCACATTGACCTGACCCTCCTGCCCGGCGAGATCCACGCCCTCTTGGGCGAAAACGGGGCCGGGAAGACCACCCTCATGAACATCCTCTATGGTCTCTACCACCCCGATCAGGGGAAGATCATCGTCAGGGGCCAAGAGGTGGTCATGGAAAGCCCCAACAAGGCTATTCAAGCCGGCATTGGCATGGTGCACCAGCATTTCATGCTCATCCCCGTCTTCACCGTCACGGAGAACGTGATGTTGGGCGTGGAGCCGCTGAAAAACGGGGCCTTCCTGGATCGCGCCCAGGTGGCCGCTCACATCCGGGAGATCTCCCAGCAGTACAACCTGGCCCTGGACCCGGACGCCTACGTGAAAGACCTTTCCGTGGGTGTGCAGCAACGGGTGGAGATCGTCAAAATCCTTTACCGTAAGGCGGACATCCTCATCTTCGACGAGCCGACGGCGGTATTAACCCCTCAGGAAGTAGAGGAATTCTTCAAGATCATGCGCTCCCTGGTGGCTCAGGGGGTATCCATCATCTTCATCACCCACAAGCTCAAGGAGGTCATGGCCGTAGCCGATCGCATCACCGTGTTGCGCGATGGCCGCGTGGTGGGCACCACCCGACCCCAGGAGACCAACACCGCCGAATTGGCGCGCATGATGGTGGGCCGCGAGGTCATCCTCACTGTGCAAAAGGAACCGGCTCAGCCTAGGGAGACGGTCTTGCAGGTCCAGAACCTGCGCGTTTTAGACGATCGTAAGCAGGTAAAGGTAGACGGTGTTTCCTTTGAGGTGCGTGCTGGCGAGATTTTAGGGGTGGCCGGCGTCCAGGGCAACGGGCAAACGGAGTTGGTGGAGGCGCTCACCGGCCTGCGCCCCGTGGCTGATGGGCAGATAAGCATCAACGGCAAAAATACCAACTTTGCCACGCCGCGGCAAATTCTGGAGACGGGTGTGGCGCACGTGCCAGAGGATCGCCAGCGCGACGGGTTGGTTCTCTCCTACCCCGTGGCCGATAACCTGGTCTTGAACACCTACTACCTGCCACCCTTTGCCACCGGCATCGTCATGCACGAGGCTGCCATCCTGGCCGCCGCCGAGGAGCGGGTGCGGCAGTTCGACATCCGCACGCCCAGCGTCATGACGCTCACCTCCAGCCTCTCTGGCGGCAACCAGCAGAAGGTCATCGTAGCGCGGGAGTTCAGTCGCCCTATCAAACTATTGGTGGCCTCCCAGCCTACGCGTGGGTTGGACGTAGGCTCCATTGAGTACATCCACCAGCGCCTGATTGACAAGCGTGATCAAGGCTGCGCCGTGCTCCTGGTCTCGCCAGAGTTGGATGAAATCATGTCACTATCCGACCGTATTGCGGTGATGTACCGGGGGCGCATTATGGACATCGTCCCCGCCGAGACGGCGACACGCGAGCAGTTGGGCCTGCTCATGGCCGGGGAGCATCCAGCTTAGAAGTTCCAAGTTTCAAGTCGACTTTTGCACCTTGAAAGCTGACATATCAGGTAGCTCAGACGGAGGTTTTCGGCGTCTTACGGGCGAATTGGGGCAATACCTAACCTATCCCACCTGGTATCGTCCAGGTGAGCCAGCCCC
>Ga0315268_10001131_pt1 | contig 30789 bp, 30 predicted proteins | sample C1_top_MG_FD_204535 | JGI IMG/M metagenome (GOLD analysis project Ga0315268, IMG submission 204535) | Sediment microbial communities from Yellowstone Lake, YNP, Wyoming, USA - C1_top | ecosystem: Environmental > Aquatic > Freshwater > Lake > Sediment | place: USA: Wyoming | collected 2017-08-01
AACAGGCCGGCCGCCTCGAGGCTCACCGATGAGCGTCAGGAGGCGGTGTCTGCTCTTTCTTGACTTAATCTCCGGGTCGCGTGGTGCAGGGATCGCTGTATACGCGATTGGCGTACTGTTCTTCCTCATAATCGTGTTTGTTCCCCCTGTATTTGGGATCCTGCTCGGTGGTTCAAAGATCTTCGAGATGTTGTTATATCCGGATCTCATGAGTCGAGGAGGCTCTGCGATTGTTGCTTCCTTCGCAATCGCAGTGACTGTTTCTTTGATGGATCTCGTTGCGGGGTTACCGATGGCATGGTTCATTGTTAGGAGCAGATCTGGCTGGGTCAGTACCATCGATACGCTCGCAAACATACCATTCATTGTTCCTACTGTAGCGCTCGGGTACTCCGTTCTAGCATTCTGGGGAGGTAGTCAAGGGGTCGGTAGCCTACTGGGCTCTCAGTTTGTTTTCTCGCCGGGGTGGCAGCTGATTGTGCTACTGCATTTCGCGTTCTCTTATCCGGTCATCGTCCGGGTAATGGTAGGCGCACTCGAAGGATACAAGGAGGTCTACGAGACTGCTGCGCGTACTCTAGGCGCCTCGACCTTCACTGCTGTCCGAACGGTCTCGCTACCGTTGTTGAAACCGTCTTTGGTTGCGGGATTTCTGTTGGCGTTCGCTCGCTCCCTATCCGAGACTGGAGCGACCGTGATGGTAGCAGGCGCTTTTGAGAATGGCCCCGTGTTCATCCGAAACGCTCAGGTTGCCGGCCAAGAAAGCCCATTGCTCTTCGTTAGTCTGGTATTGATAGTAGCATCCAGCCTCCTCTTCCTTGCAATCAGGATCTTCGCTCCAAAGATGCGGCTTCCAATCTCCACAGTGTGGCCAAGAGTTGAGAGGCGACTGAGCTCGACATCAGCCGTGATGTCTAGGAATCTTCTCGCGTTTCTGGTATTCACTGTATTCGTGATTGTTCCATCACTCTTCGTAGTACTGCCTGGTTCTGGAGCCATCGTGGACGGGACACTGCAGGAAGCAGTCGCTGCAAGAGGCATTTGGTCGAACTATTGGCAGTCCATGGGTTTGTCGTATTTGGTCGCCGTTGTTGCAACGGGTCTGAATATCGTGGCCGGTCTGCCGATGTCGGTTCTGATTGCACGAAGACGGAGCGGTAGGGTCATTTCGGGTGTACTAGACACGCTAATCAATATCCCAATTGTCGTTCCATCGATAGCGCTTGGTGTCTCGATAGGCGTTTTCTGGGGTGGAGTCAGTGGCTTTTCAGAGTTCTGGTTGCTGGTCTTCGCTCACGCAAGTATCACATACGCTTACTTCGTCAGGTCAATGATCGCAGCTGTGGAAAGCATCCCGGTCGAGGTCGAAGACGTCGCACGCACCTTGGGAGCAAGACCTTTCGTCATCTTTAGGAGGCTTACGATCCCGCTGTCAAAGTACGCCCTAGTGGCTGGGGCGATCATGGCTTTCACTCGAAGCGTCGATGAGACAGGTGCCACTCTCGCTGTTGCGAAGAAACTCAGCACCGCGCCAGTGCTCATGGTGAACTGGGTCAAGGGGACCGTGTCTGCCTCTCCGCATGCTATTGGACTCGGCTTGGGTATCTTGGTGCTGACGTCATTTGCATCGTTATTGGTCTTGACGATTGCAACTCGGAGGACATAAGGGCCATGCCAACGATCAAGCTCGTGAACGTAACTAGGACATTCGGCAGAATCAAGGCGATCGATCAGGTGAGCCTACAGATCGCAGATGGGGAATACGTTTGTGTCCTAGGGCCAACAGGTGCTGGGAAGACAACATTACTTCGCCTCATAGCGGGGCTCACGACTGCAACGAGCGGAAGTATTGAGCTGGACGGCCGTGAGATTACGAATGTCCCGCCGGAGGACAGAAACGCCTCTTATGTTCCGCAACAGTACGCACTTTTCCCCCACATGACGGTCAGAGACAATGTCGCGTTCGGACCTCTCGCCCGAGGATTTACTCTCCAAGAATCATTGCAAACAGCTGATGAAATGCTGAAACTCGTGAGACTCCTCCATAGGGCCACAGCGCTCCCTCACGAGCTCAGCGGCGGCATGCAGCAGAGAGTTGCGCTCGCACGCGGACTCGCGGGCCGTTCCCCCTTACTTCTGCTAGATGAGCCACTTGGGGCAATCGATGCTCGTTTGAGAGTGATTCTCCGCTACGAACTCAGAAGACTAGCCAAAGGACTGGGCGTCACGGTAGTTCACGTCACACATGATCAACAGGAAGCGATGTCGATTGCCGATAGGATCGCGGTACTCAGGGACGGCGCCATACAGCAGCTTGGACGCCCCTCGGAAATCTACGAAGCGCCGAAATCTCCGTTCCTAGCCAATTTCGTTGGTGGAGCGAATTTCCTCGAGGGGGTTGTGGTCCGAGAGGCACGTGACGCCACTTTGATCGATGTCGCTGAGGGGTTCTCGATTACCTCTTCAAGAGACGGCCATCGTATGGGCGATTTCGTCGTCGCATCTTTCAGACAAGAGGGAACTATTGTCTTAACGAACGCGAGTCTCGAGGAGAACGTGGTCCCGGGAAGACTTGTCTCGACGGGTTTCCTCGGCAGCTTCCTAAGGTGTGTTGTTGACTTGGGAAGAGTCGGAGAAGTCGTGGCAAAGGTGCCAGTCCGCGAAGCACTGGAACAAAGGCTCCCTGATCGAGTAGGAGATGTTGTCTACGTTAGAGCCAACCGGGATCGAATCATGATCTTCGACAGGCCGGAGCGACCATTGGCTGTTGAGCTAGAGGCTTTCTAGATGCCTGACGTCAGGCTAGTCGGTGTCGGGAAGAAGTATAAAGACGTAGACGCGATGCGCGACGTATCACTCGAAATCAGAGATCAGGAATATGTCTCAATCATAGGGCCGAGCGGATGCGGAAAATCGACTCTTCTGAACTGCATTGCCGGAATCATCAGACAGGACTCTGGACAGATATTCATCGGAGACACAGAAGTTAGCGCTCTTCCTCCGGAAGAGAGGCAACTCGGGTACATGTTTCAGGAGATCGCTCTCTTTCCCCACATGACTAGTTGGGACAATGTGGGGTATGGGCCTCGGGTTAGGGGGAAGGACAGGGACTTCACTCGGCACTTTACGGGCCAAGTGATGGAAATGGCTAGGCTGAAGATCAGCGCTCATACCTATCCTGACGAACTGAGCGGCGGGGCCAGACAGAAGACAGCGCTTGCGAGAGCGATCGCCGCCGAGCCCCAACTCTTGCTGCTGGACGAGCCTTTGGGCGCGCTAGATGCCCACGTTCGGGCGATTCTCAGATATGAATTGAGAAGACTAGTCAACGAGCTAGGCTTGACCGCGATACACGTCACACATGACCAAGAAGAGGCCATGTCGATCTCAGATCGCCTTGTCATAATGAAGGCCGGCCAAGTCGTCGAGGTCGGCACCCCCTTGGAACTGTATCTTTCTCCAAAGCGACTATTCACCGCGAACTTCCTAGGCGAGACCAACTTCATTCCCGCGAGCGTAGAGGATTGTGATCAGGGGCACGTCACCGCCTTGGTCAACGGTTGGAATGTGGATTCAGAAGGATCAGGATTCACCAAAGGGCAGAGGGTGGTGCTCGCGGTCCGTCCGGAATCTGTGATTGTAACCCGCAGTAGAGGAGCTGACGAGCAGTGGGCCGGGACTGTAAGAGAGCGCGTGTTTCTCGGTGACTGCCTGCGCACTGAAGTAGAGCTGGACAATGGTCTACGCGTGATTGGTCACACAGTCAATCAAGGTGCTGAGCCCGTGGGAGGCGTGGGAGAACGGGTTAAGGTCGATTTCGTCAAAGGTGGCCTAATAGCTTATCAGATCCCTGCCCACGGTCTTGATGTAGAACTCGCGCTCGAATGAACTGTCACGGGGTTCAAGAAAGATGAAAGCGACCTTTGAAAGCTGGTTCGCTGCGAGAACCAAAGCACGCGCCATCGAAATGGTCAGACAGGCGACTAGGATGCTGGTCCCATCTGTAGAGGAGCTGATGGCATGTGTCAACAGTGCCGCTGCCGGAAAGAGGGATGAGTTGGAGAGTGCCTTCACCAGGCTGCATCAGCTTGAAAGAGAAGGAGACAGTCTTCGTAGGCTAATCATCACCGAGCTCGCGCGAGGAAGTCTCCCCGTGGATGAAAGGCGCAGCTTCATGCGTCTCGCGAGACAGATTGATTGGGTTGCAGACTGGTGTCTTGAGGCCGGCCGACTTGTCAGGCTAGCCCCATTGAACAAAGTATCAGAGAGCACTCGGCGAACGGCTCTCGAGATGTGCAAAGTAGTCAAGGACTGCGTAGCAGGCGCGCAGCAGTGCATCGACCTGTTGACTGACAAGAAAGTGCAAGAAGCGCTCGACGCGGCCGACAGGGTTGAGCGTCTTGAAGAAGAGGTCGACGACCTCTACCGAAGTGCCAGAGGACTCCTGAGCGAGATCTCCGGACCAGAGCTTACAGTTGGCCAAGTCGTCCTGATGGCCGAATTCATGGACGCAATTGAGAATATTGCAGATAGATGCGAGGACGTGTGCGATCAAGCGAGAGTAATAGCAGTCAGCGTCGGCACCTAGTTGCCGAAACCAATCCTGCGGTTTCCACGACTAGTTCGTTATTTACTTTCTAATCCACTATCTAGACGCGCAGAGGAAGGCAGATCAATAAACCATGAACTTATTACCTCGTGTTAGACTACGCGATCAACTTTCGCTGGTGAGAGATCATGGTCAAGGTTGAAGTTGACCTGAGCAAGTGCAACGGCGATTCTGTCTGCGTCGACGTTTGCCCGGTTGCCGTATTCGAGCTACAAGAAGTGAAGGGATACGAAGGCAAGAAGTCTGTGGTCATCAACAATGATGCATGCATCGTCTGCAGAGCTTGCGAAGTCCAATGCCCCACGCAAGCAATAGTCGTGACAGAGTGAACAGTTCTCAGAACCCCACCCCGTGGCTGGATACCGTCACAGTCTATCAACAGAACATCAGACAAATCGCAAGCATGCCACCCCATGTCACTGTCGTGGGGTTTGCAAGACTCCTCATGATGTGACGTGGAGTACGAGCCAGTTCTATGCGTTTCTTTGATCGGGCACGATCTAGAATTCTTCGAAGGCGCCTCTCCTTCTCGCGAGTGCCTCAAAACCGAGAAAGAGTGCATATCCAACAACCACGCTGACCACCCCTGCTCCGATCTCCTGCAGGACTATCGGTGCTAGCTCAGCTAGGCTCGACCCCTGAATTGCGGCACGGGCAGCGATGGTTCCGTAAGTCATCGGGATTGCGTATGAGAGGGGTTGAATCCACGTGGGCAAGTAAGTCACCGGAAAGTTAACTCCACAAATCAAGAGCCCTATGAACAGGAATATGTTCGCGATTATCATGGCCGTCCGTAGGTAGAGGCCAACGCTTCCGAGCATAAGCCCAAACCCAGTCATGGCTAGAGAAGTCACCAGAATGACCACAGCAAGTGCAACGAAATCTGCCCCAGACATGTCCACTCCAAACACATAGGATGCGTAGACGAACCCGACAACTACCGTTGCCATGCTGTTGAGGATCTGAAACATCGCTCTGCCAACGAAGAGAGGAAATCGACTAGCCGGTGTGACGATGAGAGGTGTGAGAGTTCCCTGCCATTTCTCTTCCGAAGTAATGTTGCAGACCGCGAAGATGGAACTGAATGATGCAACCTGCAGAGCATTACCGACGGCGATGTAGGCCACCCCGGCCGCACCGGGGTTGACGAAGCGACTGAGATAGACGAAGAAGGCCATCTGGAAGAGTGGCAGTGTAAGGAGTTGCATCAGCCACATCTCAGGCCGAAGCCACGAGAACAAAGCCTTGAACGCGAACTTTGCACTACTCCAGAAGATTCGATAAGGCGGCCAGTCTCCCAGCATCGAAGTCACGACTCAGTACTCCACCAGAGTAGCGTCATTGCGAACCTTCTTCTCTGTAACTGCGAAGAGCCAGAAGCCGATCGCCAAGTAGACGATCGTCGATACCAGGACTACGGACAAATCTATCCAGTATCCGAAATGGAGTCCCTTGTAGGCAGAGTCGGCTGCGTATCGCATCGCATCGATGCCCCAGGTTGGCCCTAATGAGAGTGAGAGGGGGTGTGACCAGAACGGAAGAAGTGCGATTGGGAACATCGATCCAGATGCCACATAGATTGGAAACTCTAAGCCATTAGTCATCACGGAGGCTGATCGAGAAAGGAGGAACGCTGAGCAGAAGACCACATCCAACGTCGAAAGCGACACCAGTGTCAAGATCAGCGCAACAAGAAACAAGATTGGGTTAGCTACTTCGAGCAAGGCTCCGTAACCAACTGTGACGACTCCAAGGATGGCTAGCGCATTCAGGAGCCCGAGTACAGCATTCGACGCGGAACGTCCCGCAATGATCCAGACAAGCCTCGAGGGAGTGGCGAGCACATATTCAATTGTGCCATTCCAACGGTCAAAGGCCAATGCGAATCCTGAGCCGTACAGAGTGTTACCCCACATTCCCATCATTCCTCCTCCTAGAACGGCATACAATGCCACCGAGCCTGAGACATTCCGGAAGAGGATCAGAGCGACGGCAGTAAAGATGAAGGGCGCGATGATGTTTGGTATTATCCATTGAGGATCAGCGAAGAAGTGCAGTAGGCCCATCCTGAACGAGCTCCAGAACGTCTGCAGTCTAGTCACAGTCTAACTCACCAGTCTGAGGTACGCGTCTTCAAGCGTGGGCTCTTTGGTTCTGATATCGAATATTTTCGCTCCGCTCAGGATTTTCGTGACCTGGGGAATGAACTCTGAACCCTTGGGAGTCTGTATTCTAACCGTTTGACGTTCTCCTTCAAGATTCGAGCTTACGGTCTTGACCTCAGGTCTCTGACGTAATGACGCAATGTCAGAGTCGACAATACCAAATGCCTCCACTTCAATCACACTGATGTCTTTCACGAAGCGCTTCAATCCGGAGGGCGTATCAAGAGCGACAATCTCACCGTTACTTATGACGCCTATCCTGTGGCAGAGCTCGTCAGCCTCAAACATGTAGTGCGTTGTAAGCAGGATCGTCTTTTCCTTCTCCACCAACTGTTTGATCATTGTTCGTGTGTCTCTGGCAGCTTGTGGGTCGAGACCGATCGTTGGCTCGTCCATGAAGATCAGTTCTGGGTCGTTTACGAGGCCTTTTGCGATGTGCAGGCGTTGTTTCATGCCGCGGGAGTAGCTTTCGACTTTGCTGTCTGCTCGGTCGGAGAGGCCGACCATGTCAAGAAGTTCACTGATCTTTTTGTCTCGTTTCGCCATGGGTACGCCGTATAGGTCAGCGAAGTAGCGGAGATTCTCGCGGCCGCTCACTCGATAATAGAGTCCTCTTTCTCCGCCGAAGATTATCCCGATTCTTCTTCGTATCTCGATAACATCCTTTACGATGTCGAAGCCGAGGACTCTTGCGTTGCCCGATGTCGGGGTGAGCAGGGTTGTGAGCATCTTGATGGTGGTCGTCTTGCCAGCGCCGTTAGGGCCTACCAAGCCGAACAACTCACCGAAGTCGACATCAAACGAGATGCCTTTGACCGCCTCCACAGTCTCCTTCTTCTTTCTGAAGATGCCTTTGCTGGTTTGGTACGTGCGGCGCAGTTCCGAAACAGAAATCGCCTCCTCGGGTCGTGCAATCAAGGGATTTCCTCCAAATCTGGAACAGGCCGCTCCGCCGAAGCATCACAGGGGGACGGTATCAATATTCCGTAGGCGGAAGACGATATGAAGGAGAAGGGTTCACATGTCCCCTGTCGATTCGAGGGGATGGGTCATTGAAGGAGTACAAGCCTGGCACATTTGACAGGCATGTTGCTTACGGACAACGAGAACGGAAACTCATGCTAGTTGCCAGAGGAGTAATGGACGGATTCAAAGTCCGCTGCCAATCTGCCAAGGACGCAGAGAACCTTGCGCATGCATTCAGGGTACGATGCCGCAGGATCGAAGAGCGTGGAACAACGAAGTATAGCTTGAGGGTGAGGGTCGAAGAAAGAACAATCTACGTGACCCGGAAGGGTTTGTTGCGGCCGTAGCGCGGTCCGATCGGTCCTAGATTGACTGACCTTGCCTCTATTGCAAGATTGCGTTTCTGGTCGTGACTGAACGCTTTTATCTGTCGTTCTCTCCTCATCGCGGCACGGCGGCTTGCGAATCTACGAACATAGACGATTCTTCTTGGTTTTCGCATCCTGGTGTATCGTGCCCCATGGCCTTTCCTGTGCCGCTGAAGCCTTGACCGCACATTGCTTGTGTATCCAGTGTAGTAGCTTCCATCATCGCAGAGGAGCATGTAGACATAGTAGGGTGCGGCTTTCTCCTTCCGATTGCGAATCTTGCGCGTCGTTCCCCGGCTCCCTGCGTAAGGCATCGTTCACCATCTGATCTCATCGGACAGATAGATGCTCAGGCTGGTCCTGCTGCGCGCCCGTGCCGTTTCAAGTTACTCTTTCGATTCGACACAATCACATGGGTGTCACCATTGATGTCGTAAATGGAGCGCTCAGGGAGCGCAGGCCTTTATCCTCGTGGCAACCTGCTACCTGACATGAAGCCCACTCCAGGACGCACGCAGAGAGTACAGGAAGCACCTATTGTCAAGCTGATCGCGGACTCGAATGTGCCGAATGATGCCGTAGATCTGGGGCAAGGAGTGCCATTCTACGGGCCTCCCAAGGAGGCTATTCTCGCCGCTACTGGGGCACTCGACAAGGAGTTCGGGTTCAGGTACTCTGCTGATGCCGGCATGGCGAGCCTCCGTGAGGCGATAGTCGAGAAGCTCGCGTCTGAGAACGGTGCAGAGCTCGATTCAGGCAAGAACGTCATGGTTACAGCAGGCGCGAATCAAGCGTTTGCAAACACAATCCTCTGCATTACTCGGCCCGGCGATCACGTCCTAGTGCTTTCTCCGTACTACTTCAACCATGTAATGGCTATACGATTGGCAGGGTGCAAACCGGTGATTGTTGATACTGATGGAGACTACCAGCCGCTCGTTGAGCGCATAGGCGAGAAGATAACCAAACGCGCCAGGGCCATAGTCCTCGTGTCGCCTAACAATCCCACCGGCGCCGTCTACTCTAGGGACACCATTGAGGAAGTAGGTGCGCTATGTGCGGAGAATGACCTTTACCTCGTGTCTGATGAAACGTACGAGCATTTCGTGTACGACGATGCTGAGTTTGTGAGTGCTCTTGCGCTTGACAGGGGCGTTCAGCACACAATATCACTCTTCTCCTTTTCGAAATCGTACGGGATGTCCGGCTACAGGATCGGTTATGCAGTCTTTCCAGCGAGTATCTACGATGAAATGCTCAAAGTTCAAGATACGCTGACCATATGCGCACCGAGCGTGCTACAGGTTGCAGCGGAAGCCGCCATAAAGCTTGGCGCCGCCTACCCAAAACAGTTCATTCCTCGGATAGAGAAAGTCAGGAAGATATTCATAGAGAGACTGGCACACCTAGCCTCAGCTGAGACGCCGATCACGAAGGGAAGCTACTACTTTCTGTTGAGGCTCAGGACGAGGAAGAGCGACTGGGGCATCGCGAAGAGACTCATCGAGAAACATGGAGTCATAACGGTGCCAGGAGTGGTTTTCGGCGCAAGATGTCCCGCGCTCAGGGTGGCATACGCCAACGTAGATGAGGGCATGGCTGAGAAGGGGATTTCACGAATCGAGAAAGGGCTTCAGGAGGCCACTTCGAACAGCTCTCTTGGCTAATGGCAGCTAGAAGATTGGTAGATCATCATCCAAATTGGTCTGTTGAGAGTTCCCGTATCTTGAGATGTCTCTCTTCCTCTTGTGCTTTCATCACTTCAGATACTCGTTGAGTGCACTGTTCCTCGTTCATCAACTCGAAGTTTGCCTTTCGTTGATTGAGTATCCTCTCGACAGCGAGCTTGATCTCTAGAGGGAATACCCACTTGGTCAGCGGATACTGAAACTCTGTCCGAAAATCAGCCATGGCTGAGAAAGCTATCAGCGCCCACCAACTGCCTCGCCTTCCCTTGCCGTATCCTAGATCTCTTCGACACGTGAAGAGAACCAGTTTGTCGCCGTCTACGTATCCGAACGCCATTCTGGGCCAACCTGACCATCTGCAATGGATGCAGGGTCAGGTTACGTTGTCGGTTGGTAGATGGAGCTGATCAGAATCGGTCCGCGAGTTTCTCGCCTCGCCTAACCGCTCGCATCTGGACACGATGTCGGGCGCCGTCAAAGCGCCACCTCCTTGGAGTTGTCCTGCCAACATTGTTCTTCTTTGTGTGATTGATTTCGAATCGATTCGAGAACTCCTAGCGTTTGTGGTCGCGTCTTGTTAAGTTACTATGTATCAAATATGTAACTTGTCAGGTTACGTGTAACTTGTCGTGTTACAAACGTGAAGATTTGGCATGTTACTAGCTCGGAAATATGACAGTGACAATGAGGTGATAGATCTGAAGATCATACACGGTGACACAATGAGGAGAGCGAGGTGAAATACATGCAACATGAAAGAAAGCGTGGAATCAGGAGCAAGCGTGGAATCAGCACCGTCGTCGCGTCGATACTAGTGCTTGCAATCACGGTGGCCCTCGCAGTTGGCCTGCTTACCTTCGGGTCGAGCTTCATGGGCTCACAGGAGAAGATGTCACCACCCACCACCGACCAGATCAAGGTCGAGAACGTCGCCTTTGACTCGCCTGCAGCGGGTCAGATTACGGTGACAGTCCGCAACGTCGGGCTTGGCGACGTAAACATAGATGCACTCTATATCGATGGCGCTTTCAAGACCATAACTTCAGGCTCGGGGAAGTTAACTTCCGGCAATGCAGCTCAACTTGAAGCGACGTTCGCGGCGACTCCAGGCCATGCCTACACGATTAAGGTGGCTACTAGCAACGGCGGCGAGAGCACCTACACTGCAGTCTACTCGTAGACGAAGCAAGACTACCGCCGCCTGATTCCCCCTTCTCTTTGAGGGAACGTATTGAGATGGCGGAGGGGTTGATACTGGCCTTGAGCAACATGGTTGACACGCCTGTTGAAACGATGGTTCGAGTTCGGAAAGGCAGCCCCCTGGTCCTACCGTACAGGCCGCTGTGGTAACAGGAGGAAGAGGGAAAGCAAATTGAAGACGGTTCGGAGCAAGCACGGAATAAGCACCGTCATAGGGGAACTTCTCGTCCTAGCAATAGTCGTAGGACTCATGACTGGCGTCATCGTCTTCTACAACGCAATGGTCGGACCATTAGAGCAGGACTACAAGTCAACGGCTCAGCAAGCCGAAGTGTCCCTGAAGGAACGTTTCCTGATAGAAGATGTCGAGTTCTTGCCCGGCAACAAGATGAACGTCACAGTCTTCAACTTCGGTGACATATCACTAAACATCGCAACGGTCTACATCAACGGCATCATGACCGCCTTTGACGTTTCTCCGCTGAGCCCTGTCGGCCAAAACCACAGCGCCACGCTCCAGTGCGTTTGCGAGTGGAGTCAGGGTAGCATCTACCACGTTAAGGTCGTAACAACGAAGGGGACAATGATTGAGGCGGACTTTAGCTCTCCCTAGGAGACTGTTGAGAGGACGGCGGGGGGACTAGCAGAGATTGGGTATTAGCACTCCGCTTGCATCGCTCCTGATGATTGTTCTCATCGTGGAGGCTGTGGCGTTTCAAACCTCCATGGTTGCGGTGAACCGTGATTGGCAGCAGGACATTGCGGCCTCGAACGAGTATGCGAGGCAGAGGCTTGGGGAGGGCCTAGTTATCTCCAACGCGACGATCAGCGGGGAAATCGTGACTCTGACTTTCAAGAACATGGGAAGCGTCGTTGCCTACGTTCACCACGTCTGGGTCCTCAGCGTTCCCCCGGACAGTTCGATCCACGAGTCGTTCCCCCTCGGCAGCCTTGTCGTGCCCCCGGGGACACTGGTCCGCCACGACCTTCCCGTCCCAGCCATCGACTCCACCAAGACGTATGACTTCAAAGCGGTGACAACCCGTGGCAACATCGCCCAGATTCGGTATCCTTTAGCCTCAGCCTCCTCGACCAGCATGGGTACGACTATCAGCACAACCACCGAAACAACCATCAGCACGACTGTTAGCACGACCATTAGCACAACCACTAGCATAACAAGCAACACAACTGTTAGCACAACAACGAGCACAACCATCTACACAACTACCAGCATGACCACCAGCACGACTATCAGCACAACGATTAGCACAACCATCACGACAAATATGGGGGGGATGCCTGACATGATTTCCGGCACCCTGATGATCGCTTACCAGGCCAAGGATGCTCAGGGATACAATAGTGGGCCTTCCGATTCTTGCCATCAGGAGACACCGATGCCCTTCACGGGCATTTCGGGGCTTCAGACAGGCAGCACCCTGTATTTCCTCAACCCTTGGCTGACCAACACGGTCTTGACCAGCGCGTACAACAGCCACACAACGATGTACTACCTCGTGAATGCCACGAACACGAAGAGCACTTCGATCGTGGCTTCGGCGGGAACGATAGACTTGACTTGGTACGGCAGCAACCACATAACTGGACCACTCTTCGGCGTGTATTATCAGGGGCAATTCTACACTCTAGGATCGGCTCCCACAATCGCTTCCGGCAGCCAGTTCTACGCCATATTCAAGATAGACCGCATCGCGGAGAGCAGCTTTCCTGGGAACGTTTTCTTCATCGGGAGCGCGGCCATCACCAACAACGTGAAGGGCACAACCTACTACTCAGCGCAGTTGGCTATCGATGGTCTCTGGGTGCGATCCACCTGTTAGACATGGGGAAGTGAAAAGTGGTTAGGGTTGTTGAGAAACACCCTGTAACCCGCTCAGCGGCGACACGTTTCCCGCCCTTCCAGGCCCCAAGCGGATCGAGCAGGATAGGCCAGACGAAGGAGGGCTTCTTCCACTACATACTGAACGAGCCGAAGGTCACAGTCAGAGAAGAGAAGATGATCAAGCTCCGTTCAGCACTCGATGAGAACGCAAGCGTCACGATCAAGAAGACGAAAGAGGGCTTCTTCGACTACATAGTCAACGAGCCGAAGCTCACAATCAGAGAAGAGAGAACCATCAAGCTCCCTTCAGCACCTGACGAGGAGATACAGAGCTACTGGGTGAACCCTCCCCACGCAAGCGTCACAATCAAGAAGACGAAGGAGGGCTTCCACTACATACTGAACGAACCGAAGCTCACAGTCAGAGAAGAGAAAACGCTTAAGCTCCTGCGGGAGCGGCTCTACAGCGAGTTCTCGGTCAAGAACATCCCCGAGAGCCCCTTCAAAGCCCAGGAGCTACTCAGGCAGGAAGTCTTCAGAATACTGAACGAGCTCGGATCCACAGAACGGACTGCGGACAGACTGTACTACTATATTCTACGCGATAAGGGCTACGGAAAGATCGACGCACTCATCCGCGACCCGAACGTAGAAGACATCTCATGCCCCAAAGCTCGTAACCCAGTATTCGTGTACCACCGAACCGTCGAGTACGTCGACACGAACATATCCTTCAAACCCGAAGAGCTGGACGACTTCATCATACGACTCGCATACATGGGCGGAGAACACATCAGCGTAGCAGTACCAAGCGTAGACGTCTCCCTCCCACTCAAACTGAGAGGACACCTCTGCTACCGCACAGAGATAACCCCTGAAGGAAGCAACTTCCAACTCCGCAAGTGGCAACAGAACCCAATCTCAATAATCCAATCCATCAAGTACCGAACACTGACCGCAGAAATGGCAGCCTACTTGTGGCTCATGATACAGCACCGCAGCAGCCTAGTGGTGGGCGGGATAACCGCGAGCGGAAAAACCACAACCCTAAACGCCCTCGCCACACTCATACCCGCAAACTGCAAAGTCGCCTCATGCGAGGACACTGCCGAACTCAGACTACCCCACATAAACTGGACAAGCTTCGTGACAAGAAGCGGAGGAATAGAAAGAACCTCCGGGGCAGCACGCCAGATAGACCTTTCCCAACTCGTCAAGAACACGCTCCGACAGCGCCCCGACTTCGTCATCATCGGAGAGGTGCGAGGAGAAGAAGCATTCGCGCTCTTCCTGTCCGCAAGCAGTGGACAACTCGCCCTTTGCACAATCCACGCCGGGGACGTTCCATCGATGCTTCAGCGACTACAAGCCGCACCCATGAACGTGCCTGTCGGACTCGTCACATGCATAAACGTCATCGTGATGATGCGAAAAACAACCGACGAGAGAGGCCTACCGATCAGGAAGATGATTGAGGTCTGCGAACTACTCGGCTACGACGGCAACCTCCGGTCGTTCATGCTCAACCCCATATTCAGATGGGACACATGCACACACTCGTTCACGTCCCCCAACCCCTCGAAGCTACTGGACAAAATCGCACTACAGTACGGCTACCCGAGAGAACAACTCCAAAAGGAGACCAGAAGGCGGGCGGAGTACCTCAACCTACTCGCCGAGAAGAACGTAATTGACTCGACAGCGATAGCCCACCTCATCTGGCTATACCAGCAAGACCCTGAAGAGGCTGTGTTGACAGTCAGAAACCTCCGTCTCCGTCAGGTCGTCCCCGTAAAGACCATGTACACCGAGAAAGAGAAAGACGCCATATTCGCCGAAGTTGCCCGTTGCTACCAGACATTGTACGGGCACAGCTGGAAGAAAGAGATTGAACGCGTAGCCGTGGAAACTTTCAACCTAGACCCGAGCGAGGAAATCCCAGCAGGCGTTGTACAACATGTCCTCATCAACCAGTACAACCAAATCGTGTCACAAGCAATTGGCGTGGACGCGGGAGGCGCAGTGGAGAGTCCGATTGAAGAATCCATAGGCGAGATCAAGGAACGAATGGCTGACTTGGAAGCTGACTTGGGCAAAGCTCGAACATCACTTCAGGAGAAGCTCAAAGCCCCATTGATCCGCACGACGGGAGACTGAAACATGATGATAGACTTGCAGACCGTGCTCAATGGAGTTCATCTGCAGGGTTGGATGCACGATTACCTGAGAAGGAACCTTCTCAAGGCAGGAATGTCCACGCCCATCGAGACGTACATGCGCCTCACGGTTCGCGCAACCGAACTGTCAGTCATACCCGCTGTGACAGTGGCAGTTCTTCTCCCACGCCTGTGGTTCCTCTGCCTCGCAATTCCTCCGGCAGCCTTCCTGATCTTTCTGGCTCAGCCGCAGTTGCGCTGGCAACTGCAGAGAAGAAGCGTGATAGAGGACGAGATACCGTACATACTCAGCTTCATGACCTTGATGGCTCAGTCGAACACTCCCGCCGACAAGATCTTCCAGTCGCTCGCCACCATGGAGACGACGAAGCCTATACGAGTGGAGGCTGGTAGGATAGTCCGAGACACAAGCCTCTTCGGACATGACATACTAACGGCCATGCTGGCCACCGCTGATCTGTCACCCAGCGAGACCTTTGCTGAGATACTGAACGGTATCGTTCGAACCGTGCGAACCGGAGGGGACCTGCCTCGATTCCTGAGACTGCTATTGCAGAGGGCGTATTCGTCGAGGACTGTCAAGCTTGACGAGATATTGCGCCGCATATCCATGTACAGCATGATGTACGTTATGGCGCTCGTGGTTGCACCATTATCAGCTGTGATAATGCTCGTCATGATGGGAGTATTCGGTGGCGGGCTCGATGTCAGACCCGTCATTTACCTCGTGGACTACCTAGTGATACCGCTACTCGCATTCTTCATCTGGATACTCGTTGACCGCGCAAGAACCGCGGGCACGGAAGTGAAAATCCCGAAGGAGACGATGCGTTGAGACTCTGGAAGAAACACGTTAGACAAACCCTTGCAGCGTCCGGGCTAGCAGCCCTCGCCGTCGCCGCACTAACATACGTTCTCGCGCGCTCCGACCCAAATCTCATCCTCCTCCTGACCTTCAGCGTGATGATCTTCGCCGTACCCTCGTTCATCGTTAGCGAGCTGCGGAACAGGTGGGAAAACAACATCAGCAAAACGTTTCCCTCCTTCGTCCGAGCAATCGCGGAGAACCAACGCATGGGCATGAACATACCGAAAGCCCTGAAGGCTGCCGGCGAACGAGCCGGACCCCTCAAAGAAGAGGTCGAGGTAGTAACCCACCTAATGGACTTGGGAATGAATTTCGAGGAAGCCTTCAATCGCTTCGCAAGAAGACTCGAGATGCCCTTCGCCTGCAGGCTCGCCGAGGAAATAGCTGAAGCCGCCAAGTACGGCGGAGACATGACCCTCGTCTTCGACATGACCGCCAAGTACGCCGAGAACGTCCTAAGATGGGAGAAGAGAGTGAGCAACGAAGCCGTCGAAAAAACGATGGAAGTCTACACGTCCTTCGGAGTCTACCTAATGGTAACGGTCGTCATGATGACGCAACTCATCCCCCCACTCATAACAGCAAACAACCCCTTGATCCACTCCGTCTTCACAATGCCGGAACTACGAAGCATAAACCTCCAAACAAGCATGATCCTTGCAGTAACCTCCGGCCTCATGATAGGAAAACTCGGCTCAAACAAATCCCTCAGCGGATTAAAACACTCCATCATCCTGATGATTGTGGCAGCCGCCGTCTTCACCTTCTTCACATAGAAGATAAGGATCATTTCCAGTCACGAAGTTTTCCGAAGACGATTTCTTCAGGAAAACGAGGTACGATTGTTCTAAAGAAAACGTTCTGAACCAGAAGCTGATTCGCGAGGAGACCGAAGCCTCGCTTTCAGTTCTCGCTGGACGAATCAGAGGCGCACAGTAACTCCTTGCCCGGCGCCTCTCAAAGGGGCGCCTCTTTCCCGGAAAGCGGCACCTCTTTGGAGTTGGAGCGAGCGCAGTCGCGATGAGCCAGGCCTTCACCGCGTTGCTCAAGGCTTTCAAACGGGCCCCCCTTTGCAGGATATGGTTGGAGTTCTGGCGCCAGAACTGGCTAGGCGCTCCTCCTGAAGCGAGCGCATCATCTCGAGACTCGGCAAAAGTAGGGTGTACTACACCCTGATTTTCTCGTGTCCGCGCACATCCGCACCCTGGTGATCGTCAGCTTGACCCGAAGAGGAGAAAACGCGTGTGTAAGACGCAGTGTCTTACACACCAATTTCGAAGAGAGAACGCGGGTGTAGCACGCAGTGGACTACACAGGAATTTCGATTCTCGTCGCCTGAGGGAGCGTAGGGGCCACTTGTGGTCGACGCCTCATGGCGCGGCTCGGGAGGTGAGCTCGCGTGTTCAAACTGTTGGCTAGGACTCCCCTGAAGGTAGCGTAGCTGCTTCGAAGCCAGACGAATTTTCGGGGGTTCATCGCAAAGTGCGGGGGGGGTGGGATTCGAACCCACGAATCCTCAGGCCACGGCTTAACATCTCTTGTGAAAAGTGCTTACGCCGTCAAGACTTCTGCCGATTGACATCGTATGGTCATCTCAAACCGAACTCTACTCAAAGGATGAAATCTCTCAGTGAGAGACATGATCCGGCTTATTTCTGGGTGACACAATATCTCATAGCAGCGAGGGAGTCCACGCTGGAAACCCCCGACCACCAAGGTCCCAACCGAAAATCCGACGTGGCAAACCATCAATTGTGGGTACGCCCATTTCACTCGCCGATTACCCGAAACGTACCGAAAACATTCCAATCATGGATAGGAAAGACTGGTGCGGCCGCCGGGATTCGGACCCGGGTCGTTGGCTCTCCTCCCCGCAACGGATGGAAGGCCATTGGACGCCCAGCTATGTCCTAGACCAGGATATCCGCATGATCTCCGCCACATGTGGACGATCACATGCTCTAGACTACGGCCGCGGCCGCAAATGCACAGCGTCGAAAGGTGGTAATTATGCCTTCGCCCGAGGCGAGCCGGGCTGCTATGAGTGCCAATACGCGATGCATTTCGCTATGACAAGAGTGAAAAGCGATGATCATCCTATTCTGAATCGATTCGCTTGTCAGCTGAGAACAAGTTGCGGTTTCGAATTCGACGGGGAAGCTTTGAGGTGGAGCTTGAAGGCGACTTCGGATACGTCAAAGGGAAGTTTGAGGAGCTGATGGCTCAGCAGCCACCATCTTCGGTACCAGTGCAAGAAGAGGCTCGGACGGAGTCCACCACTATGGAGACCTTAGGGGGTGAGGATTTGGAGGGAATCTTGGAGACAGGGCCTGACGGAAAGCCACACTTCACGATCCCGTTCGATTCGCTCACAGCGAAAGAGGCCATAGGCTTAGTCCTCTACAAGGCTCAGCCGACCCCATTAGGCGACAAGGAGTTGAGCGATCTCCTCAATGCAAGCTGGAAAACAACAAAGCCGCACGTCATCAGAGCACGAGCAAGCGAGCTGCGCAAAGATGGAAAGCTCATCACCGAGAAAGGCCGGTACTCGCTGTCTGGCGCCGGACTGCAGTGGATAAGAGCGGACGTTATTCCCTCACTGAGAGGGGTTCGGTCCGTCTAATCTTGAGCGCGTCAGAGCCAACCGAGTCCGTCAACTGATCAGGCGTCAGGCCTCTCAACCACACTAACCTTCTTGCACCTCTGTCGGAAAGCCTGTAAACATACTCGCCTCGACGCCACTCTCTATGCAAGAGGCCATGTCGATGGTATCGCAGGAGTGCCATCCGTACTGCGCGAGAAGAAGGTGAGATTCCGGATTCTGACCGTGCTCGCTCTATGATGCGATTAGAGTCACACCAGCCTTCGGTGGTGAGCAGATCGAGAATCGCTGTCTTTAGTTCGTTGTATTTCAAGGCTCCCCAACAAAGCATTCTCAGAACATCCGATATGAGGATTGCGTATGAGGATCGCTGTTGACCCACCATGCGCTTGAGTGAAAGTGAAGTGATGATGAGTAACATCTAGCAGAAACCTCTGATCACATGTATTCGTATTTCGTCGCGATCTTCTTTGAGCGCCCCACTCTGAATAATGCGAGGTGTTACTCCCGGCGATAGGGCGCACACATAAGAGCTTTTAGAGTGCAAGATGATTACAGAGGTGAATGTAATACTGAGCAGTGGACGGCACAATCAGACGGTCACGCCGGCGAGGGAAACGAAGTGAGTGAACAACCACAAGTTGAGGTGGCAATCCGTTATCGCGACGTGGAGAAAACAATCAGAGGCAACCCTGAAGAGGTGTTCAGAGGCGTGTTCCAGTTCCTCTGCGAGACCATTCCCGCACTAGATGTGGTCTCGCGGATCACGCTCACAGTGAACTTCGCCGATTTTCTCAAGGAAGCCGCAGGAGTATTTGCAGTCACACCAGAAGGCGTTGTCGTGCTAACGCCCCCGGAAGCCTTGACCGATCGCGAACTTGTCATGCTCTATCTCGTCAGGGCGAAGGTCTCATTCGAAACCGGAAGGTCAGACAAGGAGACTCTCCTCGCATCAGATCTCATCTCGTTGACCGGCAAGGGATCCGGCACAGTGGCAGGCAGGCTGAGCGAACTCTCAGGGGAAGGATTTGTAGAGAGAATTGGGAAGGGCGAGTACCGCGTGACAACTTTCGGGCTGCATCGCTTCCAACAGGACGTGCTTCCAAAACTGAAGGGTTGATTGGAACTGAGCGAAGAAAGAACTCTCACAATCGAGCTACAAGTCCGCGAACTGAAACACACCGCGAAGGGAACAGTAGATGAGGTGCTCCAAGAGGTTCTTGCGTTTGTGTCACATGTCATTCCAGGCTACGATGCAGCTTCGAAACTTCTCTATGCTCCGGAATACGGAACCTTGCTTGATTCACTTTCCAAGATCCTGAAGATTGCACCTGACGGACAAGTTCTTCTCCTGCAGGAGAATCTGCCGGCTGAAAAGGCAATCACTGCAGTTCTACTAGGAGCGCATGTGGCAAACAAGTTCCAGAAACGTCCCAACGATGAATTGTACGCCGAAGAGATAGCCAGATCCGTGAGCAAGGCACTGAAGACGGTCAGAAACACAATCGCGGAACTTCAGAAGCAAGGTCTCATCGAACGAGCCGCACGTGGAACCTACCGGATCACAACTGCCGGGATCATGAAGATGGAACAGGAACTGCAGACTTCGCCAAACGGTTTTGAAGGAGGGGTCTCTCAAAAGCCGTGAGAGTCGGAGCCGCCGCGCTCCTTTGAGCGTAATTCGGGTGCGGCGGCAACGGGGGCTTCTAGCAGCTCCCGTAACAGGGGGGTGAGAATTTCGTGATCCACCGCACCCAAATGACACATGCTTCAATTGAGGAGATAAGCAGTTCGCTACGCTTAGAGAACAGCGAACGCTCACTGCTGCCATCATTTCTTGTGGAGCTCAGCAGCAGAACAATGCAACAAGTGAACGGCCGAGCATTCAGTCCCAGAGAAACATCAATCTTCGCTATGGGCATTGATGACGAGTCGCCCGACGCAACCTCTGCTCTCCGGGTCGGCGACTCAGATGACTGTGAAACGATTCACCTGAGGCCGTCTACAGTGTCGCCCGTTGCGGCGGTGGACGTTTCAAGTCTCAAGATCGGCGAAACGGAAACCGGCGTGCTAGCCGCAATCAGAGGAGCGGTCGTGTGGAGGTCCAATCAAGGATACCAATACATCAGATGCGGCCCCTTGGCCTTCCATCTGGGGCAAAGCGCGGACGAGGCATCATCCTCCATCGCTCTTGGTTTTGGGTCAAGTCAATTCTTCACCGAGCGCGCAATAGGTCGACTACGTAACACGCTTGAACGATGGATACAGCGCGAGATCTGCGCTTCCCTTGAAGAAGCAGTAATACTCTTCGACGGTTCGCTCACCGTCGGAACGCCGGACAACCCCACCGCACACCTCACTCACATCTTGGAGTCAGCGAGACAGAATGGAAACGTCGTGCTTGCGTTCTCAAAGAGCACAAAACTCTGTGCTTTCGGCAGAAAGATCACCTCGCTCGTCTCCGGCGCTCAGGCACCGTGCCTCGTCGACGTTGATCAAGCCGTCAGAGGACAATTCGAGTCTCATCCAGTCCGCCTCGCCGGCCACGTGTACGTGGCCAAACTCGTAGACAACGGATTCGCCTTCCGATTGGATGCAGATCGTCAAGTTTCGCAAGAGACGCGAATAGAGGCGATGGATCGGCTCATCGCAAGCGACGTCGTCATGCAAGGCTACCCGGAAACGCTCAGGCTTGCTCATATCTTCTCGACATTCACTGCGAACGACGTAATCGCTGTGCAGCGTCACCTAGCCTTCGCTCATGGACTAAGAATCGCGCCACACTTCAACTTGAGAAAGTCGCTCTTCGGCCCGTTCGGGACTTGGGGGGCGGCATAGAACAGTGAAGATCTACCGCAAGGAAGGCGATGTCATGCAACTCATCAGCTTTCCTGAGGAAGAAGTGAACAAGGGCGACTACCTGCTCGTGGAAGATCAACGATCACGAAAGGGGCTGATCATTCAGATCATCGACATACAATTCGCGAACATCCCAGGAATATTGGAGGACATACTACGCGATGTCATGACGGAGGAATCGATACAGGGGAACGACGTGGATCCTCTCGACATTTCGTCGCAAGTTGCAGTGCTGAAAGACACCAAGCTCCTCATCTGCAAAATCAGAGGCGCCCTTGAAAACGGCCGCCCAACTCACGACGTGTCGTGGCTTCCTTCAAGGATCAATTCTTCAGTCTCCAAGTTCCCAATCGAAACTGTAGCTTCAGAAGAGTTGCCGAGCAGACCGATCTTGCTTGGAGGAATCAAGGAGAACTCCAAGTTCACGATCGACGCAAGGACGCTCGATGGCAGACTCAACATCGTAACTGGCAAGAAGGGAACCGGCAAGTCGCACCTTTCCAAGCTGCTCGCAATGAGCCTTCTCGATCACGGTGCTCCGTGCCTCATTCTCGACGTCAACGGGGAGTACACCAACCTCACGCGCCGAACAAGCGGAGAAAGGAGTCCATACGAAGGCAAGATCGCAGTACTGACGCCCAGGCTCAATTTAAGGTTCACGCTGGCCGAAGTCGGTCTGGGCACAATGATGGATATTCTCCTTCACGCATTAGACCTGCCAGGAACATCCGCACGAGTCTTCGCAAGGATCTGGCGTCAACTTGAACAGAAAAACGAGCTGACAGTGAAGTCGCTCGGGGAGGCGATCGCTGACTCTGACTGCCATGAAAGCGTACGAGACGCCCTCCAGTCCAGATACAACACGCTCGTCGATTCTGGGATCTTCACCGATGATTCTTCAACGGCAAACTCGCGCCAAATACTCGAGCGCTTGGCCGCAGGGGAGGCGGTTGTTGTGAACATGAAGAATCAGTCATTTATGATTCGTCGTATCGTTGTCGAACTTCTCCTGAGCAAAATCACCGAACTGCTCTCACGTGCTCGACTCAGAGCAGTGTTCCTGTTCGCTGAGGAAGCGCACCTCTACCTACGCGAGACATATTGGGACGACATAGTCACTCGCATGAGGCATCTTGGAATATTCACCACATTCATAACAAACCAGCCAGATACGATCCAGGAAAGCATCTACAGACAGGCAGACAACATATTCCTCTTCAACTTCACAAACGAACGCGATCTAGATGTCGTCGCGAGAGCAGCCAAAATCGACGGCGAGAGCGTCAGACTGCTAGTCAAGGACTTACCCGCAGGGCACTGCCTAGCGATCGGCGATGTCGTCCGAGATTTTCCAATCGTCGTAAACGTCAGGCCTCTTGATGTCGAGGCTCTTGGCGGCACGAGGTTCTTCTTCCAAGAGAACAGCATAGCATGCCCAAAATAGATTCCCCATGGGGCCACAGGCACCGACACACCGTTCGAAAGTCTTTACTGGACGATACACGAGTTCAAACCTCAATCCGCCGAGTTGTAGTCTATGAGGACCACGGTCGCTGAGTCAGGCCACGCGCTTAGTCGGCCGAGAGCGGTGCCCATTCTCGAGGTCGCGGACGAGGCCCAAAGCATGAAGTCGCTCAGTTTCAAGGACAAACTGACAGCGGCTGCGATGCCGGGTCAGTTTGGAATGGTCTGGGCACCTGGAGTGGACGAGGTTCCCATGAGCCTGCTGCCACGAGGCACAGGTGACATTGTCACGATCACAGTGAAGGAACGCGGAAGTGGCACCCGCGCACTTCTCAAAAAGAGGCGCGGAGACATGATCGGGATCCGCGGCCCATACGGGAGGGGCTTCACATGTGCCGGCGTCAAGAAGGTGCTCATGATCGGCGGGGGCACAGGAGCAATTCCCCTACTTGCGCTCCTTCGTAGACTCGCCTCGGATAATGTCGAGTGTAGCTTCATCCTTGGGGCCAACACGAGCGGCGAACTCCTATTCAAGAGCGAGATAGAACGCCTCTCCAACGAAACGGGAGGAATCCTCAGCATCACGACTGACGACGGGTCAGCTGGAACCAAAGGACTCGCGACAGATGAAACTGCAAGGATCCTGCGTGCAAGGTCATTTGAGCGCGTGTACACTTGCGGTCCTGAGGCGATGATGAGGAAGGTCGTAGATCTTGCGGGGGGAGCACAAATCCCGGCTGAAGCGGGTCTCGAACGCATATTCAAGTGTGGGTCAGGAATCTGCGGCAGTTGTTGCATCGGGCCCTACCTTGCTTGCAAAGACGGTCCCGTCTTCAGCAGCGAAATCCTGAGAGGGCAGCCGGAATTTGGGAAGTCAGCAAGAGACGCCTCCGGCAGGCTGGCCACCATTAAGTCAACGTAGACTGCCGTTGACCGTTCCGGGGAAACCCGACACGTTCCCTATCGAGAATACCTTTAAGATGAGCTGGTTCGAATAGACCTCTCAACCATATGCGTCACGGGAGGTGTTGACGATACCAACTCACGGTTCTCTCACGAAGGCTGGGAAAGTCCGGCAGCAGACTCCAAAGGTTCAGGGAGCAAACAAGCGCTCGCTGGTTCCCAGATTGCATGTTCGAAGGAACGCTGAAAAGCGACTGGAACTCAATAGAAAACCGGGTCAAAACTGGATGCGCACTTAAGCAAGGAATGTGCGCATTCCATTGCGGACACTCAGTCCATGTTTTTCGTTCCAACGAGTGAACGCTCAGCCAGCATTAGGGGTGCAGGAAATGCGGTTCAGTCTCATGTCAATAGGGCATGTTGTAACGGATGCGAGCCATGAAGAACTGCGGCACAGAGTTGCTGTCTCGAAGATCGTAATCGACCGCAAATTCGAGGGTGGGCTCAAGGGCCTTCAGGGATTCTCACACATCTATGTGCTCTTCTTGCTGCACGAGGCGCCAAAATGGAAAGGTAGCCTCATGGTTCACCCTAAAGGGCGGACAGACATCGACGAGACGGGAGTCTTCGCGACTCGGTCTCCTCACCGTCCAAATCCAATTGCGCTCACCTTGGTGAAGCTGCTCAGCAAGAGAGGTAGAGTTCTCACAGTGAAAGGTCTCGACGCGTATGACGGCACACCGGTCCTTGATCTCAAGCCTTACGATAGACACGACAGTACGCCACGTCCACGAGTGCCTCTCTGGTGTAAGAAGCTAGAACGCGAAAGCAGGCGTCGGCGACGTGGGCACAACACGAAATTGGCCGAGATGGTTCATCGAGCTGGAAGGCTCGGTTCCAAGACGCGGTAGACATCCAGCAGCGAGTCGCTGTTCACCGCATAGGTCGCGGCTCTAGTTACGCTATCGATCGATGCATTGAACGCAACTGACAGCCCCACCGCCCTAAAGACGACTATGTCGTTCGTCCAGTCGCCCACGTGTGCGCAAGAGGCCAACTCGATCTCGTGCCGCTTACAGTATTCTCGCAGGCCAACAAGTTTGTTTGTCAAAAGCTTCATTCGGCCCGTCAAAGCGCCGTTCGATATCTCAGCCTCACTGGCAATTATGTCGTGGAAGCCAAACTTCCTAAGGGGTTCGAGGGCGAACGAGAGATTATCGGTCAAGATCACTGTTCTGACGCCGGCGCCTCTCAATCGCTGGATGGTCTCGTCGAGATCCTTGACCAGAGGCAACTTCTCCACCTCTGGGAAAATCTCGTCTATCCTCATTCCCCTGAGTAGGCCGAACTCGATTTGCAGCATTTCTTCATATCCGAGCTCTCCTACAAAGTGGAGTTCGTCGTACTCCGTGATCTTCCTGTGCAACGCTTCAGGGATCTTTGCATAGTTGATCATATTGCCTCGCAGGATCGTTCCGTCCAAGTCGAAGGAAACCAGCTTCAACCGCACGTTCTTCATCGTCGGCAACTGGCGTTCACATTCCATTGTGGATGTCAGGGTCCAAGACTGCAATATTGTGTTCCTTTTTAACTTGCAGATGGATGATGAGGAACGGATTCACAATGTCAGAGACGCAGGTCATTGCAACCGACATAGACTACACGCTGACGGACGCGAGTATGCGGCTTGACACTGCTGCTGCTGAGAAGATCAGAGGACTTGAGGCACGAGGAGTCAAGGTGATTCTGATAAGCGGAAGGAACCTGCCCGCAACCGGATCGCTCGCACAGCTGATAGGCACATCTGGTCTTGTTGTGGCGGAGAACGGGGGCGTGATCGCCAAGTATCAAACACCAATCAAGGTTCTTGGAAGAATCGAGAACGCGCGCGCTGCGCTCCGAATGCTTAGGAAGAGAATAGGTCGCAAGGTGATAGAGAGACCTGACAGCAAGCTCGGAATGCGGCTTTCGAGTGTGTCTTTAGAGCGGTCATTCGATTTCGAAGTAGCGAGGGAACTCCTTCGCAAGAGTAGAATGAGGGCCGATCTCGTCGACACGGGTGTCACCTATATCCTGTTGGATGCTCGCGTAAGCAAGGGGTACGCTCTGGCTCGGCTCGCTCGACTAGTGAAGCTGCCTCTAACTCACTCAGCAGGGATCGGTGACAACTACAACGACCTCAGCCTCTTCAAGAAAGTCGCCTACAAGATCGCAGTTGCAAACGCTCCGGAAGAGGTCAAGCAGCAAGCGAATTTCGTTTGCGTGCGCTCGTATGGGCAAGGCTTTCTTGAGGCCGTAGCTCATCTCGGGCTTTGAAGCGCTCGCACTCGTATCGAGCATCCATGCTAGAGAACTATACTCAGTAGCTTCCTGAGTCCGAGGGTCCTCTTCTTGTAGGAACCTCGAGACAGGAGTTCATCGAGTGCGTCGGCGCTCATTATCGTTCAACAGGCGGCGCAAAGGTGATCCTCTTAAAAAGGGGTTATTGAGCAGATCGATAGATCGAAAGTCGAGCCGTTTGCTTCCTTCTTGACAAGTCGTTCGCATTGCTTGACCGCTCAATGCAACTTTCCTTGCTTTCTCCGCCTATAGAGATAGTAGATCGGAACACTAACAACGACGACAGGTATCAATGAGACTACCAGTATTACCATTCCGCGTAGAACTGTGAAGAGTCCCAAGATGGCCATTCCGAGGGTTTCGCTCCAGTCCATTCCCGGAGGCGTGAACGGAGGCGCCGGCTCAGTCAGCGTGACTGAGATGAGAGACATCTCAGCGTTACCTTCGAGATAGTTCATCTGTCCCTGTAGACTGTCTATCTCTCCTCTGACTCTCTCGAGCTCGCTTTCAACTCTAAGGATCTCATCAACCGTCTTCGCGAGATCCAGGATCTCGCGCAGTCGCTCTTCTTGCTTCTGCAGGTTGTTGAGTCGGGCTTTCACGTCGATGTACTGTTGAGTGATATCTTCGCTAGTGGTGCCCTCGTCGACAACTCTCCCATAACCTTCTATCTGCTGAATGGCTGAGTGGAACCTCTCCTTCGGAACTCGAATAGTCATCTCGGCTCTCGATTGCACTCCGTAGGTTGAGCGCGATGAACCCGCTACGTATCCGCCGTAGCCCTCAGCTAGTTCCCCAATCCTCTGAAGCGTTCCTTGAATGTCCTTGATTTCGAGTGACAGATGAGCATTGTATACAACGACCCTTTCCTGCGGCGTGGACAGCCCCCTCGTTCCTTCGGAGTACATAGGCACACTTTCGGTCGCGATCATCACGCTTCGCAGCGGCTCTCCGCCGATCAGGCCATAGTGTGAGTAGAACGTGCCGACGAAAAAAGAGGCGACCAGAAGGACTACTATGCCGGACGAAATAACAACTGCCTTTCTTCGGTTCATCTCTCATCAGTGATCATCATAGTGGAGCGAGGATAAAGTGCTAGAGCTTGGAACACACTGTTCAGAGAATAGAACAAGCGGAATTATCTCGTGACGATGACTGTCATCAATGGGAAAAACCAGTCGCTCATTACTACGTCTCCGTGTGAGGACGAAGCACGAGGATTAGATCACTTCATCTCGGTCAGTCTTGGTTTCAAGTACAGAAGTGCAGACACAACCATCGCTCCCACAAGAAGACCTATGACTGGATTTGTCTCGGCCTCGGAGACGGCTGGGACTAGGTCACTTGTCAGATATGTCAGCCGCGACTGCATGAGTCAGCCTCAGCACGTCTTCCGTCCTCAGTTCGAGGATCCTGTCTCTTGAGCCTCCGCCGCAGAAGATTGTTTCGTTGCCCAACAGGTCCTTCTCGATGACCACGCTCATTGCAGTCTTGTGGTTGACCGATGGTGTCCCACCGGGCGGGTAACCACTGATCGCCTCAGCCTCGTTGAATCCCAGTAGCTGTATGTTGCGCGTGTTCAGAACCTGTGCGGCTCTTTGAAGATTGACCCTGCGATTACCGGGTACAACGAGCAACGCATAATGTCCGTCGGAGGTCTTGCACACGAGGTTCTTCGTGATTCTACTGAGCTCGATACCTGTCGCTCGAGATGCGTCGGCTGTATGAATGGTCTCCGGCTTGTCTGCGAAACGATGCCACACACCGGCTTCTTTCAAATACGTTTCCAGGTCCACCACTTCTTCCTCCATCCTTGCAGTGGTTCCGGCGTTGATTCGGGGTGTGAATCCCTTAAGCTTTAAGAGCTCTATTCTTGGATGCGACAGGGCCGAGCTGTCCCAGATCCTTTCCACAAGCAAGGAGACAACATCGTTAGAAATGGACATCAGGCATAGAAGCACGACTGAACGTACGAGCGAATTGACTGAGGCGTTTGCCGAGAGTTGGTGAAGCGATGAGCCGATCAAAGCGAGCCGCGATCGTGCTGGCTGGCGGAGAAAGCTCTAGGTTCGGGTCGAACAAAGGACTCGAACTTCTTGCAGGCAAACCTCTAGTCTCTCACGTCACCGAGCGTCTATCTCCTGTAGTTGACGAAATCCTCGTCATCGTTGGCCGAGACGAACCAACAGTTGAGTACGAAGCGGTTCTTCGGAGTTCTGTCACAGTGATGAACGACAAGCATGAAGGGAAGACTCCGCTGATCGGCATTGTGACCGGGCTCGAGGCTGCAAGCTCGGATTATGCGCTCATCTCTGCCTGTGACATCCCATTCGTCAATGAAGAAGTAATTGAGCTCCTTTTTCAGCGCGCATCGGGTACCGACGCAGCAATTCCCAAGTGGAATCAGGGGCATATTGAGCCACTGGAAGCCGTCTATCGGACTGCTTCGACACTCAAGGCGGCGCGAGAGACCATGGCTCCCTATGGACTCCCATTAAGGGAGATGATCAGGAAGCTGGCTCGGGTCGTGTACGTCTCAGTTGAGGACGAGATACGCAAGGTCGACCCTGATCTGAGAACATTCTTCAACGTGAATACAGGGGAAGACATGGACAGAGCTGAGGAACTCTACAGCAAAGAGCACCAACCAAGAAACCTGAAGCTAAAGCAAGACAGGTGAATGGTAAGCGAATCGGATAGTCTGAGCTGATGTTCGTCTTGCATCATCTAGTATGGCGAACATGAACTCCCGACTCGAAATCCTCTTTAACCATCCGACAATACTCGAGTGGTGGGTATGGGATACGTCGGTCTCTCCGACGCAGAAGCTTGTCGCGTTGTTGCTGCTTTTTCTAGCATTGAGCACGCTCCCTTTTTCGCATGCCTCAGAGGACTTGGTGAAGAACGGAGGCTTCGAAACCGGCGATTTCACAGGCTGGACCACCAACAACTCCAAAGTCGTATCTCGCAGCGCGGCAGGCACACAGTATGACACGGCGCATTCAGGAAAATACTCAGCTAGGATCGGGACGGAGACGATTCAAGGACGAATAGCTCAAACCGTCTCGGTTCCCCCGAAATCGAGCGCCAAGTTCACGGCATGGTACCGCGTCGACAAGGGGTCAAGCCTAACGATCTCTCTGAAGAAGAGCGATGGATCAGTCATTCAACATTGGAGTGCAACAGGTGTCAGTTCATGGTCCGCCGTGACGTACGATCTTGACGTGTCATACGCTGGGCAATCTGTAATCATCGAATTCGTCGGTGTCGGTACCAGAGAGACTACCACCACAACAACCTACGAGTACCGCTGCGACCCGGTAACGAACACGTGCTATTCCTATCCAGTGGTGTATGAAAGCTACAAGAATTATTGGGCATATTTGGACGATGTTGGCCTCACGTACGAGGTTGTTGTCTATGAGACTTCTCTGACGGTTTCAGGACTCCCAGAAGAGCTTTCGACGAAGCTTCTTATTGACGGCGTACAGTCGAGCGCCATAGCAGGTGGGCAATCAAACATTCTACAATTCAAGATAGGTGAGGCTCACAAGATATCGGTGGAGAAGTACGTGTACAAGGGCAACCTGACTAGGTACTACTGCGCTTCCGAGTCGGCAACTGTGAACAAAGATGGCTCAACTGCTTTTTCCTACAGCCCACAATACTACCTTTCCGTTTTCTCGCAATACGAAAATGCCACAGGCTCAGGTTGGTATGATTCTGGCGGGGTCGCTGCTTTCTCAGTAGACAGCACCGTGCAAGGTCCGTCCGGAGTGGATTACTTCTTGATCCCCTGGAGGGTGATATTCCATTTTGACCATTGGACCGGCGATTCTTCCTCGACCAAACCGTCCGATTCTATCACCATGGACGGACCCAAGACGGTGATCGCAACATGGAAGAGCGAGAAACAATCGGACTACACACGTCTGCTTGCTGTGATCGGCTTAGGCGTGGCGGTAATCGTATGTCTCTACATCACAAGAAGAAAGAAATCTCTCAAGCCGTCTTTGTGAATCATGGCATAACAAAACGTGGCGTCCAAACCCAGTTCCGACACTTTGCCTCCTTATCCGTTGTGAGTATGGCCCGACCCTAGTTTCTCTTCTTCGTTCCTAGTCCACGTTATCAGCGAGCCTAACCGCCCGAGCAGATGGGCAATGTGTTCTGATAGGTTAGCGGAGGGTCAGGTCGTGACTTGAGGAACCTGTCCACTTGGCGAGCGGCAAGGGTTTGTTGCACGAGTGCAAGCAGAAGGGGGGGTGCCCCCCCTGGGGGGGTTCCGGCCGCCGTCGCCATCATTACCATATTGATTCTCACGTTCCGAATAGGTAGAACAGCGCGGTTTCCTCGGCGACCGCGATGTATACAGATTGCTCAGGCGTCGATCAGGGCTCTCAAAGCGGCACCACTTTCCCGTAAGGCGGCACCTCTTTGAAGTTGGAGTGAGCGGGTGAGGTTCTGGCGCCAAAAATGGGAAGGCCCTCCACTGGAGGAAGCGGATTGTCTCGGTTCAATTCGAGATATGTCTCATGCCTGGGGCGTGTCGTTCTGCTTGTGATCGCTAGGGGAAAACCGCTCGCCTTCTACAGGACTGCAATTACTGGTGGGGCCGGTGGGATTTGAACCCACGATTTGTGGGACTAATAACTTCTCCCCGGCCCATTTCTCACTAGATGAGACGGCTCGCACTTCAGATGATTATGTTTCCAGGGTCAGGTATGGAAGCTT
>Ga0315268_10001132_pt1 | contig 30779 bp, 24 predicted proteins | sample C1_top_MG_FD_204535 | JGI IMG/M metagenome (GOLD analysis project Ga0315268, IMG submission 204535) | Sediment microbial communities from Yellowstone Lake, YNP, Wyoming, USA - C1_top | ecosystem: Environmental > Aquatic > Freshwater > Lake > Sediment | place: USA: Wyoming | collected 2017-08-01
ACGGTCTGGTCTTGCAGTTCTTCATCGCCGAGGACGAGCCTCTTCATCCATTGGACACCCCACAAAAGCGGAAAAGACTTTTCGGAAATGACAAAGGCTGATCCTGGGCGCTGAACATTACCTGAAGATCACCGCCATGTCCTTGAGAATCGCGCCGGTATAAAGGACAGAAAACTGTCCCTGCTTCCCAACCACCTCATCCCACAAAACCTCAGCGTCCGGGCTGTGAGCGAGCAACCGTCCCTTAATGGGCAGGCCCAGTGTGTCCTTCTCCTCTACAGCCACCAGGATCCATTCGTTGGGGTATTGATGTCTCAGGTCTTCGACCTTCATGGTTACCTCCCCGGCAATCGTCAATGAAGAGCGGCATGTGACACCCAGGTCTTCATCTCTGATCATTCTATCACCTTTTCGCGCGCCCGTCAAGAAGATTTGGGTTAATTTTGGGATGAGCCATCCCGAACTCCGTCGGCAGCAGTCTTACCGGCTCCTCATGCGCCAAGCACAAAGGCAGAAAATCACCTTCGGCACTCCTCAGGTGCCAGCGATGGACTGGGGGATCAGCAGGTTCCTAGGGCTGCACATGGTAGTCTTTCAGGATGAGGGGCAGGTGGATCTCGTGCTCGCCCTCTACGGTGACGCGGCCATCCTCGACCGTGGACACCTGGGAGTTGACCTGAGTATCGAGCACCTGCACCTGGCCCAGATCCAATAGGCTGGTGCCTGCCTCCACTGCCCTCAATCGTACCAGAGCCAGGGCACCTGAGCCGTTGGGCCCGGGCGGTGTCCCGAAGCTGAAGCCGGCAAAGCTGGCGAACCCTGTACTGTTGTCTATCCTGGGGCCGGCAGGAGCCGCTGTCCGCCCGCTGCTGCCCAGGAAGCCGCCCAGGGTTATAGCCTCTACCTGCACAATTGAGGGGGTATAGCGCAGGTCAAACTGGAAGGCACCCAAGTCCACGGCCTCGTCAATCATGACTGTCACGGTGAAGGTGCTGCCCGCGGCCACCATCGAGTCGGCAGGATCAAGTCGCACGGTGGGGTTCTGGGTGCTCGCCTTTGCGCGGCCAGGAGAGGGGGCCACGCTGGCTGCTGTGCCCCCACAGGTGTCCCCCCAATGTGCGGCCACACGCATGATGTCCACGATGTCAATGTCACAATCGTCGTCAAGGTCATAGCGCGAGGCGTAGCAGGCATCCCCGCATTGGCAGCGCCAGCGGCTGGCCACCAGCATGATGTCCGCGATGTCCACATCACCATCACCGTCAAAGTCGCCCAGGAGAAGGCAGCCAGCAAGTTGATAGACCCGCGTGTCACTGCCAGCGATGGTCTGGCTGAGATGCACCTGGCCGCTGGCGATCATGCAGGGCACGATAGTGCCAGATACCAGTTCGGTGACTGTGAAGGGCTGGGTAGTGGCCAACCCCAGGGCCGCCGCATCCATGGTCAGGGTGTAGGTCGTGGTCGTGGTCAGGGAGTTGTGGACAGTGAAATAAAGTTCCAGGTTCCAGGTTCCACGTTCCATGTTATCAACTTGAAACCTGGAACTTGAGACTTGGGACCCCTTCCCAAAGCGTTCGACCCACACGGCGGAGTTATCGGTGCGGGCATAGGTGACAGGCTCCCAGCCAGCCCTGGCGATCTGCTTGATGATCGGCATGTACAGGCGGAAGAGATCGCGGTCACGCTCGTAGAAGGCTGGGTCTTCCCAGTAGGTACCCGGTGCCCCCACCGCTTCCTCGCCGACCCCGGCGATGCTGGGGAAGAAGCCGTAGAAGAGGCTGGCCCTGATGTAGGCAGCCATCTCCTCGTGGGTGATGGCTAGCTGTTCGCCACCACCCCAGGCATGCCACTGCATGACGTAGGAATTAGGCTTCTGGTAGGAGAGGGTGCGGCGATAGATGGCATCGGCGTCCTCCTCGATGTCCGGGATCTCCGAGCCTAACTCGTCCAGCAGGTGGGCGTAGAAGGTATAGGCGCCGGGGAAGATGTTGGCCATGACCAGGTGACCGCTGGCGTGCAGGTCGTCACACAGCCAGCGGGCGAAGTCGTAGTTGGCGAAGAGGCCCAGGAGCACCGGTCGCCTGGTGACGTAGGAGAAGATCAGCGGCTGATCAGCCACAGCCCAGTGGTCCTGCCGGTAGTCTTCCAGGGTAGGCCAGCTCCAGGTGGCGTTGAGCGAGTCCAGATAGACGCCGTCCAGCCGGGCGTTGGTCTCTTCGCCCCGGGCGTTCTCCTCGAAGCCAGGGTTGAGGGCCAGATTGACGACCGAGCCGACAGCGTGCAACTCCACATCGTCGAACCAGACCTGGCCGTAGCCCTCCCAGATATTGCCGTAGAGATAGACCGCCGTCGTGGTGGGGCCGACGGTGAAGGTGACCGTGCGCCACGTCCAGTCGTAGGTGCCTTTGGGCACGCCGACGCCGTGTTGCGTCCAGGGCTGGAGGGGTTGCCCATCGGCCCCCAGTTCCACGGCGTAGAAGCCAGGGCCGCCGCTGCCGCCCAGGCCCTGACCCCTGGCCCAGACCGCCAGGACGTAGCTACCGCCGGAGGTCACGGCGATAGGCTCACTCTGCCAGATGCCGGAGCGCACGTCAGCTCCTTCGCTTCGGCTCAGGACAAGGTTACCAGGCACGCTCACCAGGGCAGCGTGGTAAGCAGTGTGCGTCACGGTGTCCCAGGCACAATCCTCACCGAAGCTCCAGTGGTCAATGAAATGCATCTGGGCGGCGCGTTGGAAGGCGCCGTCCACCTCATACTGGCGGGCGATGAGGCCGCGGTTCGGTGGCGGGATGTCGGGATCGGGGTTGGTGGGGTAGTTCTGGTAATAGTGCGCCACAGGCTCGTCGCCGTAGGGCCCCCAAGGGTGCCAGAAATAATCGTTGGCGTCAATGTAGTATCGGCTGGCCTCGTCCAGGGGCGAGGAATTGAGCACCGATTGGGCTACCGTGGTGATCGGTGCGCCCCACCAGGTGCCAGTGCCGCTGGTAGCGTCGCTGATAAGGGCCGCGATGCGCGCCTCGTAAGACGGTTTTGTCGGGTCAGTGCCGAAATCCCGCCACCAGCCCCAGGGCTCGATGTAGCGAAAGGTGTAGATGCCGTGGGTGTTGTCATAGACCAGGTTGCTATCGCCGGATTCATCAAAAGTGAAGCCGAAGTCCTCTGAGTCAGGGAGCTGGCTGGGGTCGAAGCCGTAGAACCACAGTCCTTCGCGCTCCACGCGCTTGGTGAAGAATTGAGGGAAGATGGCGTAGTACTTCGCCGCCGCTGAACGGAACCCCCAGGTCGGATCAAAACGATAGAGAAGCAGCGAGAACGTCGCCCGTCCGGGGCCTAGCTTCGTCGTCGCCGGTGAGAGTCCCAGGTCGAAGGTGATCTGGTAACCCTGGCTGCTGCTGAAGCTGGTGCGTTGGATACGGGGTACGTCCATAGGCACGGCCAGGGCGAGGCCGATATTGGGCAGGTCACTACCGAGGCTGGCGAAGGGGTATCTGGAGAAGGTGCGGCCCTGGCCCAGAGGCTGCGTGTTCTCGTAGCGCACGCCGCTGGTGATCAGGCGAGTGGTGCGTAGGTCGTCACCCCAGATCCAACCCACGGCGTTCATGGGCAGGGTGAAGCTGAGTTGTAATGCTCGCTCGTGGCCTGTAGTGTCCTGGATTTCACCGTCAATGCGGATATGGTTAGAGCGAGCGGTGTAAGTAGCGGTGAAAGAGAGGCTGGCAGTTAGTATGTCGGCACGTTGCACCAGGGACCCCGGCCAAGGTATGACGGTACCCAGCAGCATGATCTCCGGCGAATCGCCTAAGAAGTTGAACAGAGCCACATCGTCGAACCAGGCGGTGCCATAACCGTACCAGATGTTGGCGTAGATATATCCCTGGCGACAGTCGCTCTGGGTAAGGAAAGTCATTTGCAGGTGTTGCCAGTCGTTGGTGCCACGGGCGGTACTCAGGTTGTGCTGCACCCAGTAGCCCTGCTCATCGCGCAGGACGTTGCCTGCGGCGTCCAGCTCTACCAGCCGGATGGCCGGGGTGTAGGTGCCACCCACGCCCTCGGTGCGCGCCCAGGCACTGAAATCGTAGATCGTATCCGGGGTCAGGGGGAAGTTGAGCGAACGGGCGATAGTGCTCACGGTGTCGGTAGGTGGCGGGATGACGATTTTAATGGAATGGCTGCCGCTGTGGACCACGCTGGTGTCCCAGGTCCAGTGCGTGCCCAGGGTCCAGCTCAGCGGCGTCGTTGTCCCCAATTCGAACCCTGGATTGGGAGCCAGATTGACCGTAGCGGTGGTAACCTCTCGCAGGTGGAAGCCACCGGGTGCGTTCAGCAATTCGTCACCGCCGCTCAGGCGCAAAGAGGTTGCCGCCCCGTCGGCGGCCAGGGTAAGGGCCAGGCCGTCACCAGTGGTGATGGTGAAGGGCGTCTGGGCGCTGGCTCCACGCCAGGGCCGAGCCTGGGCGGCCACTGCCAGAGCCAAGAAGAGGATTACTGTGACCAGGAGGACGAGATTCTTTGCCTTCATGTCTTCCCTCGCCGGCACTACATCAAATCAGGAAATCAGGAAATCAGGAATTCAGGGAATCAGGAAATCAGGGATCAGGAAGTCGGGTTTCCCGCCACCCTGATTTCCTGATCACTCATTCCCTGATCACTGCTCAACATGCATCTCCCCAGTGCACCGCCACCAGCATGATGTCCACGATGTCAATCACGCCATTGCCGTCCAGGTCGTAAGCGGCAACATAGTCGGGATCGCCCAGGGCGGTGTGCCAGCGGGCGGCCACCAGCATGATGTCCGCGATGTCCACGTCGCAGTCGCGGTCAAGGTCGCCCACGAGAGTGAATTCGTCGGCTCCGATGTCTGTCACCGCCGTCCCATCCGAATCGCCGTCCAGGGGGCGGGGATTGCCGTGAAAGTCAACGGCCGGGGCGCCTTCGTTGTTGCCAGCGTCAATGGCCGGGCTGTCTGCGGTCAGCTCCATGCCATAGCGCTGGCCGGAGAGGGGACCGCTGAGCTGTGGGTCGGCGGCGATGTCGTGGGGGCCGGGCGTGTAGGCGCTGAGCTTGACCCGGTGGTACAGGCTGTAATCCGAATCGAAGCTGAGGCCGGGGCAGCCCTCGGTGTAGAACAGGAAGGTGAGATCGCCGGGGTCGAGGTACTCGGTATCCCCCAGGTAGAGATTGTTGCGGCCGGTCAGGGTTTCGGAGCCATTGCAGGTGCCGTCGTCACGCGGGCCCGCTCCCACCAGGCCATCTCCCTGGCCGTAGAGGGTGTTGTTGATCATGGAGACCGTTTCGCCGCCCATGAAGGAGAATTCCACGGTGTTGCCCATCGCCCGACAGTCATCCACGTTGTAGGTAAAGGGCTGGCCGTCGAAGAAGGCGCAGTTCCCCACCAGCACGCTGTTGATCAGCGTCATTTGCCCTGTGATTTTGATCTGATTCCCCGCGTTGCCCTCGGCCCGCACGCGGTTGATGGTGATGCTGCCACCCAGACTGTGATAGAGCAGGTCCAGGCCATCGGAGGTGTTGTGCAAAAAAGCGGAGTCCTCGATGATCCAGTCGCCGCCCGTGGCGCCGGTGCCAACCCCGTCGCCATAGCCACCGGCCGTCTGCGCCCAACAGCCGGTAGGTTCCTCATCAGGCCAGGTCTCGCCGCAGCCGTTCCATTCCACCGTCCAGCGCCGGAAGGTCATCGTGCCGGAGTTCGAGCTGTCTACCCCGTAGCCTAAGTCGCCGTCCCAGCCGACCCAGCCGTTGCCGGCGATGCGCACGTCCTCCACCGTCCAGTCGGCCAGGCGGCCGGCGTGAACCCCGGCGCTGGCCAGGCCGTGGATGTTCAGGTGGTGGAGATGGACGTTGGCTGAGTCCTCGGCGTACAGGCCGATGGAGGCCCAGTCTCCGTAGGGGTAGCTGTCGCGTTCACAGGCCAGGCCGCCGCTGTGGAACTCCACGCAATCGGAGTGGTCGGTGATCTCCAGGCAGGCCACGACGATATTGCTGGCGTCGGTGAGGTTGAGGATCATGTCCGCTCGCTCGGTGCCCCACAGCTCCGGCGGGTTGGAACAGCCGCTGTCCCAGCCTGCGCCCAGGATGCGGGTGGGATGGGCCGGGTCGGGGCCACTGGGGATGGGCGGCATGTGGCAGTCCCAAGGCCAATATTCGGAGCAGTTGTCGGCGCCGGGCGCCCCGAAGCCCATCATGTAGCTGCCGGCCCCGATGATCAGGGTATCGCCGCCGGCGATGCGCGGCGTGCCGCCCGGTGGCAGGGCGCGGAAGGGGTGATCCCAGGCGCAAGGCTGGCCAGTCCCGCTGCCGGGGTACGGCGCGTTCACCAGACCCGTGCACTCTTCGGGCGATCCCCCATCGGGGCGCACGTAGTAGGTGGTGGGAGTGTAGGGAACGCCTTCGGTGATGCTGTCTCCCAGGCAGGACACCACTGATGTCGGATCGTCCCCTGAGACCGAGAGGGTCAGTACGGCCATTCCTGCCGCGAGGAGGATGAGTATCCTTTTCATGAAGTCCCTCCAAGTTCCCCTGAGTTCCCCCAAGTTCCCCCGAGTTCCTCTACCTTACAGGAACTTAGGGGAACTCAGAGGAACTCCGGGGTCTTTCTGCTCAGCACTCCTCCCCCCAATGCACTGCCACCAGCATAATGTCCACGATGTCTATGTCACCGTCATCGTCCAGGTCGTAGATGGGATCGTAATCGTCATCGCCTGCGGAATTGCGCCAGCGGCTGGCCACCAGCATAATGTCGTTCACGTCCACGTCGCAATCGCAGTCCAGGTCATAGCCGGCCACACATTCCCTGAGGGTTCCGGTGTGGGCCAGGGTGTAGGGGCCGCCGTTGGCATCGTCACGATAGGCCCTGAAAGTGACGCCGTTGGCGTCCACGTTGACCAGGATGGACGTGCTGCGGGCGCCGGTGTCTCCCTTGCCGCGAGCGTGGCCGGCGTCCAATTGCCAGACACCGTCTATTTGCACCGCGCTGTAGCCGTGCGTGTGGCCACAGATGTAAGCCGCCACCCTCTTATTCCTCAGCAGGTTCCAGAACCGGTCGCGGTGGGCTTGGTATTGGTCCAGGCTGTCGCCCAGGTGACGTACCCGCCCGTTGTCAGCGTCGGGCTGGGGATAGGCGGGCTCGTGGCCGAAAACAAAGATATGGGTCTTGTCGGTGGCGCTCAGGTCGTCCACCAGCCAGTTGTACAGGTGATCGGGCACGTCGCCGCTGGTGGCCGTATCGCCGCTGGTGTCGCAGTACTCGTTGAGCACCACGAAGTGAGCATTCGCGTAGTCAAAAGAGTAGGTGGTCTCCGGGCAACCCGATGGGCCGGGGTTAACCGCGCCGTAATTATAGCCGCGCAGCCAGTCCATGTTAGAGCCGGGATAGGATTCCTGGCCGCCGCCGGGGAGTTCGTGATTGCCGACCACGGGATACCACTTGTAGGTCGCGCCCAGGGTGGAGGTGATGGTCCAGAGCACGTCGCCCGGCGGGTCTATGTCGCCGGGGCTGACCATGAAGGCGCCCCTGCCCCGGCTGGCGATGGCCTCGCAGGCTCCCCTGAAGTACTGGGATAAGTCGTACCCCGGGCCGGAGTAGCTCCGCATGTCGGCGGTGACGGTGAAGGTGAAGGCGTTGTCCCTGCGCTCCTGTCCCCGCAGTTCCAGGTCGAAGCTGATGTCGGAGCTGGTCGCGGCGGCCTGGTGGATTTCGGCCGCCAGGACATTTGGGCCATCGTGCAGCAGGCTGGGATCAACGCCGGCCACGAAGAACTTCGATTCATCGCTACCGCTGACGGTCGAGGCGGCCAGGGTGGTGTAGTCTATGGCCCCGTCGGGCATGTTGGTGCGGAAAACCTCGACCCCGTTCAGATAGACCACCGCGCCGTCGTCCCGCAGCACGCGGAGGGTCAAACTCTCAAAAATAGAAGCGTCCGCCAGGTCAAAACTGTGGCGGAAATAGGTGGTGATGTGCTTGTTGTTTGGGTCGCCCCCGTAGCTCACCACCGTGGCCTCGTCGCCGTCGCCGTAGCCCAGTTGCGCCGGGCCCGACGCCCATCCTGAATCATCGAAATCAGGCTCGCGCCAGGCCGTGCCCTGGTCCGAGCCATCGTCGAGGTATCGCCAGGTGGAGCCGGTTGCGACCAGCACGGTGGAGGTGTCTTTCTCGTAGAAGTAGACCGGTTGAGAGGCGCCTTCGCTGACGGTGAAGTAGCCCAGGTCGTGGGCGGCGAAGGCAATGGCCTCGCCCTGGGGCTCTACGGCCAGGGGCACCGGGCAGGGGGGGCCCGAAAAGGCTTCCCAGAGGTCTGTTCCCATTGCGCGGGGCCAGTAGTAAGCCTGACGGTAGAGCCGCAGGAGCACGCCATCGCCAGAAGGCGAGACATCGCCCCCCGTGACCTGGGCGGGGAGAGGGATGTCTTTCACGAGTTGAAGGGTCACCGTGACGCCAGCCGTGTGCGGGGCCGGGTTGCGGAACACGTGGGCCACACCCTCGCCGGCCCGGTCCTTCGTCACCAGGAAGATGTCTCCGCTCACTGGATCAACCAGCAAAGTCTCGCAATCGTAAACCGCCGGGCCAGGATACCGCATGGGCAGGGCGGCCACATCGGCCAGGTTGACGGTCACCGGTTCCTTAGTGGCGCTGACCTGGGGTTCGGCCACGCGATAAACGGTCACCGACGAGCGCTTGAGCGCATTGTCGCCGATGTCGCCGACGTAGATGTAGTCCTGTCCCTCTACTGGCCCTGGCCCGATGGCGATGTCCTCCCAATCAACGGCATTGGCCCCGACGAGGTTGTAGACCCCCAGGTGCCTGCCCTGGATGCTCATGGCGTAGATGCGGGCCGAATCGCCTGAGTCGTTGTGCACCCAAAGCACATCGGCATTCTTGCGGCTGGCGACGACGCCGGAGATCTCCTTGAGTAGGCTCGACTCCACCGTGCCGAGCTGGGTGCCGTCCATGAACGTAGGACAGTTGGCCATCCCTGAGCCGGAGACATCTCTAGCCATCCCCGCCACAAGATAGAGGGCAAGGCACACGGATACAGCGATGAGGGGGATGAGTATTCTCTTCATGAGACACCTCCGTATTGCGTGTTGCCATTCCGTTCTCAGCAAGTTTCCCCCCAGTGCACAGCAACGAGCATAATGTCCACGATGTCAATGTCGCCGTCGGCGTCCAGGTCATAGAGCAGGTTATAGCAGGCATCCCCGCATTGGCAGCGCCAGCGGCTGGCGACCGGCATGATGTCGGCGACGTCCACGTCGCCATCGCCGTCCAGGTCGCCGGAGAGGGGGTGCAGGTCATGGTGAGATGGACTGGTGCTGGTAGTTTAGCATGTGCTCCGAGCACCAGTAGTCGTAAGCGCCGCTGTCAATAGCCAGGCGTCCCTGGCGGTAGATGGTGAAGCTGTTCTGATCACGGTGCTGGTGGGCGCTGAAGTGGTCGCCGGCCTGGAAGCTGAGCCAGGCCGCCGTCTCCGACCAGTCGGAGCGCAGGAAGAAAGGGCAAAGAGCGGTCTTTTCAAGACCCCTCCCTTCAGAACACAGAGGCCTGGGGAGTCAGGTGAATGTGGGACGCAGATTCACGCTGACCAACGCGGACTTTTTTCCGCGGCCATCGGCGTTCATCCGCGTCCCCTTTCGGATCCACCACATTCAAGCGCATCCATCACTCGCAAGTGTCTCCCCAATGAGCGGATACCTTCATGATGTCTACGATGTTGATTACCCCATCGCCATTCACGTCGAAGCGGGCATCCCAGCCGGGGTCACCTGAGCGCTGGCGCCAATGGTTGGCCACTGCCTGGATGTCGTTGACATCCACGTCCTTATCGCCGTCGAGGTCACCAAAGAGGAGGCAAGGGATATACGTATAATCATCTATACCACACTCGCCATAGGCTATGCGGAACCATCCTCCTTCGCCCCACTCTGTGCCCCAGCTATTCTTAGCGATCCAGTAGCCTCCATTATCGTCATACCCTACAATGGTGATAGCGTGACCGCCCTCTTCTTCGCCCCACGTATAGCGATATATCCCTCCCAGGTAATAGAAGAAGTCAGTATACACCGTCATCGTAGCCTCAAATGGCCCTTTGTCGGCCAGTGCCTGCTTCATCGCAGGGACATTGCTGGTCCCGATCCAACTGGTGATTTTCGTCACCCGGCTTTGCCAATTAGAGCAGAGATTGCAGGGCTGATCGTGATCTGCGTAGGGATAGCAGGCCTCGTCAACGATACCAGTATCACGCGCGTAATTCATGGCCGCCGAAGGCCACCAGCCTGTGTCACATCGTCTTCCATTGCAGAAGAAAAGGTGAGCTTCGGAGAGATCAGGACTGAGACCAGGGTTGTTATTCACAATTTCCTGACGAGATTCGATGGCTCCGACGGTTCCAAAGGCCACGCACGATCCGCAATTACCCTGGTCTCTGATGGCTGTTGTCCAGTCCTGTCCGTTGATGTTACGCCAATCTTTAGTCGAAGGATAGCTGTAGAGGACTCCTGGTCTGGCAATTTCATGGCTGGCCTGTAAGCGCTCCCACTCAAGCACCTCCCTCGGCACGCCCAACAGCCGGCGACGATCATTTTCACTCAACCTGGATACCGATGTCTCTCCGGCAATCCACGTTTGGGGTCGAGGGAATGGCGTCGGAGTAGGCAGTGGTGTTATCGGGCCCAGAGGTTCACTGCCAGGCAACACAGGGGTTGCGGCCGTAAAAGCCGTAGGTGCCGCCTGGAGCTGCCGTAGGGCCTCGGCGGATGCTTCCTGCGTAGATGGGTACATTGCCGGCACGGCGCTGCTCAGCACCAGCAACAGCACCACTGTTACGGCAAACAGCTTCTTCATAATATACCTCGCTGGTATTGGTTTAGGAACGACACTGGCTAGTTGGCCTGGCACTATCAAGGGGGCTTCCGTGCCCTCAAGCCAACAGCAGATCACTAACCACCCGCGACCTGTGCCGGCCAGGCCCCAGGTAAAAAGGCTACTGGCAGCTCTCTCCCCAGTGAGTGGCTACCAACATGATGTCCACGATGTCAATGTCGCTGTCGTGATCAAGGTCATAGAGCAGGTTATAGCACCCATCCCCGCATTGGCAGCGCCAGCGGCTGGCCACCTGCTGGATGTCGGTGACGTCCACGTTGCCATCGCCGTCCAGGTCGGCAAAGTGGCAGCCCTGGACCGTCAGGCTGGTCACGGAGTAAGCGGGGAAGGTATAGGTGAAGGTTTCGTTGATGCCCGTTGTGACGATGGGCGCGACCGTGCTCAGGTCAACAGGCGGGTTCTCATCGCCGTTGTAAGCAACCGCCGGATCGTCCAGACTGGTCCCCTGGGCAATGTATGCCTCCAGAGTGCCGGTGGTCTTGAAGCCAGCAATTTCGATCGTCCCCGTCTGCGCCTCCCCCGTTTTGTTGATCACCAACAGGGTCACATCGCCGCTCAGCGAGTGGCGGCTGGCATAGACCGTCATCTCGATGCCAGCGTCACGGTTGACCGTGCTGGCGATCCGCTGGTCGCCGGCCCGGCTCCACAGTGGGAAGACGTAGTAGCTGGGTTGCCGATAGTTGGCCGAGTCCACCAGCAGGTAGCCGTAGTCGCCACCGTTGGCCGTCAGATTGTTCAGGATATCCCAGTGGTTGGCGAAGGTGAAGCCCTGCTCGCTGATCTGGCCCAGGGTGTCGGCCAGGAAGAGCAGGTTGACGGTCTGGATGGCCAGCTCCTCGGGCTCGGTGTAGTACGAGTTGTACTCGGTGACGGCGATCTGGATATCGCGGCCGGGAGCATAGTCGGCAAGCATCTGGCGCACGCTGTGGTCGATGGTCGGCCAGGCTGTCGGCGGGTCCATCAGCAAGCCCAGGTAGTCCAGGTCGCCCGGGCCGAGGGGATAGCGGTGGATGACGTAGAAGTCCAGGCAGTCGCCGGCCAGTTGCAGCACCGTCGGCCCCCAGCCGTTGTACTCGTTGGGGTCAGCCGTGCCCACCGCGCCCACCAGGATGGTCGGATCAACGGCTTTCATGGCCTGGCAGAAGGCGTTGAAGCCGTCGTGGGTGGCATCGCCCAGGACATACTCCGTAGCGTCGTGGGTCCACGAGGTCTCCCAATCGCCGAAGATCTCGTTGCCCACCTCCCAGTACTTGACGCCCCAGTTGTGCGCAATGTTGGTGAAGCGGACCCAGTCGGCGGCCTCCTGAGCCGTGCCGCTGCCGAAGTTGGCGGTGAACAGGGGCTCGGCACCCACGGCGCGGACGAATTGGATGAACTCGCTGGTGTTGGTGGACCACTCGTTGGCTCGATTTCCAGGGTCGTAGTCCCGCCAGTGATACTCGTCCGAGGTGCTGCCGCCGGGGAAGCGAATCACGGTCACGCCTGAGGCCCGCACCTTGTTGCTGACGTCGGCGTTCTCGTGCAGATTCTCATCCCACATGGCGGCGTTGGTGCCGAAGAGCGTGCGGGGGATAGGGCCGCGGGCCGGTTCACCGAGCCCCCCGCTGGGCCGACGCATCGGCCCCCCGTGCGCGGGGCGGCGGGGCACGTCGCTGGCATTCACAGCGATGTGCAGCGGCTGCGGCGGGGCCGTTGAGGCCACCAGGCGCATAGCATCAACGTGGAAGAGGGGCTGGTCGCCCACGCCCTGGAGGTTGACGCGGCTGATCACTGTGCCGGCGCCGCTCAGGTCGGCCAGAGGGATGCGGACTCGCTTCCAGACACCGGCGTCCACGGTGCCGCCGGCGGTGTAAGCGGGGTTGTTGAGAGCCACGGAGGGCAGCTCGGTGCCGCTCTGCCCACCGCCAGAACCGTGCAGGAAGAGGCGCAGTTGTTGCCCGCCGCTGGTCCCGCCGTGGAGGTAGAACTCCAGCGCCTCCCAGGGTCCGGTGCTGAAGTCGCTGTGGCGGAAGGACAGGCCGCCCCAGTAGCCCAGGTCAACGGCGACGGCGTAAGTCCCCATGTAGACCTCGGCCGTGGAGAGCAGATTGAGGCTGGTGGCATTCCATGACCAGTCGGCCCAGCCGGGCTCCAGGCCGTCCGTGTAGATGAGGAGGTCGGTGGCTGCCAGCGCTGGAGGAGCTCCCACCAAGAACGAGCTCAGAAGGGTGAGCGCGACCAGGAAACGGCAGATAACTGTATCCCCTTTTCTCATGGGTCATCCCTCTTGCCACAAATCCGCCGGGCGAGTAGCACCACACCTGGCCAGTTCTTCCACCGGCAGGGCATTGCGCCAGGCTTGATGTTCTTCATCAATCAGTTCTAGCAACTCGGGGCAATGGATTCTATCTTCACTGGTGGCTTCGCCATCTTCGATCCCTCCTCAGAGTACGTCCTGATCCTATTATAGCGCAACAACCTGCAGAAATCAACGCTATCGCCTGGTTCTCTCTATCCATCCCTCTGCTCATGTCCCTCTACGGCACTGAACAGGGGCTCGTCCTCTCAAGGCCCTCGCTCATGTCCACGGTCACCTCATTGCTATTGCCATCGAGCAATGTCGCCCTAATCTGGTGGTCGTTGAATGCCCCTTGTCCGGCCAGGTAGATCTTGGGCAGGCCCCACAACTCGCCAGCTAGCGGCACGGTGCATTGGTGATACCACGTATCCGTCCTGACCTCGACCCTCACTCGCCAGTCCGGCCCCACGTTGTGGGCGACTCCGAGGATGGGGATCGAGCAGTCGTTGGCCGTGTGGATGGTGGCAGCTCCTTGAGGATGCAGAATCTCTACCGTCGGCACCGTGGGAGTGGGCGTGGCGGGGGCTGGTGTAGGGAGAGTAAGATCAGGATGCTTGGCTGTTCTAGCGGAGTAATACAGACCCCAAAATTCTATCACACAAACTCAATTGTACCACAGTTCGGTTACTTTTCGGTTAAGATAGGGTTAAGATTGGGTTAATTTTGGGATGAGCCATCCTGAACTCCGTCGGCACGGGTTAATCGCCCTCCCACAGCTCCGGCGTCCAGCGATAGCGCAGGAGGCGAAAGGTAAGCCAACCGTTGTATGGGGAACACCTAAGCCTGGGTCCAGTAGGCGTGGACGGGGAGTCCTGTGCGATCTGCAATCTCTACGACCATGCGCTGCAGGGCAGCAGGCGGCACTCTCTCCACTGCGGCTTCGGCCACAGGGCGGTCGGTGCTGTAGATCTGCACCTGGGCCGGTCTGACCGCAGCCAGGGCAGCCAGCCAGGCCGCAAAGGCCTCGCCTCGGATATTGGCCACCGGGCCGTCCACCAGCACGCTCTGGATGACCAGGCCAGGCACACGCTCCAATCCTTCCAGGATACGCTCCAGCCTGACCTCGGCAGCCGGCCGGTTCAGGCCAGCCAGCGTCCGGGGATCGCCGGCATCCAGTTTCATAATCGGCGCATCCAAGAGGCGCAGAGCTTCCTGGACGTGCGAGAGATGCACGGTGGTAGAATTGGAGAGAATGGCCAGTTTCACCTCGGGGCGGAGCTGGTCCCGCAGGCGAACGATGCCGGAGACGATCTCCGGAAAGTGCGGGTGCAGGGTCGGTTCGCCGTTACCCGAGAAAGTTAGGTAGTCGAAATCGCGGCGCGCCCGTAGCGCTTCCTCCACGGCCTGGAGCACGGCTGGCACGCCGGGCAAATCGGGCCAGTGTTCTTCGCCAGGGGACAGGGTTTTGACCGGGGTGCGCCCGTAATGGCAGTAGAGGCAATCGAAGGAGCAGAGCTTGTAGCGACTGGGGAGCAGGTTGATGCCCAGGGAACGGCCTAAGCGGCGAGAGTTCACGGGGCCGTAGAGGATACCAGCTTGCAGGGGCAGCAAGGCCATCAGAACCTCCTGGGTACCAGAAAAGTGGGGGGAGCACAGGATGGACAACAGAAGAGGAAAATGATTGCCCCAAACCGACCAGAGAGAGGAGAGCAGAACTCACCACTGGTTGAGTTTCAGCGCCGTCTGCGCAAGGGCGCAAAGGTCCCTATCTGCTTCAGCCAGAATTTTTCGGCGAAGCAGTGCGCCGCCCCAGCGAGTAATGGGGTGTAGGTTTGGCGCCACGGCGTTAGCGCGGCAGCGACCGTGGCCGGATAACGGTCCGTACTATTGTCTTCGCCCGTACAGTCAGAACAATCTTTCATCGTTGACAGTTGCCGGGATTACAGCCAGTCCTTCTTCCAGAAGATGACGACCAGGAAGGAGCACACCAGCAAGGATAGCGCCAGAATGGCCGCGAACGCCCACGGCGAGTTTTGCAAGGGTAGCCCCACGTTCATGCCATAGAAGCTGGCGAGCATGGTGGGCAGGCTGGCGATGATCGTCACGGAGGCCAGGAACTTCATCACCACGTTCAGGTTGTTGGAGATGATGGAGGCAAAAGCGTCCATCATCTGGCTGAGGATGTTGCTGGAGATGTTGGTCATCTCGATGGCCTGCTGCACCTCGGTGAGCACATCCTCCAACAGGTCCTGGTCGTCAGGGTACTGCTGGAACAACTTACTCCTCTGTAAGTGCTGCAACATCACTTCGTTAGCCTTGAGGGCCGTGGTGAAATAGACCAGGCTTTTCTGGCATTTGAGCAGGCCCATCAACTCCCTGTTTCGCAAGGAATGCTCCAGGCGATCTTCCAGGCTATCCACAGCCCGGCTGATCTCCCGCAGATAGCTCAGGTAACGGTTAGCCGTGACCTGGAGCAGATGCAAGATGAGACGGTTCCGCTTGCCGGTGGACAGCGACCGGATGCGGCCACAGGTCATGCCTTGAATCACGTCGGTCTCGATCTTGCACACCGTGGCGATGAACCGTTCGGTGAGGATGATGCCCAGAGGTACCGTAGTGTAGGGCACATCCGCCGTCTCCCCCTGGAAGCAGGGGACGCGCAGGACGATCAGCGTAGCGCCGTTTTCCCTTTCCGTTCTGGGCATCTCGCCCAAGTCCAGAGGAGAGGTGACGAAGTCCTGCGGCACGCCCAAGGTCTGTTGAAGCTGGGCGATTTCATGGGCCGAGGGATCAATGGCGTTGATCCAGCAGCCGGCGATTGGCTGCACGAGGGTCTCCAGACCCATCTCGTTGCTCTTGTAAATAGTGAGCATGAGTCTTCCTCCTAAAGTTGATGCAAGTGTTAGTCACTCCTTTCTTGTGTCCGGGAGCCGCTTGCGGGTTTCAGCAAGCGGGCCAGCTTTTCCCGGCCTAGCAGGGCTTCCACTAAGGCTCGCCCCTTACCCTCCAACACCGCTAATATAGTCCGTAAGCTCCTTCCTGTCAATAGGGCCAACGCTGCACCCCGCCCCAGCCGATGTCCAGACCGTCCACGGCTTTCTGTACGGAATCGCCTTCCCGCGTGAGCCACTCCCGCAGCTTGGCCTCTTGTTCGATGATGCTCCTCATCTGATCATCTTGGGTGTGCCCCGTGGCATTGCCGGGGCCTCTCACCGCCGCGGCTGAAGGGGCGTGGTGATCGGGCGGGCCTGGAGGACGTGGAAGCGACCGCCAGCCCAGGCCCACTCAACGTCCTGCGGACGGCCGTAGTGGGCCTCGATCTGCTCGCCCAGCCGGGCCAGTTGCCCCGCCTGGGCATCGGCCAGCACCTGGCCAGCCGGCGAGTCGCGCCGGCGCACAGTCCAGTTTGGCCAGCCCACCACGATTTCCTCCGGCGTCACCTGCCCGCTGACCAGGGCCTCGCCGCAGCCACGGACGGCGTTGATGACCATCTCGTCTGGGTCGCCGGTGAGCGGGTTGGCGGTGAAGAGCACGCCGGCTGCCTCGGCTGCCACCATCTGCTGCACCACCACGGCCAGGCTGACAGAGTCGGGCGGGATGCCCTGCCGGGCGCGATAGGCGATGGCCCGCGCCGTCCACAGGCTGGCCCAACAGCGCTGCGTCGCCTCCAGCACGGCCGCCACGCCGCCTACGTTCAGGAAGGTCTCCTGCTGCCCGGCGAAGGAGGCCGTGGGCAGGTCTTCCGCCGTCGCCGAGGAACGGACGGCCACCAGCCCGCCCCCCAGGGCGAGATAGGCCCGGTGCAGGTCATCGCTAATCTCCACCGGCATACGCCCGGCCGCAAAGTATCCGGCGATGACGGTCGCCGCCCGCGCCAGCTCGGTCGGATCGCTGAGAGCAACCCCGTGCAGGGCGGCAGTAATGGCTTCTTGCAGACTATTCGCCTGAACGAAGGTGCGGTAGGCGGCGGTAGTCAGCACGAAACCGGGTGGCACGGGAAAGCCCGCTCGGGTCAGCTCGCCCAGGTTTGCCCCTTTGCCGCCCGCCAGGCCAACGTCCTGCGCTGAAATCTGCTCGAAGGTTCTGATGTAAGTCATGTAAACCATCAACCTCACCACAGCTTAGGAAGGTAGTGCCGTAGGGCAGTGCCCGTGGCCTGCCGCCCAGATGCGCAGAACAAGGCGGCGGGCGCCGCGCCCGCCCTACAGCTCGTAGTTGCCGTAGGGCAGGCCCGTGGCCTGCCTGGAAGGTTCTCACACGTCACCGACTCGAATCCGAAGCGTGTGAGAACCTTCCACCGCCCAGATGCGCAGAACAGGGCGGCGGGCGCCGCGCCCGCCCTACGGCTTCAGTATTTCAGCGTCCTGACGGCCCGGAAGACGACAAAGGATCCGAACGGCCTGGGTGCAAAGTCCATAAACCCGGCCTCCGCCAGGTAGCCTTGTAACTCTGGCAACTCAAAGATGTGCATCCTGTGCTCGGTGTGGATGTGCTCCCGCACACGGCGGAACTTCAGGACGCCACCATCGCCGGCGATGAAGGTCGTCACGGCCAACGGCGCGCCGGGCTTCATCGCTTGGCCGATCTGGCGCAGGGCGGCCACCGTATCGGAGAACAGGTGCAGAGCGCCACCGCAGATGGCGGCGTCGAACGTCGCCGGCCGGAAGGGTAGCGCTTCCACCTGGGCGCGGGCGAAGTGGACGTTGCTCAGCCGGTCTCGCCGGGCGTAGGCCCGACCCAACCGTAGCATCCCCAGGGAGATGTCCACGCCGTAGACCTCCTGCGCTGGCGAGACGATGCGCCGCCCCAGCGTCCCCGGCCCGCAGGCCACGTCCAGGATCAGACGACCATCCGTGCGCACCATCTCCCCGACCAGGCGCACTAGCTCCGGCAGCGAGGTTTTGCGCCACCCGCCATAGACGGTCAGCACCAGCGGATACCACCACCACGACTCGTAGAAGCGTGCCAGCCGGTCAATGCGCCCCACGTTGCGCAGGAGACTGTTGGTGCTCTGGGCTGAGTCCCCCAGAATGAAGTCGGGGATGCCATCCACCAGGGGATAGGTCACCTGGCAAGTTGCACAGCGCAGGCCCGCGGCGACCGGCGTCAGGTCGCCCTGGCAGGATGGGCAGGCGTAGACGCCCAGGCCCAGGTCCTCCCTCATACCTCGTCCCTCATCCCTCATACCTCGTCCCTCATCCCTCGTTTCTCGTCGAGTTTCCACGCGCTTCTCCTCTCACAGTACTACTCTTTCTGGCCAGGGTTCCTGCTTAGAGGTTCCCCAGAGTCTACTGACGTACTCCAGGGAGAACAAATCCTGAACCACGTGCAACCAGTAGGCCCCGCTGTCGGAAAGAACGATCTCATCGCCAGTATCTCTTAACAATCCGGCCACAGATAGCGGCTTGATGTACCGCCCATAGACGGCAGCGAACCCCTGGCCGAAACGCTTCTGGAAATCGCTTTTCTTGAACCTGGTCTCGTAGAGGCGCCAGTAGAGCCATCCCGCCATCTGCATGTCTGCGGTCAGCTCCAGCGACAGGGCAATGGGCAAGCGACCACTGTCCAGCGCCCGGATGTACTCCTGGACGCTAAAGGTGTTCAGGTAGAAGACATCCTTGAGGTACGAGCCCCCGCTGGCCCCCAGGCCCACGTAGAGGGGCACAGTCACCGAGCAGTACCTGGGAACGCCTGGCCTAGTGAAGGCCCAAACCGAGGTTCTGGCCAGGCCGGCGTCGTAGAAGATTCTCTCCAGGATGCCCAGCATCTTTCTGCGCCGGAAGATGCGGCCGACGTCGTGGTTGTGCCCGTTGGCCGCTTGTCCCATGGCCGTGTAGGGAAACTGGAACAGCGGATAGGCCGCAATCTGATCTACCCCCATCTCGACCAGGATACGACCGGCCTGTTCTACCTCGGCGTAGGTTTGGCCGGGCAAGGCGAAGATGAAATCGGCGTTGACGCACTGGAAGCCATTGCTCACGGCCCGCTCCACTGCCGCCCTCACCTGGGTAACGGTGTAGGGCCGATGGAGGGTCCGCAGGTGCCAATCCTGCAGCGCCTCTACGCCAATGCTCAGGTGCTCCACGCCCAGCGAGCTGATCGTGCTGAGGTTGGCTTTGCTCAGGTCGTTGGGATGGCTTTCCAGGTGGATGTCGCACTGCATGTTGAACGAGGCAAAGACGTGCTGCAAGATGCTGTCCAGCCCACTGTGCAGCAGCGTTGTAGGTGTGCCCCCACCGATGTAGAAAGAGGTCACCGGCCGGCCACCGAGCAGCCGGGCGTAGATGTCAATTTCTTTCTTGACGGCCTGGACGTAGCTCTCGGCCACATCAGGATTATAGATTTCTTTGTTGTATGGGCAGTAAGGGCAGATCTGACGACAGAAGGGGATGTGCAGGTAGAGGCCGAATTCGTCTAGTCCCTGCAACTTGCTCTCCAGCACAGGCACTTTGTTCTCCAGGGCCACGGCACCCCTTCTGAGCAACAAGCGCTTGATTTGGGTTCTCAGGAAATTGCTAAGCCCCATCAGACGAATCCTCCACTACTGCTTTGCCGAGAGTAAAAGTCAAAATCCACCCGGACTTCCCGGATCAACAACTCCATCTCTCCCCCTGTCCTCTGGCTCGTGGTGGGCGCTTGAGCGCCTGAAAGTAGGGGCGAGGCATTTTCCAGAATATCGGGCGTTAGTCCCCTGATGCCTGCGTAATGAAGATAGCGGGGAGTGGAAACAACCTCGAAGGAATGCCTCTGAAGCGCCATCATGCCTTACTTCCCGAAACGGCGGGCATGATGGCGCTTCATCGCCCCTACGAGCCTCAGATCACAACACCTTTCTGCTGCGGCGTGACCGCAGTTGGCTTTTCGCGGCGGGCCAGGAGGCGCTCCACCGCCCGGCCCAGCCGGCGCATGCCCTCTTCGATAATCTCCGGTGGGTGCATGGCAAAAGTCAAGCGCAGGTACGGTTGCGCCCGCTCGCCAGGGAAGAAGAGTGCCCCCGGTACAAAAGCTACGCCTTCCTCTAGAGCGAGCGGATACAGCTCGTTGGCCGAGAGCCCGGCCGGCAGTTGTAGCCAGACGAACAAGCCGCCCTGCGGCGGCAGGCAGCGCGCCCCAGCGGGCAGGTAACGGTTGATAGCGGCCAACATAGCATCCCGCCGACGTCGGTAGACCTGGCAGGCGCGGCGCAGGTGGGCCTGGTAGCGGCCCACGGTGATGTACGCCTCCAGCGCCCGCTGCATCAGGCTGGACGTGGCTAGGTCGGTGACACGCTTACAGAGCAGCAACTGCTCGTACACGGGGCCGGAAGCCAGCAAAAAGCCCACCCGCAGAGCGGGCATCAACATCTTGGAGAATGTGCTGACGTAGATCACCCGACCACCGGGGTCCAGGGCCTTGAGGGCCGGCTGGGCACGGCCATCGTAGCGTAGATCGCCCACGTAGTCGTCTTCCAGGATGGGGACGTTGTAGCGGTCGGCCAGGGCGAGCAATTGCCGCCGGCGCGGCCCGCTCAGGCAGGTGCCGGTGGGGTTGTGGAAGGTGGGGATGGTGTAGATCAGGCGCGGGTGGGCGGTGCGCAAAATCTCCTCGGCCTTCTCCACTTGCATACCCTGCTCATCCACGGGCACCCCCAGGATACGCGCCTCCAGCGAGCGGAAAAGGTCTAGCGCCCCCGAGTAGGTGGGACTCTCCACCAGGACGACGTCGCCGGGGCGCAGCAGCAGACGGGCGACCAGGGACGTGGCCTGCTGCGAGCCGGAGGTGATCAGGATGTGATCGGGGTGGGCCGGAACGCCCTGGCTGGCCAGGATGTGGGCGATGGTGGCGCGCAGGGGTGGATAGCCGGCGCGGTCGCCGTAGCCCAGAGCCTCGTAGCTATCTCGCTGTAGTACCTCCTGCAGGGCGCGGCGAAAACCGTCCACGGGGAAGAGCTTGATGTCGCCCAGGCCATCGGCTAAGGAGATGAGGTCGGGGTGTGGGGCGGCGGCCAGCATCTGGTCGAGTTCCCGCCGCGCTGGCGACCAGGCCCGCTGGAGCAGTTCTTGCTGCCACACCGGCCAATCGCTGGCGGCGACGTGCTCGCCCTGGGCCTGGGGTAGCTTTGCCGGCACCTGGGCAACGTAGGTGCCACTGCCCACCCGGCTGTAGACCAGCCCCTCGGCCTGCAGTTCGGCGTAGGCATTGGTGACGGTGAGACGATTCACGCCCAGGCTGTCGGCCAGGTCGCGGCTGGCGGGCAGGCGGGTTTCGGGTAGTAGAGCGCCGGACTGGATCTGCTCCCGCAGGAATTGCTGAATCTGCTGATAAAGCGGCACCGGGCTGTCACGGTCCAAAGGTATACGCACAGGAACCTCCCAGATTGTCCTAGTCCATCTTCCACATTGGCGTGCCTATGATATCACATTTTGGTCGTGATGTACAGAGCCAATTGGTGAAAAATAGGCCAATCCACTGCATTGGCAAACGGATTACGGACAACGGATTTCTGGAACGAATTGAGCGGACACCATATTCTCCGTTAAATCCGTTCTCCAAATCCGCTAGACAGCAATCCGCTCCCACCCTCAATGGCGAACCATCCCCCACTGCAGAAAAAACAAGCCGGGGGATTACCCCGGCCTCACTCCATCTTTGGGTCAAGACTCCCATAACGGTAGGGCAGGCTGGAGGATGAGCGCCGCCTGCAGAGAAACCCAGCGATTGGTTTCCTCGGGGTCGGCCAGTGCGGCCCAGGTGCGTTGCCGGAAGGGGCTGGCGCCGCGCCAATGGCCGTTGGGCCTACGCCGGGAAACCCGCCACTTGGCCATCTGCTGTCTGCCCCGCCAAAATCGCCGGGATGGGGCCAGCGCCCTTCATCTCCTGCCAGGCCGCCTGTACGTCCGCATCGGCCTCCGATCGCTCCAAGAGATGCCGCAGGGTTAGATAGCGGAGCGAGGGCGTGCGGGCACCCAGCAACCAAAGGGTGAAGTCGGTCTGGTTCATCTCTCTCCTCCTTTAGTGACGCCTCCCGCCCCCGCAGCCGGCGCGCCAGCAGGACGAAGCCCAGCATCGCCGCCTACGATCAGCGTAGCAGCGGGCTGCTCACTCGTACTTGGACTCTTCAATGCGCTTGCGGAGTTGGGCCTCGGCGTCCACGGCTGGTTGAGCGGGCTGTGCCTCGCCGCGCAGCTTCGCCTCGGCGGCGGATAGCTCCTCGGGGCTGGCGCGGCCCACGACGCTCCACTTGCCGCAGTGTGGGCAGCGGCTCAGCTTGCCCACCAACAGGTTGAGGCCGAAAATGCTACGGCTAAACGGCAAGCCGCATTTCGGGCAGACGGCGCCGCCAGCCAGGCCGTAGGTGATCGGCCCAGCGGCACTCGTTCTCGTGGCTAACAACCAAATAGCTGCGGCCAGGCCCATGCCGGCCGCTGTCCTACGCAGATTCATCATGACACCTCTCCTTTCTGTATCAGTTGGCCATAGGCCACCGCCAACGCCTCGTCCAGTCTGGCCACCTCCGGCCCGCCGCCCTGGGCCAGGGCCGGCGTGCCCCCACCCCGCCCGCCGACGACGGCCACGGCGGTCTTCAGCAGGGCGTTCACGTCCACTGCTACGTCGGCAGCGCGGGCGAAGATGAGCTGCGCCTTGTCGGCGCGTACCCCCAGCAACGCCATGATGCCGGGGCGGGCGGTCAGGCGCTGGGCCAGGTGGCGCACCTCTTCTACGTTGCGGCCCTCAAAGACCTGGCGCACCACGCGCCCGGCAGCGATAGGCTCGGCGCTGGCAGCCAGTTCCGCCGCCTCGTAGTCCAGCAGGCGCTCGCGGGCGAAGTTAAGCTGGCGGCGGGACTCGGCGGCCTCGGCGAGCAGGCGCGTGACAGTGGAGGCCAGCTCATCGTCCTTGATGCTCAGGCTGGCCGCCAGCTCGTTGACGGCGGCGTTCTTCCAGCGATAGTCGGCCAGGGCGCGGCGACCACAGTAAAAATCCACCCGCACGGTGTCGCCCCGGCGCTCCCACTTGCGCACCTTGATGAGGCCGATTTCGCCGGCGGCCCGCACGTGCGTCCCGCCGCAGAGCGACCAGTCAAACCCCTGCACCTCCACCAGGCGAATCTGCTCCCGGCCCGTGGGCGGCTGGAGCCGAGCCCGCACCTGGGACAACTGCGCCAGTTCCTCCGCCGTGACGAAGCGGGCGATCACCGGGCGATTTTCAAAGACCACCTGGTTGGCCAGGTCTTCGATGGCCGCCGCCTGCTCCGGCGAGAGGCTGGTGCAGTTCAGGTCAATGGTGCAAACCTTTGAAGCGCCATCACGCCCGCCGTTTCGGGAAGTAAGGCGTGATGGCGCTTCATCTCCCAGGTGGAAGCCCACTGTCTCCGCCGGAAGCTGAGGGCTACCTGCCCCCAGGCGCTCGCAGGCCTGCGACAGGATGTGCTGGCCGGTGTGCTGCTGCATGTGGTCGAAGCGCCGCGCCCAGTCAATGACCCCGGCCACCTGCTCGCCCGCCAGGGAGCCCGCCAGCACGTGTACGATCTGGCCATCCTCCCGCTCGCTGACGTCCAGCACGGCGATGCCGTTCAGCGTCCCGCGGTCGCCGGGCTGCCCGCCCGAGGTGGGATAGAAGGCCGTGCGGTCCAGCACGACGGCCGGCCGCCCACCAATCGTCAGCCGCTCCACAACGCGAGCGGTAAACTCACGCTGGTAGGGATCGTCATAGTAGAGTTTGTGGGTCAAAGTGACCTCCGCAGCAAGTGTAAGCTCCTCCCCCTGGCAGGGGGAGGTTGGGTGAGGGTCGGACCAGGCAGTAGCACGCAGCCTGGATTATTAGGCAGTAGCATGCAGCCTGAATTATTAGGAAGCCCGACTCACCCTCACCCTAACCCTCTCCCTTCGAGGGAGAGGGGACTGCGCCGCTCTCCTCTGCCCCAAAGCGCAGGCGCAACTCGTTGGCCTCTAGCTTGGCCTCGGTCACGGGCAGGGGCACCAGGGCGCGGGGCAGGATGAGGTTGCGGCGGAAGTTGCCGATGCGAATCACCAGCTCATCCTGGATGCGGGTGAGGTCTACGGCCTCCTTGCTCACCAGCGGCAGGGGCATGGTTAGGGTGTAGCCGCCATCGTTCTTGGCGATGTTGTGCGCCTTGCCCTGGAAGAAGATGCGCGTCGGGTCGTCCGCACCGAAGACGGCCTGGGCCATGGCCCGCAGCATGGCCTCGCCCACCACCTCCTGATCGAAGAGGGGGATCTTGCGGATGGGCAAGGGGCTGAAGGCCTCTTCCACCGCCTGGCCGTAGCGGGCCTGGATCTCCTTCCAGGAGGTGAAGTAGGCATCCTGGATGTCGCTGGGGATGATGCGGTTGGAGATGACCAGGTCCACGGGGTAATCGTACAGGTTCAGGTAGGTGTAGGTGCGCTGGGCCTCTTTGATGACCATCTTCTCCGGGTTGAGCACCAGGCGGATGGTGGATTTGGCCGGATCGGACAGGAGGTCGTGCATGCATGTGAGCTGCTGGGCGCCGTCTTTGATCGCCCCGAAGACCTCGTCGGAAGGCAACGGAATGTTGAGCAGCGGTTGGGCCATAGGGCGCAGGAGTTGGGCGGCCTTACGCTGGATGGGGAAGATCTTCTCCAGCCACCAGCGGGCCACCTCGGGGAAGGTCAGCAGCTTGAGGGTCTCGCCAGTGGGGGCGGCGTCAATGATGATCACGTCGTAGCGGCCACTATCATAGTGATAGACGATCTCCAGCAGGCTGGCCAGCTCTTCCATGCCGGGGAAGGCGGTCATTTCCTCGGCTACCACATCGTCCAGGCCGCGCCAGGCGAAGACCTGCGACAGGTAGCTCTGGACGGTGCTCCAGTACTTTGCCATCTGATAGTAGACGTCAACTTCCTGCCCCCAGAGGTTGGGCTTGATCTCCTTGGGCTCTGCGGCCAGGGCGAGGTCGAACGAATCGGCCAGGCTGTGGGCGGCGTCCGTGCTCAGGACGAGGGTGCGATAGCCCAGTTCGGCGCAGCGCAGGGCGGTAGCCGCGGCTACGCTGGTCTTGCCCACGCCGCCCTTGCCGGTATAAAGGATAATACGCATGTGTGTTCCTGTCTCCTTGTTGTGCAGATTAGAGGCCAGTAAACAAGTAGACAAGTAAACCAAGTAGCAAGTAGACAAGGCCCTTGCCTCTTGCTCCTTGCCTCTTGCCTCCTTGTCTACTTGTCTACTTTTCCCTCGTCCATTTCCAGCGCCTGCCGCACCAGGCCACCGGCCGCCTGTAGCCGCTGCCGGGCCTCGGCGGCGTCTACGCCGCGTAGGGCCATCACCAGGGCCACCTTCACCTCGTCGCCCGAGGCGGCCAGCAGGCGTGCCGCCTCCTCGTCGCTGACGCCGGCCAGGGTGCGGATGATGCGCCGAGCCCGCGCCCGCAGCTTGCTGTTGCTGGGGCGCAGGTCCACCATCAGGTTGCCGTAGACCTTGCCCAGCTTGATCATGGCCGTGGTGCTGAGCATGTTGAGCACCATCTTCTGGGCCGTGCCGGCCTTCATCCTGGTCGAGCCGGTGACTACCTCCGGGCCCACCAGCAGGGTGATGAGCACGTCGGCGTGCTCGGCCAGGGCGGCGGGCCGGGTGCAGACGATGCCGATGGTGGCGCAGCCGATCTCCCGCGCCTTGGCCAGGGCGCCGAGGACGTAGGGCGTGCGCCCGCTGGAGGCCAGCCCCACCACGACGTCGGCCCCGGTCACGCCCCTGTCCAGCAGGTCGCGGGCCCCGAACTCTGGGTGATCCTCCAGCCCCTCTGAGGAGCGAGTGAGGGCGGGCACACCGCCGGCGATGATGCCCTGCACCAGGGTCGGCGGAGCGTTGAAGGTGGGGGGAATCTCGCTGGCGTCCAGCACGCCCAGGCGACCGCTGGTGCCGGTGCCCACGTAGAACAGCCGCCCGCCCGCTCGCAGCCGCTCCACAATGAGATCCACGGCGCGGGCGATGTTGGGCAGCTCCCCCCGCACGACCTCCGCCACTTTAGCATCCTCGGCGTTGATCAACGTGACGATCTCCAGGGTAGACAGACCATCAACATTCATGGTCGCCGGGTTGCGTTGTTCGGTCAACAAATCGTCCAGTGTCATGGGTGTTCAGATGGCGACCACAAGGGTCGCCCCTACAGGGGGTAGGGGTAACCACAAGGATTACCCCTGCAGGGGGTAGGGGTAACCACAAGGATTACCCCTGCAGGAGGTAGGGGTAACCACAAGGATTATCCCTACAGGGGGTAGGGGTAACCCTTGTGGTTACCCTGGCCCCCAGGAACGATCTTACCCAAAACCACCGGCCGGCGCGCCCCCGTGCAACTGGGCACGTTGCCGGGGCGCTGCTGCCAGGTCTGGTAGGCCAGGACGGCGAAGGCCACGGCCTCTTTGGCCTCGCTGTTCAGGCCGAAGTCCTCCGTGGTCAGCAGCCGGGCGGGGGCCAGGCGCTCTTGCAGCATGCCCACCAGTGCCGGGTTGCGACTCCCCCCGCCGCCCAGGATGACCTGGTGGATGGGGAAGGGGATGAAATCCCGGTAGGCCTGGGCGATGGACTGCGCCGTGAACGCCGTCACGGTGGCCACGATGTCGGCGCCGGTCAAGCCAAACGCCTGGCCTTTGCGCCAGACCTCGGCGGCAAACTGGCGGCCAAACAACTCGCGCCCGGTGGTCTTGGGCGGGCGCTGCGCCAGATAGGGGTGGGCCAGGAGTTCGTTCAGGAGTCCGGCATGCACCTGCCCGGCCAGTGCCAGCCGCCCGTCCACATCGCAGGTCTGCACCCCGTCCGTGGCCAGCCGCGCCGCCTCGTCAATAAGCATGTTGCCGGGGCCGGTGTCGAAAGCTATAGGTTCCAAGTTCCAGGTTTCACGTTCCACGTTGAACCCGGCTGGTATGGCGGTTACATTGGCGATGCCGCCGATGTTCTGCACGGCGCGGTTCTGCTGCTCATCGGCGAAGAAGAGCAGATCGAAGAGGCAAACCAGGGGCGCGCCCTGCCCGCCGGCGGCCACGTCGCGGGGGCGAAAATCGGCGATGGTGGTGATGCCGGTACGCTCGGCGATGACGCAAGGCTCGCCGAGTTGCAGCGTCGAGGTCACCTGGCCGTCGGGCGCTACGTCGTGCCAGACGGTCTGGCCGTGCGAGCCGATGAGGCCGACGTCGCCGGTGGTAAGCCCCGCCGCAGCTATGGCCTGGAGCGCCGCCGCAGCGAAGGCCTCGCCCAGATCGAAATTGAGCCGGCACAGCTCGTCTACGCGGCTGATCTCCGGGCGAAAGGCGCGGAATATGCGCTCCCGCAGCGGCAGCTCGAACGGCACGCTGACGAAGGCCAGCAGGCGTAGGCGGCGCACGTCGTCGGGGATGTCCACCACGGCGGCGTCAATGCTGTCCACCGAGGTGCCGGACATGAGGCCCACCACGATCATCTCACACCTCCAGATCGCGACTAACAGCTTCATGAACGGCCTGGCGCAGGGTCAGGATTTCGGCGGCGTTGCTGCGCCCGTAGTACACGCGATTGGTGAGCAGCACCACCAGCAACTCCCGTTCCGGGTCCACCCACAGCGATGTGCCCGTAAACCCCGTGTGCCCATACGAGCGCGGCGAGAAGTATCGCCCCGCCGAGGACGCCTGGAGCGATTTAAGCATCCAGCCGAGGCCCCGGCGCTCGTCGGCAAAGGCGGCCTGCTCGCTGGTCATAGCGGCGACCGTGGCCGGGGCGAGCAGGCGTCGCCCAGCGTACACCCCGCCATTCAGGTAGAGCTGCCCCAGGACGGCCACCTCCCAGGCGGTAGCGAAGAGGCCGGCGTGTCCGCTGACGCCGCCCATGGCTGCGGCATTCTCGTCGTGCACTTCACCGCGCAGGCGACGGCCGCGCCAGGCGCAAAGCTCGGTGGGGGCGATGTCAGCGGATGGCCTACGGCGAAGCGGATAAGCGGATGAAGCAGAAGTAGGACGATAGTGTGTCTCACTCAGACCCAGAGGCTTCAGGACGGCGCGTCGCAGGTAGGCGTCCAACGGCTCACCGGCCAGGCGCTCGATGGCCGTGGTGAGCAGGATGAGCCCCAGGTCGCTGTAGAGCACGCGCTGACCAGGCGGATAGGCGAAAGGCACCTGGGCTGCGGCGGCGAAGATAGCCTCCCGCCCGCCCGGCAGCCTGTACAGCGGCTTCCAGGCCGGCAGCCCGGAGGTGTGCGTCAGCAGTTGCCGGAAGGTCACCTGCCCCGCCTCCACGAGCTCGCTGGTGGCAGGAACCACCTCAATCATCGCCCCCGGATTCAGCGGATCCTCGTAGGCGGCAATGGGGCGCGGGCCGCGGAAGGTCGGCAGCACCTCGGCCACGGGCTGGTCCAGGGCCACACGCCCCGCCTCCACCAGGGTCATGAAGGCAGTGGTGGCGAAGAGCTTGGTCACCGAAGCCAGATCAAAGATACTATCCCGCCGCGTGGGCTGCAACCTGGTCTCCGGATCGAGCCAGCCATAGGCGCGGTGCCAGGCGACCACGCCATGCCGGGCCACCAGGAGCACGGCGGCGGGGCAGACGACGCCCATCGCCTCTTGCAAGGCCCTGTTTGCCGCTGCCAAGCTAGCAGGGGAAAGGCCCGCCGCGGCCGGTGGGCCATAGGCCAGAGTTGCTGGCATGAAACCTCCTCCCTCGTTCCTCATTCCTCGTCCCTCATACCTCATACCTCGTCCCTCATCCCTCGCCCCTATCATACACCAAAACCCTGCCCTGTTCAAGGCCAGCGGCTTGATAAGTCATCAGCGACTTGACAAAATGAACAAAATGGGGTATGATATAATTGTTCCGCTAGTGTCATCCCCTCGCCCAGCACGTTTCACCACACGCTGCTCTCTGGCACACGGAGGGCCTGGCGGGTGAGGGACAATCAGGCTAAAGGAGGCGAGGTAACCATGCGGTGTCTGCGGGCCAGATGGCCCGTGCTCACGGTCTTATTTCTGGCCCTGGCGACTGGCTGGTTAGGCGCAGGGTGCGCCCAGATTCGGATCATGGAGCAGGATACCGGGCTAGATGTTCTAGCGCCAGCGCCAATCACTGTTGGCACGGCCACCGGCGCTGCCCATGATATTGCGATCATGGGCATTGACTTTGCTCCACCGCTCAAACAGGCCGAGCAGAACCTGAGCAGCAACAAAATCACCCTTTTGGTGGCTATTGAAAACAGGGGTACGCAAGTAGAGAATAACATAGTTGTGGAGGCCAGGCTGCTCAGTGGCACTCAGGAGTCGCTGCTGCAGGGCGTCTCCCACGTGGAGGCCATTGCTCCCGGCGAGGTGAAGATTGCCTCCTTCAGCGATTTCTCCCCTGTTTCCCTAAAACCAGATTACCAACTCGCTATTCACGTGCCTGGCGTTCCAGGCGAGACCCGGCTGGCGGACAACGACAAACATTTCCGCTTACAGATCGTCGGCCCTGGTTCGACTCCCTGAGTGCGGGTGAAATGCGGCTACTTCCACCCATAGCTGTACGGTGATTGGATCCCAGCGGCACAGAAGATCGTCTCTGTGCCTTTTTTATTGTCTGGGCGACCGCCTCGCCAGAGGTTTCTCATGGGTAGAACATCTGCCTTGACTAATCGCCTGAACTGGGCCCTCCTGATGGCTTGCGTGCTTCTCGGCTTCCTTTTGACTCTGCAGTTACGCTCCCCTGCTGCGGGCCGCTCGTTCCAGGAACAGGATAGCGAACGGCTAGCCAGCACGATCCAGCAACTGGAGGCCGACCAGAAGGAACTGAAAGACACAGTGAGTGACCTGCGCGCCCAGATCGCCAGCTACCGTCGCCAGACAGCGGCCAGTTCCACGATCGGCATTGAAGACGAACTGGAGCGGCAGCGCATGGCCGCCGGGCTGGTGCCGCTCAGTGGGCCTGGGGTCATCGTCACCCTGGACGATTCTACGAAAGCCGTGGGCCCTGGCGATGACCCGGCCAATTATCTCATCCACGATTACGAGGTGCGGGATATCGTCAGTCTCCTGTGGCTGGCCGGGGCAGAGGCCATCGCGGTTAACGGCGAACGTTTGGTCAGCAGCACCTCTCTCTACTGCGTAGGTAGCACTGTCCTCTGCAACAACACTCGTCTCTCTCCTCCCTATGAGATTCGCGCCATCGGCGTGCCTGCCTTCCTGGAGGAGCCCCTACGCAACCCGGCCAATCTACAGAAACTAAAGTCCCGCACCAAGCTCTTCGGCATTCAGTTCAAGTTCATCACGGTCAAAGAAACTACGATCCCCGCCTACAACGGCAGCTTCGCTCTGCACTACGCGGTGCCCAGCACAGCGGGCAGGTAGAGAGCATATTCAGATGGCAGCCGGCAATGGCCGTCAGCACATACTGGTGTGGAGTGCTAAACCTCCGTGTTGCGTGGTGCGTGCTCCGTGAGAAAAAACGGAACACGGAACACTGTGCTATCACTTCACTCCGCTACATGGCTGAAGATAAACCTTTGGCAGACGCACCCCCATAGAGCAAGAACATGACTGGAGTTTAGAGCCCAAATAGGGCGACGGGACGGGGAGGTTGCAAAGTAGAGCGAAATATGAGACAATCGAGGCATGATTAACCTCGAACTGTCTCTCCAACGGTTGCTGAACTTCCGGCTGC
>Ga0315268_10001133_pt1 | contig 30759 bp, 30 predicted proteins | sample C1_top_MG_FD_204535 | JGI IMG/M metagenome (GOLD analysis project Ga0315268, IMG submission 204535) | Sediment microbial communities from Yellowstone Lake, YNP, Wyoming, USA - C1_top | ecosystem: Environmental > Aquatic > Freshwater > Lake > Sediment | place: USA: Wyoming | collected 2017-08-01
GAAGTCTTTCAGGCGCATTGCTTGGGGGTCTGGTAATGCTTGTAAATGGTTTTCTTTCACCTTATGGTTTTGCGGGTGTTGTTTTGCCATTTCAAATAGCGGGGATGGTAGTCATCGGGGTTGCGGGGGGTTTGTATTCCAAGACGGCAACCAACAAGATGTCCCCTGGAAGTTTTGGGGAAGTGATGATTTTAGGAGCTTTTTTGACATTTGTTTATGATGTTGTCACTAATGTGGGGACAGCTGTTTATTTGGCGTCCAGCATGCCTTTTCCTGAGGCTTTGATCGCTGCTCTCGTTATGGGTGCAGTTCCCTCAGCGATGCACGTAGTTTGGAACTCCTTTCTCTTCGGAGCTGTCACTGTTCCACTTGTGAATGCTATGCAGAAAACGTTGGTGAGGAGGCTACAAACGTGAACATGCAGAGGAGAACGTTGCTATTTGTGATGTTAGGACTTGCAGTGTGGTCGGCTGTGGCTACATTTACGGCGGCTTACTATTACAAGCAATACTTGGAAACCCGTGGGGCCTTCCAAGAATTAAAGTCTCTTGTTATAGACGTGAACGTCTTAATGAATTATGGCAATGGAACACAAGACTGGAACAATGAAACAGTAGTAGCAGGCTCAACAGCGTTCGACGCTCTTCTGACTGTAACCACAAATGTGGAGTATCAAACAACTGCGTACGGCGTGTTTGTAACCTCAATTGACAGAGTGAAAAATGTTGCCGAGACGCCTGCTTCTGGTCGCGCCTGGTTGTGGTACTATTGGAATGTTACGACGTTGAAGTGGACTGACTTGCTGAGGGCATCTGACGCATATGTTCTAAGGCCAAATGACTCTATAGCTTGGCGATATGAAAGCTACTCCTACTCTTTCTGAAGTGGAGCATGCGGCTGGTTCAAGGTTCAAAGCCTTTTTAGGAAGTTAGGCTCAGCTAATTCCACCCTTAAGATTAGCCTGAAGCAGGAGCAAACTCATTTGCCTCTTAACCTGCCAAAAAGAAGTAGACGTGTCGCACTTCTGGAAAGTGTCGTTGCTGGTGCGCTGTTTGGTACGGCTGCTATTTTCATAAATTTTCTTAAGGCTGGAGGGCTCCAAGACGGGTTCGCGATAGCTTTTTGGCGCTTGGTTATTGCTTCGCTCATCTTAGGTATCGTCGTCTTTGCTTTGATAAGGCGTTTCAACTGGTCTCTGCTTCGAAAAGACATTGGTCGAATATCACTTCTGGGCATGCTAATCGGGTTGCACTTCATCCTGTTTGTTTCAGCGGTTTTGGACACAACCATAATAAACGCCACCGTTTTAGTGAACACCACGCCTATCTGGTCCATGTTTGTTTCTTCACTCATCTTCAAGCTGAAGCCGTCGCGCCTAGCAGTATTTGGCATTGCCCTGTCTTTCCTCGGGGTTTTAATCATAACCTATGGGCACGCGGCTTCCCTGACTTGGACTGTTCAATTGAAGGGTGATTTGGAGGCGGTTCTTGCAGCGGTCGTGGAAGCTTTCTACCTGAGCTACGGGCGAGAAACAAGGCAGAAGATGCCGCTTTTACCCCTCATGCTGGCCGTATACATTTTTGCAGCCGTTACTGTGTTGGCTACAGGGTTCGCAGCATCATCAACATTCGCTTTTCCCCTCGAACTAAGCATGGTTCTAGCTTTGATTGGTTTGGGAATTATGCCCACGGCTCTTGCGCATTCCTTCTATTTCTCGTCTCTTTCAAACCTCAAATCGTTCGAAACAGCAGCCATGGCGTTGTTGGAGCCTGTGGGCGCAACGCTTCTCGGCGTAGCAATATTCACTGAAGTTCCAAGCTCGTTCTTTATTCTTGGAGCAGTCCTGGTTCTGGCAGGCATAGTGGCAATCGCAATCAAGGAATGATTTTTAACCATCAAATATGTTTAGTTGGCATGAATGAGGGTGAGGCTTGCGGTTTGAAGAGTATGAAATGCCGTTTGGACAAGATTACTGTTCACTATGAAATTCACGGTGAAGGCAGACCCATTATCATGTTGCACGGAGGTGGACCAGATCGCCGCTCGATGATTGGGTCGATGGAGCCCATACTGCGGAATCTCAGCGGATGGCAGCGCGTGTATCCTGATTTGCCAGGCTTTGGTGAAACGCCGGCGGAAGACTGGATTTCAAGCTCCGATGACATGCTTAAAGTCGTCTTAGACTTCATTGACGCCGTTGTGCCTGAGCAGAGACTGGTTCTAGTGGGCGAGTCATATGGTGCCTATCTGGCTCGTGGAGTAATTCATCGCAGACCCAAACTCGTTGACGGGCTTCTTATGATATGTCCTCCAGTGGTTATGGAGAATGAAAAGCGCAGTTTGCCAAAGCCTGTTACTCTCGCTAGGAAGTTTCGTCCTCCTTCAGAACGGTATCCTATAGAAGCAAAGATGTTTGACTCCTTCGCAGTCGTAGTAACTCGCAGGGCTTGGGAGAGAACCTTAAAGGAAATATTTTCAGGTCTCCTGACGGCAGATAAGGCGCTCTTAGGCAGGCTGGAAGCCAATTTGTACTTCTCCTTCGACGTCGATGCTTCACCAGCCGTCTTTGACAAACCCGCCCTCATAATCGTAGGACGACAGGATTCGATGGTTGGATATCGAGATCCGTGGACCATGATTGAGAAGTTTCCCCGCGCCACGTTTGCAGTTCTCGATCGAGCAGGACACAATCTCCACATTGAACAGGAACACTTGTTCAACACGTTAGTGAAAGAGTGGTTCAACCGCGTGGAAGAAAACATGCAATTAAGTCAATGAGCGTAACTCTCAAGAGCAGGCGAATCGGCTGTCGCTACCACGGAACTTGACATCGGAAAAGACGTCGAAAGGGATTTCAGCACTAATTTACTAGTAAAAGTCCATCATGAGCGCGTGGCGAAAGTTCGAACCTCTCTCGGTCTACCACTTCAAACTTGATTTTAAGGTCGTTTTAGGCATATTTTTGGAATATAATGCTTCCAATGGTTATCGCTGCTGGTTAGGTGTTTCCATTTTGCAAGTTCTGTTAGGATGCCAATTTAACGACGTCTTCGTAGTTCTGCAGGAACCTATCAATGTATGTCATGCCCGGTGGAATCGTTAAACCATAGTTGACCCTAGTTCTTGTGAGCTTGCAGCCCTTCCTGATGTGGACGGCGTTGCCAATCACCGAAGTTGATTCAATGCGTACGGGATTCTCACGGGTTGATTCTACAACAACCTTCCTGCCTAGAATGCTGTCTGACACATGAGCGTAATCTCCAATCTTTGCAGCGTCCATAATTGCTGACCTCTCTACGTTTACATGTTCACCGAGGATGCAGAAATTGTCGATGTTTGAATCCACAATCTTGGAATAATCGCCTATTCTGGGGTATCTACCGATCAGAACAGCGCCTTCTAGGGACAACCTGTTTTCTTTATGTTTTCTAACAATCTCTTCCCGTCTCTTAGTAGACTCCTCGCTGAATCCCTGAACCCAAACGTTTCTGTTCGGCAGAATTCTTTCTTCTAGGACTCTTATGTTCAACTTTCCATAGAGAACGTCATGCATAGCCTTAAGATAGCTTTCTGGACTACCAACATCGTACCACACTTTCAATTCATAACCATAGACGGGAAATCCTTTATCCACTAAGTAGGGAATGAAATCAAAACCAAAATCGAGCCTCCTCCTTTCCTCCCTTATCTTCTTTACTTCCTCGCTTTCAACTATCCTTCTGACTTCTGGAGAAAGCAAATAGATGCCAGCGTTGGCAAAATTGCTTGGTGCTCTCTCCGCTGGAGGCTTTTCGACAAATCTCTTAATTCTCAGATCTTTATCTATCTCGGCTATGCCATATTCTTCTACTTTTCCTACCTTCGTTAGGGCAATTGTCATCATTGCTCCCTTTTCCTCATGTTTTTTAATGAAGTCATTCAGATTGATGTCGAAGAGGTTGTCTCCCTGTACGACAAGGACTGGGTCACGGACATCATAATATTCCACGTTTAGCCTGTAAGAATCGGCGCTTCCCAAGTCGTCCAGGTTGGGTTGATGTTTGATGTGCACCCTCGGCTCAATCTTATACTTTGCTGAGAACCCAACCCCTTCTCCATACTGGTCTAAAAGGTTCAGATAGTTGGTATAACCGTACTCTCCGAAAATGAAGTCCTTCACACCTTGCTCAGCCAGCGGCGCCATCGAGAATTCGATTAACGGCCTGTTCAAGAACCTAACGCATGGCTTTGATACGTCGTGCGTCAGAGGTCTTAACCTGTTAGCCTGACCCCCGACTGGAATAAAGCATCTCAGTTTATCTACGTTCACACTTTAGTTTACACTGAAACGAGAATTTATGTTTATATCGCGCGCGCATCCCTTATGGAATAGAAGGCTATTGACGTTCGGGGAGTCTTCTATATTTTCCGTCTGCAGTCCGATAAACCGCTAATCGTCCAACAGTCTTCCAATTGTCTTCGCGTTGTGGCTGTTGTTGTCTAACATCGATGACTATCAATTCAGCATTTGGGTCGTCTCTCGCAGACCAAACGACAAAGCCAAGATGTATTGGCTGCACACCCTCAAGGCGCAAATCGAACCTTGCTTTTTCATTCTTTGGGAAAGAGGTTTCGCTCAAATCTATCACTTTAGTTCATTTCTTACGTGCGTGTATGTATGTGCGCCACATACAGATTAAAGCGTGTGCGTTTATTTAGAAGTTCAGCATTCAATGTCAGAGTGTGAAACACATGTCAGAAATAGAAAAAATGGTGGAAGATTTCAAGAAGGTTGCCTCGGAAAAAGAGAAGAGATTGCTGAGGTTATATCTTGAATATTCGAAGGAGAAGATTTCACTTAAGGAGTTTTTCGAAGAAACGAGTAAATTGGAGTTTCCTGCGCCTGATTTCTACATTGCGTGCATTCTTGGTGCATTGATGAAATCCATTGTGTCACTTGAAAAAAGTATATCCCAGATCAAAAATAAGCTAGCACGCGCTGAATAAGTGCCCAAATGCCAAACCTGCCAGTCTCTCGGAGCGCGCTCCGCGCGACATTATTCACACGTCTATCCATAATTGGTGGCTCTCTTGGTTTGTCTTGATTTATTGTCTGTATCAACTTACATAAATGATTTAATCCAACACACAAAAAACTCAGATGCTGAGTTGGTGATAGCAGGTAACGACTTATGCGTCCGCATTACCTTCTCTTCTGTTTCTTTCCTCCACGAGTTCTTCTCGTTTGATGTCCCCGCGATTTGGTACGGCGAGAGCTTTCGATGACTTTTCTATTTCGGTTTTGTTCTTTACTCATATTCTGTCACCTCACCTGTCAACGGTAGATTATGTCCTTTCGAGAATAAAACCTTCTGCCCAAATAAATTCAGGTATATCAGGTTCTGAAACTCTTTGGGACGCGCGTTGTTCAGCTATTATTCGGTCCTGTCCTGCGTTTCCTCTTCAGATTCTTCTTCGTACTCTTCTTCCTCTGCGGCTTCTTCTCCTGCAGTTCGTGCTTCGTCTTCAGCTTTTCCTTTTTGTGGATAAGCCTCATCTAACCAAACTTTAAACTGTTCCTTGCTCTCAGGATTGGAAAAGGCCCACTCACACAGTTCACTGACGACGGTGTTGAGATCCATTTCGTGATCGTCGGCCAGACGTTTCAGAAACTGTTCCCACTTTGTGGGCAGAGATACCGTAAGCCCAACCACCCTGCATTTTCACCATCGTCTTGTATCATTCAAGTCGTATTTAAGTGCGCGCCAAGAATGTTTCAACCGTTAACCTAGAGACTACTTAGATTCCAGGGACACTCTTCCTGAAATATTGGCACGTCTTATCTAAGCTAGGTTATTCTCGTTTCTCGCCTTTCTTTGCTTCTTGCTTCTCGTTTCTCTTTTTCTCCGAGCTCTATTCTCTTCTCTTCTGTCTCAGCTTCTTCTCTTTCTTTGCTTCTTGCTTCTCGTTTCTCTTTTTCTCCGAGCTCTATTCTCTTCTCTTCTGTCTCAGCTTCTTTTCTCTCTTTCTTCCCCATTCCTTTTCTCTCTTCTCTTCTTACTGCTTGCCTCTCTGTTTTTTCATGCTGTTCTCTTTGCGCTTCTCTCTCAGTTACTTCTCTCGCTTCTCTTCTTACTTCTCGCCTCTCCTTTACTCCCAACACTTCTAATCTCTCGTTGTAGAAGAGAGAAGCTATTTTTATCACATCTTCAATTCTTTCGCTCAAAAACTCATAATTTTGGATCCGTCCTTCAAGGGAGAGCGCGCGTGCAGCGAGTCCTTCCTTCTCTGCCTTCTCTTTTACTTTCTCTGTCACTTTTGCGGCCTTCGACGCGAGGTCTTGGATGACTTTGATGTATCTACCCTTTTCCCCTGGATTTTGAGTGGCCTCGAAAATGGCCTTATACACTACCAGTTGATATCTCCGCAATGCATCTTCATAATCTTCGTCCTTGATACTTTTCTCTGTCTCCTCAATGAGGATCGCGAGATCCTTTTTGGATATGGCCGCTATAGGATCTGTATACAGAGTGCGACTGAGAAGATCATATAATTTTGCGTCGTTCCCACATAGTTCCTTCAACAAATCTTCTTCTTTTTCCGGCATAAGCCATCTCTCTACTTTGTTAGATGAACCAATATGAATTAAAGTCTTTGGATGAAGAATTAGAAAATGCTACGCGCGCTCGTAGGGAAAAGAAGCAATAGAAAAGGTAAAAACGTAATTTCTTTGGTAAGCGTGATGCTTCAGAAAGTGATGGTGGTTTATATGAAACTTCCCCCAACCACCAACGCATTGATTTATATCCAACTTACCCAGACTCTTTCCTTCGAGAGTGCTATTATGCCCACATTTTTGATAATTTCCAGACATTCCGCAGAGAACTGCCCGCTGAACAATGAGAAAATGAAGGCCATGACGTTAGAATTACCAGACAAATTGGGCGGACTGGAGAAGAAACATGGAGTTAAGAGGGTTGGAGTCTGGACTGTAATTCCAGAACACCTAATGGTTTGGGTGTATGAAGCCCCAAGTTCAGATGCTCTGCAAAAATTCTCAATGGAGCCAGAACTTCTAAAATGGATGGCTTGGAACACGAGCGAAATAAAATTAGCAATGAATCTCGAAGAAAGCATAAGAATTCTAAAACAAATCTAGCAAAAAACCCCATTTCTCATTAGTTTAGCGCGCACACCCTTCTCACCCACTTTGAAACATCACGCAGTTTCACGAAGCTCGCGCTGAGATTTAGGAAGCGCTTTCGGCATAATAGGCAGATTTATTTGCTCCCAAACTAGATACAAATCCAAATTGAAAATGGAGGAAATTCACGTGGCTTATTTAACAACAACGGAAACGGGACAGCCCGTTCTCATTTTGAAGGAGGGAACTGGTCGAAGTAGGGGAAAAGAAGCTCAGAGAAACAACATAATGGCGGCCAGAATCATTGCCGAAGCCATAAAGACTACTCTGGGTCCACGGGGCATGGACAAGATGCTCATCAGTGGCATGGGTGACATCAAAATAACTAACGATGGCGCAGTCATTTTGAAAGAGATTGACGTGGAACATCCAGCAGCTAAAATGGTCGTAGAGGTGGCAAAGACACAGGATGACATGGTTGGCGATGGGACCACCACCGCCGTGATCTTGGCTGGAGAACTCTTGGGAAAGGCGCTGGAGCTTTTGGATCAAAAAATTCATTCAACTACGATTGTGAGCGGCTACAGAAAGGCCTTTCATAAGGCCGAAGAGATTCTTCAAAAGGTCGGAATCCCTGTTGATATTGAGGACCGGGAAACTTTACGTAAGGTCGCTGCCACCTCTATGGCGAGTAAGGTGATGGGCGAATCAAGGCAGCACTTGGCGAATATCGCCGTCGACGCTGTGAAACAGATCGTCGAGCGGAGGGGCGAGAAAAATACTGCTGACATCGACAACATCCAGATAATTAAGAAAGCGGGAAAAAGTCTAGCTGACACAGAGCTTATCCAAGGAATAATTCTAGACAAAGAAGTAGTCCACCCCGGCATGCCTAAGCGGATCGAAAAGGCCAAAATAGCCCTCATGAATGCCGCTCTAGAGGTGAAGAAGACCGAGATCAGCGCCGAAATCAGAATACACGACCCCACCCAAATGAAAGCCTTTCTAGACCAAGAAACACGCATGCTCAAGGACATGGTGGAGAAGGTCAAGACAGCAGGCGCTAACGTGCTAATCTGCCAAAAAGGCATCGACGACCTAGCTCAGCACTTCTTAGCCAAAGAAGGAATCATGGCCGCTAACCGAGCTAAAGAATCTGACATGGAAAAGATAGCCAAAGCAACAGGCGGGAAAATCATCAGCAAACTAGACGACCTGAAAGCTAAAGATTTAGGAGCCGCTGGACTGGTGGAAGAACGGAAAATCGGCAACGACAAAATGATCTTCATAGAAAAATGCAAGGACCCAAAATCCGTCACCGTGCTAATTCGCGCAGGTCTTGAGAAAATGATAGACGAGGCTGAGAGAGCCATCCACGACGCCCTATCAGTCGTAGCAGACGTAATCGAACACAACAAAGTCGTTGCAGGTGGAGGAGCCGTTGAAGCCGAAATAGCCAAAGAACTCCGCGGCTACGCAACAGAAGTGGGAGGACGAGAACAACTCGCCATCGAAGCCTTCGCCGACTCAGTCGAGGCAATCCCCAAAACCCTCGCAGAGAACGCAGGCCTCAACACCATCGACATACTAGTGGCTCTAAGGTCAGCACACCAGAAAAAGAAAGGAGGCACCATGGGCGTCGACGTTTTTTCAGGTGGTGTCACGAACATGCTAGAGAAAGGTGTCATTGAACCAGTTAGGGTCAAGCAGCAAGCCTTAAAGTCGGCAGCTGAAGTAGCTTCCATGATCCTAAGAATCGACGACGTGATCGCCGCGACAAAACCAAAGGCAGAAGGTATGCCCTCCAGAGAGGAAGAATAAGGCTGAGAAGGGTTCTAAGAGACCTCTCATAGCAATCGACACTTAAGCGCCGGGGAAGGGATTTCGGCACCAGTTTACTAGTAAAAGTCCATAATACACGTAGTTGCAAGACTTCAAGCACTTCAAAGTTAAATAGGGCCTCACCCCTTCTTCGTACGTTCGATAGAGACCTGTACCCATTCGGGCACTATTCCCGCCCTGTCGCGCATGTTTTTAACGTTCTTTGGAAGTAAACGCATCACTTTTCGGGGTTTAGGGTTAAACTTATAAATATGAAAAGTGCAAACCAAACCTTTTGGAAGTGAACTTACAATTGGCTAGAATTTTGCCTGGGGTAGAAATCAAAGTCGTTAAAGAAATAGTTCCGCAACAGCTCAACCCATCTGGAATCGTTGGATTAATGGGAGCAGCTGAGAAAGGTCCAGTTTTGATGCCGACGCCAGTGACCAGTTTCAGAGAATTCACAGACAAGTTCGGCTCGGATCCTAATATGAGTTTGACAAAAGAAGCAAGGCTTTGTTTTCTGAACGGTGTTTTCGAAGTATTTGCGACTCGCATAGAAGCTGCAGGGTCTAAGACTGCGTCGATTATGCTAAGGAACACTGATGGAGAAGATGGTGTAAGATTGGATGCAAAGAGCGTAGGAGAAGTGGGTAACAAGATTAAGGTTGGCGTTATCAATGGATCCGCTCCGGAGACGATGTCTGTGCAAATAACTGACGGGGTGACATTCGAGGTCTTCGATAATCTTGTAATGGATAGGGCGAGCGACTCGTACGTCGTCAACGTTCTGAACGATCGCTCGAAGCTTGTTTCTGCAACAGACTTGTCGAAAGAACCGAGACGGAGGAAAGAAGCAACAGAAGGCGAACCTAGCAAGAAGAACCTTGCGTTAACGGAGGAAATGCTGACAGGCGGAGAAACCGGTAAGCCTGAATTGAAAGACTATGAAAAAGCGCTTGAAATGCTTGAGATGGAGGACGACATAGACCTTGTTTACGCAGCCGACAGTTGGGATCCCAAGGTTCACGCGCTTGTCGAAGCTCACTGCCAGAACATGAGCAAAGACGCAAAGAACAGAATAGGAATAGGAACGGTCGCTCCAAACGAGCAAGTTACAGATATAGTGAAAAGAACTGAAGTCTTAGCCAGCGACAGGTTTGTAGTTGTGGCGCCCTATGGCGTCAGCGGCGCTGTTGCAGGACTAATCAGCAAGCTGAACTACTATGACTCGCCCACATTTAAGCCATTGACAGGGCTTGCCGAACTCGAAAACCGCTACAGACCGTCCGAGCTTATGGAAATGCTGAAGGCTGGGATCCTACCCCTCGAAGCGCGACGCGGCAGAGGAATAATCATAGAAAAAGGAATTACCACAAGCAAGGAACAGATCAGCGTGATGCGAGTGGCTGATCATGCCGTGAGAGGGGTAAAGAACGTCTGCGAAAACTTCATCGGCACCTTGAACACTGCAGGCGGACGTACCGCCCTTAGAGAGAAGCTGTCAGAGTTTCTGTTGACTATGACTAAAGAAGATGCAATCGTTCCAAGCGTTGACGGAAAGGAACCAGCGTTTCTGGTGGACGTGTACTCGTCGCAGCTGGACTTTGCACAAGGCATAGTGCGTGTTGACCTTGCCGTGAGACCTGTGAGAGCGATTGACTACATATACGCGACAATCACCGTGCAGGCTTAGTGGAGGTGAAAAAGAATGCCACTTGAAGCAATCAAAGGCCCACTTGTTGCCTCAGCAAACGTAAGCAATGTTAAATGCGACGGAGAAGTCATAAAAGGTATGCAATCTATCGACTACAAAATAGTCAAGAGACGAAGCAACATACATTCAATTGGTCTTCATGAACGGGTCGGCATAGACTACGGCGAAATGTTCGTGACGGGTATCATACGCGTCAGATCCTCTTACCTACCGTTCGACGATAACATGCAGAAAGAAAAACACTGCCAACTCGTTGTCGAGCTCAAAAACTCGAAAGAATCCATGGGAACAATAGCATTTGACGAAGTTTTCATCGAAAGCAAGAACTTCACGATGGAAGTGAATGGAATAGCCCTGAGCGAGTACGCTTTCACCTCCACTAGAATAAGACAGAAATTGGGCGGCAAAGAAATCGATTGGGGAAAAGAGCCTGGAATGTAAATCTTCAATGGACATGACGTGAAAGAAGCACTCAAGAACAGCTAATATGCCGAGGAGGTAGACCGGCGAATGCCGAAACTAACAAAGCAAATAATCCTTGAAGGAACAAAATCAAGAGAAACGCTAATCGTAAAAGAGTACGACAATTCCGAGGTTGTAATTCGCCCTCTTTCCGACGGCGAACTGACAAGAATCTTTGAAGTCATAGGCAACGTACCCTTGAAAAAAGACGGAACACCGAACCTGAACAAGGTTGACATCTACAAGAACTTCAAAGCCTTGAGGCTCGCTGCTTCAATGGGACTTGAGGACCCGAAGCTAACCGCTGAGGAAGTAGCGAACATGAAGTTCGGCGTACCCGAATACATCGGCATGAAGATTCTAGAATTGAGCGGCGTTACGGGGGAAAAAGCACAAAAAAAAAGTTAGAGATCGAAAAATTCATAAGAACCCCAGAGGGGATTGAATTAGCGGCATTATGCCTAGACTGTGGGTACCATTTAGCAGAACACCCAAGCGACCTCGCTAGAGACCAGGTTCTTTTTCTCACCGCGAGCCTTGCATACAGAATCGAACAGCGACAGCATGCACGGTTGGCCGCAGAAGGCGTGTCGAGAATAGTTGTGACCGAAGACGAGGAAGAGACTGAGTGAACTTATGGCAAGCGTTGACTTCCTCCAAAAGCCATTCGAATTGGCTAGATCAAGCCAACACGTCATAGAACGCCTAGTGGAAATAAGCCAAGAAAACGCTAGACTTTATGCCCCCGTAACCTCAGCATTCTCATCTTTTGCCGTGCTCTACGACTTCATCGTGTACGAGGCAGGTATTCGCGTAGCCATTCAAGACTTCGCTCTAGCTCGATTTGAACTTCTATTTCCAGCGTATTCTGAAATCGAAGTGAAAACGGCACCCGAGACTGAGCCGCCACCTTCATGGTTTGGGGCACCCGCCATTTCTCTTCTCTTCAATATTTCATTAGTTCAGACTGCTCTGCCGCGACCAGAAAAAGTTTCATTGGCTAAGGAAGAACCTCTGTTCTTAACGCTGCAAAAACCAGAGACCCCCGAAGTGCTGCAAAAAGCCGTGCAGAGACCAGCAAGCGAACCCGAGCGTGAAACTCTTGTTAATCGCGTCATCATGCTGCAGACTGAACTAGCGTCCGAACTGTTCTCGGGGCTGGAGACTGTGTCTTCAGCTTTCTTGGAGGGTCAAAAGCAGGCTATGCGCATCGCTTCAGTTGCGTCCGAGTCAAAGGCGGTGCTTTTGGAGAAAACTGGTTTTGAAGACGTCGCGACCTTGAGGTTTTCAACTCCACGAGAAATTCAGGAAATCGAAGCTATGAAGTCTTCCAAACCGAGAGTCGCCGTGCGACCAGCGGAGCATGAAGTCAAACATGAAATCATCGAGGAACAAATCGAAGAACCACGACAGGAAACGCTGCTCCGTCGGGTCGTGGCGATTCAGAGACAACTCATGTCAAGGTTGGCTCCGACCCTTGAAGCTGAATCTTCAGCACTTTTAGAAAGTCAAAAGAGAATGATTCCAGAAGCGCTAGTTTCACTAGGAGCGAGAACCGCGTTGCCTTATGAATCCGTTGGCGAAAAAGTCGAAGCACCTCACATTGTGGTTCCAGAGGAGAAGATGGGCAGAGTCTCCATTCCCAAAGTTACATTGGAGGCAACAAAAGAAGAACCTACAAAGAGTGGGTTGCCCTTAGTCCTGCTTAGCCCTGCGGTTGGAGTAAAGGTTGCGCCAGAACTGCCCGAGCTTATGGCTTACGTTTACGGGCTGCCGACGTTGATGCTGGAAAGTCAGAAACCTTCTGCGACAGCCTTCGCCGCTTCCACCATGACTTTGACAAGTCAAATAGAGCCTTCAACTGGCACTTCAGCCGCACCTAGGTTCAGCCCTGCCGAGCCAGCAGCCCCTAGCATTGGTCTCAAGAAAACGTCTTTGCCGTTGACCTCTTGGGTTGCACGAATTCTTCTGCCCATGTTTGAAAGCATAAGAGACTTGTCAGCATTTCCGGTCACCGCTTTAACAACCCAGAGACTCTTAGCAGATACGTTGACCCAAAGAATCCCAAGTCCTGAAACCCTTCAAACTTCCATCGGTGCGGAAACTGCCAAAAGTCGAACATCTAGAGGCACCGACATGAAGGCAGAGATATTTTCAAAGCTGCAAATCACGCGAGCACTTGCCACCGCAGAGAAGATGCTGAAGGAGAAACTGAAATACGAGCCTGCCGCATTTGTCGAAGAACTTCAAAAAGCAACGGCGATGTATGGAAGGGAAATGTCTGATTTGGCTGCCGCTGGGCCCGTTAGAGCAACCATGCTTGACGAGTTGGCACCGGGCGTCTTAGTGCCCCCTATGATTGAACAGTATTTGCCAGAAGAATCTGCCTCTTCAGAAGTCAGCGAGACCCCTGCTTTTCCTTCACAGCCATCTACTTCAATCCAGCTTACCCACGTATTTCCGGAAGAGGAGTCCATCAATGTCAACGTGTTCACGGAGACAGCTGACGAAGACCTAAGGGAACTCGAAAGAAAAGTGGGCAGAATTCTTTCAGAACAATTAGCTAACTCGGGAACGGTGGGGTCACTTCGCACCACTCTGGTTGGCGAATCATCATCTGGACTCGGAGGTCTAGGCGGCGCTGGGCTTTCCGCGTTGGATTCGCAAGCTATTCCTTCATCTCTGCTCAGACAAGTCAACGTAAGTGAAGGCGCCATTAACCTTAAAGTGTTCACTGAGGCAGCCGACGAAGACCTGAGAGACTTGGAAAGGAAAATACGCAGGATTCTTTCTGCGCAAATTAGCCGTTATTACGGATCTTCAAGACCATGAGAGATTATGTCTATGAAAATGAAACTTGACGACGTCGACCTAATAAGACGAAATGATAAGGAAGGAAAACTAAGTGAAATCAGGAGCGTCCGCAACCTTTCTGTCTACGGAAGACGACAAATCGTGGAACTTCCAATTCCCGGGTCGGTTGGCAATGTTTTTCAAGACATGGGAAGAAACCCGATTACGATATCCCTCGAGGGTGACCTTGTTGGTCCGAACGCAACAAAGGTCCTCGAAGACCTGAACTCAAAGTTTGAACTTAAGAAACCCATTAAGTTTTCAACCGACATTACGCCGATTAGTGGCATCACGGAAATCGTGATTGAAAATTTCGCGGTTCATTTTGCCAAAGGCGAACGACTTGGAATTCGCTATTCGATGGTCCTGAAAGAATATGCATCTGCCAAAGCAGGGTGGAAACGCGGTCCAGGTGAGACAGAACCGCCGAACCAAGAAGTGGATTCACAGAAGGAAGTTCAACAGAAAGTTAACAAGATATTTGAAGGAAGCAAATCGGAGTCTTAGGTGACGCGAAACAGACTGGGGATTCAATGGCTAGCTGTCGAGACGAAAGGAGAAGGCGTGTGATATCGAAGAGGTTGGGCTACGTTGCAACTTGACGTTAAACCATGTGGAGGCGTTTCAAGTGGTTAACGGTGCCGTTGCGGGCGACCTGATGCGCCCGAACTACGAAGTCATAGTGGGCTCAAAAACGTTCAGTCGAGCAGATGGGCCTGAACTAATGAACGTGAAAGTATCTCGCAACATCGGCTTGCCCACCGATTGCGCAGAGGTCTGCCTAGTGGGAAGTAACAGTTATTCTTTGAAAAAAGGTGACAACGCCAAAGTCAAACTTGGCTACGACGACACGATGGAGACAACTTTCAGCGGACTCGTCGAAAACATCAGCCACGAAGTAAACAGAATCCGAATTACGGCCCTCGGTGCCGGCGCCAAACTCCTTCGCCTGAGGTTTAACAGAGTCTATCTTAGCCAAACCGCAGGGCTGATTGTGAAAAACATCGCCCAAGAAGCCAAGGTTAAAGTCAAGACGGCGTCTGATGGAATTACTTTTCCAGTCTACACTATTGACGATTCAACGAACGGCTATGAGCATATTCTGAAGTTAGCTGAACGATGCAACTTCGACGCATACATTACGGAGAACGAGGAACTTGTGTTCAAGGAATGGGGAAACCCAAAGAACAACCCGCTCAAGTATGGTCAGGAAATAATCCGGCTCGAAGCGTTCGACTACTTCCCCCTTTTCACTAGCACGAAGGTGTACGGGGAAAGCCCGTCAAGCGTCAAAGGCTCAGACACCTATCATTGGCTGACAAAAAAAGAAGTGAAAGGCGAAGCTGGAAACGGCACCGTGTTATCGGTTCACGACCCCGCGATTCGAGACCAGAAGACCGCCGAAACGGTTGCCAAAGCAAAAATGGAGAAACTAAAATACACGTTCGGGCTGGTTGTTGAGACCGTGGGCAACCCATCCATCAAGTTGGGAGACAACGTAACTCTTGAGGACGTTCCTTACTCAGCGTTGAAGGGCAGCTTGGAAGTGAGAAGCATCGAACATTACTTAAGCAAAGACAAAGGTTTCATGTCAATCGTCACCTGCTGGAGGAGGTCGTGATGCATGAACATAGTTGAAACAATCAGAGTAGTAGCTCAAAGAGAACTTAACAAGGTGCATCTGCCAACCTTGGGCATCGTGACCTCAATTTTTCCCCACTCGGGCGCAAGTGACAAAGACAATTACGAGTGCAATGTGAGACTGAAGAACACCGAGCTTGAGTTGCGGAAAGTCCCGATTGCTACTCAATGCATAGGGTTAGCCGGTATTCCCCGAGTGGGCGACTTAGTCGTAATAGTCTTCATTAACGGAGACATAAACGCGCCCATCGTTGTGGGAAGACTCTACAACGATGAAGACCGACCGCCGCTTAACAGCGCTGAGGAAATCGTGTACGTGCCACCCTATAATGCTAACCCGAAAGTAAGAAGAATCTACTTGGAATTCCCGCAGGGAATGATTTTCCAAATAACCGATGAGGAAGTTGACATAAGAGCTGGAAAAACAAAAGTAATCATTACGCGAGACGGCGACGTCGTCATTGAGTCGAAGACGAATGTCAACGTCGTAGCCGACGGAGATGCCACGTTGAAGTCCAAAGGCAACTTCACCATTTCTGGTGCAAGCATAAAAATAGAAAGCGACAAGGACATGAATCTGAAATCAGGAAGCGACATGAAAGTCAACTCGGGCGCCTCTGCAGAAATCAAATCTTCAGCGACGATGAATGTAGAGGCAAGCGCCACCATGAAAATCAAAGGCGCAACCGTCAACATAAACTGACGGTGGAAAGCATGGTTGAAGAAGGAAAAATCGGAAAAGACCTGAAGCTGAAATTCAGCGAGTTGGGCGCTGACTTAACAGTCACGGACCATGGAGACCTAGAAACCGTAGAAAATGAGGATGATCTCGCCCAAGCGATAATAGTCAGGCTATCCACGGACGAGGGCGAGCTATACGATATAGGTCACGCAGACTACGGTTCGCACCTTTACGAAGTCGTCGGCGAACTCAACACTGAGTCGACAAGGAAAAGAGTCCAATCTTTAGTCCGGGAATGCCTGTTTCAGGAACTCAGAATAAAAGAAGTTGTAAGTGTAAACGTGCTCGCAGACCAGAAGGACCCACACCGTTTGGATATCGAAATTACTGTTCTTCCGATCAGCAGTAGCGTCTACCTAAGTTTGTCCTACCCGTTTCGTTTGGAGGGATAGAAAATGCCATTTGTCAAGAAAACCTACAGAGAGATTGCGAAAGAAATCTTATCACAAATCACTGGAGGAGAAACCAGAGAAGAATTCGCCTTCAAAAAAGGCAAGAAAACCTACAAACTCACTAACAATCCCGTCACAGAGGTCAACGACATAGAAGGAACCCTAGACGGGGCGGCGAGGCTGTTTACGAGGAACGTCGATTACCGGCTTAAAGAAGATTCGGTTGAGTGGGCAGACAAGGGATACCATCCTGACGACAATACTCGGTTCACGGTCAAGTACGTGTTCACAAAAGCGTCTGCAATTACCGACGTAAACGCTGGAAGTGTGACTAGGACTATCATTGAAGCGATAAGCAGGGAAATAGAATACCTGTATCTCCAAATGGAACAGGCCTACCTGTCGGGTTTCTTGGACACCGCCACAGAAAAGGCTTTGGACTTAGTGGTTTCAATTTTAGGTATCAAACGTAAGCCTCCTCAACCCGCATCGGGCTACGTAACGTTTGGAAGAAACACGGAGCCAGAAGTGGTATCGGTGACAGGTGAAGTCCATCTTTCCGATGGTTCACTCGATTATCCCCTTAACAAGCAACTGGTAAAAGGCATCACGAAGGTTGAAGGCATTTCCCAAGGGAAAGAGACAGTTTTCAAAAAGGACGAAGACTTCACGTTGGCTGGACTGAACATCAGATGGCTTCCCGATGGAAACAAGCCCGACGCGAAAACCGTTTTTCGAATCGACTATGACGCTTACCGTGAAATTGAAATACCTAAAGGCACAAACGTCTCGACCCTGTCAACCAAACCCTCAGAAACGATATTGTTCACCACCGTTGAAAAGGCATCGTTGACGGAGGCTGCGGCGGGCAAATGGGAGGCTGAAGTTCCTGTGATTTGCACTGTCCCGGGAAAAAGCGGAAACGTTCTTGCTGGAACAGTTGTCGTCATGCCTCAGCCGATAGCGGGCGTCGAATACGCAATCAACAAGGGCGACATAACAAACGGGGTAGAAGCAGAAGATGACAACGAACTTCGAGAACGAGCAAAACATGCGCTGGAGTTCGCTGGCAAAGCAACCTATTCGTCCCTAGAAACCGCAATCAAGTCCGTTGAAGGAGTCAAATCCATCCTGATTGAAGACATGCCTGAAAACGTGCCCGGAGTAGTCAAGGCAATAATCGACGGCGGCGACATGGACAAGGTAATGCATGTTATCGATGACACGAGAGCCGCTGGCATAAAGGTGGACGTTTTCAGACCTGAAATCGTCTACATAAACACGTCTCTGACCCTCGTCTTGGAAAAAGAAACTGACCCAGCATCGGCAGCGGCAGAAGCGGAAAAGAGAATTCGAAGCTATGTTTCCGCTTTGGGAATAGCTTCCGACGTGCTCTACTCAAGAGTCGTTGAATTAGTGGTAAGTATCGAAGGCGTCTTTGACGTGGCAGATTTCATAATGAGCGCCCATAGGGCAGATGGTTCAACATTAGAAACCAAAACGGAAAACATTGAAATAGAAAACACAGAAAGAGCAGAGCCGAGAACAGTCAACATTTCATTCGTGACGAGAGAGAAAACATGAACAGGATGGAAAGAATCGGCGACCGGTTCCCCAAACTTTACAGAAGTTGGGAGAAAGAATCCCTGCTCTACATCCTTCTGCAGTCAATGAGCAACCAACTGGACAAAACAGAATCCGGCGTAGCTGACCTAATGAGAGCCCACTGGATTGACACAGCCAAAGGGAAAGAACTTGACAAGCTAAGCCTACTTTTCGGGACAAAACGACGGCAAGACGAGGACGACGCCTATCTGAGGGCCCATCTGAAAAGAGCTGTTGACGAATATAGGGGCGGCGGCACCGTTTCGGTGATTCTGGAGGAATTCAAAACCGCGTTCAAAGGAGACAAGGACCTGCAGATAATAGAGAATCCTCCAGACGATTCATTTGCCGAGTTCCTAGTCATAGCGAACGACACTTGGTACTTGAGAAGCAATAGCATCAAAAACGAAGAAGCAGCCCTAAGCCTCACCGTGGAAGGAGAAGGGCAAGTCAGCAATCCAAGCGTAACAAACGTTGACACTGGAGAATCTATAACCTTCAACGGTCAACTAAAAAAGGGTGAGCAATTGGTCCTTAAAAAGAACCGCGCAATGGTTGGCGAAAAAGACGCCACGCAAAAAGTCACGCCAAACAACGCGCCCCTTCTTCTCAGAAAAGGTTCAAACTGGAAATATAGCGAGGCGCTCTTGGAACTAATCGGAGTATTTAACGGCGGAAAGTTTGATGAAAACACATTCGCCGTAGGAGTTCCCACCGTGAGAGTGCGCTTCGATTGGACAAGGCAACAACCCGCGACGTTCATGGTTCAAGTCAAATCCCGGACTCTCGCCAACAGCGGTCTGACCGAGTCCTACTTGGAAAAGACGGCGAACTACCTGAAAGCCGTTGGAGTAAACGCCATAATCAAAGTAACGGAGTAACTGGAAAAATGACAAAATTCAACCCTATCGTAAGAAAACCCGGTGAAGTCATCCGATCCGAAGACTGGAACAAAATGCAGGAAGACATACAAGCTGACATTCAAGAGCTCGAGCACATGCTAGCTGTTCTGAAAGATTACGTTGACAGCATGGAGGAAAGCGCCACGATGCTCAACGTTGACAGTCAAATAGGAAAAGCCTACAACCTTGACGAAGTCATACATGGAGAAAACTCAAGCTACGATGCTCTCCTCGTAGGTCTCCTTACAAAACAGTGGCTAAGGGCAAAGGGCGACGTCGGCGAAATCTGCAGGTTCAGCATTGTGGCGCACCTAGAACTCTTAGACTACTGGTCAGGCGCTGAAAACGGAGACCAGAAAGCTCTCGAAGTAACCTTCAACTACATTGACGGAACAAGCGCTGTAATCAGCGAACTCTTCGTTCACGACAGACGAAAACTCAGACCGAAAGGCACACAGAACCCATACCTCGAATATCTAATGTCGCCAAACGAGTACGTCTGGTACCGGTACCAACTCGTAAACCCAAACCCTGAAAAAGAAGTCCTCAGCGTCACCTTCAAAAACATTATCGCAGACTGCACGCCGAGAATTGGAAATGTAATTCACTACAGGTCTAAAATCATACCGCGGAAAGCATTGGCTCAGTGATTCGATGCTGGCTGAAATTGAAGACAAAATTGCCAACATTATTCGAGAAAAATTAGCCGACATTCCGCCCGAAAACGTCGTCATCAACGCCAAACCCACGAAGCCACCATCGATTGTTCTTTCAAACTTGAAATTCAAATTCGAGGATTCGGACATATCTGAAAATGTCGACGAAGGCAAGATCGAAATCGAAGAGAACTTCGACAGCGACGGCTTCAAAAAAAGTTTTAAGCTTCAAGAGAGACCGCTCAAGAAAAGCGTTTCCGTTGAATCTCCTCCAAGTGTTGTTTTGACGGAACAGAGCGACTACACCGTCAATTATGACGAAGTCTCAATAGACCTTAAAAAGGCTCCGGGAAAAGGCAAGAGGAACATTATCGTAAGGTACGCCTCCGCGCACGTAATGACCCTGAAAAGCATCAAGGTGAAAGCATTGTACGCAATTGACCTCTTGGGCGCAGACAGGGTGGAAGCAGATTCTCTTGCTGAAAAAGTGGTAACGGCGCTCTTAACCGCGGAAGACCAACTTCTTGTAGAAGGCATCGAAATCAAACCAGTCGGCGGCATGACTTCATTAGACGAAAGCGGGAAAACAGCAAAGATGCAGCTGAAATACACTGTAGAAAAGGAAATGCGAGTAAAACAAGTAGTAGGGCCCATACAGCGAATAGAAATCAAAAGCAAGAAGGCGTGATATTAGAAGACAATGGTCATGACAATGGGAGAGTGAAAACGCGTCCGCGGTCAAGAGAAAATACGGCAAGCCCATCAAGCTCTTAGTCGATGCTAAGGGATTTCCAGACGGTCGGCTTGTTCAGTTTGAAATCTGGAAGCAGACAGGGCAGAAGAAAGAAAAAATCGCCGAAGTCAACGGCGTCACGAAGCGGGAAAAAGGAATAGGATACTGGGAACCGCCATTTAAGCTCGCACCGCAAATGGCAATTCAGAAAAATCTTAGCCAGCAGCCTCAGAAAAACCAGTTCAGTTTCGTCGCTAAAATAGATGACAAAACCGTGCAGGGAGGACCTATTGAGTTTACTTATCCGCTTGAACTTTACGTGGAAGACGAGAACGGTAGACCACTGGACTGCGTAAGGTTTACCATTACTTTTTCAGATGGCACCAAAAAGAAAGAGGTTTTCAGAAATGGACGCGCCAAATTCGAGGAGGCGCCTTCGGGCAAGTTTACGATTGAGTTGGAGGGCTATACCTTTGTTTTCAAGTAGTAGCGATCAGGTACTTATGGCATGTCGTATTTGCCATAGTTGTGGCACCAACTGTGCTCACATTTTACGTGGACCTCAAGAACGTTGTTGCTCATTTTTGCCTCAAGTTTGAGAGTGTAGCCCATGTCAAGGTTCCAGTTTTTCAGATACTTTTTCAAAGAGTCTTTTTCCGATTGCCCTCCATGAACGTAGTCAAGGGCTTTCGTGCAGAGGGCTTGCGATAGGGCAGTTGCCTTTGCCAAATAAAATTTGTAGTCGTGTTTCCTGTATCCGTAATTCACGAGATTGTAGCTTGGACGGTCTGGGAAAGGAAACAATGCTCTGTCGTAGCTGCCGTCAAGCGATTCAAAGATTATGTTGCCAGCATTCCACAAGTAGTCTTCGTTTAGCGTTTCCCCGTAGACTTCGCGGAAGCAACGGCAAACATCTTTGAAAAGGTCTTCCATATCGTCTTTTCTCCAAGGTACGAAAATGCCCAAGCTGAGATCGTTGATGAAGTCACTCCAGCTCTTAGAGGCGCCGGTGGTGGACAGGTCTTTCAATTTGAAATAATCTATTGCGAGAAAAGCGTCTTGATGAGTTTCAGTCATCATATGCATCGAGACTTTCCCCGCCTTCTTCCCTGGGAGTAGAGGGACGTCTATCTTGTCGATAAAGGGAACAAGCTGATCCCAGTAAGCGCCAGCTATCGTGTTTATGTAGGGGTGGCAAACCACGTCCGCGGCAATGTGGGTTATGAAGCCTAGAGCTAGAGCTAAAAGTCGGTTTCCTGAGGCACTTCCAACCCCCTTACCTATCGCATAGTCAATTAGCTTTATGGCGTATGTTCCTGAGAGATTATAGTGGAAAAAATCGGCCGCAAAAGTGGTTTTGCCGTCCTTATGGTAATAGGGCAAATCTGGAAATATTGAACCCAGGTACGCATATTGAGAAATGCCTTGATCTTTCGCGCTTCCAAGAGTGTTCTTCTTTATAGGTTCAGCTTTGAACGGGTCGCTTTTGCTGCCTTTTCCGTTGAACTTCAAGCCATGATAAGTATCAATCAAATTGACGAAATGAGCTATTGACGCGGGCATGAGGACATCATCTTCTCGCTCAAGCGTTAAAGGGACACAAAACGGTCAATAACGTAGTCTATGCTGCTTTCTTTTTGTAGTATGAATATTTTGTTCACTGTTGGAATGGCCTCTTTCATTTTCCTTTCGTTATATTCGTCATCTTTCCCTTTTTGGAAGAAGAGCACGCGCAAGAGCAGTTCCTCGGTGGGTGATGGTATATTGCGTTGGTCTATTTTGACGTTGTCTGGCCACTTCCCGTTTTTCGCTTTGAGTTTTGTTGTTCTGGAGTATGAGCGTTCTCCGTCGTCGTAGGTAAACCCGACGTATTTTCTTTGAGCCATGATCTTCATGACTCCTTGACAATGCGGACATGAGATGTTGCAGAAAGGAGCGTAGTACTCACAGAACCTTATGTTAGCAGCACGCACCGCGCGTGCGAGCACGCAGTAGCCTTCAGGAGCATAAACCCTCTTAACCTCTGTTTGGAGAACCTGCACATCAGGGTCTGAGTTGATTCGGTTCCAACCTTTCATCCGTTCTCCCCTGTCCTTTTCGTTGAAAACTTCGAATTGATCTGCCTCTCCGAAGCGTCCCTCCACCTCTTGACCCGATTCGAGGTTGTGGTTAAAGACCTCCACTTCAAGGAACAACTTGACCTCGGGCAACTTGGCGGTTGCGCGGTACAAATTCGCCAGTCCGACAGATTCCTCTCCGCCCATTTGGCTTGTTCGCCTCATTCACTGCCTCTGCACGCACCACTTATTTATCAGTTTTCGAAGCAACAATAAGGCTATGCATTTGTTGCGCTTTATCGTCTTCCTGCATGTTTGGTTTTCAAAAAGCAAAATCTGAATATAACTAGTGTTTAGATGCTTTCTCAGAAATTTCTCTGATAAAGGTGGTACATTATTTTCTGAAGATTCCTACTCTCCTATTGGGTCGATTTGATTAATTCCGGCTGCAGTCCAGCTATCAGTACCTGCTCTCGGATCGTACAAGGCAATATGTGCATCACTCGGAGGCGAAAACCAGTGGCACGAGCTGGCTATTGGGTCAAAAACCTCTGCTTTCTTTCTGTTTAGGTGTTCAGCCCAGAGGCGTAATCGCAATTCGTGTGCAAAATGAATTTTGGGTTCGTTGTTTGAAGATTCATCGAATATGCCTGCGACTACTTCGCTGTCGTGCGTGTACCCGCGATTGTTGCAGTTTGCCGAACCTATGATGGCAAACTTGTCATCGATAACAAAGATTTTTGCGTGAATGTAGGTGTGTTGTGACCTTGGAGGCACTGTTCTTGTGTCGCCTCTTTGGTTGCTGTCAATTCTATAACATATAGCCACTTTCCCTGAACTGTCTGGAGCGCTCATCAAATTGTCAATGAAATTTCTGCGTAACGTCCACACTCGAGGAAGATCAGATATGCTGGAATGAGGAATCAGTATTATGAGGCGCTTAATCTTTGGAAGTTGTGCTTGCAGACAACTGCTCGCTTCCATGCTAATCAGATACTGGTCCTCGATGTAAATGAAGCTTGTAGCCTCCCTGATGGCATGAAATATTATGCTCCTAGCAGTTGTTTCCCCATTCTGTGCAAAAGAGTACCATCTATTCCCGTTTCGACTAGTAATGCCGGCATGTCTTGATCCATTTCCGAACGTGCATCCGATTTGAACGTATTTGTCACCTGTTGCTGCAGGTGTTGGCTCGGCTAATCCTATCAACGCACCTTTTTTGTTATCAATATTGAGGCTTCTTGGGTGGTCAGTCCAACGATTGCAAAAAATCGTTAGCAGCTCACGAGCAGCTGGTCCCTTTATCCTACAATGAACATCATGCATGGGAGACCCAGATTGTTGGTTGACAGAGGCGATTCTATCGGGATTAGGGTCTACGCCTCCACAAAAGGCAATTAGCCCTTCTTGGCCCTTAACTATCAGAATTTTTTGGTGATGAGCACCTAGGTTCAGAGTGTTATTGTCAAGTATCGCTGCACCATTCTTAAGATTAGAGATTTGCTCAACTCCTCTATTATTTTGCGTTCCAACTTGATCCCAAAACATGGCGCGAATCTGCACGTTTCTTCTATATTGAGACGAAAGGAGAGTGATTAGATTAATGCCAGGAACTAGGTTAAAGTCCAAATCGACATACCAATTCAACATGTAAATAAAATAAGACTCTTCTCCTCCAGTTTCGGACCCTGTTGTTCTAATTGCCTCTATCATGCTTCTGAACGTTTCTTCCCCATCAATCAGACCCTCAACTTCATTGCCCTGGTACACTCCTCTGGAAAGGCTCTGGTCAAACCAACGCGACCAATCTTGGTCCCGAAGGTCACATGTCATCTTTAAAGTGTTGCGGATGTTGGTCTGAACACTAGCGACACGGTTCATTAACTCGGACGGAGGATCAGGCACCGTATGCCTCCTCCAGTTTCTTTATGGTTGGTTCGTCGGTCTTTCCGGTGGTTTTGAGGTCATATGCACTTTGGAAGCGCATCAGAGCCAATCCGCCGTCTCTAGAAATATCGTCTGCACAATAACCAAGGTTGTTCAGTCTATCTTTCAATCCCTGAGGTTTATCCGCTGGCTCAAGTTTTTTTATTTCAAAGTTGATTTCCCACCAGTCAATTAGTTTGATCTTACCCGTTTTTTTGTTACTCGAAACATGGTATGTTATCATACCCTCTTCGGAAGTTTCTCCATCAAATTTTTGCTCGCCTAGTTCTACACGAAACTTCGCCCTTTTAATTGGCTGATTGAGAGTGTCTATAAGATGAATGATAAGTTTCTCTTTTCCTCCGATGATTAATTTCCCCTCTTTAATGTTCCCTAAATCCTTCTCTATGCCTTTTTTGCATTCGCCTGACGTACTAGTTATGCAAAAAAATTTGTCATCAAGTTCTTTCGGGGTTTCGTACCTATCGTACAATATACCTACAAAAGCCCGGTTCAAGGCATCCCCGGTTTTCGGACCAACTAACCCATCTTTTTTAAGCGGGTTTCCTTTCCAGTCCCTGTGTTCTTTTTGAAACTTGTTTACTGCATTTTCGGTTACGTCGCCAAATTCTCCATCCACGCCAAACGTGCCGAGATCATATCCGAGATACAACAACATTTTTTGCAGATTCTCAACAAGACTTTTTCTGCTATCTCCTTTGGCTAAAGGACCTTGACCCCTATCAGAGCGGTTTCTCAGTTCAAGCACAGGCAACGGATCAAAGTTATTTTGATCATCACCCATAACGATTATTCATTGATTTAAATTCATATGTTTTTCGCACAACAATATCTCGTGAACTATCCATTCTCGCAGATTTTTCGCGCCTATTTCGATAATTAAATAGTGATCTTGCCAACAACCTACCTGAAATAACGTGTGTTTCAGTTTTCATTCACATCACAATTCTCCAGCCTGCACCAGCCAGACATGTATTAAGATTATGACTCATATGTTCAGGAGATAGCATCTTCAAGAAGTTCAAACTTGAGTTTTCCTTTAGTTCGCATTGGGATTATGAGCTTTCCTTCGCTATTGCTCTGGATATTGATGCTTTGGCCATCTTTGAAGGTTACTTTAAATTTCAAGTTTGGCATGGGTTCGTGAGTATCGTTAACCACAGTCACGATGATCATTTTCCGTATTGAACCTTTATAGAATGTTGCTTTTCCGACTATTCCTTGGGCAGCTCCAGTCATTTTTCGCACCATTCTATTATTACTTGAACATTTTCTTGTTCCGTTTATTGGAAGACAAACTCGCTTCCTTCGATTTCTACGACGAATTTTCCGTACGGTGCATCGTCTATTTTGGCTTGTCCCTTCTGGAATTTTCCTTTCTTCTTGGTCCCATCTGACAGCGTGACAGTGTATCCCACTCCATCCAAGGGATTTCCATCCTCATCTGTCACGAAGATTTCTATTGGATAGGTGAATTTCAGGGGGCCGGATTTTTTTTCTTCGCCCTCGATGTCAGCGATGAAGAGGTATTCGGGTTCTTTCTCGTCTTCCACGTGTTCCTGCAGTTCCTCTTCGTTCTCATTGACCTCTGGTTTCCACGTTGTCTCGGCTTTGCCTTGGTTTATCTTTGCGTCCATCTGCGCAACGATGGTGTCTTGTTCGTCTTTCCTCTCCCAGACTAGGAATTGCACGGGGGTTCCGTCTTCAAAGTCTTTCACGTCAACCTTCAGCTTCACTTGGTCGCCGCTTTTAGCCTTGGTTTTGTCCCAACTGGCGTTTGTAACCGCTCCTTGCTGCCCCCACCGCGCGTTGAGGAACGTCTGCTTAGTCAGCGTTGGCGATGATCTTGGTGCGCCTGCTCCTGTTTCTCCTATGAAAACCGTTCCGACAGCCATGACTTGTCCTATTGGCATGTCGGCCGGGTCGTTGCAGGTTATCGCTTGGTCGCCTTGTCGTGCCGCGGGTTTGCCGTTTATGAAGACGCCTGTGCTGCCGACAAGTATTTTTCCTTGATTTGTCGGCGGCTTCTGGAACGGTCCCGCCGCGGGAATGTGCGGTGGCTGGTTTATGGCGACGCTGTCCACGGTTGCGGCGGGTTTTCCTTCTATGAAAACGTCAGTGCTTAAACCCGACATAATGGTGCCAACAAAAGGCATCGGTGTCGGGGTCGGCACGGGTCCGCCGGGGGAGGGAACCATCAGAATGTGTGTGTCTGTGGCGGTGATTTTGTCGCCTTGCTTGGCAGCTGGCTTATCCATATAAAGGCTCTACTCTTTCATTCTGGTTGGCCTGCACCGCATTCGCTGCAGAACTTTGCCACGATGGGTATAACTGCACCACAGTTTTTACACACTCTCGTGTCTACTCCAGCCGGAGGAGACTGTCCACATTTCGGGCAACGCGTGGCTCTGAAGGGCATCATGACTCCGCAGTGCATGCAGAATCTCTTTTTCTCTGTGAAATTTATTGTTATATTGATGCTTTTCAAACCTTCTGCATTCGCTGACAGAGTTACTGGGCCTGATTCTGTTGAGGATACGAGAACGGTCTTTTCCATCTCTCTTTCTTTGGGGATTTTTACCTCTTCCTTCTCTAACCTCCCTTTTGTTGAGGTCAGCTTCACTTCGGTGTCAGCTATGGCTGGCATCGGCTTTCCGTCTTTGCCCAGCAGTTGTATGATTATAGTGGATGTTGATTTCCCATCGGCCACGATCTCTGCTGGTTCCGCCTTGATTTGCAGTTTGACGGGTTTTGGTATCACTTTTGGCGGTGTCCAAGAGAAGAGGAACATCATGCCCACGATGATGGTGGCAGGTATGCCTATACCAACGATTAGAATGGAGAGCGGTCTAACGGCAATTGCCAAGATCACCGTTGCCAAAAATATTGCCACAGTCAGAAGCAGCAGTTTATTCTTAAATAGAGGGAGGGATTTGACCTTTTCAAACAAAGTGAAGCCTCAAACGCGAAATTAACGTTTGAGTTATGATTGTGCAATTCTTAAAAGCTTTATCATTAGGCCACTTGCATTCTGAGAATGCTATATTACGTTAAAATTAAATATGAAATAGCCCAGATTCATAAGGCGAAATGATTTAGGGGAGGTGATATTTCAATGTTTAAAGACGTTCCGATGAAAATTGTTCTTCCAATAATTATTATCACTTGGGTTCTGTCTTTGATTTCATCGTTAGCTATAGTTTCCGTCGCGCCTAGCCTCTTAGGGATTAAAGCCGGAATCGATGAAGGTGCAGTCACCTCAGACAAGATAGCAACAGGAGCCGTCATAACCCTCAAGATGGCTGACGGAAACGTAACCTCCGCAAAAATACTAGATGGAACAATTACAACAGCAGACTTGGCGACAGGCGCCATTAGCAACGTCAACATTGTCAATGGAGCGGTCACCGCAGAAAAAATCGCTGATGGATCAGTTACATCAGGCAAGATAGCTGACAACGCTATCGTAACAATTAAGTTGGCTGATAGCCAAGTGACCTCGGCGAAGATCTTAAATGGAACAATTACGGCGGCAGACTTGGACAGTGGCTTAATCACTGAGATGCAGATCGCTAACGGTGAAGTTACCACCTCTAAGATAGCCGACCAAGCAGTTACCGACAAGAAGCTTGCACCAAAAGCAATCGCATACGCTCAAACTTACGGATATGCTTATGGAGCGGCATACACAACAACTTATACTGACATCCCAGACATGTCGGTGAATATAATCTTGAACAGAAATAGTTCCCTGATTATTCTGTTCAGCGCCGAAGCCAATCTAACTGTGCCAACTGGAACTAATAAACTGCGGGTGCATGCCGAAGCTAGTCCAACTGGATATTTTAGTCCCTACGAGTACTATCTGTTAACAACTCCTGGCCCTCGGGCAACCTATTCTTGCATTTTCTACTCTGCCGTCACTGTCTCCACGACAACCACATACACAGTTAAAATGAGATATGCACTGTATACCACCCCAACATCAGGAACTTTTGGGGCGGTATGGTACAGAACAATGATCGTCATCGCACTACCTGCATAACATCAAAAACAAATCAAATCCCCGTTTTTCTTTTTATTTTGACACCAAACAGAACAGGCTGCGAAAAGACTCCCATAGAAAAAGCCATAATTGCTTTTCTATTCACCAGCATTTTAAAACATTATCACTTTAGAAAGACTGTTTCCCATGACCCTACAAAATGCTTGTTAAAGTATCCGCTTTATATATCATACTTTACTGTTGAGAGTGCGGGCGCGGGACTTACGAAACGAAAGTGTTTGCTGAAGAAATCTGCCCAAAATGTCAAGGATTTCGCCTATCAGCTGATGGACTTGACCCCTTTCAGGTGTTATTCCGGCCCATTCCAGGAGAGCACAACCGGTTTGAATTGCAAGCCTGCATGAAGTTAGGTTTAGAGCAGATTCTTACCTCTCTGATGTGCGCTCCCATTGATTCTTCTTACCTGATTTTATCTCCAAAACGATGTTAAAGTCGATGAGATGCACGCAAGTTAAGCCGGGGTTGGACCCGTTTCAAATCAACTTTCTTGACAACATTTACTAGTAAAGTTACTCTCCAAATTCACACCCTCTCACAGGTTAGTCTGAAAAAACCGACAATGAGCTCTTTTCCCCAAAAGAACTTCAAATCTTCCTTAAAAAATGAGCGCCGGGGAAGGGATTTGAACCCTTGAGGCGCAAAGCGCCACCGGCTGTCTTCTGGACCCCCTAAGTTATACATCTCGAGGCCGGCACATTAACCGCTCTGTCACCCCGGCACGCCGCAGACAGAATGAAAGGTCAGCGTGGTCTAAAATCGTTTTCTATAACGCCCACCCACACAAAAGAAGCCACAGTCTCTAAAGAGGCACAGACTACCGCTTGTAAACAAAAGAATGGTAGAAGAAGGCATAAGCCGTTGTCCTTCTTCTTCTGAAATTACTCACAGCCGCAACGATCATCTGAGAGTTGTTGTGGCAAACCTATCAGAGTCAACAACAACTTCAAAATAGCCACAACTCTGTCGCCTTAGGCCAATCAACCCTGAAAAATCCTCATGGTTGACACTAATAGATTCTAACCCAACAGAGTGAAAACACTTAAAACTCAACACAGCATTAGACATACGAGTCAAACTCTGAAAGGAGTCTTGCAACAGTTTGTTTAAAGCCAAGATAAGCGACGCTAAGCTTTTACGAGACATGATTACAGCCATAAGCACGCTAGTCGACGAGGCCACATTCAACATTGCACCAGAAGGACTCAAACTAAGAGCCATGGATCCAAGCCGAGTAGCCATGATCGACTTCGAATGGCCAAAAACCGTATTCGACGAATACACCTGCGATGCACCTATTAAAATGTGTATCAACGTCGGCGAAATGCTCAAACTTCTCCGCCGCACAGGCAAAGACGAATCCATTGAGCTAGCCCTCGACGAAAAAACCAACCGCCTAAACGTTGGCATAAAGGGAAGGTACGAACGAACCTTCAACATGCCAACTCTAGAAGCCACAGAGGAAGAGGTGCCCACGCCGAAAATAACCTTCAACGTCCGCGCCAAAGTCACAACCGATGGTCTACACCAAGCCATAGAGGACGTCCTACTCGTAAGCGACCACGTCAAAATCGAAGTTGACGCTGAAAAACTGACCATGCGAGCAGCCGGCGACCTAATGGGAGCCACAATTGAACTCAAAAAGGGAAGCGACGCACTCTTAGACCTCGAAGCCAAAGAACCATCAAAAGCAACCTTCAGCCTCAGCTACCTGTCAGAAATAATTAAGACAGCAGCGGGAGCAAGCGACATAGCTACACTTGAGTTCAGCAGCGACATGCCCATCCGCATAGATTTCCAACAGCCAAAAGAGGGAAAACTAACCTTTTATCTGGCACCGCGCATTGAAGTAGAATAGACAAGCGCAGAAAGCGCGGCTCGCCGTTTACGCTGGGAAAGAAACTGGTTCTTACACAGGCTGACTTAGCCAATTATCCCTTCACCCCTCAAGCAGCCGAACACGTGCAGAAGTTAGACTTGAAAATAACCGAGCTGGAAAGCCCCGAGTACAGTCGAATAGTTGAAAGAGCCGAAAAAAGAATTGA
>Ga0315268_10001134_pt1 | contig 30756 bp, 21 predicted proteins | sample C1_top_MG_FD_204535 | JGI IMG/M metagenome (GOLD analysis project Ga0315268, IMG submission 204535) | Sediment microbial communities from Yellowstone Lake, YNP, Wyoming, USA - C1_top | ecosystem: Environmental > Aquatic > Freshwater > Lake > Sediment | place: USA: Wyoming | collected 2017-08-01
CGCCTACGTACTATGGCAATGTCTCAGGGAAGCTGAAGGAATTCATCGACAAAACCTACAATATCCACGGGAAGCTTGAAGGGAAGGTTGGAGGCGCCTTCACGAGCTCCGGCTTAACTGCGACAGGGGCGGAGACAACAATTCTGGCAATCCTACACGCACTTCTCATCCACGGCATGGTTGTCCAGGGCAGATCGGACGACAAGCATTACGGCCCGACCGCCGTCGAGGCTCCCAACAAGGATGAGACGGAGCTGTGCAAGGAGCTCGGAAAGAGGGTAGCGACTCTTGCGAGGCGGCTTGCCAAGTGAGAGAGCGCTGGCTCAAGCTCGCTTCTCTATCAGGCTGTCGACCCCTTCCTCCTCGATCTCTCGGATGGTTTCTCTGAGCCATTCCGAGGCCTCATTGTACTTCTCCTGGAGGTCGCCTTTGTCTTTCACAAAGTAGAGTCTCTGCAGCCTCCCGACGACTTCCTCCGGGAGCTCATAGTGGATGTACCGCGTCTTGAAGTCGTGATGGACTGGATTGTACCTGATTCTGAGGGCTTCTGTAAGAGAATCGAGCACGACTACTTTGTACAGATCCACTGCCTCGATGAAATTGCCTCTGTTGATCTCCTTCTGGACGAAGTTAAGGAATATGTTCCGCCTGGTGCCTAGCCTCGCCAGCCTCTTCTGCACCCTGCTCGCAAGGGCTTTTCTGTCTAGTTCGACTGGGCCAACGCTATCAGACTTGTTAAGATAGAATATCGGTGGGCCGTGGATATCCGTCTCCATGAACTTGTCGGGAGCGCTCATCGTCAGAATTGCGAGGTCGATGAGCAGGTATTCGCTCGTGTCCTCAAGCCTGTAGAATGCCTGATAGATGCCCTTCCAAGTAGTTTCTCCCACCATGAACCTGTCTCTGATTTTGGACAGCGAAGCGAGGGCTCTCTCGACAACGGCGAAAGTTTCGTCGACCTGATCGTCATCGATCAAGACATACAGATCGAGATCGGACCACTCGTCGACTCTTCCGAAGCCGGTCGCTCCACCCTCCCAGAACGCATGGACATAGTCTAGCCGCTTGAATGGTTCCAACAGGGCCCGTAGTATGTCTTCCCGCGCGAGCCCCTTATCCTGAGCCACCAAGACTGCACCTCTCGAACATTCACCATGTCATATATGGGAGTGCAAGCAGACTCAGCCAAGTGCATCGTCGCCCCCGCTCCCCCATTTTCACAAGGCATCCGATAATGGCTATATGAAATGAGAGGATTGAGGCGGTTTCTCTCGGCCGGAGTCTGGGAGATCCTCTGCACACTGGTCATGAACTGTGTGCTTGATCCAGTCTCCTTTCACTGAAAGTGTGATATATGGGCCTTGTTCATACTAGGGCAGCTTACTAGGTGGAGTGATTAGTTTGAGGACTTGGGTGATTGTAGGAGCAATGCTTGTGCTTTGTATCGCGATTCCGCCCATTCATGCGGCAGGAGCCGATGTTGGGATAGGTGTGGGCAACTACTGGGACTATCAGGTGACCGTGACGGAGATGGGCATGTCCTTCGGCGGGGTCATTCATTTTGAGATCATGAGCAAGACCACGGAGAGCATCAGCGGCGTTGACACGGAGGTCTTGAACGCCAAAGGCAATTTCTCGTTCTCCATGTCGTACATGGGCATGACAGCCACTGAGAGCTTCCGCGTTCTAGCAGGGTTCCTCGCCTCTAACTTTAGCCTGGTTTCAATGACAATGGTAATGAACGCCTCGACATCAGCATATATGGGTTACCCTGCGTCCTATAGCAGCACGGGCGTGGTAGAGACATTCTCTCCGGCTTTTGATCTGTACGTGGGTGACAACGATCTGAGTGCCGGGTCGAGTTGGACGAGCCACAGCAATGCGACTGCAGTGTCCGGCTGGAACAACTACAACGGTGTGAACGAGACAACCACGCCGAGCTCAAGCGAGGGAACAGCGGCTTTCACAGTGGTTGCGACTGGCCAGTCCGTCACTGTTCCTGCAGGCACGTTCTCATGCGTCAAGCTTAATGTTGGGAGCAATGAGGCTGGAGGAGGGGTGCCATTCAACGTCTACTATTCCCAAGATGTCAAGTTCTACACGAAGTTCAACTACAGCCTTACAGAGGACATTGGGTCAATCAGCATGTCTGCGGAGCTCAAGAGCTACTCCCTTAGTGGCGGCGGAGACGGCGATGGCGGAGGTGTCCTCGGCGGCACGAACGGGATGTTGCTCATAGGCGGGATCGTGGTGATCGTTGTCGTGGTCCTCGTGATCGCCCTGATGCTCATGAGAAAGCGCGGTGCAGGAAAGGTACCCGTGCAGCCCGCGCAGCCGGCCGAGGTTCCGCCTCCACCACCTCCTCCAACTTGATCCATCAGAGGCCATTGGGGACAGCTTTCGAAGCAGAGATAGAGGCACCCAGGTTGGGGCCTCCTTGCATGGCGTAGGATGACGTGGACCCAACCGGATTTGTGCCCACTGAAATGACTGGCTCGGCAGCGAAAGGTACAACACCCCGAACATATGGCACCTTTGGAAGGGTATCAGAAACGAGGGGTTTGCAGCCCCTCGCAAACCTTCTCGCTTCTCTTCACTTCCCCATGATGCTTGAGATGAGACCTGACAGACCCTTTGCAGTCTTTGCCTTCTTGCCGATCCTTCCAGTCAGCAGCCTGTCAGTCTTGAAGATCCACGCGGCCAGTGCGATCATCGCGATCGCAAAGAGGGTGCTGTACATGATCCCGGAGATGACCAGCGCGTAGTCGTCGAACATCAGCGACCTGAACGCCATCATCGGGTGAGAGAAGGGTATTGCGAACACGACCGCCTTGCCGGCCATCGGCAGGGTGTTGAAATCCTTCATCATGACTATGAACATGGGGATTAACGCGAGGAACGTGATGGGCATCACCAGTGTCTGTGCGCTCTTATAGTTAGTCGCGAAGGTACCGATGACCATGCATAGGGCGAGAGCCGCGAGGAGACTCGCGAACAACGACAATCCGATTAGGACATAGTCCACGGCACTGAGAGAGAGCCCGTATTGCCCGAGGTCGATGTTCGCGCCCCCGGACAGCTTGCCCATGTAGTAGCTGAAGCCGATCATGTAGATCCCTGCCATCAACAGCCCAACGATCGCGCTCGCTGCCAACTTCCCAGCAATGATCGATGAGCGGCTCACAGGGAGCGTGAGGAGCGTCTCGAGCGTCTTATTCTCCTTCTCCATGCCCATCGATGACACGACCGTGCCTCCCGCCATGATCACGATAAACACAATGACGAGCGGCCCCATCGTGGACTGCGCGGACATGATAGCGCTGATCTCGCCTGGCGAGATGCCGTTCATCTCCTTCGACCGAAACATCGTCGTCTCCGTGTGCGTCGTGGGCGAGAGGACGACCGAGGCGTTCGCCGAGGAGCTGTGCTCGATGAGGTAGGCCGAGATCTTTGCGCTGGCCGCGGACAGGACGTTCTCGACCGAGCCCGAGGAGATAGTGTCCGCCATTCCGGCGCCTCTCATGATCCAGTAGATCTCTATCACGCCCTTACTTCCTCCCATTATGTCCTGGGTGAAGTTCGAGGGGATGACGATGACAGCTGTGCCACCGTTGTGGTCCACGGTCGCGAGCCCTTGGTCCAGGCTCGTCCCGTTGTACTGCACGTCCGAGAGGTTTTCGATTTCAGACGCGGCGATGTTAGCTAGGATCCCTTGGTCTAGGTCGACGAGGCCGAGCTTCGGCGCCGACTTGACCTCTTCCTCGATCCCGCCGAAGGCGTTCCCAAGAAGGCCAAACATCACCGCTATGAGCACGATGGGGACAACCGTTGAGCGCGTGAGCAGCTCGCGCAACTCCTTCTTTACAATGTTCATGAAGCCACTCATCCGACCACCCTTGTGAAGACCTCTTCGATGTTCGATGCCCCGTGCTTCTGTTTCAAGCCAGCTGGAGTGCCCTCCTCGACGATGAGTCCGTCGTTGATAAGAACGATTCTATCGCACATGAGCTCGACCTCTAGCATGTTGTGCGATGAAAGGAGCACTGTGGTTCCTGCCTTTGCAGCTTCCTTGACGATCCTCCTAATCTCCTGGGCGTTGATTACGTCAAGGCCGGAGGTGAGCTCGTCGAGGATGGCGAGGCGCGGCTTGGTCATGAGTGCTCTGGCGACGAGGAGTCTGCGGGTCATGCCTTTGCTATATGTCTCAACCTTGTCGTCGATCCTTTCACCCAGGTCTGCAATCTCCATGCCTCTTTTGACCATTTCGTCTGCCTTCCCGTTCTCGTCGAAGAAGTTCGCGATGAACTGGAGGTAGTCGCGGCCCGTGAGATTCTTGTAGGCACCCGCGTCCTCTGGTAGATAGCTAAGAAACCTCCGGACCTGGTCGGGATGCTTCCCGAGATCTATGTCCAATGCGGTTATTCTTCCAGAGGTGATCTGAAGCAGGGTCGCGATGATTCTCAGCGTAGTCGTCTTACCGGCGCCGTTCGGGCCTATGAGCCCGAACACCTCTCCTTCATGGGCGACGAATGAAATTCCTCTAAGGGCTTGGAAGTCACCATAGCTTTTGCAGAGGTTCTCGACAATCACAGCGTGTCTAGTTGATGGATTCCCGAATTCCACCTCAGAATCTGGCATAGCACCCGGATTTCGAATCATCTATGCGCGGCATAATGCTTTCGACGGGAGTCTGCCGATTATCTTCTCTATAGTCTTTTCCTAGGCGAGGCTCAAACCCCTTTCTCTTCTTCCATTTCACAGTTCGAAATCTGCGTATCCAGATGCGGAAGACAGTAGAAAACGTACCTTATGTTGCCACGCCAGGAGTTTGAGTGGGCCCAACCGGGCCTGAGTACGTCGTTAGCCAGATCTCGACATCCTGATTTCAATTCTTGAGCGATGTTGCGAGGCCAGTTCTCAAAACCCTTTGATTTCTTTTTCCAATCCGGATTATCGCCCGGAATCTGCCAGTGACTTGAACTCGGAGTCTGAGAAGCCAAATCCAATGGCGAACCAGTATCCTCAGATCTCTTTGCGGGTAGATAACATGCCCATTGATATCACGGGGTTTTCCATAGCGAATGGAGGCGAAACACGACCAGCATTATGTTCATCTCAGGCTACTGCAATTCTCACCCTCATCCCACTGGTCGCTTTCTCAATTCGCCCTCCAAGTCCTTGTACGTTCCGAAGAAAGAGATGCCAGCACGTCCTTCCCACACATTGCGAGCTATTCTGACAACATAAACGCTCCTGTTGGCAGCAACCACACGAAGTCTATCGTAGTAGAACGAAGGGGACCGGATCAAATACGCCCAGAACAGGAAAATCCTAGGTGGAAACCTCCAGTCTCCCATGAAGTTCCGCACTAGAGTTTCACCGAAGTATGCCCCGACACCTACAATGTAACCGAGGTTTGCTGCTCTCTGAAGAGAGGTTGTGTAGGACAGTGGCACCACTGTAGGCAGCAACTTGTCGAGCTCTTGCAGACTCCTGCCGGTAAAATCTGTGTTAAGCGCGAACGAAGTATCAGCCTCAAACCTGGACCGCATTTCCCTCACAAATTCCTTTGCGAATCGAATGCTTGCAGGGTGTGGCACCTTCCCTGCTCTGGATTGCGATGGCGCATTAACGCTGACTGCTTCATACCTAAACTTCTTTCGCTGAATCCTTCTTTCCTCTTTGCTCAAGCCCAAACTTGAATGGTTCTCAGAAGCAGCTTCTGGGCTATCTTCTAAATCAGCGGCCAATGGGGCACACGTGGCAACCTGACTTCGATGACTTCCCAATGTACGATCAACGAGGGCATCTGAACCCGATTCACCCGACTGCGGGGTTAAGTTGCAGCCCTCAAGATGTACAGACGTGGTCTCCGCGGCCTTTCTCTTCGTGCACTGCCCTCCCTGAAATTGTCCCTACGGCAATCATCGTACCGCAGGCCGAGAGACGCTCATCCTCCTCTCCAAGAAGGAAGTAGAGTCACGTTCCTCCTTGATAATTCGTTTCCCATATAAGTCATTCTCCTCATGGCGTCCCCAATGCGAGGTCTGTCAGTTCAACTCCAATCCAAGGATTTGATCTTCCCAGATTGGTGTACCATTCGCTCGCCCTTGTGAACAGATATTCACCGAGTCTCTCAGCTCCATAAGCGGCTATAGTACGGGCAACGATTCTAACGTATGGATTCGACAAGAACCCTTGTGGCCCAGCCCCAGAGACAAGACCAGACTCAGCCCGACTGGTCCACTGGCCGAATAGTCCCGCAGTCTCGCTTGAAACATCGAACACGTCTGTCCCCGCTTGGCGAGCCAAGTGACCCTCCAACCTGGCCATCCAGACACCGAAAGCTTGCTCTCCCTCTGAAGGGAGTCCGCCCTCAATTCCGACCAAGTCTTTCAGATATGCTCCAACCGCTCTTCCAGCAATGGACCCTCCGCCTGCAGCCGCCGCTCCCAATATGCCGCCTATCAGAGCGGACTGAAGGGAAGCAGACACGTCTTGAGTCACGACGTATGTCGAGGCAAAGCCGGACGCGGCTCCTATTGCTGCTCCCACCGCTGCGGCCAGGATGGGAGATGCGATACCCGCCGTCCCAATCGTCGCCAGAACTGCCATGCCCACGATGAACACGCTAGTAGCCTGCGCCAGCTCCTCCGCGGTCGGCACGTGAGTGGGCAAGCCTCTCCAAATGTATTTGGAAAGGCCCTGAGGATCTATATTGTTCACTGGATCGCAGCCACAGTAAGTGTACTGGCTAGAGCTGCTCCTGATTGGGTCCTCTGAAGTGAATCTCCCCGTGGAGGTGGTGTAGTCCCTGATTCCGAATCCGTACAAGCCCGTGGAGTTGTCCTTGATCTCGCCAACGAACTTCATAGAGGGAGCGAATGTGGCCACGGTCGCAGTCTCCTCGCCGTAGGGCTTGTAATCCGCATCCCAGACGACCTCGGCGGTACTGTCCGTCACCTGAATGACATCTCCTCTGCCGTTCTGGTGGCAGAAGAATGTCTGGGAGCCGACCTTCTCCGCCACCAGCATGCCCTCAGGACCGTAGATGAACCAGTGAGTAGTGGCGGACAGGCTGCCTTTCACATAGATGGGCTCACTGCCAGCGTAGATTGTGATAGTCTCTTTAGCACCCTCCAGCGACTTGACGCGCCTGCCAAAGGCGTCGTACCAGTACCTGTCCGTCTCACCTCCATTCTTCGTGACCCTCTCCAGGTTCTGATCCGGGGTGTAGGAATAGGTCCAGGTGTCAACAGAGGTGGTCCGCTGGGTCATGCTGCCCTCTCTGTTGTAATCATACAGAACGAGTCCGGAGGACGAGGTCTCCGAAGCGAGCCTATTGCAGGCTCCGATGCTGTAGGTGGTTGGTGAGCTGCCCTCCGTCTTCGAGAGCCAGTTGCCGTTGGCATCGAAGGTGTAGCTCAAACCCACAGAGCCAGTGACTTTCTTCAGCCTGTCTTGGCCGTCGTAGTAGTAGGTCTTTCCACCCTCCGTCATGACGTTTCCATCAGGCAGATACGAGTAGGCAATCGACCTTGGCGATGTCGTGCCTGCGAGACTGATTTCCGTCAACTGGTTCGCCTCGAACGACCTTGTCTCCGTGACACCATTGGTGTAGGATATTCTCGTAGTTCGGTCTAGTCTGTCGCTCTGTATGTCCGTTGCGTACCCTCCGATGGAGTACATCCGATCGAGCGTGTCGTATGTATAGCGCACAGTCTCGCGCGAGCCGAAGGTTAGCGGATATGTGAGGTTCATGAGACGACCCAGAAGATCGTACCCGAATTGAACATCGTAGTAGTACGATCCCACCGATGTCGTTTCTGTCAGGATCCGACCAAGTGGATCGTAGAGTCTAGTCGTGCCGATCGTCGTGCCATCAGATGCAACAGAGCTTGCTTGATACAAGAGATCTTCATCGTCGTACGAGTAGCTCTTGTGCGCAGAAGAGGTCGAGAATGTGACTCCCGTCAGCCTCCTGAGTGAATCGTAGGAGTACTTCGTGCGGGTCGTTCCGTCGCGAGCCAAAACGACCTCTGGCAGCCCAGTTGGGCTTAAGTCGGACTTGACAGATGTCCCATCCGCTTGATAGTACGTCGTAATCACGCGGCCCATCTCATCATAGTCAAATGTGGTGATCTCTCCCTTTGGATCTCTAACCCAAATCATGTTGCTAGAGTCGTCAAAGCGGTAGCGGGTCTCGTTGAATAGGGCCGACCCATACGTGTAGTATTCGCGAACGCTGGTGATGCGACCAGCAACATCCATCAATGTTGTTGAAGTGTGGTCGCATCCATCAACAACTGTGACGGCTCTCTTGGCATCATCATAAAGCCAGCTTGTGTGCTCGATTTCGGTTCCTCCGAACAGGTCGACACTCGTCCTCGTCTGTCGCCCGAGGAAGTCGTACTGATAGTTGTAGATGTATCGTTCGGGTGATTGGCTGGTCCAGGCGGACAACATCGCGTCGTTCCAATCGTAGGTGTATTGCCATATGGAATAGGTTCCCATCGCGTCTTTCCTATCCTCTCTAACAATGCGACCTAGACCGTCGTAGTACGTCACGTGCGCGCCACCAATGGACTGAGATTCCCTTGTAAGGGTCGTCTTCAGATTGGCGTCGTCATAGCTTATCCTGTCGTGCCTCCTGATGCCAGATCCTGCGAAGTTCTCCTCTGGATACGCAACCTCTGTGATTCGCCCAAGAACATCATAGCTGTAGATGGTTGTAGGTGCCAGGTTGCCAGGACCTGTGACGGATCTGACCAGCCCGTTTGTAAGATTGTACGCGTATGTGGTGGTGTAGGTTTGCGTACCGGTTGATTGCTGGGTTGATGTCACGTACGCGTGATATCTTGAGTCGTAGCCCAGAGTCGTCACCACACCTTCGATATCCTTCTGAGTCTGGACATTTCCATAGCTGTCATAGGTGAGCTCGAACGACTTGAGCCAGCTCCGGTTGTAGAGCTGCCAACCGTTTGATGGCTGTCCACGGTCGTTGTATCCGACACAGGATTGGATCAGAACCGAGGAGGTGTTGGACCGGCCCGTCTGATACTCCAATGAGCCGGCCAACAGAGAGTGCGTCTCTCTGGCACTCATATCGTAGTTCTTAGCAAATGCGGCGGGAGTGTAGCGGTATTGATCTCCACCATACGCTTCGTACCAAGGGCTCGACTCCATCTGGGAGCCGGAGTACACATCGAAGGAGACGGTGATCGGCCAGACTGTTATCTTCGCCAGATCCCTGAGGTTGAAGCTGGCACCATAGGAGGAGCCCATCGCAACAGCAGCCTTGGAGTAGCGAGCGTTGGTCTCGAGGACTCTCAGATCGACTCTCTGATTCGCAGTGAGTCCGTCGATGGAAATGCTCGCAAGCGACGAATCGCCTCGAATCATTGCATCCCACCTCGCCATGCCTCCGTGCAACGCAAACCTGACTCCCTTCATGTTCACATTCGTTGTACTGGTTATGTTCATGTCACTCCCTTTGAAACAAAGCACGGACCACCTGCCTGGTTCAATGTCAATGGTTTTGTTCGCACACCCTTTCGAGACACCTCCATTCAGTACCATCACGTTGCTACCCCAGTAGACGCGATACTCGTTCGAATCGCTCGCCTTGGTTCTGAAACCTAAGAGTATTTGATCCGGGTCCGCCCCGTAGGGGACCCAAATATACTGGGCTATGTACGTGTCCTTGTTGACAGGCATCTGGGTTGTGCTGTCAAAACCATGATAGTGGGTTCCTGACCAATACACGCTGTTATGGAAGTTGCTGCCCCACGAGGAATTCCTATAGGACTCGTATGATGTGATGTTCCACGAGTATCTGGAATCATACATGGCGAACACGTTAGCCTGGGTTGTACCACTTGGCCAAGACTCGTCTATATAGGTCTGAGCTGCAAGAACAGGGTTGCCGAACCCACTTCGAGTCTTGACAAAGGAAGAAAGCTCGAAGGGAGCAGAGTAAGCATATCTGTCGCCTCCCCAGACCTCCCTTCTTGGATATTCTCCGAGAACCCTGTCAGAAACGTCCTTCACCTCGAGAACAACCGTGGGCAGCAACGAATATCCTCTCGCCACGGATATGCTGACAAGCGTGTTGTAAGGATCCCTTGTTGAGTTAATGTGAGCGCCCTCGGGGGTCTCAAGGACCGCCTTCAGCCCTACTGGCAGGTTGTCCACCCAGACATGGTCTGATCCGAGGATTCTGATGTCGTCTATCCAGACAGATATGGTGGCCGACGGAGGGTCGACGGACAACTTCGACAGACCGCTGGTTCCCGACCAGGCATAAGACGAAGACGCATTCGCGCGCACGCCGTCCACGAAAAAGTCGAAGGTATTCGAGGGAGCGTTGAATATCTTGATGCAAATCTCTGAGAACGCCCCAGGAACGAATGAGGACGCCACTCTCCAAACAGGGTTTTGAGAGGTTGTGAAGTCCGTGAACTTGATCTTCCCATCCATGTCGAGCTTGATTTGGATACCGCCCGAACCTGAGGACGTGATCACAAAGACAGGAGTGCTGCTGCCGGCAGATACCGCCGCGTCGAATACTAACATGTTGTCGGTAGATAGAGTCCTAGGGAAGGTGAGGCTCGCGTTTGCTGGGGAGGATCCGTCGGAGATCTTCAGGGAGGGTGCCTGCCAAGGAGCAATGAGACTATCCATCTCGTACGTGCCACCGGCAAGCTTCACCCAATCATTCGTCTCTCTGGAATCGAAGTTGTCATAGTATATCTTCCCAGAAGCAACGAGCTTGAGATTTGCGGGTGCTTTGTAGGCATTCTGGGTTGACGACGCGAGGTAGGTCAGGAACTGTTCGTGATCAACCGCGTCTCTTGAATAGATCAGGTTGCCCCAATCATCACTCATGCCCACTGATGAGGATGGGGTCGCGTTGTTCCCGAAGTATACGTCTTGGCACTGGATGTCGCCGCTAGTACCGTACCATGTGCGGATAGACCGAAGAGGTTCTTCAAACGAATCGAATATTCGCATGAGATACCCCATCCCAGTGGGATAGAAATCGTGGGACACTCGACCCTTGTAGTCGCTGTCTGAAGACCCGTAGTATCTGACATCAGTATGGAGGACTCTACCCTTGAACACGTCGTATTCGAAGTAGCTTGCCCTGACTCTAGAGGTGCTCGATGAATAACTCTTCAAGGATGTCACAAGAAACACCCTCAGATCTGTCCCGACCGCGCACGCCATAGACGTTACCTTGAGCATGCCGCGTGTAGGATAGGTCACCGCAGATAGCAGCTTGGACGTGTCTTTGGTGTAGGTGAAGTTCGTCTTCCTTCCGAGTTCATCAATCACAGCAAGAAGACGCTTCTGCTCCTTCGAAACCACATAGGTGATGTTCCTGCCCGCATAGCTCAATTTGGACAGGGTTCCGTTCAAAGCATCGTACGAGAAGGTAGCTACTCGGCCAACAGAATCGGTAATGGTTGTGAGCTTCTTGGGGGAACTCGAGGAGTATCCGCACGTAATTGAATTGTACCCAGACGGATCGGTTATCTTGTTCAGCAGTCCATCTGAACCGAATTCATACTTCGTGCCATCATTGGCGTAGAGAATGTAAGCTGATGGAATGCCATATTTAGGTCTCAGAAGCTTGAAGTGTTCGCCAATGTGGTTCTCGAAGACATTGTTCTTCCATGTGATGAGGTACTCCTGGCCACCCCAGAGGTAGACAATTGGCTCAGCTATGCGCGGTAAGTCGAACGACCAAAGCTGGTCAATTGAGTACGCAGAGGTAGTGTTGGTGAACGGTTCTCCGCTGAGTAGGATTGCGGGTGTTCGATAGATTCTGCTAATTGAGAGGTCCATTCCACCTTTCCCGGGACACGTGATATCGACCTGCCTCACTGTGAGAAGGCCACTCCCCACAGATACAGCAGCGTCCAAATCCATGGCGAATGGCTGGTTGGGTGAGAGTCCCGCCCGGCTCCACGGGTCTGCCTGCAAACCCACTTGCTGAATCCCGGGTTGGACCGGAACCGTCGCCATGACCAAGAGCGTTCCGTGGCTGGAGGACTCCGTCCAAGCCGCAGTTGCAGCCTCAATCGCTGAGGATGAGGATGTCAGTCTTGTACATGACCCACTCTCAGTCAAGAACGTAATAGGATCTGCGAAAATCCAAGACCCGTCAGCAATGTTCTGACAAGAAGCACGAGCGTACTTGATTGTCTGAGTGCCTTCGAGGAAGAAAAGGTGAAGGTTGTCGGCATAATCCGAGGACAAGCTAGGACAGTCAGGACTTGAAGAAGGAAAGTCCTTGATATTCTTGAAGGTGTGGTTCGCCAGGCGCGCATAGGTGATTCCAGCACTGCTTCTGAAGGCAACATGAACAGCATCGTCTGATGTGGCTGAAGCAGACAGGTCCAGCAAGTCGTTGACGGAAGTAACGTACCTGTTGAGATTGCCGTTTGACGGGTTCCACGAACCGGTCCATGTGTTGTCTTTCGGATTCGGCGTGAACTCCGCCCACCAGATGCCAGAGGTCGAGCTACTATTGGATGTCGCCAGGACTGTCATTCGTGAGTGCAGCTTTGGCACAAGGATGCAGGTGCTCGCCCCCACGTTTTCGGCTATGTTGAGTTTCACCGTATCGAAAGGAGCGCTCGTCTTGATGCTGTAAGTTCTGAATACGCCAACCTCCCAGATAGTCTTGCTGGTTGACCTTATTCCGTAGGCTACGGAACTCCAGAACGCCCCATCACCTGTGATCGCGCATGATCCTAAGGACGGCAGCCAAGCTGCCGTTAGATTATAGACTATCCTTCCCCCCTCCCATCGTATCAGACCCTTCTCAGCGGTCCCATGCCATATCATCAACCGCGGGACAGACGTATTCTGAGTTATTGTGGACATTAGGACGTGATTACCTAGAGTCGCAACATCAAAATCCTGGCTAGTTCTTGGCACGATATTTGTAGAATAAGGACCGTTCCAGGCATCAAGATCGACGCTAGTCGAGTACTGAATCTTCCCGTCAAGCAGATAGAAGCACCAATATCTATTGTCACAATAGAAGACGTTGTGCTTGAAAGATGGCCCGGAATTGACGACGTTGCCGGACAAGACAAGAGATGGATCGATTCTCAGCTGTCCCTTGGGGAACACAACAGAGACGCCCATTCCCTGGATCCCATTGCTGCAAACCAATTTCCCTGTTTTAATCGACTCGGCCCTTTCACCATCCCAGCCGATGCGTGCGCAAGGCTCAAAGGCGCCCGACGTTAGGAGAATGCCAATATCGCAGTAGTTCGAGGACGGTTGAGCAAATGCAGTTGGCCCTCCGCTGCTGATGGCCATGGCCGAGTTCCCGCCAATCTGGGTTGAAGTGAGGTTCGTCAGAACAACCCATTCAATCCAAAGGCGGTCCTTGGGAGTATAGGCGTCAGGAATCACCTCAATGGAGAACTTCGGGCCGAGATTAGAGGAAAACGATACATTCAGGTGGATGCTCATTCCCATGCCAGTGCCTTCGAATGAAGCGGTGCAATCCACGACGTAGGATGATTCATTTGCATTAACGGCGCAGGGTCCCCAAACTAGAGGATAGTCAGATGTCGGCAGCAGGGATCCCCTAGCTATTTCCGTGGAATTGGGGTATTGGAGGAACTTGAAAAGAAGAGGTTGAGACTTGAGGAAGGTGTAGGTTCCTGAGGGAGTCTCGTACACATAGCCAAGAGCGTTCTCAACAAAGTTCCTCTTAACAGGATTCCAGGGGATCACGCTTGGACCTACTTCAGCAGCTGACGGCACCGAATGAACAGCCCCGTTCAACCATTCCAATTCGTTCAGAGGGGTCGCGTTCGCAGACCATTCAGGGCTGATATCATCAAGACTCATGCCACTTACATCAGTCTCGGGAGATGACACGGAGCCCTGGGAAGCACTTGATTCATCAAGGATGGCGTCACCTGATGGGGAGGAATCCCCAGCAGCTGGTTCGGCAATCAGCAATGTTGGCAATACCAGCACCACTATGCTGAAGATTGAAACGGCACATCCCTTCCGCTTCTTTCGGTGTACTAGGCTCAGCTTCGCCAGACACATGTTGGAATCATCAGTCTCCAATTCCACCCTCCCGGCCTCCAGACGAACCGGCTACGGGTGAATCGCTCTCTGGGACTTTAACCCTTATTGTGAGTGTTGCGGTTCCAGCCTGCCACTGATCCCATCTACGCCCGAGTTGGGACGTACTCGATTCATATTTCATCTGTGGGTCCGAAGGGACCAGAAAGATGGACAAGCCAGTCGGCCGGGCACTGGATTCAATGGACGGCGGACAGAATTCTGGAGGAACAACAAGGGGCTTATGTCCTTCACCTGGCACTTCCAAGCATAGAACATAAATCCGTCCAGTCTTTTTCTGTTTATGTCTTCTCAGAAGCTGTTTATGTTCATTGCGTCTTGTTTATGTCCTCTACCTAGTCCATCCAAACCCTTTTCCTTTTCCTGTTTCTCGGAAACATGCAGGATGCGGTGGCAATTGGCGCATAATGGAATGCATTTAGCGAGTTCAGCTTGAAACCGTTTGGATGTAAAACCCCTGCCGGCTAGGAGAGTGACCTTGCTCAATTTCGGGTCTCCCCCTTTGTGATGTAAGTCAATCACCGCAGGACAATCTGGGAATGATTGACCACATCTCGAGCATGCCAGTGTTGCCTTGAAATCATAGAATCTCTGTAGGTTTCGTCGGATGTCTTCCGTGTGTCTCCGAATTTCCTTGGCCCTATGCCTCTCATAGTATTCTTGACAGCGGTCTCGGTTGTACTCGGGATGTTCTGCCCGGAATCTACGCTGGTAGGCCATCCTCCCGGGCCTCGATTCTTCAAGGTGTTCATGAGCATATTTCTTCTCGCGACCCTTGACTCTCTCCTTGTTTTCCTCGTAGTATTTACGGCTTCTGGCCTTCGCTTCTTCTCTATGTTCCCGAGCGTATTTGCGATTTCTAGCGTCGATCTTGTCCTTATTTTCCTCGTAGTATCTGCGTCTAGCGGCCTTCAGTTCTTCCTTGTGCTCCTGTTCGTATTTGCGCTTCTTTGCGTTGATTCTCTCTTCGTTCTTCTCGTAGTATCGGTGGCTAGCGTCCTTCCGTTCTTCTAGGGTCTTCGCCACTCAATTCGCCTTCCCAGTCATTTCTTTCTTCTGGTCTTTGAGATAATGCACTCTACGGTGGCAATTTGCGCAAAGAGCAATGCATTTGGAGAGTTCTGTTTGGAGCCGTTTCAAGGAAGGGTTCTCTCCCATTAAGGCTCCGACCGTATCTTCCTTCGGGTCCTTCCCAGTGTGATGGAACTCTATCACTGAAGGAAAGTCTGGGAACGATTGGCCACACATCGTGCATTTCAGAGTGGCTTTGTATTCATTGAGCGTCTGGATTTTCCCCCGCTTCCTCTCGGTTCTTCTTCGAACATACTGCTTTCTATGTCTGGCATAATTCTCGCGAGAATGCTTTCGGATCTCCTCAGGATTCTCGAGTCGACGCTTGATTTCGTAGGCCTTGTGCTTGAGCCTTAGCTCTTTGGCATGCTCGAAATAGTATTTATGGTGACGGGCTTTCATTTTAGCCTTTCGTTCTTCTGGTGTTTGCGCCATCTGCTTCGCGCCCTTATCGCCTTTCTTCCCGTATGGGCTTTTTCCAACTGGACGACATAAGTCTTCGTCTGATCCCTACCTTGTCCATCCAACCCTTCTTGTTTGATTGGAGTCGTCTCCAATTCTCTTGTAGACCAAATCAGAGTGTAGCGTAGAGATCGTTGTTCATTGCTTGTAGGACTTCCCCCCAGCGCAATTTCAGAGTCTCGTCCTCGGAGTATCCTTCCTTCTCTCCCTGTGTCGCGTCTTCACCCAGCTTATCGAGCAATACAACGATTCTGTTGTTCTGTTCAAGAAAAGCTGGAGCAAGGTAGCCAATAAAGTTCTTCATTGATTCAGCGAATTCCTCTGACTCCTCCATTGCCAACGTCGCACTCTCATAGGCGATCGCGAGTTGTACTTGATGGAATTGGAATATTCGGCTGAACAGAATACCAAGGCTCGTTCCCACTCCTTGGACATCGTCTCTGTATTTTGTCTTGAGTTTCTCAAGTCGCGACCCCCCTTCCCTCACCAACTCATCGTTGATTCTCGTTGCACGCTCGATCATGCGTGTCGTCGAAGCGGTTCCAAGTGGTTTTTCCAGGTCCTGTGCCAAGGCAGCAGCTACTATGACGGCCTCCAGCGGATCGAGGCTGTCTGAAATGCGGGCGATCAGTGCGCGGAACAGCTCATATGCATTGACTGACCCCCGCGAGGCAGCAATCAGATTCCCGAAGGCCGCGAGCTTCGCCTCATATTGAATCCTATTGCGCTCGAGCTTCCTCTGCTGCCAGGAATTGTACATGTAGCCGGAGATGAGAGCAGAGGCTGCGATGACTGCCACAATAAGTTGCCACCACGATTCCTCCAAATCGTTCACCAGACGCTATTAGCCAGGATTGCCACTCGTAGAAATAAGACTATCTCTTTCTCTGACTTTAGAGGCACAGAACGCACTCCGCGTATCGCCCTACCTTTGTCATACTAGACTTACCAAGCTCAACATAATCCTGATTGCGTTTCCTCCCCTACGGGCTTTTCCGAGGCGAGAAAAGAGAAAATACCTTCAAGTTGTTGCTGGTCAGGTACAGATCATAGTGGTGGATACTCCGAACATGGTGAATGCCCAGGTGAAGGAAAGGAGAGAACGAAGAATCGCCCGCAGGAGACTCTGTTCTCGGCTCGCTACTCAGTGCAGAAAGAACCATGCAAGATTGGTAGAGATGTTTGAGCAAGGGTGCAGACTTCAAGAAATAAGAGATGCCGTGGTTCCAGATCTGAGTAGATGGTCTGAATTGCCTCCCAACATAGTACAAGCGGAGTTCAACAAGGCGATTGCGCAGACTCTCGGCTATCAAAGCCTCTACGACTACGAGAAAGCGCATTTGGAGGTATGGGCCAAGGTTCGCAGAAGGAGGAAGATTGAAAGTGGCTGGACTGAGGCCAGAAAGGCTGCTCTGGAGAGGGACGGCTACAAATGCGTGATCACCGGAAGGACAGAAGACTTGCAGGTCCACCATATAGACGGCAATTCACTCAATAACCAGCTCGACAATTTGATCACATTGCACAGATCCTATCACACTATCGCCGCCCATTCTCGAAACAGAGAGACAAAGAAGGACCATCTACGGAAGATTGAGTACGCTAAGTATCTGCGGTCTCACGGTTATCCGAACACTAGATTGACACATTGCAGTCATTGTGGTAGACGTCACGTGGTCGCAAGGAAGTAGGATTTCTCTTTTGTCATTCCCTACGGGCTTTTCCGAGGAGAGGTTCGTTTCACCATGTAAAGAAATCTTCGGATTCCCTTCTCTTCCTTCTCTTCTTGACAGCAACTACCTGCTTGGGCAGGGACCTGATCTCTTCCTCAGAAACCACTCCCTGGAGCTTTGAGACGTATTGTTTCTTCGTAGGAGCCTTCCGATAGGTGTCAAACAGGTCTTCCTCAATTCTGCCCTTGACCTTGATGTTGTGATTCTTTGCCAATGACTTCAACTGCCCAATGCTCAGGGATTCAAGCGCGTTCCTTAGCTCTGCCTTCTCATCCTTCACTCCCTGCTTCCTTAGGAAGACCTCCCAACTATCGGTGCCCTGTAGCTTGTTACATCGATAGCAGAGGCAAATACTGTTCTTCAGAGTCGTTCTTCCTCCCCTTGACCAGGCTCTCCTATGTCCAACCTGCATTTCGTCAAATTCTATCTCTTTTCCACATGCTGGATTCTGACACTTCTTTTTTGCATTTCTGTAGAGAATCTGTTTGTCCCTTATGCCCAATGTCCTTCTCTCATCCCTCTCATCATCCCACAGGTCAAATGTCATCTGTCAATCCCCGTTCCGAATCACCTTTCCCTCCCTATGGGCTTTTCCCAACTGGGCAACATATTTCTATTGCATCTTCTTTCGGAGTCTCCAAGGCCTCCACTTGATCCTCAAGGTCTCTTGAAGCTCAAACTCTCTCTCGAAATAGGCCCACTTATCACGGTCATCTAGATAGATGTGCGCCAACGATCCGATCAAGAGTATTGTGGCCATTGACCAGATGAATGCGGCTGCCAGTACAGAGGATTCCGTGAGCTGCCCGCCAGCGAGAAGCAGAGGTGCGCTCCCAATCGGGAACAACGCGGTTGAGATGTACGAAAGCCTTTCTGTGAACGCTCTCTTCGGCCAAGATCTCACAACGACCTCTTTGACTTCGTAGCTTGCCTTTCTCAGATTCAGAATCTCACTGACAGAATCTAGGTTCTGTTTGGCAGTTGTCACATTGCTCATGCATTTACTGATCCACGTGCGAATATTGTCCATTTGTTGAAGGTCTCCCTTCTGAAGATGCCTTTCGATTTGGGTTCTCAATGGCTCAAGATTGCTGCCTGCATTCTCAAGCATTCTCAGCAAGTCATCAAGCTTGATGACAAAGTCCTTCTCGGCGTCTTGATGGAGCGTCTTTGAATCAGTCATCTTACCATTCCTCCGAATCTTGTGAGTCGCGTTCCAGATAATAACGGTTATCGTAAGGTCTGACGAAGAGAGTCGTTTGTGGCGCTGAGCCCTTTCGAAGGCAAGACCCTCCAGCGCGGTTGCGTCATAATCCCAGTAATGTATCATTGTCTTTTGGAATACGGGCCTCTATTGGCCCTTCTTATGAATTCACAATTCCTTTCCACACCTCAGACATCGAGGCTCTCCTGGTGCAACTGGGAATCCACAATGCTTGCAGGGCGGAACCATAAGCCTTGCTGACCTTTCAGAATCGACCCTCTCAACGCTAAGCACCAACTCAGTCAGCTCTCGAAGGACTGGCGACAACTCGTACGCGGTTCCCTGAAAGGTAAAGGTGTTGGAGGCAGGGTCATATGTGCGCATCATGTCAGATCTATCAAGGCCTGTCACCCCGCCCGCAGGGCCAATATACTCATCCATGAAGTTGTGACGGCTTGACAAGTCTACCCATGAATCCAGGCGCTCGTCGAAGTGCTCAAAGGAGTTTCTGAATGATCTTGATTCAATAACTGAATCGTCCTTCTTCCCCAGAACCTGCCTGAGTTGTCTTCCACGATTCTTCCTCTTATCTGCCTGTTGTTCAGTCTCTCCCCGTCTCTTCAACTCGGATGGCCAAAGGAGTTTTGAGATATTCGCCACGGATACCAGGAATGCCTGAACAGAGCACCAAAAATCATACATCCAAATGGATGAGGAGCTCGTAATTCTCATGCGCTCATCGGTCCATTCTCGGATTGCTTTTACTTCCTCTTCTTCGTCTGCTATCTTGTTGATTTCCTGCTTTCTGTCAAACACCCATTGAACAGCTTGGTCCCTAGCAGTCAGGACCAACTGCATCTGCGAATATGCATGCAAGGCAAAGATGCTCTGACGCTTAAGTTCACGAAGATAGATTCCTAGGGCGTAATCATCCAATGGATTTCCTGATTCGTCCAGCATTCTCATCACCCACATCCGAATGGCTCCAGGCGGCTTGAAGTGTTCTCTCAAGCACCATTGGCTCCTCCTCGCTATAGTTTCGCGAATGTTATTCTAGTTGTGTTTCCTCCCCTATGAGCCTTTCCTAACTGGGCAACATAAGTCTTCTTCTGTCTCTTCTTCAACATTGTGTGGGTCTGAAGAGGTTCGAACTACGGCGCAACCAGTCAGCAAGAATAAGCTGTCAATTGATGGGAGCCGGCACCAGAGGAAGCTACAAATAGTTCGCAGCAACAGAGCACAAACTCATGAACACGTTACATCATAATCCTCCCGCGAGGGTCGAGAGATTCAAGACTAGCGAAGGCAAGGAGTTCGTTATAACAAGAAGGCCTCGTCGAGGTCGAAAGTATCAGGAGCCGCAACTGACTGGTGACAGGCTTAACTGTCCCTACTGTTCTCAAGAACATGATGTCGTATACTACCTCGTGGCGAAGGGAAAAAAGGGCGAGAAGAAGGTCAGAACTTGGATCTGCCCGAAGGTCGGGAAGTCTCCGCTGAATCAGGGTCGACAGTGGGATGAGTACATTGGGAGTATCATCGTGGGACACGGGTCAGAGGTTGAAGTATCAGCTCGTCGTGAAGCTCAGACCTTTGAAGGGGTCACTTCTCCAGAAGCCCGACCATCATTGACTCTTGAGATGCCTAGTGAGACATACAACGACATGGGGCAACTCGACTTTTCTACCCATCAGAAACTGAAGCCGGAGGTGAAGGTCACACCATCTCTGCAGACGACGAGATCACTCGCCGAGTTTCAAGCGGCTTCTTTTGCACGACCTGCCCGCACCGGCAAGGTCCGACGCAACCTACCAGGGTCCTACTCAAGCGCTCTCAAGGGCTTCATTGACAAGCCGCCAAGGTCTCTTGATAGAGTCCTCGACAAATACATCTCCGGCATCAAGGAGACTAGGAGAATGCGCAACCGCAGGTTTTCAAGGCGTATTGTGTCCCCAAAGAAGCTGCAGAAGTCTGGATCTACTTAAGCGGCCGGGCTGCCAAGGCTGGTGCACGCATCTAATTTGATCACTGTTTAGCATGATTGCGAGGTCTCACCTTGATCTACGTCCCTAATGCTCGGAATTCTCAGCCAGATCATTATCATAAGGTTGTCAAGGTCTGACCTTCGGCCCCGAGTCATGCCAAAAGTGTACGATAGTACGCCCTTTTTCGGCTCCTATAAATACTCTGGAACAAGAAAGTCCGACCTCATGATGTCAAGAAGAAAGGTCGTCTCTGCCAAGGTGGAGTCCGAGATCGCAGAGGCGGTGAAGAAAGCGATAAGAGAGCATCCTGAGCGTTTTCAGGACGCATCCTCTGTTGTACGGGAGGCCGTAGTCGACCTGCTGCGCAGTCTAGGCTATCTCGAAGCGTAGACCACGCGTAGACACGCGACAGCGGGTAATGACATGGTTTCCTCTTCTCTCGCTAGTAAACGCCTTGCACAACTAGGTAGACGAGAGTCTACTGCTGTTCCTAGCCCTTCCTCTCTTCCGCCCTCGTCGCTGACTCCTTCAGAAGCAACTGTAAAGAGAACGCAGCGCTATACGGGCAGTGAGAGGCGAGAACTTGCACCGAGACCTCGTCGAGGATCTCGCGCGCAGGAGAAACGCTTCGTCGAAGAGAGAGAACGGAAGGAGCTGACCCACATGGGCCGGTATCCTTTCGTGTGTGCCTACAGAAGGTACCTGAAGGGAGTCAGAGCAAGGCTCTCCCAGGGGACGATAGAAGAGCGGGAGAGGAAGCTGCACGATCTTGCACGGGTCGTGCAAGGTCTGTACTGTGACGACCTCATAGGAAGCACGAACCCCGCGGGGTTCGCGGAGAACGACATCATCGAGATATTCCTCGCACTAAAGGCGAGGGGCATCGCCTGCGAGACGCTGAGGAAGTACATCTCGATGCTGAAGGCCGTCACGAGGGAGTGCAGGAACACCGTCGTGGACGAGATGCTCGCAAAGGGGAAGATAGTCGTGGGGAAGGACAACAAGGAGCCGTTCTCGCTCGACAAGAGCGACGTGGAGGCGTTGCTAGCGTCCTCAGAAGAAGTCGGAGGATGGAAGGGCGCAGTCTGTCGCTTCTCCATCGCTATGATGACCTTCCTGATGCTCAGACCTGGTGAGCTGATGAGGGCGTCTATTGGCGACATCGACACGAAGAAGTGGACCTTCCTCGTCTCGAACCCGAAGGGCAAGAGCAGGTATGGCGAGGTTGGGCGTCTGCCCATACCCGACCTGGTCAGACCTTATGTCCTCAGGTACCTCGAAGAGAGGGAGAAGATGCTGAGATCGAAGGGAATAGAGAACGCGCGTGCTCTGATCCCGTCTGTCGTCGGAGACAGAGCCAGCTTCTACTCTCAGCAGGGCTTCGGGCGTCTCAAGATCGCGGTCGCCAAGAAGGCAGATCTGAACTTCAAGTGGAAGGACTTCAGACCTTCCGGCGGGCAGCTCGCGCTTGACGCCGAAGTACCGATAGAGCTCGTCTCCCGCAGCATGAGGCACGCCTCGACTCTGACGACGGAGCGCTACTACTGCCGCGCAAGGGCTGACCTTGCCTTCGCTCGTGTCAATGACGCATTCAACTCCGTCTTTGCGCACGAGCCAGCTATCGCTGAGAAAAACGATTGAATTGAAATCCGAGAATAATTATCTGGCCATAACATGGAGTGGGCCCAACCGGATTTGAACCGGTGATCTACGCCGTGTAAGGGCGTTGTCATAACCGCTAGACCATGGGCCCTTTTGCGGAGCAGTCCTATGCGCAAGATTGTCTTAATACATTCTCTATCATACCGCGGCCTTCTTGCCGACCTCGAAGCCCTTCGCAAACGCAACCAGGTTCTCCTTGAGCTTTCTTGGAACGTTCTGTTCAACAGCCTTCTCAAAGTCTTTTCGGGTCAGACCGGTGATGCCCGTTCCTGCAAGTGCGCCCACCATGACGATGTTGGGAGACATCAGCACGCCCGCCTCGAGTGCGAGCTTGCGAGCATCAACGAAAAGGAATCTCCGGGAGATTCCTTTGAAGCCAGCCTCGATTTCTTCCGGCGTTGGATATTTCAGCTTCTGAGCTGACACGCTCAGTGGTGTGACCTTCTCCGTGGATGATAGGACGATCGTCTTCTCGCTCGACATGCATCTCGCTCTCAGGGTCTCGAGAGCTTCGAACGAGAGTATCACATCAGCCCGGCCTTCGGGTATCAAAGGGCTAGAGACTTCACCTATCCTTGCTGTACAAACAACCGACCCGCCTCTCTGGGCCATGCCATGGGTCTCGCTGAGCAGGACATTCTTTCCGGCGGCCAAAGCAGCGTCTCCTATGATCTTCGATGCCGTGATTATGCCCTGGCCTCCGACCCCAACCAGGTAGATGTCGACCATCACTTGGCCTCCTTGATGGCCTGGTAGGGGCACACTTGGGCGCAGAACTCGCACCCGGCACAAAGGACCTCATCGATAGTCTGGACCTTGTCGATGCTGGATATCGCAGGGCACTGAAACTTGTCGACGCAAGTGCGACACTTCTTGCACACTTCCTGGTCGATGAATTGCTTCTTCGCGATCGCGCCATTTGCGTCTCTTGGCGCTATGAGCGCGCATTCTCGCCTAGATATGATGACCGAAACGCCAGGCTGGGCCAGCGCCTCCTTGATTGCCTCCACAGTTGTCTTGAGATCGTATGGATCAACTACTTTCATCCACTTGACGCCACATCCGATGACCACACCTTCGAGCGAGACTGGAGAAACCTCCTCTCCGCACGGGTCTTTCGCACTGCCGGGGTGCGGCTGGTGCCCGGTCATCGCGGTCGTTTTGTTGTCGAGGATCATGAGCAAGAACTTGTGGCCGTGATGGACCGCATTGATCAGCCCTGGAACGCCCGCATGATAGAAAGTCGAGTCCCCTATGAATGCTATCACTGGGAGTTCGTTGACCTTCGCGAGCCCTCCCGCCGTTCCGACACTCGAGCCCATGCAGACCAAGAGGTCTGCTGTGCTGTACGGCGGCGCCACGCCAAGAGTATAGCATCCGATGTCCGATGCGAATATCGCTTTCCTGCCGGTCGCTTTGTTGACAGCGAAATATGTCGCACTGTGCGGACAGCCTGCGCACAACACCGGCGGCCGCAACGGCAGCTCGCATGTATCTATTAGTGACATGCTCTTTGGCAGGCTCCCGATGCCAAGTGCGGCTGCGAGACCTTTCGCCACGATCACTTGATCGAACTCGTGTGCTCGTGGGAACACTCCGTTGGCTTTGCCTACGATTCTCGTCCTGGCAGATGCCTGCTGTGCGAGCGCTCTTACCTGGACCTCGAGCACTGGTTCCAGCTCCTCAACAACCGCCACAAGTTCATGAGTCTTCAGGAATTCGATGATCTTCTTGCTTGGAAGGGGATTGGAGAAGCCGATCTTCAGAACGTCTACAGAAATCCCCATTTCCTTTGCGGCGTCCAGAACATAGTTGGATGCAGCCGAGGATGTGATGATTCCTTTAGTTCCACCGGTTCCGATCTTCAGGACCAAGTTGAATGGTGAATCCTCTGAGAGCTGTTCTGCTCTTTTCAGGCTCTCCAGGAGAGCGAGGTGTCTCACGCGAGCAACCGCGGGAACGGTGACGAACCTTTTGGGATCTTTCACGAACTCCTTTTTGGCAACGCCTCTCCTGATCTCGCCAACAACAACGGGTCCTCGAACATGAGAGACCCTGGTCGTGGTCCTCACGATGACAGGCAGTTCGAGCTGTTCTGAGATATCGAATGCCCGCTTGGTCATCTCGTAACATTCTTGCGGGTTCGATGGTTCTAGCAACGGTATCCCGCCCAGGAGCGCATAGTACCTGTTGTCTTGCTCATTCTGGCTCGAGTGACATGAGGGATCGTCAGCGGTGACAAGCACAAAGCCGCCACGCGTGCCAGTGTACGCAAAAGTAATGAGCGCATCTGATGCAACGTTCACCCCGACGTGCTTCATGCTGACTAGCGCACGAACCCCCGAGGTCGCGGCTCCTATAGCTATCTCGGTCGCAACCATCTCATTGACCGAGTACTCGAAGTAGATTCCAGCCTGCTTCGCCACTCTAGCGAGCGCGTCGCCTATCTCGGATGCTGGTGTTCCGGGGTAAGTTGTTGCGACAGTGATGCCCGCCTCCAAGGCGGCTCTAGCTATCGCCTCGTTGCCGAGCAGAAGCACTTTCGACCCTGGGGGCGCCTCTAGAAGCCTGTCCATGACGCTGGTGTCATTGGGCAGGAGATGGAAATACCTTTTCCAGCTATCGGCAAAGCTCTCGAGAACACGATAGCTACCAATACTGGGGTAATGGGGTCTGGAGCAGACCTAACATGAGGCTCGCGCTATCTTGAAATAAGGCGGAGAGGGTTTGGTCAGGCCGTGGCTGGAAGAACCTTAGCTGAGAAGATACTGTCCAGGGCCTCTGGAGAGATAGATGCGAAAGCGGGCCAGATTGTCGAGGCCTCTCCAGACCTGGCATTCTCCCACGAGAACACCTTCCTTGTTGGCGAGTCGTTCTCGGAACTCGGGGTCGCCCAGATATGGGATCCCAGCAAGGTCGTCGTGGTTCTCGATCACAGGACGCCCGCGAACACGATGCAGACCGCTGCCGCCCACGCGAAGATAAGACAGCTAGTGAAGGGACTCGGAATTGAGAAGTTCCACGATGTGGGCGAGGGCATCTGCCACCAGCTGCTGATTGAGAGCGGGCTGGCGAAGCCCGGTCAGCTCATATTGGGAGCGGATTCCCACTCAACGACTGCAGGCGCAATAGGGGCGTTCGCGACGGGGATTGGCGCAACCGAGATGGCTGGTGTGTGGGCTATGGGCAGTTTGTGGCTCAAGATACCGGAGACTATTCAGGTCTCGCTGAATGACCATCTCGCACATGGCTGCTTTCCAAAGGATGTCGCGCTTCACCTTACCTCTATGCTCGGTCCTTCTGGTGCGGAGTACAAATGCATCGAGTTCACCGGCGGACACATCATCGACACAACGATCTCAGGGCGAATGGTCCTCTGCAACATGGCTGCGGAGATGGGTGCGAAGGCGGCGGTCGTGCCTGCGGATTCCACCGTGCTAGTCAGGTATGTCGGATGTGGACTCGTGCCATGCGAGCCTGTCCAATCCGATCTCGATGCGAGCTTCGATAGGAGGCTCGATGTCAATGTCTCCGAAATACCTCCGATGGTTTCGGGCCCGCATCAGATCGACAAGGTTGGGAGCGTTGAAAGGTTCAAAGGAATCTCAATCGACCAAGCATTCATCGGGACGTGCACGAACGGGAGGTTGGAGGACCTCGTGGTGGCATCATCGATCCTCAAAGGGAGAAAGGTTGCAAAGGAGTGTAGGCTGCTCGTCGTCCCCGCCTCGAGGACTGTTCTCCAAGGGGCCATTGATATGGGCCTGATCCGGACGATTCTATCTGCTGGAGGGACGGTACTTCCACCTGGTTGTGGGCCCTGCCTCGGAGCACATGAAGGGGTCCTCGCATCCGGCGAGGTCTGCATATCTTCCGGCAACAGGAACTTCCGGGGAAGGATGGGCTCTGAAGACGCCGAGATATACCTTGCGAGCCCAGCTACTGTGGCTGCAAGCGCGGTCAAGGGGAAGATCTCGGATCCCCGGGAGGTGCTGCCCAATGAGCTCTGAGGGACGGGTGTGGAGGTTCGGAGACGATGTTAATACCGACTTCATCATCCCTGGCAGGTATCTCGACAACTATGATCCCGCCCACCTCGCATCTCATGCTATGGAGGGTGTGAGCAAGGAGTTCGCAGAGAACGTGAGAAAAGGCGATGTAGTCATTGCGGGCCGGAATTTCGGGTGCGGGTCGAGTAGAGAACAGGCAGTGATCGCGCTGAAGCACGCTGGAATATCAGCCGTTCTCGCGAAATCGTTCGCGAGGATATTCTACAGGAACGCGGTCAACCTCGGCTTGCGCGTCGTCATCTCCCCCGATGCTTGCGATCTCTTCATCGATGGCGATGTCGTCAGGATAGACATGTCAGGGGGAGTCGTGGTATCAGAATCTCGGAAGGTCACAGCTCGGATCGACCCGATTCCGGAGCACGTGAGAAGGATACTCGAAGCGGGAGGCCTTGTGCCTTACATTAAAGGGGTCATTGCTGATCGTGCGAAGAGCTGACCGGTCTGTTAGGATTCGGCTCAATATCCATTACCTGCCAACCCGTAGCGTCCGATTGATGGCAGGATTCTTCCTGGTGGACGAGTTTGGTTGGCTGGGTGTGGCGTTCACTGTCTTTCTAGTTGGCTATTTCCTGCTGCGGATCTTTGGTCACAGGCATTGACCAGCCTGCAAAGAATATTATACGCTGGGTCAATGACTACTCCGGGCCCGTGGGGTAGTACGGATATCCTTTTGGCCTTCGAAGCCGACGACGTGGGTTCAAATCCCACCGGGCCCGCAATGCTCCCTATGCTCTGGCAATTCAGAAAAGACCTTAGGGAAGGAACGGCGATTCGCCCTCTGCTTGGGGATATGGCCGAAGAGAAGGGTGACGTGGAGTCCATTCTATCCCGTGCAAGGGAACGGGAAGAGAAATACGATTGGCTAACCGCTGCAGAGTTCTGTGAGACAGCTCTGAACGCTGTGTCTGTGAGTGACTCCCTGAGAGTTGGAGGGATTCTCGAGAAGCGAGGCTTCTATTTGTACAAGGCTGCAATGCAATCAGATGGGCCTGATCGGTTCAAGGGACTGACTCAGAAAGCTGTCGAGTCTTATGTCCAAGCAAAAACAGAATACGGCAAGCTGCCGGAATCGAGAGGAAAACCTTTCCTGAGAAGATCTGACGCGATGATTGCATTCCTCAGATACTGGAAGACCTCCGATGCAACTGAGAAGAAAGAGCTCGTCATGGAGGCTTGGCAAGAAGCTACTGAGTCCATGAAAGTCTTCGAAGAGAGTGCGAGCAGCCTGGAATACGCGAGGACTTACAACCAGCTAGCTCTGAGTGCCGTTATTGCGTACCAATATGCAGCAAGGTTTGATTCCCAGAATGCTCTCATCCAAAGTGGCGCGATCTGCGGTGAGAAAGCAGTTCAGATGCTTTCGACACAAGTAGAACCGAATGAACTAGCTAAGGCTTATGTGAACGCTTGTGCTTTTCTCGCAGCCCTTGCTAAGGATTCTGGAGACTCCCCTGACGGCGCTCAATATGGCGAGAGGGCGATGACAAGCTGGCAGAATGCCGTCCGGTGCTCCGAGGGATCTGCTTTGATTGAACTTCCGAGCATGCTGCTATTAGGGGATTTGCCCTCGTCGTTTCAAAGAGATCAATCAATGGATGTGCTTCAGAAAGCACTTGGTTTAGGCAGATCGGCACATGATCGATTGCTCGTCGGTTCCGTACTAGGCGCCTTGGCTGGTCGAGCCAGTTGGGGCACTCTCTCAGCAGGCGACCCCGACGAATCAGATACCCTTTCGCGAAAGGCTCTTGAGTTCGCAACGGAAGCTAACAAGGAATTCTCTAGGATAGCGTTCCTGCCGCCTGGGTCACATTGGGAGATGTGGGTTGCAGCTCCTGACGCTTCAGTCTACGGAGTAATGGCATATCATGAGAATGATTCGAAGAAGAAACGCGAATACGCAGAGAAGGCCGTGAAATCCTATTCTAGCGCTCTCGAACTTGCGCAAGATTCTGGATATCTCTATCTTATCAGCTATATTCAACATCGCCTTGGGTACTCCCTCACGAGCCTTGCGAAGACAGAGTCTGTCAAATCGAAGAAGAAGAACCTTCTGGAGCAGGCAATAGAAATGCGAAAACTCAGCGCCGCCGCAACGAACGAGTTTGAACCCTATTCATATTGGAGTCACGGAACCGATCAGAGTTTGCTCGCGGAGGCGGAGTTCGAGCTTGCAAGCTTGGTCGACAATCCTTCTGACAAGCGAGAGCTGCTCCACAAGGCTGTATCCCGCAAGAAGGGTTCTCTCGAACTCCATTTCAAAGCAATGTCAGTCACTTCGCCAGAAGCACCGGAGGAATTGCTGACCAACTACGCCATTGTTGGGTATTGGCTGCTACAGTACAGCGAATGGCTCGAAGTCCTCTACGAGTTGGAGGGCGACAAGAGCGACCTTCGTACGGCCCGGGATGCTTTGGTCAGAGCGGCAGAGATGTTTTCTCTGGGCGGAGTTGCGAGTCGCGCCGCTGAATGTCAGTGGAAGGCGGCTCAGACGTGCGACTGTCTCCAGGAGTACAAACGAGGGGCCGAATGCTTCCTCATCGCCTCAGACAGATTCAAAACGGCCGCGGAGAAAACATCGCAGCTGAGAGCCATGTTCAAAGAGCACGCGGAGTACATGCGAGCATGGACAGCGATTGAGAATGCGAAGTACTTTCATTCGATGGACGACCCTGCATCAGCCGCAAGGTACTACGACGAAGCAGCCCAATTACACAAAGCAACGAAGACTTGGGGCTACTTGTCTGATGTCTATTCGGGCTTGGCCAAGGCGGAGCATGCCGAGGACCTGAGCAGAAAGGAGACTTATCGAGAGGCTATGGAGTCATTCGAGCTGGCGGCAAGATCATTCGTCGATGCGAGGGTGACCCTCCAGAACCAAGTCAGTAGAATTGAATCTGCAGAAGAAAAGAAGATGGTTACCGGGGTCGCGACGGATTTGGATCGCAGGATCGCATTCTGCAGGGCACGGACGTCTCTCGAAGAAGCGAGACTTCTTGAAATGCGGGGGGAATTGGCCGCGAGTTCGGAGAAGTACTCTTTGGCTGCGAGCTCATTTCAGAAGATGCTTGACGATCTTGGTTCGGCTGAGGACAGAAGACCACTCGAGCTCATCATATCGCTGGCCAACGCATGGCAGGCAATGGCTAAGGCAGAATCGGAAGCTTCACCCGAGAGTTACGGCAAAGCAGCTGAGCACTTCGATCATGCAAAGGAGCTTGCAGTCGGCGAGAAGATGAAGATCATGGCCACGGGCAATAGTCATTTCTGTCGAGCCCTTGAGGCAGGAGCGAAGTTTGCGGATACAGGAGAGACTTCTCTTCATTCTGTTGCCACGAAGCATCTCGAGAGTGCCGCCAAGTACTATCTCAAGGCTGATCTGGAGAATGCCGCTGAATATGCCAAGGCGAGTAAGCTGCTATTCGATGGCTATGCCTATATGGACAAGGCGAGCACAGAGGAGAACCAGGAGAAGAAGGCAAAGCTGTATTCCATGGCGGAGAAGGTGTTGCAGCTGTCCGCAGCATCTTACGAAAAGGCAGCCCAGCCTAGCCGGAGGGACCAGGTAGCGAAGTTGCTCAGGAAAGTGGTCGAAGACCGGGAGTTGGCCATCGCACTGACCGATGTTCTCCTGGCTCCAGATGTCGCGTCGACGGGAATGGTACTCTCATCCCCGGCGCCTACTCATGAGGCGGCGGTAGGCTTGGAAAGGTTCGAACATGCAGATGTTCAGGGGAATTTGGTTGCCAAGCCGAAGGAGCTGCACGTAGGACAGGAGCTCGTACTTGAGATTGAGTTGGTGAACGCCGGGAGGGGGCCCGCTCAGCTCACAAAGGTCGAAGAGACTGTCCCGAAAGGATTCGTTGTCGTCCAAGAACCAGAGAAGTATCGCATGGAGGATAGTCAGATCAATCTGAGGGGCAGGAGGCTCGACGCCCTCAAGACCGAGGATGTGAGACTGGTGCTCAAACCCACTGCCAAGGGCAATTTCAAGTTGAAGCCTCGCATCATATATCTGGATGAGTTAGGCACTAGCAGGTCATGCGAACCCATTCCCGTTGATGTGGCAGTGAGGGAGATGGGCATCTCGGGATGGCTAAAGGGCACTTGAGAGGAGCTAATCAGGGGTTCCCCAAGATGCAAGCGCTGGCCTCATCGAGAACAGGATATATATCAGCTCAGGCCATCTGGATACGATGTCATCGGAGGCCGAGGACCGTTTGATGAAGCCGATCGTCAACGCATGCTTCCCGGGTATGTTGGCAGCTCTGAACCTCGCGGTGTTCGGGATCATAGACATCCGTGGCACTCCTCCCGTGGCCTCGAGAATAGCAGTTTTGTTGGGAACCATAGCATTCGTTCTGTCTTCTTTTGCCATCTTCTTCTATGGATTGTATCCAACTAGGAAGAAGCTCTGGACGGCAACAGCTATCTTCTTCTTCACAGGT